>Ga0209403_10002157_pt1 | contig 23981 bp, 20 predicted proteins | sample ArcticOcean_MG_C_8_FD_187440 | JGI IMG/M metagenome (GOLD analysis project Ga0209403, IMG submission 187440) | Marine microbial communities from western Arctic Ocean - ArcticOcean_MG_CB11_86 (SPAdes) (version 2) | ecosystem: Environmental > Aquatic > Marine > Oceanic | place: Arctic Ocean... | reverse complement strand
GTAATTTGCTTTCATTCTCTAGAAGATAAAATTGTAAAAAACTTTATTAAGGTTAGATCAGGATTTACTCCTAATCCTCATAGGCACTCTGCAAGTATTTACAGCAGTCTAGATAAGGAAAAACCTTCTTTTAAACAAATTACTAAGAAAGTTGTAATAGCTGATAATAAAGAAATTTATATTAATTCTAGGTCAAGATCTGCAAAATTAAGAGCAGCTGAAAGGTTAAATAATATGGAAAATGCCGCATGATGAGAATATTTATTATATTCATAATTATTTTTTCAGTTACTGGAACTGTTTGGTCAATGTGGTTAAGTAGTGAAATTAAAAATGAAGATTTAAAATTAAAAATTATTAATAAAAAAATTCTAAATTTAGATGAGAAAATTAGATTAGCAGATGCTGAATGGTCATTTATCACAAGTGCAAAAAATATAGAATATTTAAATAATAAATATTTAAAACTACAAGCAATTCCTATTAGCGATATTTCCTCTATTACACTTAAAAAAACCATTTTAAGTGAAAAAATTGATAAGCCTAAAAACATAATAAAGGGAATAAATTAATTATGTCTTTAAATAATAATTTCACCAAATCTATTAACTTAAAAAAACTAAATAACTTAATTAAAATGGAGATAAAATATGTCAATTAATATCAGTGTGCCTCCTACCCATGAATTAAAGCCTAGAATAACTGTAATTGGAGTTGGAGGAGGGGGATGTAATGCAGTAAATAATATGATTGCTTCACATTTAGAAGGTGTTGAGTTTGTTGTTTCTAATACGGATGCCCAATCACTTGCGAATTCTAATGCGCAAATGAGGGTTCAGCTAGGAGCAAATGTAACACAAGGTTTGGGAGCCGGTGCAAGGCCAGAAATAGGTAGGGCCGCTGCAGATGAATCTTTAGATCAGATATTGGAACATATTGATGGAACTCATATGTTGTTTGTTACAGCAGGAATGGGCGGTGGTACAGGAACTGGAGCCGCACCAGTAATAGCCAAAGCTGCAAGAGAAAGAGGAATTCTTACAGTTGGATGTGTTACTAAGCCATTCCAATTTGAAGGCAAGAACAGAATGCGTTTAGCAGAAGAAGGTATAAATGAGCTACAGCAATCAGTAGACACTTTAATAGTAATACCTAACCAAAATTTATTTAGGATAGCAAATGCCCAAACCACATTTGTAGATGCATTTAAGATGGCTGATAAAGTCTTGTATTCTGGAGTTAGAGGAGTAACTGATTTAATGGTGATGCCTGGACTTATAAACTTAGATTTTGCAGATGTGAGGTCCGTAATGATGGAAATGGGTAAGGCAATGATGGGAACAGGTGACGCTGAAGGAGATAATCGTGCATTAGATGCGGCAGCTGCAGCTATAGCTAATCCTTTATTAGATGATGTATCACTTGCTGGTGCAAGGGGGGTTTTAGTTAATATAACAGGTGGTCCAGATTTAACATTATTTGAAGTAGATGAAATTGTGGATCATATACGTCAACAGTCAGATGATGATGTTAACTTAATATTTGGTGCATCGCAAGATGATAGCATGCACAATAATATTAGGGTCTCAGTAGTTGCAACTGGAATAGATTGTGAAAAAAGAGTGGATACAGTTCAAAACTTAATTTCAGAAGTAGAAACTAGTAAAAGTAGTCTTTATACACCTATTAATAAAGAAATAGATAATAATACAAGTGAATCTAATACTGTTAATAAAGAAGAAAATTTTAAATTAGAAAAAAATTATAATGAAGTTGCAGAAGAAGTACTAGAAAAAATAGTAGATCCTATGCAGGATTCATTTATTCCTCCTGAACCTGAAGTTGTAGAAAAAGAAATAATTACTCCTGAGGAAATCCAAATTGATCCTTTTACTGAAGCAGAAGTTTTAAATGCTTCTTCAAGCATACAGCAAATTATACCTGAAGTTGAACAAGAAACAGAAGTAAAAGAAACAGAAAGTTTAATTAAGCGTTTTACAGGAAAATTTGGAAGCTCAAATAAGAAAGATGTCGAAAATATTCAAAATAATTTAGAGGAAAAGCATAATACTTTAAATAATGAATTATCATTTTCTCCCGAAATTTCTATGAAGAGTAATGAAAAAAATACTAAGGAAGATACATTAGATATTCCAGCTTTCTTAAGAAGACAAAGGGAATAATTATATTGTGTTTGAGATAGAATTTGGCAAATGCTGATAAAAGCATTAAAGTTGATGGCTTAGAAAAGTCTATAATAGATAAATGCAAGCAGAGAATAATAGCTATAGCAGTAATATTTTTTGTATCATTTATTACGGTTAATATTAAATTAATTGATATTTCTAAACCTCTTAAAGCTAAAGAGTATATTGTTAAAGATATTAAAAAATTAAATAAAAGAGGAAATATTTTAGATAGAAATGGTAATTTTCTTGCTGTTTCTATGCCAACTTGGACATTAAAAAAAACTAATGATACAATATATAACTTGGAATTCACTTATAAAAAAATATTAGAAACTATACCTAATCTAGATAAAGTAAAATTAATAAAGAACCTTAAATCTAAAAAAAAACAGCAAGTAATAGCAAGACAATTAACTCCAAAATCAGCTAAAATTATTAATAAACTAGGAGAGCCAGCACTTATTTTTGAAAAAGAATATTTAAGAGTCTATCCATATAATGATCAAATAAGTCATATAGTGGGTATTACAGGTAAAGGAAAAGATGGGCTTGCAGGAATAGAGCGGAAATATAATGATATATTAAATGATGGAGAGGATATTTATTTAACATTAGATTCAAGAGTTCAATATAAGATATTTAGTATTTTAACAAAAGGAGTAGAAATATATAAATATAGAGGGGCAGTTGGAATAGTTATAGATGTTAATACAGGAGAATTAATATCAGGTGTCAGTATTCCAAGTTTTAATCCAAATGCATATCACTCAATAATTGTAACTCCTAACCAAATTACAGGCTCTAATTTTGAGTTAGGATCTATCTTTAAAGCTATTACAATTGCATCAGCTTTAAATGATAATATTATTACCTTAGAGAGTAAATTTGATGCGAGAGAACCTTTACAAATTGGTAAGTATAAAATTGAAGATTATCATCCTAAAAATAGAATATTAGATTTAGAAGAAGTTTTTATACATTCATCTAATATTGGTGCTTCACTAATAGCCTTAGAACTTGGTAAAAAAAGGCAAGCATATTATTTTGAAAAATTAGGATTAAAAAATAAAATAGATAGTGGAATACCAGAAGTAGAGCATCCAATTTTTTACTCTCTAAATGAAATTAGTGATGTTCATGTGGCAACAATGTCTTATGGTCATGGCATATCTGTAAGTCCTTTAAATATTGTTTCTGCTTTAGCAGCAACAGTAAATGGAGGAGAGTATATTAGGCCTTATGTAGTAAAGGATTCAAAATTTATAGATAGGCCAAGAGTAAGAGTATTTGATGAGAGAGTTACCAATATAATGAAAAATTTATATAGAAGTAATGTTGAAATTGGAACAGGTAAAAATATAAAATCTTCAGTTTATTTAGTTGGAGGAAAAACAGGTACTGCAAATAAAAATGAAAATGGAAGCTACATAAGAAAGAAAGTAGTATCTTCTTTTATTTCGTTTTTCCCCATAAATAATCCTAAATATGCATTATTTGTTTTAGTAGATGAGCCCAAAGCAACAGGCGATGTATTGGGTAGAACACCTGGTTTTAATGCAGTACCATTATCAAAAGATATCATAACAGAAATAGGACCTATATTAGGTGAAAAAACTATTAGTAAAGTAGAATTATAAATATTAATGGTAAAATTGTATAATCTAATTTCTGATCAAATAATAAAAAAATATAATATAAATGATATCTCTATTAATGGAATAACCTGTGATTCAAGAAAAATTAAAAAAGGTTATATTTTTGCAGTATTTAGAGGGGTAAATAGAAACGGCTTAAATTACATAAATGAAGCTATTAGGAAAGGTGCTGTGGCTTTATTAATTGATAAAAAAGATATACAAAATATAAACTGTTTTTCAAAAATTGAAATAATACCTTCTTCACTTCCTAGAAAAAAATATGCATTAATATGTAATGAATTTAACAATTATCAATTTAATAATATAATTGGTGTAACTGGTACAAATGGAAAAACTTCTGTTGCTTGGTTTGTAAATAAATTAACAAAGTTATTAGGTATAAAGTCAGCATCAATAGGAACTTTAGGAATTGATTATAATGTAGGTTTAAAAAAAAATAGTTTGACTACTCCAGAATCTGAAGAAATTGTTTCAGCTCTAAACGAGTTATATGTAAAAAAAGTTAAACACATAATTATAGAAGCTTCTAGTCATGGTTTAGCTCAATATAGATTAGATGGAGTTAATTTTAATATTATTGCAATAACTTCTTTAAGTAGAGATCATTTAGATTATCATAAAACATTTAAAGCATATAAAATAGCAAAATTAAGGCTATTCTCAGAGGTTTCTAATCAGGGCATTGCTATTATTAATAAATGTGTACCAGATTATAAAGACTTTATAGAAGTTGCAAAATCTAATAACCTAAAAGTAATAACTATTGGAAGTTCTGTTTCTGCTAATTGGAAATACAAAATTAATAATATTAATAACGGAATTCAAGAAATAGAAGTTATTTTTAATAAAGTAAAAACTAAGGTTTATTCAAACCTTATAGGTTCTTTCCAAATAAATAATTTAATTACAGCTATTTCTATTATGGTAGAAATGGGGTTTAGAAGAGAAAAAATAGAGAAACTAATTAGCAAATTAAAAGCTCCACCCGGTAGATTGGAATTGATTCAGCGTAAAAAAGGAGCAAATATATATATAGATTATGCTCATACACCAGATGCATTAGAAAATGTTCTTGTGGCTATAAGACCTTATATAAAAAATAAATTATATTTGGTGTTTGGCTGTGGTGGTGACAGAGATAAGGGTAAAAGACAGTTAATGGGGAAAATAGCTTATAATTATGCAGATGAAATAATTATAACAGATGATAATCCACGTTATGAAGATTCTAGTATTATTAGAAAACAAATTATGGATTTTTGTCCAAATTCTACTGAAATATCCGATCGCACAAAAGCTATAAGTAAAGCAATTAATAGTTTAAAAAAAGGAGATGCTTTATTAATAGCAGGTAAAGGACATGAAATGGTACAAGAAATTAATGGAAAATTTTTAAAATATAATGATGCAGATGTAATCAAGAAAATAATTAGGAGTTAAATTTTTTGAGAATTATTAAAGATAAAAGTATTTGGAATTCTGAAGAAGTTTCAAAAGTGATAGGAAAAAAAATAAAATTTAGTTGGTGTAGTAATAGCCTAGAACTAGATAGTAGAAAAGTTATAAAAGGAAGTATTTTTTTTGCAATGCCTGGGACAAAATTAGATGGTCATAACTTTATTAAAGATGCAGTAAATTCTGGAGCAGTAGCTTTAATAGTTAATAAATCATATCAACCTGTAAACTATCAAAACAAATTAATTAAAGTTGATGATGTTTATAAAACTTTAATAATAATGGCCAAGGCTGCAAGAAATAGAGTTCATAGTTCAGCTCAAATTATAGCTATAACAGGTAGTTCTGGAAAAACTTCTACTAAAGAAATGATTAAAAGTGCTTTTAATGTTTTGGGTTTAACATATGCAAACCCGGGTAGTTATAATAACCATGTTGGAGTACCTTACTCTTTAGCAAATATGTCAAGTAAAACTGAGTTTGGTGTTTTTGAAATAGGAATGAATAATTCTAATGAAATTAGTAAATTAAGCAGATTAGTAAAACCTAATATAGCCATAATCACTAATGTTTCTGAAGGGCATATTGGCAATTTTAAATCAATTAAAGATGTTGCAAAAGCTAAAGCAGAAATATTTGAAGGTTTAATGAATAATGGTCATATTTTAATAAATAGAGATTTTGAATATTATAATGAAGTAATTAGTTATAGTAAAAAATTACAAAATATTAATATTATTACATACGGATTAAATATCTTATCTAATATTTGTTTGATTGATCGTATAATAATTAAAGAAGGTCAAAGAATTACAGCTTCAGCTTATGGAATAAAATACACTTATAAAATTAATTTTGATGGGCTACATCAGGCTATAAATTCTTTAGCTGTATTAGGGTCTTTATTAATATCAAAAAGAGATGTAAAAAAAGGAATTAGTAATTTATATAAAGCTGCATTACCTATTGGACGAGGAAATAGGCATACTTTATTTATTAATGGTAAAAAAAGTCTTCTAATAGATGACAGTTATAATGCTAATCCTAGTTCAGTAATTGCTTCTCTTAATTCGTTTAAAGAAATAGCAGTAAATAATAGAAAAGTTTTAATTTTAGGGGAAATGGGAGAATTAGGAAAACATTCATTGTTTTTACATAAAAAGTTATATGACTACTTAATTAATTTAAATATAAATTTAGTAATATTTGTAGGTAAGAATACTAAAGATCTATATAATTTATCTAAAAATAAAATTGAAAGCGCTTGGGCAGAAAGCTCTGAACAAATAATTAAAAAAGATATAATTAAATTAATTAAACCTATGGATACAATTCTAATAAAAGGCTCTAGATATATGAAAATGGAAGTCATAGTTAATTATTTAATAATGAAATATAAAATAAAGGTAAATAAATAAATTGTTATATTCTTTACTTATATCTTTTATTGAAGATTATAGTTTTTTAAATATAATTAGATATTTATCTTTTAGAAGTGGTGCAGCTTTAATAACATCACTATCTATAGTTTTTATCTTTGCTCCTAAAATTATATATTGGCTTAAAGCTAATCAGAAAGAAGGTCAGCCTATTAGGGAAGATGGTCCTGCATGGCATGTAGAAATGAAAAGAGGGACGCCTACTATGGGTGGAGTAATAATCTTAGGTTCTCTCATTATATCTACTTTATTATGGGCAGATTTAAGTAATATATATATATGGATTGTATTGTATATTACCTTTGGCTTTGGTCTAATTGGTTTTATAGATGACTACTTGAAAGTTGCAAAGAATAATCATAAAGGCTTATCTGGTAGATTAAAGCTTATATTTCAATTTGGTATAGTAATAGCTGCAGCAATATGGATTTATTTAGTTTCAGATAAAGATTTACAAGGAATGATAGCTTTTCCTTTTGCTAAGAATTTTACAATCTATTTAGGAATAGTTATGTGGTGTGCTTTTGCTAGCCTCGTAGTAGTTGGATCTTCTAATGCTGTAAATTTAACTGATGGCTTAGACGGTCTCGCAATAGTTCCAATTATTATAGCTGCAGGAGTATTTGGTTTAATAGCGTATCTAGTAGGGAATACTATATTCTCTGAATATTTAAATTTATTTTATGTTAAAGGCAGTGGAGAGTTAATTATTTTATGCTCTAGTTTAGTAGGAGCAGGAATAGGATTTTTATGGTTCAATGCTCCGCCGGCTAGTGTTTTTATGGGGGATACAGGTTCATTATCTACCGGAGCTGCTTTAGGTATAATCAGTGTTATAACAAAGCATGAAATAGTTTTAGCTATAGTTGGGGGGCTTTTTGTATTAGAAGCTGTATCAGTAATTGTTCAAGTGTTGTCATTTAAAATGACGGGAAAGAGAATTTTTAAAATGGCTCCTTTACACCATCATTTTGAAAAAAAAGGATGGTCAGAATCAACAGTTGTAATTAGATTTTGGATAATTGCTGTTATACTAGGTCTAATTGGCTTAGTAACTTTAAAATTAAGATAATATGGATAATTATAAAAATAAAATTATAGGTGTGTTAGGTTTGGGGATATCTGGGCAATCTGCAATTAAATACTTTAGTTACAATTCTAAAAAAATTATAGCCTGGGATGATGCAATAGAAATAAGAAAAACATTTAAAAAGAAAAAAGTTAATATAAAAAATCTAAGTGTTTCTAAAAATCTCCAATTAATCGATTTGCTATTTGTTAGCCCAGGTATAAAGCCTAAACATTCAGTATTACTTTTAGCCAAAAAATTAAAAATTAATATTACTAGTGATTTAGATGTTTTTTGGGAAGAAGCATTAAATAGGAAAAATAAATTTATAGTGGTTACAGGGTCTAATGGAAAATCCACTGTTACATCAATGATACATCATTTATTAAGATTAACTAATAAAAAAGTTTTTATAGGAGGTAATATAGGAATTCCTATTTTAAGTTTAAAGATACCTAATAATTCTTCTTATTACGTTATTGAAGCCTCATCATATCAATTAGAATTAATGAATAAATTAAAACCAGATATATCAATTTTGACAAATATAATACCAGATCATATAGAATGGCATGGTAGTATGAAGAAATATATATCTGCTAAAGAAAAAATATTTTTGAATCAAAATAATAATGATTTGGCAATAATAAATGTTGATAATCTGGAAGGATTAAATATTTATAAGAAAATTAATAAAAGAAAAATTAAACCTATTATAATAAAAATATCTTTAAGAAAAAAATTAAATAATACTATTTATTTATATAAAGAGAACATTATAGATAATTTAAATAACAAAAATATTATAATAGGCAAAGTAGAAGATTTAACCTCTCTAAAGGGGTTACATAATATAGAAAATATATTATTTACAATAGCAGTTTCAATACATATTGGCTTAACACACAATGAGATTCGTTATAACTTACCAAAATTTAAGAGTTTACCCAACAGATTGGAAACAGTTTACGAAGATAAGAAAATAGAAATAATTAATGATTCAAAGGCAACTAATTTAGAATCATGCAAAGTTGCGCTAAGTTGTTTTGATGAGATAATTTGGATTGCTGGGGGTAGAAGAAAAAAAGAAGAATTTACATATTTAAATAATAATATTAATAATATTAAAGCTGGTTTTTTTATAGGTGAATCTGCAGACCAATTTGTTAACTATTTTAAAGATTATTTTTATTGTAAAAATTCTATTAATATTAAAGATGCAGTATCAGACTCCCTAAAATTTTCTCAAACACTTAAGAATTATAATACAGTTTTATTTTCTCCAGGCTGCTCATCTTTTGACCAATTTAAAAATTTTGAAGATAGAGGAAAAATATTTAAAAAAATGATTAATAACCTCATGTTTAGAGAATCATTATGATTTTTATAGCAAGAAATGATAAAAGTTTTTTATCAAAATGGTGGTGGACTATAGATCATTGGAACTTGCTCCAAATATTATTTTTAGCATTTATAGGGTCTATTATGGTACTTGCAGCAGGAGCTGCTGTTGCTGAAAAAAAAGGTTATGAAGAATTATATTTTTTTAAACATCATATTTATTATTTACTAATTTCTATATTTTCTATGATTTTCACTACATTTTTATCTAGAAAAGGAATCATTAGATTAAGTTTGGTAGGTTTTATATTATGCTTAATAATGCTTCTACTAGTAATGTTATTTGGGCCAGATAAAAATGGTGCTAGTAGATGGCTAATAATTGGTAATGCTTCAATACAACCTTCAGAGTTTATAAAGCCATTTTTTGTAATTATTACTGCCTACTTAATTTCTAATAAGTTTAATCAGTATAAATTTTTGTCAGACTTTATTTCAGGGTTTTTAATTACATTAATATTATTATTTTTGATAATATTTTTTTTACTTAAGCAGCCAGACTTGGGCATGTCCATAATTATTATGCTCATATGGTCGGGTCAATTATTTTTAGCTGGTTTATCATTACGATGGTTCTTATTATTATTTGGCTTGCTCGCTACAGGCATTTTTGTTGGGTATAATATATTTGACCATGTAAAAAATAGAATAGATTGTTTTATAAATACTGCTTGTGAAACTATGGATCAGATAAAACATTCTTTTAGAGCTTATGAATCTGGAGGCCTTTTAGGTAATGGACCTGGGGATGGTATTATAAAAAATAGAATTTCTGATGCCCATACAGATTTTATTTTCCCTGTTATTGCTGAAGAGTTTGGTGCTATATTTTGTATGTTAATATTATTTCTTTCATGTTCTATAGTAATTAGAGGTTTAATTAGAGTATATGAGAAAAATAATTTATTTGCCTTACTTGCTGTTGGAGGATTGCTAATATTATTTGGCCTACAAGTTTTGCTAAATGTTTCTGTTACTTTAGGAATTGTTCCAACTACTGGTATAACCTTTCCTTTTATAAGTTATGGAGGGTCATCATTATTATCTATATCTATAAGTATGGGTATTGTATTAGCTTTAACTAAGAAATATAGTGATAGACATTAATAATGAAAACTTTAAAAACTATATTAGTAACTGCTGGAGGTACCGCCGGCCATACTCTTCCTGCTCTAGAACTTTCTAATGAGTTAGTTAAAAGAAATTATAAAGTAATTTTTATTACAGACACCAGAATGTTTGCCTTCGTAAATAAGAATAATAAATATAAAGATATAAAAATATTATGTTTTCATGGAAGAGGTTTATACAAAAAAAAATATTTTAAAAATATTAAATCAATTATATTATTAATTTTGGCTATTCTCCAATCTCTTAGAACTATATATTTTTATAAGCCATTATTAGCTTATGGATTTGGTGGAGGTATTACTATTCCTCCATTATGGATTTGTAATTTATTTAAAATACCTATTATTTTGCATGAAGGGAATATGATTGTAGGAAAGGCTAATAAATTTTTATCTACATATGCTAAAGTATTAACAACATCTTTTCCTAGGATGGAAGAGAATATTCATAAGAATGTTCAAAAAAAATGTGTGGGAATGCCAGTTAGGTCAAGTATTGAAGATATTTATAAAAATAAATATATAATAAAAAATAATGAGCTAATAAAAATATTAATAACCGGGGGCAGTCTAGGAGCTGAGGTTATGGCGACAGAGGTTGCAAAAGCTTTAAGTTCTTTTCCTAAAGATTTGTTAAATAAAATTTTTATTATACAACAGGTTAGAAAAGAAAATATTACTTATGTCAAAAAATTATATGATAGGGCAAGTATTCAATACAAATTAGAAAGCTATATAGAGAATTTTTCTGAATGTTTAAATTGGTGTCATTTAATTATTTGCAGAAGTGGGGCTGGAACTATAGCTGAAAATTTAATTTCTGGAAAACCATCTATAATGATACCGTTACCTACTTCATCAGATAATCATCAAATGAAGAATGCATTAATGATTAAAAATATGGGAGCTGGTTGGATTATTAGTGATAATGAACTCTCTGACCAAAAACAATTAATAATAAAACTTAAAAATATTATTTTTAATAAACCTATACTTTATGCAGCAGCAAAGTTAGCAAAAAAAAATGCTATTATTGGTTCTTCAGTTTATTTAGTAGATATAGGACAAAAACTTATTAAAGGAAATAATTAATATGACGACTTATTTTTCTAAAGATATAGGAATAATTCACTTTGTAGGTATAGGTGGGATTGGAATGAGTGGCATAGCTGAAGTCTTGTCTGATCTAGGTTATAAGGTATCGGGAAGTGATATTTCTTATAGTTTAAATATTGAACGTTTAAAAAAAATAGGTATAAAAATATATATTGGGCACGAAGCTAAAAATATAGAAAATGTAAGTATTATAGTCATATCCTCTGCAATTAAAGAAGATAATGTAGAATTAATAGCAGGTTATTTAAAAAAAATTCCTATTGTTAGAAGAGCGGATATGCTTGCAGAGTTGATGAGATTTAAAAGGTCTATAGCTGTAGGAGGTACTCATGGTAAAACTACAACTACTTCCTTTATTAGTGCGCTATTAGAAGGAGCTAAATTGGACCCTACAGTAGTGAATGGTGGCATAATTGAAGCGTATGGCACTAATGCTCGGTTAGGTAAAAGTAACTTGATGGTAGTGGAGGCAGATGAAAGTGATGGCACTTTTAATCGCTTGCCGGCAACCTATATAATTATAACAAATATTGATAGAGAACATTTAGATTATTACAAATCTTTTGATAACTTGCTGAAAGCTTTTAGAAATTTTGCAGAAAATATTCCTTTTTATGGTGTTGCATTTATCTGTATTGATTCTCCTGATACTGAAAATTTATATAAGGATATTAAATATAGAAAATTAATATCTTTTGGTTTTAATGTTAAAGCAGACGTTAGAGCCTTAAATATTAAAATTATAAAGCATTTAACTTATTTTGATGTATTGATAAATAAAAACACCTTAAAACAAAGTAAAATAATTAAAAATATAATGATATCATTGCCAGGGGACTATAATATTAGAAATGCCTTAGGAGCTATTGCAGTTGCTTTAGAATTAGGAATTAAAGAGGATATAATAAGAAAATCTTTATTAGAGTTTAAAGGTGTGGAAAGAAGATTTAGTTTTGTAGGTAAAGTTAATAGTATTAGTATTATTGATGATTATGCTCATCACCCTACCGAAATTAAAAATACGCTAAAAGCAGCAAGGGCTTTATGTTCTGGAAAATTAATTGCAATATTTGAGCCTCATAGATATTCAAGAATTATAGATTTATATGATGAATTTATTAATTCTTTTGGGGATACAGATTATTTGTTTGTAACTGATATATATGGAGCTGGAGAAAAATATATAGAAGGAGTTAATAAAGAAAAAATTATAAAATCTATTAAAGATACTGGCCATAAACATGTTAGTTTTTTTGAGAATGAAAATAGTATGGAATTAGAACTATTTAAAATTGCAGATAAAAACGATTTTATAATCTTTTTAGGAGCAGGTGCTATATCTAAAAAAGCAAGAGCATTAGAAAAAAAAATGTTACAATTATTAGAAAATAACATTGCTAATAATTAAAACAAAAAAAATATATGAAAAAGTATAGGATATGTCTTCTTTAATAAATAGTATGCCTAAGGTTAGAGGAGAGTTATTTTCGGATGTAAATATTTCCTCTTCATCTTGGTTTAAAGTAGGTGGCCCTGCAGAATTATTATATATTCCTGCAGATGAACTAGATTTAATAAGTTTTATGACAAACTTAGATGCAGAAATACCTATCTTTGTAATAGGTGCCTCTTCAAATATACTGATTAGAGATGGAGGCATTAAAGGAGTAGTAATAAAATTAGGAAATTCTTTTAAAGGTATTAATTTACATAATAATAAATTATCAGTAGGAGCATATCTAAATAACATGATTCTTGCAAAATATGCCCATAATAACAGATTATTAGGTTTTGATTTTTTGTCAGGAATTCCAGGTACAGTGGGAGGCAGTATAAAAATGAATGCAGGTTGCTATGGTATGGAAATGGCAGATATAATTATTAAGATTAAAGTTATTGATAGACTTAATGGGCTCTCAGTAATTTCTGCTAAGGATTTAAATATGGAGTATAGAAAATCCACATTACCAAATGATACTGTAATAATTTCAGCTTATCTTAAAGTTAATAAAAAAATTATCAATAATGCAATTAATTATACTAATATAAAAGAAAAACGGTTAAAATCTCAGCCAATTAATCAATTAACCGGAGGTTCCACATTTAAGAATCCTCCTGGGTATAAGGCATGGAAATTAATAGAGAAGGCAGGTTGTAGAGGTTTATCTATAGGGGGAGCAAAAATATCAAATATGCATACAAATTTTATTATTAATTATAATAATGCAACTGCTAAAGATATTGAAACTTTAGGAAACATTGTGAGAGATAAGGTATATCGTAACTCAGGAATAAAATTAGATTGGGAAATTTTAAAAGTTGGTTTTTAAGGGTAAGGAATATTTAATTTGAACATTATGTTGTTATTAGGAGGTTTTTCAGAAAGAGAAGTTTCTTTGCAGTCTGCCAAGGAAGTAGAAGGTGCTTTAGTTAGGTTGGGTCATCAAGTTATAAAGTTTGATACAACAAAAAAAGATTTTTGTTTAGCCGCTACTGATAAAATAGATCTAATTTTTAATTCACTTCATGGAGGGGCAGGAGAGAATGGTATAATACAAAGTATATGCAAAATTAAAAATATACCTTTTACTGGCTCAGATGTTTTAGCATCGGCGTTAGCTATGAATAAAGTAGTAGCAAAAAAGATTTTTAAAGCTGATGGTATTAATACTCCAAAAGGAAAGGTGTCTAATAGGAAAAGTATTCTCATAAAGGACCCTTTTCCCAGACCTTATGTTATAAAACCGATCGATGGTGGTTCTAGTATAGGCGTCAATATTATCAAAAAAGATACAGTTTTAAATTCTATTAAAATTAGTAATTCTGAATTTCTAATAGAACCATATATTGATGGAAGAGAAATAGCTGTAGCGGTCATAGGTAACAAAGTATTAGGTATGATACAAATAATGTATCCTGATGGTTTTTATGATTATGTTGCTAAATATAAAAGTAAAAAAACGCAATATATAATCCCTGACAATTTAAATGTTTTACAAAAGAAAGAAATTGAAAAATTTTCTATTGCTGCTCATAAAGCGCTTGGATGTAAAGGAGTAACTAGATCAGATTTTATAATACCTAGTAATGCTTCTATAAAGCCTTTTTTATTAGAAATTAATACATTGCCTGGCTTAACAAAACATTCTTTAGTGCCAAAAATTTCTGCAAATGCAGGCATAAATTTTGATGATTTAATCTTAATGATTATTAAAGATGCATTATCTTGATTAAAGTAGGAAAAAGATTGTCCGTCTTATTTTTAATTTTAATTTTATTAATAGGTTATTTAAAAAAAGATTATTTTAATAATAAGCTAAAATATTTGCTACTAAGTTATTCTAATTACATTGGGATGGTGCTAAATGAAGTTTACCTCTCAGGTAGAAAACATGAAAAGAAAGAGAATATAAGAGCTATACTAAATATCAATGTGGGTGATTCTATTTTTTCTTTAGATATAGAAATGTTAAGAAAAAGAATAAATAGCTTAGCTTGGGTTAAAGATAGTAAAGTGAATTTAAAGCCTTTAGGTCAATTAGATATTGTGCTCTTTGAATACATACCTTTTGGTGTATTAAATTATAAAGGAGATTATTATTTAATAAATAATGAAGGTATAAAGTTTAAAACTATAGAACATCTTGAATTCCCAAATTTAGTTAGATTGTATGGAGAAGGTGTAATTATTGCAATTAAAGAGTTGCCACCTATTATTAAAAAATTAGAACAATTAAATTTAGAGATTACAAAGATTGAAAGAGTACATTTAAGAAGATGGAATGTTTTTACTAAACAAGGTTTTTATATAAAGTTACCGAATGTGAGCCCTGAAAATTCTATAGATAATTTATATCCATTAAATAATATAGAATATAATAATTTATATTCTATTGATTTAAGGATTGATAATAGAATTAGCTTAAAATATAATAAGTAATAATAAGGAAAATTATGTCAAAATTAAAATGGCTCAATTATTCGTCCTTTTCAAAGAATTCTATAATTGCAGCATTAGATATTGGTTCTAGTAAAGTCTGCTGTTTAATTGGAAAATTGGATAATCAGAATAATTTATCAATAATAGGGGCGGGCTTTCATGAGTCTAAAGGTTTAGTATCAGGTATTATTACTGATATGAAAGCTTTAGAAACGGCTATAAGAAATTGTGTAGCTAGTGCAGAAAAAATGGCAGCAGTAAGAGTAAAAAAAATTACTATTGGTTTTTCAAGTGTTAATATTGAAATAGAGAATTTAAATATAGAAATTGATCTTAAAGGTTCCATTGTAAGCCAGGGAGATTTAGATAGAGCTTATAATTTTTTATCTGAAAAACATATTACAGGAAGTAGGTCGATATTACATATTATCCCAGTGCAATACTCTATAGATGGTAATAAGGGAGTTAAAAGCCCCTTAGGAATGTTTGGTGATAAACTTGGCGTAGAAATTAGTATAATAAGTGCAGATCAAAATATTTTGAAGAATTTTCAAAATGTAGTTAAGCAGTGTGATCTTGAGATTGATAATCTAATTTATACACCTTATGCTATAGGTTTATCATTATTATCCGAAGAGGAGAAAGAGTTGGGTGTAGCTTTAGTAGATATTGGATCTACTCTATCATCACTATCTATTTTTTATAATGGTACTATTTTATTTACAAAAATAATTCCTTTAGGTGGAAATATGATTACTAATGATATCTCTCGAATATTCTCTTTATCAATAGTGGATGCAGAAAGAATTAAAATTATTAATGGGCAATTAATAGAAGAGCTAGAGAACTCCTTATCTATTATAGAAGTAGACGCTCTAGGAAATGATAATGATTCAGTAGAAATAATGAGAAAAGATCTAATTGCAGTAATAAAACCTAGGGTTAATGAAATAATTAATACTTTAAAAGAACATATATTAGAAAGTGGATATAATCACTTAATAGCTAATAGAGTGGTAATAACAGGTGGGGCTTCGCAAATGGATGGTGTAATAGAGATAACTAGTAAAATAATAGAAAAAAGGGCAAGATTAGGAAAGTCTAGTGTAATTAAAGGAATACCTGATAATATGAGAAGTTCTTCTTTCTCTGCAATAAATAGTTTATTAACTTATTCCATAATAAATAATAATGATATAAGTGTGAAAAATAATATAAAAAGCAATAATTCGGAAGGATTATATAGCTACTTAATAAAATTTAAGAACTGGATATTAGAAAATTTTTAATTTTTCATAACTGTTACAAATGTTACAATATGTGATTTCTCTAAATGTAAAATAATTGTTATAAAATAGAAGTCAAAATAGAGAGATATAATATGCCAGATACATTAAATATTCAAAATATAGATTTTCAAAAAACTCTAGACGCTAAAGTTTTATGTGAAGGAATAGGTTTGCATTCTGGCTGCAAAATCAGAATGCAAATATTACCTGCAGAACCAAATCAAGGCATTATTTTTATAAGAGAAGATGTGGCAAATAGTCAAAAGATATATGCTTCATATAAAAACGTAAGTGATACAAAATTAGGAACTACTATCGCAAATAAAGCAGGTTATAAAATAAGAACAATTGAACATCTAATGGCAGCTTTTATGGGATTGAAAATTGATAATGCTATAGTAATTTTATCAGGGAATGAAGTTCCAATTATGGATGGTAGTTCAAAAGTATTTGTAGGCCTAATTAATGAAGTAGGTATTAGAGAACAATTTGTAAAAAGAAAAGTAATAAAATTCCTAAGAGAAATAGCTGTCTATGATGGAAAAAGTAGTATTATAGCAACACCATCAAACGATTTTACTATAAATTATAAAATAGATTTTGAAGATCCTGCAATTGGAATACAAAAACAAAAATTTTCTATATTAGGTAGTAATTTTGATAAAGAGATTAGTACTGCAAGGACTTTTGGTATGCTTAAAGAAGTTGAATATATGCATAAAAATGGTCTAGCTTTAGGTGGCTCTATTGAAAACGCTATAGTTGTAGATAATGGTAAAATTTTAAATCCAGGTGGACTTCGTTTTAAAGATGAATTCGTAAGGCATAAAATTTTAGATTTATGTGGAGATATCTACTTATCAGGGAAACATTTTCTAGGAAATATTTCTGCTGTATGTGCGGGTCATGAAATAAATAATAAATTTTTATGGAAATTATTTAGTGATAAAAATAATTTTCAAGAAATAGAGGCGTATAATTTAATATCTATGGAAGAAGTCACTTCTGCGGTGGCATAAATATAATAATGTCTTTTAAAAAATTACCTTTTATTAATTCTATAATAATATTAGCCATATTATTTACTTTTTCTGCGTTGTCAGAAGAAAAATCTATAACTTTTGATGATGGAAGCACTTATAAAGGTGAAGTTGTGAATGATAGCATGGAAGGAAAGGGAGTTTTTAAATCTTCAAAAAATCAAGCTAATCAACAATTAATTTATTCAGGAGAATTCATTAAAGGAAAATTTAATGGAAAAGGTATATTAGAATTTTATAATGGAGATAAATATATAGGTGATTTTATTAATGGTCTTATGCATGGTAAAGGTATATTAAAATATATTAATGGAGCAGAATTCGAAGGAATTTTTGTTAAAGGGAATAAAGAAGGTAAAGGGAAATTAATATATTCTGATGGAGTTACGTATGAAGGTGATTTTAAGAATGATAGAATGGAAGGTATAGGAAAAATTATATATGAGAAAGGTAATGAGTACCAAGGAGAATTTTTTGATAATTTAATGCATGGAAAAGGTGCTATTACTTTTGTTGATGGTAGTTCATATAAAGGTACTTTTTTAAATGGACAATACAATGGAGAGGGTATTTTCACTTTTCCAGACGGTACTTACTACAAAGGTGAATTTAAAGATGGTTATAGAGATGGTCAAGGTACCTTAATTTATATAGACAATACTACGCAATCAGGAATATTTAAAAATGGAGATTTTATTGGAGAAATAACTATTACTTTTCCAGATGGAAGCATACAGAAGCAAGAAGCTCAAGAAGATTAATTTTTTACATGTTTGGATAATTTGGACCTCCCCCACCTTCAGGAGTTGTCCAGTTAATATTTTGTGAAGGGTCTTTAATATCACATGTTTTGCAATGTAAACAATTTTGAGCATTGATTTGAAGTATTTTTTCATTATTTTTATCATTGATAATCTCATAAACTCCTGCAGGACAATAAAATTGTTCTGGTGCACCATAAATAGGTAAATTATGTTTAATGGGAATATTATTATCTAATAATTCCAGGTGGATGGGTTGGTTTTCTTGGTGGTTAGTTCCTGAGAATGCTAGATTGGTTAATCTATCAAATGTTATATCTCCATCTGGTTTTTCATACACTATATTTTTAACTTTATTAGCGTGTTTGGTAGCTAAATGGTCAGAATGCTCTAGATTAATAGTCCAAAGTGCATTTCCTTTAAAAATTATTTGGTCTAAGGCTCCTAAAATTGTTCCAAATATAAGACCATATTTAAATCCAGGTCTAAAATTTCTTGCTTTTTTCAGTTCTATACCAGCCCAAGATTTATAAAAATTATATTCATAATTATTTAGGTCAGTTGATGTTTTAGAAGGTGTTTTAAAATTTTTAAAGATTGCTTCTGATGCCAACATACCAGACTTCATTGCAGTATGAGTTCCTTTAATTTTAGGAACATTTAGTGTTCCTGCCTCACATCCTATTAAAGCTCCTCCAGGAAAATATAATTTTGGTAATGATTGATAGCCTCCCTCATTAAGAGCTCTTGCTCCATATGCAACTCTTCTACCATTTTTTAAAATAGCTTTTATTTTTGGGTGTGTTTTAAATTTTTGAAATTCTTGATAAGGGCTTATATATGGGTTTTGATAATCTAAACCCATTACAAAACCAATAGAAATTTGATTTTTTTCCATATGATATAAAAAAGAACCACCATAAACATTATTGTCAAGAGGCCATCCTGCTGAATGCATAATATTGCCTTCATTATGTTTATGTTCTTCTATTTCCCATATTTCTTTTAAGCCAATACCATAGGATTGTGGAGATTTTCCTTTATCTAGTTCATAATTTTTAATTAATTCTTTTCCTAAATGTCCTCTACACCCTTCCGCAAAAAGAGTGTATTTTGCATTTAATTCTATTCCGGGTTCAAAAGAAGAGCTTTTTTGATTATTTTTATCAATGCCCATATCTCCTGTTGCTATACCAATGACAATATTCTTTTCATTATATAAAATTTCTTTTGCTGCAAAACCAGGATAAATTTCTACCCCAAGAGCTTCAGCTTCTTTTGCTAGCCATCTGCACATATTACTTAAACTAATGATATAGTTCTTATGATTCTTCATAGTATTAGGTAGTAAAAAATTAGGAATTTTTATACTTTTTAGTTTATTCATAAATATAAATTCTTCTTTAATAACAGGAGACATTTTTGGATGTGCCATTTTTTCCCACTCTGGAAATAATTCATCTAAAGCCTTAGTTTCAAATACTGCGCCAGATATAATATGAGCTCCGACTTCAGGGCCTTTTTCAACTATACATACAGATATGTCTATATTATGTTCTTTTGATAATTGCTTTAATCTAATAGAGGAAGATAAACCAGCTGGGCCTGCACCGACTATTACTACATCATATTCCATTTTTTCTCTATCAGTTCTCATTATTACTCACTTTATTTATTATTTATTAACTCTATATAATAATTATAAGTTTCAATATTACCAGCAGCTATTACTGACCTGTCTGAAGCAGCTTCTTTTTTACTCCATGATGTAATAATACCTCCAGCCCCTTCAAGTATAGCCGAAGCTGCAACTATATCCCATAATTCTAAGTCTTTTTCAATAACTAAATCGATAGTGCCTGCAGCGCACATTGCGTAACCCCAACAATCTGTTCCATGTCTAATATAGAGTACATTATCAGATATTCTATTATAAATTAATCCATCCTCATCTAGGAACATTGCAGGATCTGTTATTGCGCAAATAGTATTTTCAATTGATGTAAATTTTCTTGTTTTTATATGTTTTTTATTTAGAAAGCTCCCTTGTTTGCTTCCCCATATCCTATCTTTTGTAATTGGTTGGTCTATTAAGCCTAAAATAGGTTTGTTATTAAGCATTAATCCTATCATAGAGCCAAAAACAGGTAAGCCTGCAACAAAAGCCTTGGTTCCATCTATCGGATCCAATACCCATACAAATTCAGAAAGTTCATTTTCTGATCCTAATTCTTCTCCAATTATACCATGTGTTGGGAATTCTTTATTAATTAATCGTCTCATAATCTTTTCAGAATTAATATCAGATTTTGTTACTATTTGGGGCCGTTTATTATTTTTTGTTGGCTTAATTTTCCAGTTATCAAGTGTACGAAAATTATTATTAATTTCGTTTTGAATAGAATCTGCAAGTTGATGTGCAAATTTTAAAAATACTTCATTATTTTTCAATACTATATTCCTAATTTAAATTATAATTTTTGGACATTTGCATGATAATATAATTATAACAAGCTTCAAGTTAAGGATAATATATTTTTATTAATGTTTATAAACTTTATATAGTATAATTTACAAAAAATAATAACTATGGATAGGTAAATGAATAAAATAAGTGTTTTTACTAAATTTTTAATATTAACAATATTTTTAGCTATTATTTCATGCTCCACAGATAATAAAAAAAAAGTAGTTTCTATTGATAGAAATGTAGATGAAATTTACAATTCAGCAATGAATTTTATAGATAATAATAAATATAGAAAAGCATCAGATGAGTTAGAAGAAGTAGAAAGACAACATCCTTATTCTATATGGGCAACCAGAGCGCAATTAATGTCAGCATACGTAAAATATAAATTAGATGATTATGATGTAAGTATAAATGCTGCTAATAGATATATAGAATTACATCCAGGTGCGGATGATATTGATTATGCGTATTATTTAATAGCTCTATGCTATTATGAGCAAATTAATGACTTTAAAAGGAGTCAAGCTAATACTAGTAATGCTTTAACAGCTTTTAATAGACTCATAAGAAGGTTTCCTAATTCAGACTATACAAGGGATTCTATACTAAAACTAGATTTGGTAAAAGATCATCTTGCAGCTATGGAAATGAATATAGGAAGAACTTATCAAGGCTTAGACAACTATATTGCTGCGATAAATAGGTTTAAAACAGTAGTAGACTCATATTCATCAACTAGCCATGTACCAGAAGCGCTAGCTAGAATAACAGAATTATATTTTACTTTAGGTTTATATAATGAAGCTAAAATTTATGCTTCGGTATTAGGTCATAATTATCCAAGTAATAAATGGTATAATTATTCATATTCCTTATTTAATTCAAAAAAAAATAATTTGTTGTCTAATGACAGTAATGAAATTGAAATAGCTAAGATGAAAGATATTAATAATGAAAATAAAAATTCATTTTTAAATATTTTAGATGAGTTTATTAATTTTTTTAATAGTGATGAAGAATAAAAAAATGTTATGCTATCTTTCTATAAAAAATATAGTTTTAATAGAAAAATTAGAATTAGATTTTAATGAAGGTTTTACAGTACTAACTGGTGAAACTGGTGCTGGAAAATCAATAATTGTTGATGCTATAAATTTAATACTAGGAAAACGGTCAGAAAAACGTTTGATTAGAAAAGGCCAAGATGCGGCTAATGTAACAGCATTATTTAAACTTTCTTGCAATCATAACGCTATACACTTTGCAAATGATAATGGATTTATAACTAAAGAAGAAATTATTTTAAGAAGACAAATTTTGTCTAATGGTAGAAGCCAATGCTTTTTAAATGATGAGGCAATTTCTTTAAATTTTATGAAGAATATTAGCAATTTTTTGATAGAAGTTCATGGTCAGAATGATCAGGCAGGACTATTAGATAGTTCTAATCATATTAATATTTTAGATAATTGGTATGACATTTTAACAAATTCAAAAATAGTATCAAATTATTATAATTTATTTAAAGAACATACAAAAAAATATAATGAATATATTCAAGATTTGGGTGAAATAGAAAATAAAAAAAAACATCTTATGGAGGACTTAGATGAACTCATTAAATTGGATCTAAAAGATAATGAAATAGAAGAATTAACAAATAATAGAAATTATCTAATGTCTATTGAAAAAATTAGAGATAGCTTGAATAAAATTAACTATTTTATTCATGGAGATGCTGATACAAAAGGTATATATGAGAATTTAAGCTTAGCTAAAAAACAGATCTCAAAAGTTATATCCTTAAATACAGAAAAATTTAAAAATTTAGATGAAGCTATTGATAGAACAATTATTGAATATAAGGAAGTAGAGATTGCTTTAGATGATTGTCTTTATGAGCTAGACGATAGCACTCTAAGTTTAGAAGGTATAGAAAAAAGAATAACTTTTATTAGACAGGTATCTAGAAAACATAATGCTGAAATAAAAGATCTGAATCAGATAAAAATCAAATTAGAAAGCGATCTCTCTAATTTATCTAATATTAAAGCAGATTTAAATAAATTAGAGAATGAAAATCAAGGCCTTAAAAACAAATATATTAATGAGTCTAAAATTTTATCTAGTTTAAGAAGCAAAGCATCTATACAACTATCTAAATCTGTAAATAAAGAGTTTCCTATATTAAAATTAGATAATGCTGTTTTTAAAACAAGTATTTACTTACTTGATGAAAGTAATTGGAAATCTAATGGTATAGATAATGTTACTTTTCAAATAGAAACTAATAAAGGATCTGGTTTTGAGTCTATTGAAAAGATTGCATCAGGGGGAGAATTATCTAGAATCATGTTAGCAATAAAAGTTTCATTATCTTCAGATATTGGTGATTTGAATACTAGAAAAACATTAATATTTGATGAGGTTGATACTGGAGTTGGAGGCGCAGTAGCAGATGCTATAGGTAAAAGGTTATTACTTTTAGGTACTAATAATCAAGTGTTAGCTGTAACACATCATCCCCAAGTTGCAGCTAGATCTAATAACCATTTTAAAGTTAATAAAAGCACAAATAATAGTTTTACATCTACTAGTATAATTAATTTAGAAGTAAAAGAGCGTATAGAAGAGGTAGCTAGAATGTTATCGGGAGAAAAAATTACTGATGCAGCGAGAAATGCAGCTGAGAGTTTATTTATAAATAGTAAAAGCTTATAAATTTAATTAAGTAAGGGTTATTTGATGAATAAAGAAGATGTTATTAAGCACTTAAAAAATTTAGTATCTCAAATAGAATATCATGATAATTTATATTATAATAAGGATTTACCAGAAATTTCTGATGCTGAATATGATCAACTTAGAATACAGAATAAAAATTTAGAAATTGAATTTCCTGATTTAGTTTTACCAAATAGCCCTTCTAATAAGGTGGGAAGCTCATTAACATCAACTTTTAATAAAGTTAGTCATGTTGTTCCAATGCTGTCATTAGGAAATACATTTACTAATAAAGAA
>Ga0209403_10002154_pt1 | contig 23997 bp, 15 predicted proteins | sample ArcticOcean_MG_C_8_FD_187440 | JGI IMG/M metagenome (GOLD analysis project Ga0209403, IMG submission 187440) | Marine microbial communities from western Arctic Ocean - ArcticOcean_MG_CB11_86 (SPAdes) (version 2) | ecosystem: Environmental > Aquatic > Marine > Oceanic | place: Arctic Ocean... | reverse complement strand
CCAGTATGTCTGCGACGGCGCAGACGGTGCGAACGGCACGGCTGGCGTCAACGGGACCAACGGCAGCGCTTCACAGAACACGATGCTGACCAGCATCTCGGCACCCACCCTGCAGGCGTGCTCATCGGGTGGGCGAATCGTTGAGCAGGGACTCGACAATGGTGATGGAGGAGGGACTGCTCAGAATGGTGTCCTAGAATCTGGAGAAGTGGACTACACCACCACCTACTGCAGCAACTTCGTGGTCGCACGTATCACCGACATCAACAGCGGCAGCGGATCGTCAATCCCAGGCAACATCGTGGCCATAGGCACCCGGCTCTACTTCACGGCGAACGACGGCAGCAGCGGCAGCGAACTGTGGGCGCACGAGACGACCAACGGAACATCTTGGCTAGTATCCGACATCTGGAGCGGCAGCGGCTTCGGCGTTCCCGGCTATAATGCAGGCATCACGGTGATGGGCACCCGGCTCTACTTCGACGCGGAAGACGGCAGCAGCGGCAGCGAGTTGTGGGCGCACGAGTCCACCAACGACTCGACCTGGCTGGTCGCCGACATCAACAGCGGCAGCGGATCGTCAATCAACTGCTATACTTGCCCAGGCAACATCGCGGTCATGGGCACCCGGCTCTACTTCGAGGCGAACGACGGCAGCAGCGGCAGAGAACTGTGGGCTCACGAGACGACCAACGACTCTACGTGGCAGGTGGCCGACATCAACAGCGGCAGCGGCACCGGGTTTGCGAATTATATCACAGTCATGGGAACACGTCTGTACTTAGAGGCGTGGGACGGCAGCAGCGGCTTAGAATTGTGGGCACACGAATCTACCAACGACTCGACATGGCAGGTCGCCGACATAAACAGCGGCAGCGGCAATGGGTTTGCGAGTGATATCACAGTCATGGGAACACGGCTCTACTTCGAGGCGAACGACGGCAGCAGCGGCAGCGAACTGTGGGCTCACGAGACGACCAACGACTCTACGTGGCAGGTCGCCGACATCAGGAGCGGCAGCGGCAATGGGTTTGCGCATTCTATCACGGTCGTCGGCACGCAGCTCGTGTTCAATGGGCAAAACAACACCAGCGGCTATGAACTATTTGCACACGAGACTACAAACGACTCGACATGGATAATCGAAATCAATCCTACCAGCCATGGTTATCCAGGCTATTTTGAGGCCATAGGCACTCGGGTTTACTTCCGAGCGGAAGACGTCAACAACGACTTGGAAATCTGGGTGTATGAGTCAACCAACGGTTCGACTTGGCAGATTACCGACATAAACAGTAATGGCGACGGGGTGGGGGCGTCCATTACGGCCATAGGGAACCAGCTCTACTTCAGGGGAAGCGACGGCAGCAGCGGCGACGAACTATACATGATGGAGATCGAGCACAGCATCACCTACAACTGATGAAGGCGATTGAAACCACTAGCTTCAGGAAGCACAAGAGTCCGGAACATCAGGGAGTGACTCGTCGTCGATCTCTTGGGAATAGTACGGTCTCTCTGACATTGCCGGCACCGGTCAGCACCATCAGGAGTCTTGCGACACCGAGTCCCCAGCCGGCGTGTGGCGGCGCCCCATATCGGAAGCCGTCGACATAGAAGGCGAAATCGTCGGGGTCCAATCCCATGTCTACAAGGTTCTGGATTAGCACATCAGTGCGGTGCTCTCTCTGCCCGCCCGAGCACATTTCGTCACGGCCGTAGTTGAGGTCGAATCCGCGGCTCAGTTGGCCGGTGCCAGTGGGAGTTTCCACCTTTTCCTCTTGGTTGTGGTAGATGTAGAATGGCTTCATGCTCATCGGCCAGCGAGGAAGGAAGTAGAATCCGGGATACTCGGCGGCTATCATGTCGGCATGGTGGGCCTCGATGTCGTCGCCCCACTCAATCTTCTCACCGGCTGCCTGAATGATTCCGATGGCGTCACTGTACTCAACTCGCGGGAAGGGAAGGGTCGGTATTTCCACGGAAATCGGCTCTTGAGGAGGCTCCTGCTCCGAGCGCCACTGGTTAATCATGTCAATCAGATTCTGGTCGTTGGCCGCGATCTCGCTCCAAACATGGTGAATCATCCGCTCCTGCACGCCCATGACATCGTTGTCATCCGCAAATGCCATCTCAATATCAAAGGAAATGAATTCGTTCAGATGGCGGTAAGTGTCGTGCTTCTCTGCCCGGAATGCCGGTCCAACCTCAAACACTCTCTCCAGACCTCCTAAAATGGCCAGTTGCTTGTAGAGTTGAGGCGATTGGGAGAGATAGGCATCTATGTCGAAGTACTTCAACGGGAATAGGTTGGTTCCGCCTTCGGCTGCTGCTGCGATGATCTTCGGGGAATTCATCTCGCTGAACCCTTCGGTGATGAGGTACTCTCGCCCGTATTGGAGGACCTTTCCTCTAAGTTGGAACATTGCGTTCACATGGTTTCGGCGAAGGTCGATCTGACGGTTGTCGAGTCGGGTGTCGAGCTCGACATGGACCTTGTCGGCCACACCCATCGGCATCGGAGCTTCAGCCGCAGTGAGGATTATCGCTGAGGTGACTTGCACCTCGAACTCTGCTGGAGGTTCGGGCTGACCCTCCTTGACCTTGGGCGGGCGCTTTTGGGCAACCGTTCCAGTAACTTGGATGACTGACTCTCGGTTTGTCCCTTGGATGGATTCGAATGTTGCCTCATCCATGTTGTCCTTCTTGAGGAACGCCTGTAGGTAGCCTGTGCCGTCTCTTAGCATCAGGAAGCAGATTGCGCCTCGCCCTCGCACGGTTTCTGCGAAGCCGGCGATGGTGACCTCGTGACCGACCATTTGGGCGCCGTGCTGAGCGATTTCGCCGAGGGTGTGGGTGCGGTAGTGGGTGGCCTCCCAGTTTGTGCCATCTCGGCCTGTCATGAAGGTGGGCGGGTGCGTGGAGCACTTGAACAAAACGGCTGACCAATTGGCTGATTTTTTTGACGAGAGAGTTCGACCGGTTTCCCACTTGTTTGGGTGAATTCGTGGTATATCGTAGGTCGGTGGTGGTATTTGGGAGGGTCTGTCCATTATAGGGAGTGAGCACCGCCAAGGGTAGGTGACAAAGATGAATCACACCAACAATCGAATGAGAAGGGGAACAATACTGGCACTTTCGCTGGTCGCACTGATGTTGAGTTCAAGCTTGGCAATCGCACAGGATACACCGGTTGACGGTGCTCCCGACACAAATCCCGGCGAAGACATTGACTACACACGCGAGAGCATCGTGATTACTCAGGATTTGGAGAAGGGCAAGATCAAGATGAAACTCGGCGAGGCAGAGATGTTCGTTCACTTCGGAGATGGTGAAATCGAATTCGCAACGATTCAGACGAAATACATGGGCGTCGCCGATGTCTATGACCAGCGCAGAGGCTTTGACGAGCGTATCGGAATTCCTGTTGAGACAATCTTCTGGCAGCGACTTGTTGGCATTGTCGAGTACACAGACGCCAACGACAACGGCCTATTCGACATAAACGGCGCTAATCTTGCCGGCACTCTTGACGAGTTGGATGATGTCACTCACGAAGAGATGCAGAAGTGGGTTGGCTACGACGCCGTAGAATGGAGTCTAACCGAATGGCACCAGACACGCAACGGAAACGAGGTCAACATCAATTTCGTCATCAGTGCGTCGGATGTCCCATACGAGTCAGATGACGGCCCGATTACTAGCGCAACAGTCGGCCGCCTAGCCTACATCTTCCATGTGACGACAGTCGAGGAGGAGATTCAGATTTCCGCGGTTCCACACTACCGAATTACAGTGAATGAGGAGGGCGCAACCGGTGACCAAATTGACGAGAGTGAATTGATTGCTCGAAGCAATGTCAACGGGCTTGTTCTCAACTCGACTTGGAAGTATGACCAGGTCATCGAGGGTTGGGATGTCGCTACCGACAATGTCGGCGTCGAGAGAAATGATACTCGCCTTGCAGTGCTAACTGAGATGGCGTATGGCGTTCACATGGATAGTGCGGTCGGTGAGTGGATTCGCGAGGAGTTTGGCGGCCTTCCCGCCCCACGCGCGATTGCAGGACATGCACCACGCCACCAACCTTCTGGACCTGCACCCGGTGTGGCTTCCCAAGAGAGGGCTGATGACCAACCTTCGAGTTCCGAAGCGGCTGATGTCGCAGAGCACGACAGAGAGGGCAACCCTCTACGATGTGGCTTAGCGTATGTCGACGCTGATGGCGTGATTGGCAGCGGCTCTGGTGAGACAGAGGGACGCTCGGCAACTTCGGGTAGTCAAGCGACGAATGACTCTGACTCGAGTGGCTCTGCCGAGAAGTCGGATGAAGAGAAGAAGCAGGAGAAGGTGAAGGAGCGAGTTCGCGAGTACACCCAAACCGCTTGCATTCAGCGTGGTGCCGAGTTAGCAACTGACGGCGAGGCTCGACCAGAGGTCGTCCGCGCCGGCGCGATTCACTTCCAAGACAACGGCGCAAACCTCGGTAGAGTCCGATGGGTGTCGAACGCGACAGTCGACGGTCTTGAGACAGAGGTTCTCTTCCAGTTGCATGGGGCTCGCCCAATCATCCCAGAGGATGTCGGCGACAACGACGGAATCTGGGCGGGAGTTCGCCTTGTTGGCGGCTACAACTATGTCATTGGAAACAATGTCTACCACGACCCAGAGTTCTCTGCTGACATCATGACGATGGACACCCAGTCCTTCGGCTCACCGGCAGTATTCAACGGTGGTCTCTTTGGGCTCGTCAAGATACTCCCACTCCTGATTGGTGTGGTCGTTCTTGGTGTGATTGGAGTCGCAGTGGTCTCAGCACGGGACCGCCGGGACACAGCACCACTTCCTCAGCAACAACAGTACGCACCTGCGGGCGCGTGGACTAGTGGTGACGACTGGGAGCAGTACCAATAGGGATGTGTGATGATGGCAGTAGTCGAATATGGTTCACACTTGATGGCGGTCATGAAGATCTTCAACGGTCAAGGCGAAGGCCCAGGCGGTCATTTTGCAGCGGTGGTAACATTCACCGCGGAAGATGCACCTAAGCCACCGGTTGACGACTTTGATGAAGAATGGGAAAGTGTTTGAGTTCTGGTGATTCAAAATCACTGAGAATATCAACAGTCCAGCACAACAGTTCGCCAACCCTTTCATCAACCGAAGGCGAGGTCAAAGGACTCGGATGGGGCGGGCTCCACGGATTACGAATCGCGAGCGGGTCTTGTTGGCGTTAGCCGACGCACCCACTTTTGAGGACCAATACGAGTTACCTCGGAGGTTCAGCCAAGTTGGATTGATGAAGCGGTTGGGGATGGCTCAATCGCATGTATCACGCGCATTGAATGAACTGATAGAAGAGAATCTGTTGACCCATCGCCGCCGGCGTGTAGTCGGTGAAAGGCGGCGAGTCACAGCCTATTCACTTTCAGAGAATGGCATCGACAAAGTGTACGATTTAATCGATGAAATTGAGTCGGCAGAAGTTCTCACGCCGGGTAAGGAAGGGACTTTGGAACAGGTCGAGATTCGGTCGCTGGTCGAGCGCTGGGAGAGAGGTGGGGCGAGAAAAGTCCCAGATGCGCTCGCAATGGCCGAATTACTCCGGGCTGCCGAGGTACATGACGGTCTTCCCTTTCTTGAGCACCCTCCCGAGGTTACCGCTGACGGTGGCGAAACTGACCTCTCATCGGAGGCAATCGGACTTCATTTGGAATTGGCTGAACTTCGCAGAAGCCAGGGTGATATCGATGCGGCAATAGACCATCTTGGGAGAGCCGCTGCGCTTCACAGAAAACGGGGAAACCCCGGAGGTGAAGCCCGTTGTCAACTCGCTGCAGCGAGTTTGGGTGCGCCACTGGAGTCTACATCTTCAATCATTGAAACTGTCTCTTCGATTCGGGATGATGCCGAACGGTCAGATGCGAGCCTCATGCTTTTCGATGCGCTACTCGGCTCCTCACCGGATGAAGCGACAAACCTTCTGGCCGATTTGGACGCATCGAACCCTGAGGTGATTCTACGTCTTGCAGAAGAGGAACTGCGCAGAGGTGATACTCCCTCGCTGGCAGAAATTCCCGAAATTTTGGTGGGTTCGGACCACCTTCGACAGTCGTTATGGACAGCGAGCAGAGCCCGTCTCCGCTGCCGGGTCGCCAATCAAACTGGGCTTGGTTGGCCTGTTCCGCTCAAAGTTGAACATGCGTTGGCAGAAATTGGTCCACAATCGAGACAACCACATTCACTTCTATACGGTGAATTGACACTTGCGTATGTTCGAAATCCGATTATCAGCGAAGATGAGCGGAGGCGACTTTTGGAGTCGGCTTGGGAGTTCGGCTGCCCGCTACCGACGATTGGTCACATCGGATTCCAATTAGCTTCGCTTCTCAGTTCGGCAGAGGCTCTCATCATTCTACAGCGGTTACAACAGCGGTTTGAGTCGGTTGGCGATTCGAATGGGGTGGCGGTCTGCGTTGCCCGAATGGAGCGATTGTGAATCGTGACGGATTCTCGTCGAGTCGATTGAACATCAGTCTGCGTTCCTCGCATTGAGCGATAAACGGTTGTTATGGGTGTGTCAGCCAGCTGCGGATGGCATCGACCGGAACCAATGGAGAGGTTCTTAGGCGACGTGGTTCCCCTTGGATTTCATGGGCAATGGGAGTTATGTGTTCACCTCGGAATCGGTCACCTGTGGCCACCCGGACAAGTTGTGTGACGGAATTTCGGATGCTGTGGTAGACGCTTGCCTCGCCCAAGACCCCGGCGCCCGCGTGGCTTGCGAAACGCTCGTGAAAGGTACCGCCATAGACAGCATCATCGTACTCGCTGGCGAGATAACAGTCGCTGGTGACGAGCCAGATTACGAATCGATTGCGAGGGCAGCTGCGGCGGCCATCGGATACACGCATCAGGCGACCGGAATGGACGCCAGCAACAGTGCGACCTGTGAGGTTCTTGTCAACATCACGACCCAATCGAGGGATATCGCTAGAGGAGTCGACAGAGCCGAAGACCAAGGGGCAGGCGACCAAGGACTGATGTTCGGTTACGCTTGTGATGAGAGTGAAGGATTTGCAGGCTTGAAAGGGACTTTCATGCCTCTACCGGCGCTTCTTTCCCAGATGTTGACCCGTCGATTGAAGCAGGTTCGTGAGGGAATAGGCGACATCAATTCTGACGGCACGACCGAATACACGCAGTTACCTTGGGTCTATCCCGATGGAAAGAGTCAGGTTACAGTCGTCTACGATGATGACGGAGTGCCAGAGTCAATTCACACGGTTGTAATCGCTACTCAACACGCTGACATGGTTGAATCTGGAGAATTTTCCAGTGAACAAGATGAGAAGGAATTCATCGAATCAAATATCTTGGAACATGTGATTAACCCGGTGATTCCGTCGGAACTAATCAATGATTCAACCCGCTTCATCGTGAACGGAACTGGGCGGTTCGTTATCGGCGGACCTCACGGTGACGCCGGCATCACCGGGCGCAAAATTATCGTCGACACTTATGGCGGCATGGGAAGGCATGGTGGTGGAGCGTTTTCCGGAAAGGACCCTTCGAAGGTGGACCGGTCGGCGGCGTATGCTGCGCGGTGGGCGGCGAAACATGTCGTTGCTTCCGGATTAGCGAGCCGTTGCGAGATTCAATTGGCGTATGCAATCGGGGTACCAGAACCGATGAATGTCACCATCGAAACATTCGGGACAGCCAACAACGGTCTCTCAGACAGCGACATCTCAACTCTAGTCTGCAACGCGTTCGATTTCAGGCCGGGGAAAATAATCCAAGACCTAGACCTCACTCGACCGATTTACTCACCGACAGCAGCAGGAGGCCACTTCGGTCGACTTGCTCGCGATGAGGGATTCTTCCCTTGGGAGCAGTTAGATGACGAAAAACTCGCACTGCTTCGCGGCAACTGAAAGTGAACAGCGTCATCTGCCCCTCCCCCCGCCGTTGTTTTAAGTGAATTACGAGTCACGCCTCTACGAGGCGAAGCCATGAATCGAACCCGCTGCCTGATGCTTGCGTTTTTGATGTTCAGTGCAGTATTGCTGCCCTTGACGGCTCCGCCGGTCGCAGCGAGTGACGAAATTAATGTCACGCTCTCGTCGCAACACGAGTATTTGACGCCGGGAACTGCGGCGAATCTTTCGTTGACGGTCACCAATGACAACCTAATGAACACCCGTTCCTTTGACATCTCGCTCGACACAACCTTCCTGCCCTCTGACTGGAATGTCACACTCGTAGACACCACCCTCGGCCCGGTCTTCCCGACTCAATCCGACAGCACAATCTTGGTCGTTCGTTTGGACCCGGGCGCTTCGTTGGGTGCCAATGGGCAAGTCGATGTGACTGTGACGCGGAGCGACGATGCCAATGAGTCGACGACAGTCACGCTACACCTTTCGGTCGCTCCGCTCTATTTGCCGGCGCTTGATGTCGGAGCGGTAGGCGACCGCGGACTGATTGCCATCGAACCTAATCAGACGGTCGATGTTGATATTCCAGTGATGAACGCTGGCAACATCGACGATTCAATCATACTCCAAATTGACGAGGCGTTGGATTTGGGTGACTTTTGGACGAATTGGAATTCGTCACAGTCGAACAACACCGGAGGCAATGGGACCGGGAACGGTACCGGCAACAACACCGGAGGCAACGGGACCGGGAACGGTACTGGCAACAACACCGGAGGCAATGGGACCGGGAACGGTACCGGCAACAACACCGGAGGCAACGGGACTTCGATGCGAGGCCCTGCCAGAGATGTGCCAATCGATTGGGATGTGCGTTGGCTTGACCCGGTCGCAGTAGATATGACGCCTGGTGAAAGTCGTAACCATACACTCAGAATCACCATTCCAGCGGATGCTACACCAGAATACCGCGGAATCGCATTATTTGCCGGCTCTTTAGGTGGAAATTATAGTATCCAGACGGTGATTGTTGTCGAAGTGACCACAGTCAGCGATATTCGGGTTCAAGTTGTGCATGATGCGAATCGTTCCTATCTGCCCGGCGTGACAGAAGTGGTCTCATTCGAGGTGACAAACAGCGGCAACGACGCTACTTCACTTCTCTATTCGACAATCCCCGATTCGGCCTGCTCGGCAGTAGTCGATGGCACGGTAGGCTCTGAGTTACAACCACTTTCAAGTGAATTCATTTCGATGAACATTACTCCCGATTCAAATACCAACTGGAATAACACCTGTACAATCAGCATCTTCGCTGAAGAGAGTACAACTGGAGTTAGCCACGAAACTGCCTACACAATTGTCGTTGGAGTCGATTGGGGCTGGGAGGTTACCGTTCCAAACGCAACCTCAGTATCAGCCGGAGCGACCACACAATTACAGGTCGCAGTACGCAATGTAGGTTCCGAACTCGACGAGATTCGCTTCGATGTCAGCGGCCCGAATGGAGTCACTGGTTCTGGGCCGCCGGGATGGATGTCAGTAGGACGCGGGCTTTCTGATGCGATTACGATTCAAGTCGACATCGATTCGGATGTATCATTGGTCGGCCTCCACAACCTAACCCTCACAGCAACCGGAAAACATGGTGGCGAGCAGGTCGTCTCCTCCATAGAATTGGACATTCAACCCCGCAGTGAAATTTCGCTGCAAGCCCCACAAGGCGGGAATGTTCTGGTCGCCGCTGGCAGCAGCAGTAACTTCTCTGTCACTTTGACAAACTCCGGAACTCAAAACCTCTCAATCGTGATGGATTGGTCGGGTCTGCCTTCAACGATTTCACTCTCGACTGACACTCCGGTAACCGTCGAGGTCGGCGAAGTACTCGTTCTTCCAATTACAGTCTCAGCAAATGCAGGCTCGGTTGCAGCGACCCACGCAGCAAATTTGGTTGCAAAGGATGCTAATGGTGGTGCAGTTCTTGCATCCACCAGTTTGAATGTCGAGGTCGCTCACGCGCCCGCAGTAAGACTTTTGACATCTGGAGATACACTTCCTGTGGGCGAGTTTTCAGACAGTGTAATGGAAGTCGTCGTAGTCAACGAAGGGAACCAGCAGGACCAGTTCAGTTTCCAGTTGGAACCCTCAACAAGCGGCTATCAAGTGACTATTTCTCCGCTGCTGATGACTTTGGAAGCAGGTGCACAAGATACCCTTACCGTCTCGATGCGCCGGACTACCGCAACTGGTGAGTCGTCGCTTTCGCTTGTCGCAACTTCTTCGAACGACCCAACAGTCACAAGCCAATTGGACTTCACAGCAACAGAAGTATCGCTTGGAGTCGCACTCGCGATTTCCAGCACGGTGACCACAGCAGGGGTAGGGGATTCGGTCGCTGCCACTCTCTGGTTGACGAACACGGGGAATGCGGAACAGACCTTCCAACTCGCCGTCACCGGGCTTGACTGTCCAAATTTGTCACCCACTCAAACTCTCTCGCCCTCACCCTCGGCTACGCCAATTGTTCTGGATTGTACGGTGCCGCAAGTAACTCCGGCAGGGGTAGTGACTCTCTCAGCGTCTGCTACATCGGTGCATGACCCGGCGATTACTGCGAGTGCAGAACTCAACATCACAGTGCCAGCCGACCGGGTGAACGGTCAGCCGAGGTTGGTAATCGAGGTGACAGGCTCGGCTGAGAATCATCTTGCACACGAAGGAAGTTTGGTGCTCAATGTTCTATTGCGAAACGATGGCAACGAGGAATTGACAGGCACCTTGGCGCTGGTAGGCGAGGGGGCAGCAGACCTCTCACCGGGCTGGATCTCCTCAGAAGGCTCCTCAAGCCCAACTTACACGCTTGGACCTGGAGAGCAGGCGACTTACGAATTGACGCTTGTCTCATCCTATCTAACGAGTGGAGGCGAGCAATCGATGCGTGTGCAAGCAGCGGGACCGGGTCACCAAGTGCTTTCGGATTCGTTCACAGTGACAGTCGCATCGAAGCCACTACCGCCGAATGGAATCACCCTCGGATTTGCCGACTTGGATAATCAGGCGACTATCACAGCGCTTGCTGCTGGATGGCTTGTAGCGATCCTCTCAAGTTTGATTCTCGTGATAGTAATCCGCTCACGAAAGGGTGGAGAAGAAGACGAACTCCTTCCACTTACGGACCTACCGCCACTCGGCGACCTACCTCTACCTCCGGCTCCCGTGCCTATGGCGGCCACGGTAGCAACCGTCTCATCGGACAAGCCCGGCGAGGCGAAGATGGTGGATGGCAGAGTAGAGTGCACAGGCTGTGAAGCATCACTCAAGATGCCAGCAGATCGAGAACCGCCATTCAAGTTCAAGTGTCCCAAGTGCAGTGAATCTGTACGGGTCGTCAAGTAGATCCACGAGAATCTCAAACTCTCACTTTTGGTGGGTGGGCTCATTCCTACGTGCCCTCTCTCTTCCGTGCTTTCACTTTTCGGGAGTGCTCTCAATCTTCCACGCTCTCACTTTTGCGAGTGAACTTGCCCGGTAGGGTTCAATCGTCTGGAGGTGCCAGCGTTTTACCCACTCCGAGGCGAAGCCGAGGAGGTAACAGCGTTTTACCCACTCCGAGGCGAAGCCGAGGAGGGTTAGTACCCGTTATCTTTGAGCCACTGCTCTCCGTAGAAATCCCACTGTTCCATTGTCCAACCCTCGGGTAGGCCACTGGGTGGTAGTTGTGGGCCACTTTGGATTGCGGGCGGAGGTGGTAGTCCTAATTCCGAGCCGGGAGGAGGTGGCGCTCCAAATGCGCCAAGTTCCGGGGCTCCAGCAGGTGGTGGGGCCATTGCAAGTTGTCCGGGAGCGAAGTCAATATCTCCATCCGGTTTCTTGCGTAGAACAAGTGCGCCAGCAGTCGCAGCTGCGAGCAACGCAACTACTAATCCGATGATTCCAAGAATTAGTAGGAGGCTGCTCTTCGTCTGTTTTTCAGCGTCGAGAGGATAGTAGTCGCCTTCATCAGACCAGCCGTCGCCATCTGTGTCGACGCAACCAATCTGGTCATCGGTGGAAGTCCCATTCTCATTCGGGCAGTCGTCGGAGGTGCTAGTGCCGGTTTGGTCGGCGTAACCATCCCCATCAGCGTCGGACCAGAGGAGTTTGTCTTCGGGGAACGCATCCCCAGCGTCTGACCAGCCGTCGCCATCTGTGTCCACACAACCGAGTCGGTCGAGCGTCGAATTACCCCAGATGTTCTCACAGGCGTCGGGAGATACTGCGGGCGCATGTTCGTCACCGTAACCATCTTCGTCACCATCAGCCCATTGGGTAGGCTCGTATTCGAATGCATCCGCACCGTCTGCTACAGTCCAATCAGCAGTCGGATTAGAGTAGCCATCTAAGTCGATGTCAGGGCATCCAAGTCGGTCTTCCGTGCTTGTTCCAGCCACTTGAGGGCAGACATCGGGGGAGGCTGCAGGGGCGGTGGTGGTGGGCCCAGTAGAGTACTCCGTATTGTCGCCGAAGCCGTCAGAATCGGAATCTCTCCATTGTGAATCTTCACCAGGGAAAGCGTCTGCACCATCAGCAGCAGTCCAGTCAATTCCTGGGTTGGAGTAACCGTCGTCGTCTGCGTCTGCGCATCCGAGTCGGTCGATTGTCGAAGTACCCTCTCGAAGTGGGCAGTCGTCACCATCTGTGCCGTCCGCATTGTCGCCGTAGCCATCCTCGTCAGTGTCTCGCCATTGGGTTACATCGCTTGGGTAGGTGTCTTCCAAGTCAGCCCAGCCATCGCTGTCGCCATCCGGGCATCCAACCTTCTCTCCAAGAGTGGCCGTTCCAACAGTGCCGGGGCATTGGTCCAGTGAGTCCTCAAAGGAGTCGTCATCGTCATCGGTGTCTTCTCCTGCATCTTCACATCCGTCGCGGTCAGCGTCATTCGTCGAGGTCGAAGTGAATGAGAGTGGGCTGGTCGGGCAGCGGTCGAATAGTTGCCAGCCAACGATACAACCAGGTGCGGCGGTATCGCCGTCGCATAAGCTGTCATCATCGTCATCGAGGTCCTCATCGGAGTCTCTGCAGCCGTCGGAATCGTAGTCGAGAGAGGTGTCAGCCACCCATCCGAGTACGCCCTTAGGGCAATCATCGAGGCCGTCGGTGAGGCCGTCATTATCGTCGTCCAAGTCTTCAGGACGGTCATCTTTGCAGCCGTCGGAGTCGTGGTCTGTTTGGGAGTTTGAAGTCCAATCGATTACACCGAATGGGCAGTCGTCGCCTCCACCGCCGCCGAGAATTCCATCATTATCGTCGTCGTCGTCGCAGACATCTCCCATCGAGTCGCCGTCGTGATTTTCTTGGCCCGAATTGGTGAAAGTCGGGCAGTTGTCGAGGGAGTCGCGGACTCCATCCAAATCTTCGTCGGGGAATGGGTCAAGCCTGACGACTTGATTTTTCCCGGCATCAACGAACCACAACTTGTCGTTGGGGCCGACTTCTAATCCCATGATGGAGTTGGCATTGGTTTGAACAGTTTCGAGATGAGTTCCGCTCTTGCCGTCAGCTGAGAGGTCGTAAGCGGTGATTTTCTTGTTGCCGTTTTGGGAAACGAATAGTGTGTCCCCAGTTAATGCGATGCCAGAAGGAGATGAAAGGCCAGTGGCGAGAACTCCCCATTCAACACCGGATATTCGGCTGTATTCGGCGAGGGTTTCCATTCTAGTACCATCGTTGTAGATGTTGGCACTTGTGGTCGTCGGGTCATCTGTGTTGACCCAAACAACTCGTCCGGCGCCAGTGTCCGCGATGTAGAGAATTCCGTTCGCCTTGTCGAGAATCATGTGCCCAGGGATGTTGGCATTTCGAGTCAGTGAGATTTCGGAGTAACGGCGAACCTTACCATCGGCGTGGTCCTCGCCGCCAGTGTCGTGGTCGCTAACGAAGTCATACCAGACCAACTCGTCGTAGTATCCGTCATTGTACCAGTATGCGTTCCCGGAGTCGTGCGCAATTCCCATGCCGTTCGGGCTCTCGTGCAACATGTCAAGGTGGCTTCCCAAAGGTCCACCCTGTTGTTGGTTCTCCATCGCGAAATGGGAGAGGGAGGATGGCCAAAGAGCCGGCCCCATGAAATTGTTCGGTGAGGCTTGACCATTGAAGGTGTTACGAGTTTCCTGTGCTGAGGCGAAGATGTAGTCGAATTCTGAATGGTATTGGCCGAATGCGAAGGCGCTCGGTTCCTCCATGAAGTGATTGCGATTTGAGTCGGCGCGGTTCAAACTAGATTGACTTCCAAGACCAGCATTCTGGATGATAGTCATGCTGTCTGTTGCTCGATTGATGACCCAAAGTTCGTTTTGGCGTGTTGCGCCCGGATGAAATTCAAGGTCTCGTGGTACATTCAAACTATCACTTGCGGTGGCGATTACAGTCTCGTCGAAGCCCGCTCCAAATTGTTCGACATAAGAGTGCGAAGTACGGCCGGCCTCAGCAATCGTGGTTGTAGGAACTAGAGCGATGAACACACTCAGCAACATAATCAGTACCAGTGTCACCGAACAGGTTTTGCCTCGATTCAGCGAAGTTTGGGTCAGTTCCATGCGTAGCATGACTTCTCCGCAGACCAATCCCCTATATTGGGGCTATGCTAGAAGGTGTGGCGCTTCAAACACCATCTCCCAGTCTCTTCGCATGGCTTGGAGGGGGTTTGAGCGTGGGCTGACGGGGTGTCTGAGTTGCGGAAATCGGTAGGCTTGAGCGTGGGCTGACGGGGAGATTGAGCGCAGGAAATCGGTTGGTATGAGTGTGGGCAGATGGGGAATTGGGTGGAGGGATTTTGTCGGTTTGAGCGAAGGTGGTAAGAGCGGTTGAAGTTACTATGTTTTCAAGCAACTCATTTATGCAGGAACCCTGCCCATTCAATTTACATGAAGAGAGCCTTCTTGATTACGGCGATTGTCATCTTGGTCGTCTCGGCATTTTCAACCCCAACAGCGGCGGACCACGAATGGGACCACCGATATGTCATCAACGGAGAGGTTTCCGAGTTGAGTGGGGATTCAGTGAGCGGGTTAAAGGCTGAGGTCGACTGTTCCCCCGGAGCGACAGATGCAAGCATATGCCAACACAATGTGGGAAGAGATGCGAAGACCAATGACTCGGGGATATTCAGTCTACAATTGCATGTTCACAGTGGTGATGATGGTAAGTTGGTCGTCCTCCTCATTGACGGTCAACAATTCACTCACACTTTCGATTTGAATGGCCCGGATGGCAACCCTACTGTAGAAGACCGAGAAGTCACACTGGAGTTCAAGTTGGACCACGATGTTTCAAATACAGAGAAATATGTCATTATTTTCCTATTTTTGGCTACGATTGTAGCGCCATCTATCTACTTCCTTAGAAAGTACCTTTCCCCCTCATAGGAAAACACCCTGCCCACCTGTTTTGAGGCGAACTGGCCATTCAGATGGCGTTGTCAAATCGGTCGAAACCGAATTTTCGTAGATGGAAATTTTCTCAAGTTGGTCACTCGGGTCGTTCACTTGGGTCGTTCACGCAAGTCAGTCACTTGGGTCGGTTAGTCTAGCCGGTCACTCAAGTCGTTGTGCTATGAGGATGAATGCGGTGTGTCCCATCGGGTCGTTGCCTGGTCGGACTCCGCCTTTGCTCGCTTTGGTCCAACCGCGGTCGATTCTCTCCCCCGCCCACTCGATGGCTAATCCAGCCTCCTCACAAGCCTCCCACGCCCGCTCGAGTTGGCTCGAGACCGGACAGTAGCATGAGAGGCGGCCTCCAATTTCCAAAAGAGGTGCGAGGTGGGGAACTGCATTCCACGGTTCTGGGAGGTCGATGATGACCGCGTCGAATTTCTGCTCTTCCGAATCATTTGCTACCTCTAGAAGTTGTTTTGCGCTCGCTGCGCTAGCAGGGTCGTTGGCATCGCCCTCGATGAGATGGAAGTCGGGGAAATCGGGCCATGCTGCGCGTGCCAGTTCGATGTTTTCGAGAGCGACGGCGGCGTGCTCGGGTCGCAACTCGATTGAGACGAGGACGCCCGAGCCGCCGATGGCGTGAGCGATGTGAAGTGCCATGCCAGCTGAGCCGAGTCCAGCCTCAACCACACGATGGCCGGAGCCGACGCCGAGTCGACTGCAAATCAGAGAGGCGTCCTTTGGAGTGATGATTTGGGCGCGTCGGCGCATTCCGGAGGTGAACTCGGGAAGCCCGGGGTGAAGGAGGAGGAATTCCTTTTGGCCGACAGTGAGAGTTTGGCCGAGTTTGGCATCATTCAAAAGCCGAATGGGGTTGATTCTGCCGATGCCGCGAACTTTGATTTCCTTGTCCTCGACGAGCACGAGATGGACTTTGCCATCAGCCTCTCGCAGTGCAACGACTGAGCCTTCCTCCATGCTTCTCCCGAGATGGGCCGAGCCGGGACTTGCTGTCAAACATTGCGGCCGAATCTAAATTTGCTCTCAACGGTGTAAATGAAGGCAAATGTAGGTGTGAATTGGAACAAAACCGCGCGATTTCCGGCTAGTAGCTAAGAAAACGCCCTATGGGCGTGGAATTTCATCGGGTGCGCAGTTTAATGACCGTTGGGTGAAGAGGCTTGTTCAGTAAGGGGGGTATTCCATGAGCGACAAGTCGAATGATGTTGCAGATGAGGATGCGTCTGAGGAGTGGGACTCCGAGTCTAATTTTGGTGACCTCGATGCTACTGAGGGGCAAAAACTTGAGACGATGCCAGTCAAGGAATGGATTGAGAGTATCGAGTTGGAATCGACTGCTGATGTGCCGGTTCCAGAGCGAGTTGTCGACCAGGTGATTGGGCAGGAATCCTCGGCTGTGGTAATTCGTAAAGCGGCCGAACAGCGCCGTCACATGATGATGATAGGTGACCCCGGAACAGGGAAATCAATGTTGGCAAGAGCGATGACCGAACTGGTTCCTAAGGACAAGTTGGAAGATATTCTCTGCTATCCTAACGAGGACGACGAAAACGAACCGCGAGTGCGAACCGTCCCAGCGGGAAGAGGCAAGAAGATTGTCGCTGACCGCCGAGCGCAGATGCGTGCCGCCCGTGAAAAAACCAACAAGACTCTGCTTGGAATAGTTGTGTTCGTCGGTGTGGTTCTGCTATGGGCAACCATCATGTCGGGTGAAATTTTCACCCTTTTCTTCGGACTTTTGATTCTCGGCTTCGCCTACATGTTCCTTCGAAACCGGCTAACTTCGGGCGACGATGCTCGGATTCCGAAACTGTTAGTCAAACGGGAAACTGAGGACCACCCACCCTTCGTAGACGCCACCGGTACCTTGGCCGGTAGCCTCCTAGGTGATGTTCGACACGACCCGTTCCAATCAGGTGGAATGGAGACTCCCGCTCACGACAGAGTCGAGCCGGGAGCGATTCACAAGGCGCATGGCGGCATTTTGTTCATCGACGAGATCAACCTACTCCGATTGGAGGAGCAGCAGGCGCTTTTGGTTGCGATGCAGGAGAAAGAGTTGCCAATCTCAGGGCGCTCGGAGCGCTCCAGCGGCGCTATCACCAAGACCGAGCCGGTTCCATGCGATTTCATTCTCGTCGCCGCTGGAAACTTGGATGCGGTGCAGGGCATGCATCCAGCGCTTCGCAGCAGGATTCGAGGTTACGGATACGAGGTGTATGTCAACTCGGATATGCCAGATACAGCTCGGAACCGCCGTAGAGTGATTCGCTTCATAGCCCAAGAGGTTGCGAATGAACAGAAGAAGAAGAGTGGAAAACCGATTCCTCACTTTGACAAGTCTGCGATTAGTAACATTCTGCGCGAGTCACAGCGAAGGGCTGGACGGCGAGGTAAACTCACGCTCCGGCTCCGTGAATTGGGTGGCTTGGTACGCGTGGCGGGTGACTTGGCGGTGGAAGACGGTTCGCAATTTGTCACTTCAGAACATGTATTGAATGCACGAAATATCGCTAAGCCATTGGAACAGCAGGTGGCAGACCGGATGATTGAGCGCCGGTTGGATTACTCCCTCATTGTGAACGAAGGGGTGCGTATCGGCCGCGTCAACGGCCTTGCAGTCCTCGGGGCGAATAGCGGAATGTCTGACTTCAGTGGCATTGTTCTACCAGTCGAAGCGTTAGTAACTCCCTCCCAAAAGAAAGGTGGAGAAATCTTTGCAACCGGTGGCCTTTCTGATATCGCCAAAGAGTCGGTCACGAATGTAAGCGCCGTCATCAAGAAATTGACCGGCAAGGATGTTTCAGACTTCGATATACATATTCAATTTGTAGACACTCATGGTGTTGATGGCGACAGCGCCAGCATCACGATTGCAGCAGCGGTCATCTCCGCCTTGGAAGATGTTCCAATCGGACAGGATTTAGCGATGACCGGCTCTCTATCAGTGCGCGGGGAGGTGCTTCCAATCGGAGGTGTCACCGCTAAGATTGAAGCCGCCGCAAAGTGCGGGATTAAGCGAGTCATTATTCCAAGAGCTAACATGAAGGATGTTTTGATCGATGACGAATTCGTTGACAAGGTGGAAGTGATTCCAGTAGACACACTCGATGAAGTTCTTGCTAATGCGCTGGTCAGCGGACCTGCGAGTGTCAGTCTAGTTGACCGGCTTGGCAAAGTCGTTGACCGACTGACCAAAGAGCCAGCCTCTTCGACCCGCCTCGCTTGAGTTGGGTCGCTGAGCAACCTCTCCTTATTCCCCCCCCTCCCACTCCTTCGTGGAGGATACTTGTGTTAGTCCCCTGTTGATGCGCAAGTGTCACTTTAGTGGTTAGTGGGCGGTTTTGACCTACTCACGGAGCGGTAAACAGATGAACGGTGGAAGTTGCGGTAGAAATTAAGGTGAACAGATTTGGCTCGAGAGGTCGGTGAAACTAGACCAAACGCAGAGGTGGATGATTCCTCCGTCAAGACCGACTCAACAACAACTGTCGCTACTCGCGGCTCGATGGCAGTCTTGTTTCTGGTCGTCCTCATCGATATGATTGGCTTTGGAATCATCATCCCGTTTCTTACCTATATGGTGGGGCATCTCGCTGAGCCCGGTGTGCAAATCGGCCGTTGGGTCGCCGGTTTGATGGCAGCATACGCCGCAATGATGTTCCTCTTCTCGCCGTTTTGGGGCGCCCTATCCGACAGAATCGGCAGACGCCCAGTACTGATGATTGGACTCACAGGAAACACACTGGCATTCTTCGTTCTCGGAATCTCGAACTCACTTTGGATGGCCCTCGCCGCTCGACTCTTCGCAGGGATGGTCAACGCCAACATGTCAGTCACACGCGCCTACATTGGTGATGTCTCCAAGCGGCATGAAATCGCTCGACGGCAAGGAATGCTCGGAGTCGCTTTCGGCGTCGGATTTTCCATTGGCCCAGCATTAGGTGGGCTGTTGTCGGCACCGGCACAGTGGGGTTGGACAGATGCGTTTCAAGGAACGGTTTTTGAGACATACCCCTATCTTTTGGCCTGTCTTGCGTCGTCTGTTTTGTCTTTCAGTGGCTTGCTTTTAGCTATTTGGAAGTTGAAGGAAAGTTTGCCTGCAGAAGTGCGCGAAGAGGCGACTCAACGCTCAGCGATTGCGACACTCACCACGAATCTCGGAAATATCGGCGGGATGTTCAAGCGGCCGAGAATTTCACCACTTTTGTTGTCGATGACCTTCTATTGGATTGGATTCACAATCATGCATGTCGTCTTCATTCTGTTCACGATGCGAGCGGTTTCACAGGGCGGGCTCGGGTTTTCCGAACGGGACAACGGATGGGTCTTTGCATACATCGGAATCTGCGGAATTATCACACAGGGCAGGCTGATTGGGCCACTCACCGACCGCTTTGGCTCTAGCCGTTTGATGGCTTCGGGCTTTCTGGTTGGGGGGGTTGGGCTCGCCTCCATTTCCTATGTACCTCCCGAGTATGCGATGGCAGGAATGCTGTGCGTCTGCACTTTAGTCGCCTTTGGAAACGGCTTGGCAACGCCTTCAAACATGACCCTGCTGACACACGCTTCAAGCGCAGGTGAGCGCGGGGCAGTGATGGGTGTTAGCGAGAGTTTGCGCGCTTTCTCAACGGTTTTCGGGGTGCTCCTCGGAGGTTGGGTTTGGGATTGGACAGTGAACCGCACAGACATGTTTGACTTCCATACCGCATTCCGGCTGTGCGGTATCTTTGCGCTTCTCGGCTGGATTTTCTTTAGGTTCTCAAAGGCGTGGAAGGCTGAAGAGGAAGACCTCAGAGCGGTAGGGGTGGCTGAGTGATGGTTGAACCCGCAATAGTGTGTCACGGTGGAGCAGGTCATTCTGCGAAGGACCAGCCGGGCGTCGACTTGGCGGTTGAGGCTGGATGGGCCGTTCTCATGGGTGCTGGGCAAGGTGGTTCGGACGGTTTGGCTGACTCTAGTGGGTCGGATGGTCCGGGCGGCTCAAGTGGTTCAAGTGGCTCAAGTGGAGCGGGCGGTGCACTGGAGGCAGCGATTGCAGCGATTGTAATCATGGAGAATGACCCGGTTCTCAACGCTGGCACCGGAGGGCGTATTCGAGCCGACGGTTCTGTTCAATTGGATGCTTCGGTGATGACTAGCGATGGAAGATTCGGAGCAGTTTCCTGCATTGAGGATACTCCAAACCCGATTCATGTGGCCGCAGCGTTGTTGGATGACCAAGTGAACATGCTAGCGGGGCTAGGGGCGAGAAAGTTCGCAGATTCTCTGGGGATTGGGAGAACTCCGGTGGTAGGCTCACCTCTTCCGACGGGGAACGACACTGTTGGTGCGGTAGTTCGAGATTCCTCTGGCCTAATTGTGGTCGCTTGCTCAACTGGCGGTTGCACAGGTCGGCCGGCAGGTCGAATCGGCGACACACCACTCATTGGGGCCGGACTTTGGTGCGACGAAAATATAGGAGTTGCAGCGACTGGAATCGGTGAAGCGATTACCCTCAAGATGTCATGTGTGCGAATTGCTGACAACTTTCGCAACTCGATTGTTGATGCGCCAATCTCGACCAGCGCGATGGATAGCCTCGGTACTGATTTACTCAAAACAGCGATTGATTGGGGGGTCGCTCAGTTTCACCCTTCAGTTGAGGCCGGCTTCATCGGTTTAGGAAAGTCAAGTGGCGGAGTCGGAATTTCAAACACAAAAATGCCGGTCGCATTTCGCTCATTTTCAGATGAGTCCTAACAAGGTCAAAAGATGTAAAACCGGGTCACCGAGAAGCAATAGAGGCAACAGACCGAGCATCAGGAAAGCCATGAAGGGGTATTTTTCGGTAACCCACGCCTTGTCGGCGCCAAGTTCGGAGAGTTCGTCGAGTAGACCTTGCACATCGGTCTCGCCTCGGCCGCCTCGTGAAGGGCGCATCCGGGTGACAATGCTCCGTTCACCATCGGCCCCCTCCATCACCTCGTCCAACAACCAAACATGCCTTCTGGGAATTTCAGCGAGTGGCATCCTGCGGGCGTGCCAAGACATACGCAGGTTTCCTGCGTCTCCGGCGGCGAAGTTGAGGACGAAGACATAGCCGGGAAGAATGAGGAAGGCGAGTGCACCCCATACCAGTAGGGCGAGTGCGGGTGGCATCATCGCAACTCCATCAGGAGGAAGTGAATTCCACCAAGGGAGGCAGAGGGCGACGAACATCATCGCCTTGGCGTCGGCTCCGCCGTGTAGCATTCTCAGTTGGTAGCAGAGTTCGAAGAATAGCAAGACGGCGCCGATTCCAACCATTTTGATCCATAGGAAGGCGGCAGTCATCTGTTCTGGGTTTCCACAATACTCCACTACGGAGTCAAAACCGCATGGCCCGGTGATCGCGGTTAGGCCGTGCGTCGATGCACCGATGGCAAGCCCAATCCCCGAGACGGCATACCAGCAGGTGACGAGAATGTCAACTTTTGAGCCGGCTTGGAGGTCGGCCAGCGTAGGACGGCCGATAACGGCGGTAGAGGCGTATGCGACCACGGCGGAGGCGGTCAACCAGGTGACCAAGTCAGCGTCTCTCATCAACAGTTCAAGGCAGAGCAGGAAGAGTGCAGGTTTGGCCCAAGTGAGCCACCAGTCGTTTGGAACGCGGCGAATTTTGAGGTCAAGATAGGTCGCACCGGCAAGAGTGAGTACCAATGTCAGCACACGCGCGTAGGCGAGAAGGTCGAATGCGTCGGGCATGCTCTCCGGCCCTGCCACAGGTAAGTGCCATAAATGGCGCGCGGTTCGCCAACCTTGTTCCCATGGAATGCGGAGGTCAACTTAGATGGACATCGAGGCTCGCTTGGAACAGATTTCAACAGTGATTTTGCAGTTGGACGACTCAAAAGTTCCCCGAAATATTCGCCGGGGTGCGAAGGAATCAGTCGAGCTGTGGTTGCTTAACAAGAATAAGGAGATGGATGTCAGAATCGCCATGACGCAAAGCAAGTTGGAAGAATTGGGACAGGACCCGAACATTCCGATGGAGTACGGCACACTCGTTTTCCAAATCAATACCGCGCTGGAGCAATTGCTCGCTGAAATCCTTTGATTCACACGCGTGCGCGAGTTTTCCTCGGCCCTTCTGGAAGATTCCCTCAATTCAAAGGGTATTCCCAAATGGGCGCCCTCTTTTACCTCGATTCAACCAAGAGGTTGGGTTTTCCTGTTCACAAGTCGTTGGATATTCGGATTCAATCAGGTGGTCGGCCATTCCGATTCACGGAGGTTGTTCACTTTCACTTTCAGCGTGGCCTGCGCGAGAAAAGAAGGTAGACCAACAGCGATGCCTGCTGGTTATGCTAGCCGAAGTGATTCGAAGTGTTGTTTTGCCCGATGGAATTGTGACCGCTCATTCTGACCGGACATTGATGTTTAGACCGAATAGAGGACTTGAACAGAAGGTGAGTTTGCCAGCGGTTGGGACTGCGCTCCTCGCATGTCGCGGCCCTCAAGACCGTTGCTGGCGAATAGTAGTCGGGAACAAATCGGGTTCTGTACAGACTTATTCTCTACCTCGGCTTGAATTTGTTAGTTCTAGTCTACTTGGCGACTCCCAAATTACCGCCCTATCGCTTCACGACCCAGACCGGCATGAGCGAATTCTCGCAGGTATGAAGAATGGTGAAGTGCATGCGATTGGAGAGAATTTACCGGGCGGTAAACTGTTACTGTTCAACATCGAACAAGAGGTTGGCTTAATCCGTTCAACAGATGAAATCATCACCATTCACAGCGGTTGGAAGCGAGAGGTTCGTCACTGGGATGGGTGCGCCGTCTCACCGGCAGAGAGGTGGCAAATTCCACCGACTCCCCCAAAACGAAATGACCGTCAACTTACTCTTGCCACGGCGGCTCCGGCGTGAACCAATTACAAGTTGGATGTGGTCGAGGCCAAGTTTCAGGCCGTTCGCCCTTTCGTTCTACACATCCAGCCAGCGTTTCTTGATGCTGTTCAAGTTCAGCCCGAATATCAGCGGTACCGCGGATAGTTTCACCGTGACCGGGAATCAACTGCTCCAGTTCAAGCCCAAGAATAATTTCTACGCTTTCGAGCAGGTCAGGCAGACAACCAGTCGGGAAATCCCAGCGAGACGGATTTCCCTTGCGCGGAATTAAATCACCAGCGACTAAGACTCCCCGCTCTTCGAACCAAAAGCCACAGGAATCACTGGTGTGGCCGGGTAGATGGAGGACTTCAATTGAACAATTTCCGAGGTCAAAAGTGGTGCCATCCTCAAACGGTGTAGCATTGACTGATGGCATATCTGAATTGAATCGGGAAGCCCAAGTCGTGAATAGGTCACCTCCTGAAAGTGCGGGAACTGCAAGTTCGTGAGCGTGTACTGGAACCCCCAAATGTTCGGACAGAAAACAGGCACCGCCTGCAGAATCGTAATGGCGATGAGTCAGTAGAATACCAGCAATATCTGGTTGGTCTGACAGATTGGCCTCAACTCGTTCAAGCACATTTGATTGGTACCAACTGGTGCCTGGGTCGACCACAAAAGTAGCATCATCACCTGAGATGACAACGCAAGAAGCGTCGTGGTGAATACCCGGAAGCCTGACTACTCGCATGACTGACGGGCTGTTGC
>Ga0209403_10002153_pt1 | contig 23999 bp, 19 predicted proteins | sample ArcticOcean_MG_C_8_FD_187440 | JGI IMG/M metagenome (GOLD analysis project Ga0209403, IMG submission 187440) | Marine microbial communities from western Arctic Ocean - ArcticOcean_MG_CB11_86 (SPAdes) (version 2) | ecosystem: Environmental > Aquatic > Marine > Oceanic | place: Arctic Ocean... | reverse complement strand
CGGAGCAGGCATTTGGCCAACCTTGGGGGTGTTTGTTCGAGCTGTTGAAGCCGAAACCGGAAAAGTCATCTGGACCAACGGCAACAGCCATGCCATCGCAGACGTTCGAGTGGATCACAACTACCTCCAGGAATCGGGACTCTCTCCCCAAGGACACATGCTGGTCCAAGGCGACATGTTGATCGTGCCGAACGGTCGATCGATGCCGGCACGGCTGGATCGCAAGACCGGCAAGCTGCACTACTTTGTGCAGGGCTACCGCAACGGCGACAGCCGGGTGATTGTCGATCGAGATATCGCATTAGTCGGCCGGACCGGAGTGGTCAGCCTCAAGGATGGCCGCGAGATTGCTAATCGTTGGACTGCAGCCGGAAAAGACGCACCCGCCGGATGGAGCACCAGCAAGGTCGATCTCTTTGAAGGCCCGATGTTCCCCTACAAGTTTCAGCATGCATGCGATTACCGTTCGGTCATCGACAATGGCGTCGCCTATGGACTCGACAACGGCACCGTCCATGTCTACGACCTCAGAACTGCACGCACGTCATCGCAGAAGAACAAGACGTTCAACGGCAAGGACATCCAACCTGCACGGTGGGATGCAACCGTTCTGTGGACACTCAAGACTCCGTTTTCTGGCAAGAAACTCAATACCACCACGCTACTCAAGGCAGGCACACGACTCTACGCACACAGTGGCCGACATCTCCTGGCCATTCAGCTTGGCGTCGTCGCAAATAATCCCAAACTGCCCGGGTCCATCGCGTGGACTCGGACGCTGCCCGCCGAGCCTTCGAGCATGTTGGCGGCAAATGACCGGCTGTTTGTCGTCACGACCGATGGGACAATTCACTGTTTCGGCGCAAATCGCGGCGTCCCTCGCCACCATCAACTCGCCAACTCAGAGGCCTTCGTCCGAGAGAATCCGAGGTCACAGCTCGTCAAATCGGTGGTCGATGAAACCCAGCTCCGAGATGGTTACGCTGTCGTCGTGGGACTGACCAACGGAGACCTGGTCACGGAACTGCTGCGAGCGACCGACTTCAACGTCATCGCTGTCGATGCCAACTCGACAATCATCGACACGCTTCGACGACGGTTCGGAACGGATTCCCGACTCGGTCCCCGGTTCCAGGCGTTTGTCCACGATCCCGCGACTTTTCGATTGCCACCCTACATCGCCAACCTGATTGTGACTGAAGATGTCGAAGCACTGAAACTCGACCGGCGATCGCAATGGACTTCACTTCTCAACAGCCTCAGACCCTACGGTGGAACGCTGTGTCTCGCCGAAGACTCTGCCATCAAGACACTCAATCCCACAGCCACAAAATCGCCCGCTCTGACTGGTGTCCAAGTCCGCACATCGAACAATCGCCTGTTTTACCGCCGTCTGGGGCCGTTGCCCGGAAGCGCGATCTGGTCGCACGAAACCGGTGACGCCGCACGCTCGTTCTATTCGCGCGACAATCTCGTCAAAGCTCCACTCGCAGTCCTGTGGTATGGCGACGGTCGAGATCACGGGTTCTTCAAACGAAAAGACTACGGCCACGGCCTGAAACCTCAGGTCGCCGGCGGGCGATTGATCGCTCTCCAGGTCGCAACCAATACACTCAAGTCGGTTGATGCCTACACGGGGCGTTTGCTGTGGTCGCGGAAACTGGGAGGGTCTGCCCGGTACGCGTCGATGCCCGATGGCATCTACGTCGCCGACGAGCGAACGTGCCTGGTTCTCGATCCGGCAACCGGCAAGCCTCGGAAGACTTTTCCCGTCGATGTCGATCGCGCATCGGATGTCCCGGTCAGCGTGTCGGATCTTCGAGTCGATGGCCAGATTATCCTGATCGCCGTGCGATTCAACACGGTGAATGCCATCAGTCAAGGACGTTGGAACAGCACACTATTGGTCGCGCTGGATCGCACGACCGGCAAACAGTTGTGGAGCCGCTCGGCCAAACAACGCTACAACACCGCCGCCATTGCCGTCGCGAACGAACGTGTCTTCCTGATCGATTCACACTCGCCCGAAAAGATCGGACTGATGCGCCGCCGAGGCCAGAGCCTGGCCGCTTTGTCTTCCACCATATTGGCGATTGACTCTCGAAGCGGACGCCAGTTGTGGAAGACCGTACGCCAGGATCCACCCGCAAAGTTGACGACATTGCACTTCATGGGCCTGAGAACTCAGGACGATTGGTTGTCCTATTCGTCTGAACAAAACCTGATTATCGCCGGCAAATCGGATCGGACCTTCGCCTTGAACGGATCGACCGGAAAGCCGGTCTGGGAGAAACCCATTCGAGGACAACAGCCGCTGATCCTGGGCCCCGAGACATTCATCAACCAGTCCGGACACACTTACGAGGTGGGCACCGGAAACCTGCTCAACGGGTCCGCCCTGTTCCGTCGCGGCGGCTGCAATTACGCAGTCGGTGGCAAGAACTTGTTGTTCCTGCGCTCCAATTGTGCAACCTACGTCGACATCGATACGAAACAGGAATACGCGATCCGCAATCTGCGTTCCGGCTGCAGCAACAGTCTTGTCGCCGCCGATGGACTGCTCAACGCACCCTGCTTCTCCGTAGGATGTGTGTGCAACTACCCGATCCAAACGTCGTTCGCGATGTTCCACCTGCCAGAATCAGCCGCGTGGCATGGAACCAGCCCATTGAAGCAATAGCTCCGCCGGTACGGCAATACCCGCGTACGCCTCCGCCCGGCAGCACGGTGACCACGGAACTGGCCACCGTCAACCACGAACTCCTCGGCAATGAATGCGGTCGCCTGGAAAGCATGAAATGAAACACCAGACTTCTTTGTTGATCGTCAGCGTTACACTGGCCTGCTGCGGAGCTTCCGCGTTCGGCCAGTCGCCACCGAAACGAACGACGTCCAATCCGCCGGTGATCACGTCGTCCTGGGACGACCTGACCGCCGGCATCCAAAACACGGCACAATGGCGATCGCGGCGAAGTGTCCTGAAACGACGCTACCTGGAACTGATCCGCGATCAGCACAAGCCGAAGAAGCCGCCACTGGATCTACGCGTCCACCAGTCAGTGATCGTCGATGGCAAATACACGCGGCAGCTGATCAGTTATGCCGTCGAGAGTGATGAACGAGCCCACGCGTATCTGGGCATCCCGCTTGACCTGAAGGCCAAAGCCCCGGGAATCGTCGCCTTGCACGGCACCTTCGCCAAAGGGAAACAACGAGTCGCCGGATTGGTCGATAACCCCGACAAGGCCTACCTCGATCACCTCTGCCGCCGCGGGTATGTCGTGATCGCTCCCGAACACTTTGTCTCAGGACACCGGATCCCACCCGAAGGTTCCTACGAAACCGGTCGGTTCTACAAGAAACATCCCGAATGGACGGCCGTTGGAAAGTTCACCTACGAGCACTCGATCGCCATCGACGTGCTGCAAAGCATGGATCAGGTCGACCCGAAACGCATCGGCGCGCTGGGCCATTCCCTCGGTGGACACGGGACACTGTTTCTGGCCGCCTACGACGAGCGGATCCAGGCGGCCGCCTGCAATTGCGGAGCGTCGTTCTTTCGGCACAATGCTCGAGTCGAAGCCTGGGCACGAGACCATTGGTACGTCTACTTCAAGCCGATCCGACCCGGACTGCTGAAGGGACAGTTGCCGCCGATCGATTTCCACGAGATCATTGCCCTGATCGCACCTCGCGCGTTTCTCGACATCTCGGCACTCAACGACGGAAACCCCGGCACGCAGCGGCAAAGACTGCTGATGCTGATGCGAGTGATGGATGTGTACGAGTTCGAGGGGAAGCCAGAGAACTTCGGATTCTACATCCACGGCCGAGGACACTCGGTCGCTCACGAATCCCGACAACTCATCTACGGCTGGATCGATACGCACCTCAAACCGCCGGAAGCAACACGGACCAAGCGAGTGGCACGATGAAAACTGACTCGCAGGCCTGTGCCAGATCGATCTCACCGGCACCCCGGTCACCAACGACGAACTTTTCGATTGCACGCACTTCTGAGGCCGATTAGCCTACCTGCTGCCGGTCGCTTGGGATCGCGAGTCGAAGAGCAACGGAGGATACGACCATGCGACGTGGTTTTTTCGAAGAGCACCTGGACGTCACCCGTCGTTATTTCCTGCGTCGCAGCGTGGAATTGGGTGGCGGGGCAGCTTGTGTCGCCGCGGCGGGGCTGGGTGGTGAGCCGGTATTGGCTGCGGACAAAGCTGCTGAGGCGGCCTTGGCTGAGCTGGTCAAGGATCTCGAATACCTCACGGCTCAAGCCGACTTCCGCACGGTTGAACGAGGCAATCCGCTGCCCTACAAGCTGCCCCCCGAGAAGCTCAAGGCGGCGGGACTGACGCGTGAGAGTTGGCGTCTGGAGGTGATCGCGGACCCAGACTCGAACGCGCAGATCGAGAAGCCTCTGAGCCTGGCCGACGAGACGGCATTGACGTTTGAAGCCCTTATGGAACTGTCCAAGAAGCACTCGGTCAGTTACCTGAAGACGATGACCTGCAACAACGAGGATTCTCCCCTGGGGACGGGTCTCTGGGAGGGTGTTCCGTTGCGGGAGGTGATCTGGAAAGCCAAGCCGGTCTCCAACATCCGCCGCACGTGGTTTTATGGATACCACAACGAGGATCCGAAGCAGGAATTCCGGGGCTCGTTGCCGATCGGTCGCGTGCTCGAGGATCCCCCCGGCATCCCCCCTGTGATCCTCTGCTACAAGCTCAACGGCGACTGGATCTCGGGCAAGCGAGGGGGACCGGTGCGGGTGGTGATTCCCGAATGTTACGGGTTCAAGAACATCAAGTGGTTGACCAAGGTTTTCCTGACCAACCGTTTCAACGCCAACGACACCTACGCCGGGGGCAATAACGACATCGACAGTTGGATGAAGTCGGTGGCCCGTTTCATCAGCAAACCCCGTCGGGGAAAGTCGGGGCGACCGATCCCGTTGACGGGCCTGGCCCAGTCCGGGATCAACGGCGTTTCGAAAGTCCAGGCCTGGTTGCATCCCAAGGACAAGCCGCTGCCCAAGGATGATCCGTATTTCCAGAAGGCGCCCTGGCACGACATGAAGTTGCTTGAGGCTCCGGTGACCTTCGGTGGGGGATTGCCCGATGGGGTGATCGGCCCGGAACCCGACGTACCGGTCCATGGTTTTGACAAGAAGACCGGTCGTCCCTCGTCATGGCCTCAAGCGTATGCCATGGCCCACTGGGCGGGCCTGTTGCCCGCAGCTCCGGCCGGCCGCTACGACCTGAGGTGCCGTGCCATCGACAACCGGGGTATTGCCCAGCCACTGCCTCGGCCGTTTCTTAAGAGCGGGCACAGCAACATCGAGCGTGTGAGCCTGATCGTGCAGGACTGATGGTGATCGTATCCACTCCCCTTCTACCAGTGGAAATGAGAGAATCACCCGGACCTGAGTGAGTTCACGGAAATCGATGATGACGCCGGGATCCACGTCAGACGATATCCACAAGGAGACTCCGTCTCCGTCCTCAAGCCGCTGATTTCCCGGTCACTCACGATCTCGCAACGTGTCCGGCACCAGCGGCGGATTCTCCCGAGCGACACTGTAGTCTCGCTCCGGCACTGCCGGATGCCCCCACGGGCCGAAGCTGTCGAACTCGTCGCACTGCTCATCCCCCACCACAAACGTCACGTCGATCCCCTGCTCGGTCACCTGGCACCGGTGATAGCCGAAGCGAGTATCCGCATCCTCCCAGCGATCCAGCAACTGGCCGGTATTGCCTGCTGCCTGAGTCCGATAGACGCGGATCCCGTCGGCCACCTGGACCGACCGCCCGGTATGCACGTGTCCGCAAAACAGAACCTCGACCTTGGCCTGCTCCAGCAAACCCCACAGGCGTTGCCGGTGAGGAGGATCAATCGAGAAGTACCAGTCGTAATACTGGTCGGCGACGGTCAGGTCCCAGGCCGGCTCATCCACCTGTTCGATGAATGGCCAGTAGTGCATCACGGCAACGTGATGTCTCGCGGCGGGTAAGTCGGACAACCGTTCCAGCATCCGCCACATTCGATCTTCCTGTGGAAGCCCCGAACCTGCCACCGCGGCATAGAACCCGGTGAAGCGGACGTCCCGATGCAAAAAACTCCAGTGAATCGGCCCGAAATACGATGCAAACAGATCCAATCGTTCGGCCGTCATGTTCAGATCCGGATCATGCCAATCCCAGGCTTGGGGCCCGCGACTCTTGTCACCGTTGACCGTCGCCGTCTTGTTCCCCACATCCATGTTTCCGGGGATGATGAAGCTGGGAAACGGCAGCGTGTCCAGATCCTCACGAGCCTGCAGATACTCAAACTCGTGCGTCTCACCATCCCGAGTCAGATCGCCCCCGTGTAACAACAAGTCGGCAGGCTCGGCCGCCATCTGAGCCTTGATCGCAGCCCAGCGTTTGTTAACCGCCGGGCGAAACCGATACGAACGAGCGGTTCCCATATGGCTGTCATTCACATGCAGAAACGTCCACGCCGAAGAATCTCTGATCGCCATCCTTCTTGAAACTCCTTCAGGCAATTGTCCCGCAACAAAATAACAGATTGCTGCAGGCTACACGTTACGGCCGCCGGCGTCTTGACGACAACCATGACCGACGGCATAGTGATTCTGCCTCGCAGACGCCGGCCGTTTTGACGGCCGCGGCCTGCTAAGACCATCGAGTAACCAGGGTTTGGGAACTGACGTATCATGACCCGCGTGCCGCCTTTTGTCTGCTTGATTTCACTCCTGTGTACTCTGCCATTGGCTGACAACGCGATCCTGTATGCCGCACCGCGTGCCCCCAACATCCTGCTGGCCATTTCAGATGATCAGTCCTTTCGTCACACATCCATCGACGGTTACCAGGCGGTCAATACGCCACACTTCGACCGAATCGCCCGCCAGGGCATCCACTTCCGAAACGCTTTCTGTGGATCACCCGGATGCAGCCCTTCGCGAGCTTCGCTGCTGACAGGCCGTTATCCCTGGCAAATCGAAAATGCCGGAACCCACGCCAGCTCGTTTCCAGCCAAGTATTCCTGCTACACCGACCTGCTGGAAGCCGGCGGATATTTCGTCGGATACACCGGCAAAGGCTGGGGACCAGGAAACTGGCAGGCCAGTGGCCGCGAGCGCAATCCGGCAGGACGGACGTTCAACCGTCGTCGACTCGAAAAATCACCAACCAGCGGAATCAGCAACCGGGATTACGCAGCCAACTTTCAGGACTTCCTGAAAGCCCGACCAGACGATCAGCCTTTTTGTTTCTGGTATGGAGGCCACGAACCGCATCGCGGTTTCGAGAACGGCAGCGGCCTGGCAGCCGGCAAACAGCTGACCGACGTTGAAGTCCCCCCCTTCCTGCCCGCCACCCGAACCACGCAATCCGACATCTTGGACTATTGCCTGGAAATCGAACACTTTGATCGGCAGCTGGGCAAGATGCTGAAAATGTTGGAGCAGCATGGAGTGTTGGACAATACGCTGGTGCTGGTTACCAGCGACAATGGCATGGCATTTCCACGTGCCAAAGCCAATTGCTACGAATACGGAATCCATGTCCCGCTGGCCATCTCCTGGCCCAACCAGATCTCGGCCGGACGGGTCGTCGACAATCTGGTCAGCTTTGTTGATATTGCACCAACACTCCTGAGCGTTGCCGGGCTGTCGGTTCCTGCCGACATGACCGGCCGCAGTTTGAAACCACTGTGGCAGGACGCCAAGTCCACAGCATCGGGCTTTGCCAGCCGCCCGGTCTTCAGTGCTCGCGAGCGTCACTCCTCGTCCCGTTACAACAACTGGACCTATCCACAGCGGGCGATGCGGACTGAGCAATATCTGTTGATACGCAACTTCCGACCTCGGCGCTGGCCTGCAGGAGCTCCTCAGAAGTTCAACCGCGACGGGTCGCTGGGCCCAATGCACGGCGGCTACCACGACATTGACGCTTGCCCGTCCCTGAAGTTTCTCATCGAGACTAGAGACTCACCGACGCTTGGACGCTTTTTCCAAATGGCAGTCGGCAAACGCCCTGCCTGGGAACTGTTCGATATCCGCCAGGACCCCGGCTGCCTCAAAAACCTGATCAACTCGCGCGAGGCCGCCGACGTCCAGTCGATACTGCAAGACCAATTGAAGGCCTATCTAACCAAGACGGGCGATCCCCGAGTGATCGACGGCGGAGACATCTTCGAGACCTATCGACGCTACAGTAGCATCCGTAAGTTTCCTGCACCTGAGGAGTGCCGGTAGTTGACGTGAACGTCGTGTCCTGACGTCCGTTGCAGAACATCTTCAGGCGATATCACTGGCTACCGTGAACAACGCATTGTGCACTTCATTCACCCTAAGGACGGCCCTCGGCGCTGGATCGGCTAGCGACCGCTGGCCTCGATCCGGTACAGCCCCGTGCGGGTCCTGAGATACAGGCCGTCACCAACGACTGCCGGTGAAGCCATCAGCCCGGTGGCCAAACGATTCACACCGAGAACCTTGGCCTGGCGCCCTCGCTGCATCACGGTCGTATTTCCCTCGCGGTCAAAAAAGTACACCCGGTCACCAGCAACAATAGGCGACGCACTGAAGTTGCCTCCCAGCCGGTGCCGCCACTGCAGCTTGCCGGTCTTCGCGTCCAGGCAACAGGCCACGCCCCCCTTGTCGGTGACCGTGTAGATCAACCCGTCGGCAATCGCCGGGGAGGGAGTCGAGGGCATCTGGGCCGAGACGGACCAGCTGACGTGCGTTTCGGTCACGTCACCGCGACCGTCGGGGCGCACGGCCATCAGGTGCGGACGAGCGAAGTCGGTGACGACATAAACCAGTCCACCGGACGCCACCGGCCTGGGCACCGCCGAAAACCCCTTGTACTTCAGGTGCCACAACTCGCGGCCGGACCGCGGATCGTAGGCGTAGCACCCCTGTGCCGCCGGGCTGATCAGCACCGGCGCCTTGTCGCCACCCACCACCAGTGGAGTGCTGAACGCCTTGCGGGCATGGGATGGCGTCTTCGAGAGATCTATCGACCGCTCGACCTGCCAGGCGGTCTTGCCGGTCTTCTTATCCAGCGCGGCGATGTACTGCCGATCCCGTCCGTCACAATGAAAGATCAGCAAGTCGCCGAACAGAACCGGAGACGAACCAGCACCTTCCTGGTGATCGAGATTCACGTCGCGGCGGGTCCAGAGAATTTTTGCGGTGGTGGTGTCCAGGCAGGCGGTGCCACTGGTTCCAAAGTGGACGTACACGCGACCGGCCTCGATCACCGGTGATGGGCTGGCGTGACTGTTGAGCCGGTTGATCGGAGCCGGCTTTTCGACGCCAAATACCTTCACCCTGTGCTTCAGCTTACCGTCGTTTCCCACGCACAACACCAACAGTGACTTGCCGTCCTCTTCGGCCGACGTCATCCACAGCTGACCGTTCCACGCCACGGGGGTCGACCAGCCCCGGCCGGGAAGATCGACCTTCCATTTGACGTTCTCCGTTTCACTCCAGCTCAGCGGCAACCGGGCCGTGGTGGCCCGGCCATCGCCATTGGGACCTCGAAAGTCCGGCCAGTTGGCCGCCGATACCGAGCCGCCCAGGCAGCACAACAACAGGCAAAGAATTACGCAGCGGACAATACGGAGAGGCAACATTGGAAACTCGATGTCGAAGGAAGGAACAGGCAACGGAGGGCAGGATTGAATCGTATCGTAGCCCGATTGACGATCTGCTCAACACCTACTGATAACTGCGCGGCCTCGACTATGACAGATCACCTTGAATTCCGGGGCTTCGGGGTTCGCCGCCGCCGTCTGTCTCCACCAGTCCATAATGGGAAAGCCCCCGATCTGGAATCCGTGCTTTTCGGATTCTGTCTTGAGGTTCGACTGCGGATGATCCCAATAGTGGAAACCACTAAGATGCTGCTGTGCGGCCGCACCAGGTTTGACGCCTTCGGGAATCGACCCATTCTCAACCGTGTCGGTCCATTTCCAAATCGCTGCTGCCAGTGTGACTCGGCGCACCGGCAGGTCGCCGTCATAGAATTGTTGTTTGAGTTCGAGCCAGATCGTGTTCCTTCCGAGCCATCGTTGCCCGTGAAACCCGCCACCGGCCGTGCCGTTCCTTTCCCCACAATCAGCGGTTTCTGGCTGTTCGCAAACGACGCACCTCGAGGTGTCAGAGGGAACTGCGCCAACTCTCGACTGCCCCATCGCCCAACAACAAGCGACCGTTGATACTTGTCGACCAGGTGATCTTCGTTGTAGTAACACGTGACAAACCGGACGACTCGTCCCAGAGCGGGATCGATTGTCTTGATCAGATCGTTGCGGTACGGCTCTTTTGCCTGTAGCCACCCACGCGACCACTGATCATGCGATCCTTCCATCACGTGAGTCAGTCGTCCGACCGAGTGCAGGCTGTGGATCGCCAAATGCGAGATACAGACCACCATCCGGCCCCATCTTCATCCCATGAAGGGGTGTTCAGCAGGCGGCAATCGCGTAGCAGTTTAGTGAAACATCGAGATCGCACTTTCGGTGAGAATGGAGCGTGTTGTCGGACCTTCTGACGAAGTTTTATTCCAGTCAACGACTTGGGTTTTCTAGCCAGACAACGTTATCGCTTTCGGCACCGGCGGCAATCAAATCGAGATCACCATCACCGTCCATGTCCGCAACGCATAAGTCGTAGGCGGATTGGTTGCGGGAAATTTCGTGAACGGTGAACTTTCCACGGCCATCGTTTTTGAACCAGACGGCGAGGAAATCCTTACGTGAAATGGTCGCGGCATCGAGATCGCCGTCCCCGTCCAGATCAGCGGTCACAAGACAATGGGGCTCGCGTATGCTGGCCTGAATTGTGTGTGGTTGCCAGCGTGTCGCTTCAAACCATACGACGCCGCGCCCGTGGCCCAATGCGGCGATGAAGTCGAGTTTTTTGTCGCCATTAAAGTCGCCAGCAAGCACGTGGGTGGCTCCGACTTGTCGATCAGCGATGAGATGCTTTTTCCAAAGATCTGTCCGCTTGCGAGGTGCTTCCCACCAAGCAAGCCAATCGCCTCCGACGAGCGAAACGCCACTGGAAGCGACAGCTATATCGAGGCGTCCATCGCCGTTGAAATCACCCGATGTGAAATAGTGGGGTCTTCCGGGAGCGTCGCGGTTGCCGAGTAGGTGACGAGTCCAACGCGTACGTGGATTGTCCGGCACTTTATACCAGAGCAGCGACTGGGGTAGTGGCCCTTGACTGTGGGCACTATTGGTTACCAAGTCGATTCGTCCGTCGCCGTCCAAGTCACGCAGCAAGATGCCATGCACGCCGTCCGGCTTGTCATCAATGACGTGAAGGGACCAGTTTCCCGAATCCGGCTTGTCCGGGCATTCAAGCCAAAAGAGGAGCCCTGGGCTGTATTTTGCCGCCACATAGTCGAGATCGCCATCGCCATCAACATCCATGACGCCGCTCGCATAGACGTGAATTCGACGTTTTTGTTCGATCTCGACCAACTTCCAATCGGGCGCGATCAACAGCATGGTGGTATTGAACCGGTTCGCGATGACATCCGGTTTGCCGTCGCCGGTGAAGTCGGCGACTACCACGTTGTAGCATTTCTTTACCGACACAATTACGTGTTTTCGCCACAGCGGTGACTCGCTTCTGGCAGAGCGAGAATCTAGCAGAAGCAGAAGAGCCAAGTAACAAAGGACGCCACGCACCATATTCTCCGGTAGTGAGATACGTCGATTCATTCGCGGAAAGTAACACATTGTGCTCACCCACCCACAATCGTCACGAGAGATCGGAGACGCAAGTGGTATGGCGGTAGATAAGGTTGCCGTTTCCGATCGGATCCCAAGCACAAGTAATTTCGGACATGCCCAGAGAATACTGGCGGAGGAAGAAGAACGCGAACGGAAACGTGTTGAACGGGAAGAGGCTCGAATCGCCGCTTTTACTGCCCACCGCTAACGACGAACACCCTTGCCGTGACAGGGGTTTAGATCACGTGCAAATACGCACGAGTGAGCTGTCGCGGTGACAGATGTGATGGCGGTCACTTCGAGATTCCGGATCGGAAAAGAGCCACAAGATGTAATTATTCAGCTCTCGCGTCCGGTTGATGCACGGCAGGCCCCAAGACGGCTCAGAGGTCCAGGGGGTTAGAGAACCTGCTCGATCACCCGACCACGGCTGATGGGCAGCGGACGGCCGCTCGTGTCGTGCACTTCCGTGTCCGGCGAATAGCCCAAACAATGAAAGACCGTCGCCATCAAGTCTCGAGGCTCCACCCTTCCAGAAATCGGATAGGCGGCACTGTTATCAGACTCGCCGTGAACAACGCCGCCCTGCACACCACCCCCAGCCAGTGCGATCGAGAAACAATGGCCCCAATGGTCCCGTCCGGCGCGAGCGTTGAACTTGGGCGTGTGCCCAAATTCGCCAACCCACAAGACGAGTGTCTCGTCCAGCAGCCCGCGGTCGGACAGATCGGTCAGCAAGGCCGAGTAGGCCTGGTCCATCCAAGGCATCAAAAAACGCTTCAGCAGATCGTTGTGTCTGTCGTGAGTGTCCCAGCTTCCTCCATTCGGTTCTTTGTCGACCTTGGCCCAGTTGATCTGCACGAGCGACACACCGGCCTCTACCAACCGCCGCGCCAGCAGGACGCTTTGTGCCCAACGGGTCCGACCGTAACGATCGCGAGTCGCATCCGACTCCTGCGACAGATCAAACACCGACCCGGATTTTGAGCGGCGCAACAACCCAACCGCCTGCTTTATCTGACGATTCAAACGGATCACGGCGGAAGAGTCGGCGACGCGAACCGCGCGGCGATTCACCTGTTTGAGCAAAGCGAGTCGTTTTTCAAGACGTCGTTCTGAGATATCTTTCGGCAAAGTGAGATCGGGAATATTGAAGTCCGCTTGGGACGGGTCGCAAGTCAGCAACCACGGATCGTATTGCGGTCCCAACACGCCGGCCGTTTGCCCGGGCCAGGGAATCACGCCCATGTTGGCGATGCGATTGGGAAGCGTGACGGCTTGTGGCAGCGCTCCGAACTGCTGATCGACATACTGTGCCATGGCCCCCCAGTGCGGGGCCAGGTTGGGCGCCTTCGAAATGGCGCTTTCCGCGTTCAACGGAATGTGCGGCACACCGGTCATCATCTGGTAACCGCTTGACGAATGCGAGTTGTCGTTCGTGACCATACCTCGGAGCACGGCGATCTTGTCGGTCAACTGGGCCGTCCGTGGCATGAGTTCCCCGACGAACAACCCGGGCGTTTTGGTAGCAATCGTACCGAACCCACCACGGACTTCTTCCGAAGCCTGCGGTTTGGGATCCCATGTCTCGTGCTGAGGCGGCCCGCCCCCGAGAAACATCACGATCACGGACTTCGCTCGGCCGAATGCCGTCCCCGAGGAGCTCACAGGTTGAGCGGCAGAGAGACCGCGCATCCCGATCGCTGCCCCGCCCAGACCGGTCCCGCCGAGGAGCCAATCTCGCCGCGTCAAATGGCCACCGTGATTCGATTGAGAGATTCCCTGTGCCCTCGACATGTCCGTCACTCCACCTACTCGCGATCGTTTCACCGTATCCTTCGCTTGCCCATCAGCTTAACGCCGGCCATTCTAATTCTCCATCGCATTAACCAATACACCAAAGACTCGTGCGAGTCCTGATTTTTCAAAACCTGCCCCAAGGACAGGCATCGTCAACCAGCACGTCACATCAGAGCCACTGATCCGAAACGCTCTCATTCGGTGACCTGCGTCTTTGACCGTTCCCAGCGTCTCTGAAACAGTTCTGGGGGGACGCGGCGATTCCTGCCCCCAAAAACAACTCGATCAACCCGACGCAGACTCCTGGAAGAACACTGGGAGTAACACCCGAGCCAAACGCGGTTTTTTTTCCGGAATCGGCTGGCAACACCGTAACCATGGAACTGGCAACCGCTAACGACGAACAACCTGAGATGCCACGCTTTGAGACGCCGTTTGTCCACTCGCGGCTCTCCTTGGGGCTGACGGTGAACAGTAAACGCGGCGAGAATCGATCCCGCTAGATCAAGTAGCAGATCATGCTGCTCGTCCAGAGACTGCTGCCAGATTCAGGCTCTCGTAAGTCGGCAACACACTTTTATTGCCCCACCATACACAGCACTCTATAACTGGCAGCAACATTGTTGGCTTGCTTGGCCCGGCTCAAGGAGCTCACGCTCAAGCCACTGACTAAACAGCTCTTTCGACACTGCGGAGCGGGAATCATGTCGCGTACAGTGAGTGTATTCGCCTCGGTCCTTCTGTTTTCCGCTACGGCAGTCGCAGCGGCAGCCGACCGGGACTTGGAGTTAGCTGCACCGTTCACGAACAATATGATCCTGCAAAGACAAACCGTTGTCCCGGTATGGGGGTTTGATACGCCCGATGCCCAGATTACAGTCACCTTTGCAGGACAGGAGAAGACGGCAGTCGCCGACAATTATGGCGATTGGATGGTTGAACTCTCGCCACTCGTTGTATCACACAACGAACGCAGTTTGACTGTGACCAATGACCGGAAAGCTTCGATCGTTCTTCAAGGCGTACTGGTTGGTGAAGTGTGGTTCTCCTCTGGCCAATCCAACATGGTCTGGATCGCCCAACAGAGCATGTGTAGCGGACTCTCGCGTGAAATCGCCAGTTCGCAAACAGACATTCCGATACGAGAGATCACCATCGATACAGTATCGGCCCTCTACCCGCAGAAGAAAGCCACCTCGGATGGCGGATGGAAGACACACAAAAGCGCGGGGTCCTTCTCGGCTCTGTCATTGTCGTTTGCGTACGCGCTCCATAAAGAACTGGATATGCCAATCGGCATTCTGCTCAGCGCTCATAGCAATACCAGGATAGAAGCATTCACCCAACGCCAGGCCATCGAAACACATCCCCGGCTCAGACAGGACTCCAACCTGATTCGCGACGCGGACCCGCTGACCGAACAAGGACGTAAGGCATTCACACAATACTACGAAGATTTGAGTGCCTGGGAAAAAGCGGCCGGCGAGGCCGCTGTTACAGGTGGGAAGAGACCCACGAGAACGAACCTGCCAGGAATCGCTGGTATGTGGAGAGGGCCCTCCCAATTTTTCAACGGCAAGATCAACCCCGTGGTTCCCTATGCGATTCGCGGTGCGATCTGGTGTCAGGGCACAAGTAACTCGGGAGACGGAAGGGTTTACGCCTCAAGAATGGAGGCACTTGTCAACGGATGGCGAGACGCATGGAGAATGCCGGACATGCCGTTTTACTTCACTCAAATGCAGTCTTATGGTTCCCCTGGTCCCAACTCGGTTGGCTTTGCCGACATCCGCCAGGCCCAACATATGTTCTTCAGGAATAATCGCAAAAACGTCGGAATGGTCGTCCAGTCTGACCTCAACTCGGCAAGGCCCCAGGGAATTCACTACCACAACAAGCTTCATCCGGGGATGAGGTTGGCAAGATGGGCTTTGGCCAAACAGTACGGCAAAGATATCGCCTATACCGGGCCGATCTACGCCGGTTACGAGGTCAAAGGCAGTGAAGTCGTCGTATCGTTCGAGAAGAATAGCCTCTTTGGCGGCCTGATGGTTGGCAATAAAGGCATGGCCCGGGACTACCGTGAAGCGGACAAGTTCGTTGAACCGGCAAGGCCGACTCCGAATGACACACTGAACCATTTCCGTCTTTGCGGTAAGGACACACACTGGCACGCTGCAGAGGCCGTCATTGTTGGCGACACCGTTTCGGTCACTTCAAAAGCTGTTCCCAGGCCAATTGGCGTTCAATACGCCTACAACGCGGTACCAGAAAACTCGAATCTTTATAACAAGGCTGGGTTGCCTGCGACGCCGTTTGCGGTGGTCAACCGCGAGTTGATCTTTGAAGAAGACGACCTGGAGAAATTGGCAGCACTAAAAGCCAGGTATGCGCAATATACCGATCCCAACTATCCGATCCTCCAGGTGGTTGAGTACTTCCGCGACGGCGCTGTCATCCAACGCGACAAGCCGATCCCCGTCTGGGGACACGCAAACAAGGGTGTCAAGGTGACAGTAACCTTGGGCGGTCTAACCAGAACAGCAGTGGCGAATGATCTACAGCAATGGTCGGTCGTTTTACCGGCGTTCAAGGCTTCGACAAAACCCACCCGTTTGTCCGTCAAATCGAGCCACGGTCACAGCAGAACCGTTAACAATATTCTCGTTGGCGATGTCTGGTATCTGACTGGGACGACGCTGCTTAATGGAGAAATGGCCTACAACGGGCGCGATAAAGACGCAAAGATCCCAACAGCCATGCCACTTGTCCGAGAATTTCGGAGAAAGACCGCCGCAAGTTCTTTTCCGACTCCACGAAAACGGAAGTTCGAAACCGGCGGCGGCAGATACCGTTCATCATGGATGGCCGCTGATTTTTCTGAAGCCGACCGCGGTGTGACGATGTTCGCCTATCATTTTGCAAACATCCTGAACCGCGAGGGAATTCCACAGGGCTTTATTACCATGTCTTCCGGCCGGGGTGGACGAGCAAGACAAATGGCTTCGCCGCTTTCGTGGACTTCTTTCGACGGCGTCAAGGACATTCATCATCCGGCGTTTCAAGCTCGCCTCGGTGAGTTGTTTATGCAGTACCCCAACATGGACATTGCCAAACAAGCTGCCGACCATCATGTCAACGAAGTGAAGGCGTTTGTCAAAACAATCATCGCAGCGGACAAGCTGAACGCAGATTTGTCCAAGGCTGCCCCGCTCGGTGGCCCGCCTTTCCCGGAGGCCGGAAAACGTAGTACCGTCAGATCGGACATGATTCCGACTTACGCCTACAACTGGTGCGTCAGCCCGATGACTCCAATGGCAGTTGCCGGAGTGATCTGGATCCCTTCAGAAAACAATATTGGGTACGCACCCGCGAACTATGCGGCCGAGATGGAGTTCTACGCAAAGAGCCTTGCCAACACCTACGGCCTGGACAAAGTTCAGTTTATCTACGCTCAACCGGCAACTTCACTGGTCGAAGGGATCACCGCACCAGAGATTTCAGGCGCAAAGAGTACTACCTTCGCCCGATGGCCAAAAAGCTTGAAAGACCTTGCCATCCAGATGGCCAGGTTGGTTGAGTAATCAGCCGACTCGACCTGATGTCAACCGCCTGAGTTCTTCGACGTGGTTTGCGAATGCCCTGCGGCCTTTGGCCGTCAACCGGGCCCAGGTGCGTTGACGGCCGTTCATCTTGCTTTTGCGCTGTTTCACGTAGCCGACCTCTTCAAGCTGTTTAATATGCTTCGACAGTACAGAATCGCTCACGTCCAGTTCGGCACGCAGCACCTGAAATTCTGCTTCCTCCAACGGCGCCAGAAACGCACAGATCTGAAGCCGATTAGGGGCATGGATTACCGTGTCAAATCGCGGCTTCTTCATTCCCCTTCCTCCACACCCCTCTTGGCCAGGTGCCAGCGACGCTCAATGAGACTCAGAACGAACACTGTCGCCGCGAGGATCATGCCGGCCGAGAGCGGAGCCCACACGGCACCAAGCACACCAGTAAGGGCTTGGGCTCCGACAATAAGCAGAAAGAACAAGGGTACTAGAATTGCCAGTGCAATGGCGGTGAGTTTTAAAGGCATTTGCCTCGCGGACGCACCCATGTCCTGCGCCTTCCACACCAGGACAAACATCATCAACAAAATGATGTGCACGTGATATTCGCGAAGGCCTGCCACCGAAAGGCCAACCAACACACCGGCCAACAGTGCTATCAAACCGCCAAACCAAAGCGGCGGGATGACTCTCCTCAGCGCCGCTCGCTCCATCTCGTCTATCGAGTCAAGCGCTTCCTGCACTTCGCCAGGTTCGATTGGAACTTCTTTCTCTGCCACTTGACTGCCTCCGATTCGTCTCTTCGTTCCGGAACATGCCCCTCGTCCCTTTCCATTATGGAAAGTAACAAGAGGATAGCAGTGACTTTCCATGTCGGCAAGTGATTTTTCGACACAACACGATCGGGAGGGAACCGGTCATGATGAATCGACCGCTCCCGTAGCCGTCGCAGCGGACAACTGATCACCGACGCGGTGTTGCTTTGCGGGGCGTCGGTCGCCTGGCACCGGTTTCGACGAGCCAGGCCTCGAGCCGCCTGCGGAGCTTGTTGCCCAGGCCCGGCTTCTCCTTCGCCAGGTCGTGCCGCTCGCCGATGTCAGCGGCCAGGTCATACAGCTCGATTGAATTGTCGTCGAACCGGAGAATCAGCTTGTGGTTCCCATCACGAATCGCGGCACCCGGGCGATTCGATTTGTGCCACGCGAAGTGCGGATAGTGAAAGAACAGGGATCGACGTTTCGTCTCCTGCCCCTCCAGCAGCGGACGCAGGGTCCGGCCATCCAGCGTCTCCTTCTCGGCGAGCTTCACGCCGGCGGCGTCGAGCACGGTTGCCGTCAGGTCCATGGAAATCACGGGGTCGTTGACGGTCGACTCCGACTGGGTGACCCCAGGCCAGCGAATGATCAGGGGCACGCGAATCCCACCCTCGAACAGGTCACCCTTGCCGGAGCGCAAGGGATGGTTGTCCGTTGCACCGTCCCACCCGCCATTGTCACTGGTGAACATCACCACCGTCCGATTGGCGATGCCAAGACGATCCACCTCATCGAGGACCCGGCCGACAGCTCGATCGGTTGCCTCGATTTGCCCGCCATAGACAGGATTCCTGAGACCGCGTCCTTCCCGGCCCTTGTACTTCTGGATCAACTCCTCGGGAGCTTCGAATGGGTAGTGGGGGTTGTACGTCCACAGGCAAAGGAACATCGGCCGATCTTTTGAGCGACGCATCCACGAGATCGCCTCATCGGCCAGGCGGTCGGTCAGGTATTCGCCCGTCTTGCGAGGCTCGATCGTGGGAATTCGATACGGATCGAAGTACGTCGGCGGCCCACCAAAACCGCAGCCGCCGATGTTGATCTCGAATCCATGTCGATCCGGGAAAAATCCACGCCCACCGGTCGTGGGATCATTCTTGCGGACACGGGTGCCCGAGAGATGCCACTTCCCAAAGAACCCCGTCCGGTAGCCAACCGCTCGGAGCCGCTCGGCGAGAGTCGTGGTCTTGTGCGAAAGGATATGGTCCACGGCTGGCGGTTGGATGACCCGGTCCCTGGGCCAAAACTGCGGGCCATCGGCACCGTGCTGGGTGATATTCAGCCGTGCCGGAGCCAGTCCTGTGATCAGCGCGGCACGCGTCGGCGAGCAGACCGGTGCCGCCGCGTACGCGTCGGTGAACCGCACACCCTGCTTCGCCAGGGCATCAATGTTCGGTGTGTGCAGCCTGGCGTTGCCCTGGCAATGCAGATCCGACCAGCCCATGTCGTCGGTCATGATCAGCAGAACATGGGGACGTGCCGGCGGTGTTGACACCTCCGCGAGCAAGGGTGTGCTGAGCAAGACGACCAATGGAAGAATCATCATGGTTCCATATCAGGAGGTACTGAACGACAGTACCAACAGCGAGCTCGACATTGCAGCCCGAGATTGGCCCCACGCCGATTGTTCGGTCAATCGCAAGTAGTGATCTCGACATCCAGGGACGCTCGTTTACCGGTCAGTTTTCTCGGATGATTCATCCACTTCCACTGGGCAGGGTCTGCTTGTGCGCCGGGGCTTTGTCAGGGAGACTGCGACAAGCGTCGGTTGTGGCTGCAGGAGCTGCGATCAACCGTCCTGGCCACAAGGTGCGAACCGTCATGGAACCACTACGCCAATTTCCAGCCGTCTTGACGCGACCGCTGCTTGCAGCGGCCGTGGCACTCGTTTCGCTTGCCGCCAATCCCGTTGCTGCCCAGGAGATCCTCTACGGCGACTGGAAGGATCGTTGCCTGCGAACGCCAGCCAACCGGGTGCTCAAGGGTCGGTTTCCCACCAAGGAACAGTTGCCCCTGAAGGATTTCCAGGTCGTCGAACAACTCGTGGAGAAGCTGTTCCGCCACACAAAGCAGGCCGTGATCGCCGACGTGTCGAACTGGGTTGGAGAGAAACCCGATCCCACGGAGTTCCTCAACACGCAACGAGCCTACTTCCTTCGGCCAGCCATTCGCTTCCAGCCCTTCGCGCAAAAACTGGTTACCCCGCCCGGCTCGGAACTGATCTTCCACGGAGATTTCCACGGGGACATTCGCTCATTCATCTCGACCCTCGAGTGGCTGAACCGCAGCGGCCGAATGAAGGGTTTCCAGATCACGCGGCCCAACACCTTCATGATCTTCCTCGGCGACTACACCGACCGCGGAGCGTATGGAGTGGAGGTGATCTACACGCTATTGCGACTGAAACTCGCCAACCCCAACCGCGTGTTTTTCGTTCGAGGAAACCACGAGGACTTCCAGTTGACGGCCCGGTACGGTTTCCTGCAGGAAGTCCGTGCCAAGTACGGCCAAACCACCACACCACTGTCGATCTGGCGGATGTATGACCTGCTGCCGGTGGTGATTTACGCCGGAGCCGGCAACGATTTCATTCAATGCAATCACGGTGGCATGGAACCGGGATATGATCCGCGGCCACTGCTCAACGCAACCGGCCAACAGCGTTTTCAGATGCTAGGCGAGCTGGCGCGAGCGCGGTTCCTGGCCGAGAATCCCAACTGGGTCGACACATCGGACAAGAAGCTCAAGAGCCTGCTGGAGACAAAGCTGCGGGACTTCCGTCCTCGCTCACCGACCGTGCCGGCCACGATCGGCTTCATGTGGAGTGACTACAGCGTATTCGCGGACGACCCGGCCCTGTCCTACGATCCCGGCCGAGGATCGCTCGTCTTTGGCCGGTCCGCGACCGGCTACCTGCTCGGCCACGCCAGCAGCGGTCGCGCCAAGCTGCGGGCCGTCTTTCGGGCACACCAGCACTCCAGCAGGCCCAACGCCATGATGAACCGGCTGATCGCGTCCAAGGGGAGCTTTCGGCACTGGCAGGCCACCGATGACGGGCGGCTGGCCGATGCCAGCCCCGCGGAGCTGAAATCCGTCGTCGAAACGGATCGGTTGCGGCCCATTCCCGACCGGTCAGTCTGGACGTTCAACGTGGCCCCCGACAGCGTTTACGGCGTGGGCAACTCCTACGCGTTCGACACGATCGGGATTTTGCACACCGGCAAGTCGTTTGGCGACTGGCGACTCGAAGTCGTCAACGTGCCTGTCAAGGTCGACTGACCGGCAACTCGCCACGGACAGAGCAATAAAACCTGCCAGTTGTTTTGCCATGTCCATTTCAGTTTGCAGTTGTCTCCGGAGAGCTATGGCCATTCTACCTGGATCGGGCCAGGAGACCGGCCATGGCACGGCCCATGGCTTCGCCCACGTTCATGTAGGTCTCGGCGTTGCCACTGTAGTGACCGCCTGAGCTGCCCCCTTTAGACAGCGGGTGGCTGTAAACTGAGGCGACGTTGCCCTTGAACTCCTGGTACTTGCCGGACTTGCCGTCGACCGCAAGTATGGCATCAAGGATCTTCCCGCCACCATCGGTGGCGCCCTTCTTGGTTTGGCCAAGCGAGGCACAGACGAACTTCGCGTTGGGCGCATCGAAGTCCTTGCGAAGTGTCTTGATGAGATGAACCAGGTTCTTCTCGTAGCGGCTCGAAAGCGCCGCACTACGGCTGTCCCGATCGCCCTGCCACCAGAAAAACCCGGCGATCTCGTATTTCTTCGCACCGGGATAGTACTTCTCGAGTTCCGCCAGCACCTTCTTTGTCCTGGCAATATCGCCGTCGTACTGCATACCGGCATACCGGCATACCATTTGATCTTCTTCGGCTCGGTGCCCTTCACCCAGCGTTCCGGCGTCCCCTTGTAACCGGGATGAACCCAGGTGACACCCTTGGAATCGGTGAATTCAAAGCCTTCGCTGCCCGGCGGCAGCAGGTCCCAGCCCAAAGCACGATTGCCAATGCAACTCTTGAGTATGAGTACCGGCGCTTCGGTAGCCTGCCCGACGTGATGACCGATACCGATTTCCGGGCCGATCCTTCCGCCCTTGATGGTCATCCACTCGTTATTGAAACCTCTCATGCCACCGGTGCCGCTGCCCATGATCCGCACGTTGCGCACGTCCTGACGTTCCGTCCATTTCCCCGCGTCGTCCACCAGGTACGGATACAACTTCTTCGTCTTCACCGCGTGCTCCAGCGTTCCATCCTTGTCACCGGCAACCCGGCCGAAACCCAACATGTTGGACTGCCCCAACAGGATGTAGACCTGGACCGGCTTGGACAGATCTGCGGGCTTGCCGTCCGGGTCCGGCAATTGCCGGCCGGGGTCCGCGTTGATCTTCTCGGCCGCCGACGCATTCGATTCGCCGGTCGCCAGTAATGCGATCCAGCACAGGGAGGTTACCAGTATCCGTCTGCTCATCGATGTGTCCTTATTGTCGATTCATGCCCACCACCAGCGTGTTGGACTCTCGTCTCTATTGCTTCGGCCGCCGCCTCGGTGCAGTTCGCCCCCGCGAGCGGACCCGCTCGGGAACCGCAATCTCCGTCTTCCAGGTTTTGCCAGCACGACTGCCATTACGTACGTGGAGCCCGTGAGTCTTGGACCGTCGGATGAACGTGTCCGCGGCATCGACCAGGTTCCTCTTGAGATCCTGCCCAGAGACACTCGCGTCGATCAACTTGATCAATCGACCCTTCGTGCCGTAGATGTCTGGTTCGACCACCAGGATCCCGGTTTTCAAGGTGGCGCCGAGGACGATTTTCAGATCGGCGAATTTCGTCGTCGAAGCGTAAATGAACTTGCCCGCCAGTGCTTCGTCCCAAATGACGCCGCTCAATTTCAAGTTCATCTGATCGACTTCTCTCTTGCTCTTGCCGAAGACAACGACACTGGGAAGCCCATCACAACTCGCCACGTTGATTCCCAGGCGAACACTCTTCATTCGCGGGACGGCCCGATCCGACTCGCTCTTCGTCGTTTTCCGAGAAAACTGCCTGGCGATCAGTTCCAGGTCAGCGGCCATTGCTGCCGAATTCTCGTAAACGTAGTTCGGTCCTCGACGGCTACGTCTGAGTTGTCTTTTGCCATCAGGTGACAAGATACAGAAACCGAAATTTCTCAAGTCCGCCGATGGTGATCGGAGAAACGCCCATTTCAGGAAGCCCGCTTCCTGTTTGTCCTCGTAGGTTGCCGTGCGAATACAGACAAAGTCCCGAGACGTCTTGATGAGTTGTTTGTTGGACAAGAAACTCCTGTCCATGTTTTGCTTACCCGGTCACCACATGCCCGGAACGCCATTGCATTGCGGCGCCGCGGTAATGAACAGAATCGGTTTCCCGGTTCGTTTCGCCTCGGCCAGGCCCTCTGTGAGCACGCCATACCACGCGATGCCGGGGACGACTTTCCTGCTATTCGGCACACTGCCGCCATAAGAGGCCCCGGTTGGTGGTGCCAGTTGAGCCGTTGCGGATGAGGACAACGCCACAACAGCCACTGCCACGGACAAACCCAGCAGGCGACGATACTCTGCGATTGAATTCACGCTTCACTCTCCATTCAGGGATTCGCGGAATCCTGGCCCACAGAGATCAGGCAAGGTCGAAGCGATCCAGGTTCATCACCTTGTCCCACGCGGCCACAAAATCTCGCACAAACGTCTGCTCCGCGTCGTCACTTCCGTAGACCTCCGCGATGGCCCGGAGCTGGGAGTTGGAACCGAAGATGAGATCGACAGATGTGCCGGTCCACTTGACCTCGCCCGTCCCGCGGTCGCGGCCCTCGAACACGTGCTCGCATTCGGCGAACGCCTTCCACTCGGTGTCGTTGTCGAGCAGGTTCACGAAGAAATCATTGGTCAGCGTCTCGGGCCGGCTGGTGAAGACACCGAGTCCGGACTGCCCGACGTTTGCGTTGAGCACCCGCATGCCGCCGACGAGAACCGTCATTTCCGGAGCGGTCAACGTCAACAGGTGCGCTCGATCCACCAACTGCTCTTCGGCCG
>Ga0209403_10002151_pt1 | contig 24008 bp, 34 predicted proteins | sample ArcticOcean_MG_C_8_FD_187440 | JGI IMG/M metagenome (GOLD analysis project Ga0209403, IMG submission 187440) | Marine microbial communities from western Arctic Ocean - ArcticOcean_MG_CB11_86 (SPAdes) (version 2) | ecosystem: Environmental > Aquatic > Marine > Oceanic | place: Arctic Ocean... | reverse complement strand
TTTTTCCTCACCCATCTTTATTGGAGTGTCTAAAGGGTTCTGCCCAGATTATTGCAGGCGATCTTCTTCAGTATGAAGAAGGTGAGGAGCTTACAATCGCACAGGCATTAGGCGAAAAGTCTCGTGAGTGACACTAATGTGTCAGCTGATATTCCTGTTACACGTGTAAATAATCAGGTTCACTATGACAATGTAATCGAGTTTTAATAACCGTTGGTTAAAATTATCTCTTTATACTTTCAGCTACCCAAATTGATAGAGTGGGAATAAGAGCAGCTACCGGAATGTTAAAAATATTTTGCTTAACACTAATCATCTGGTTGCTACCTTTCACTCTCGGGTCAGCCCAAAAAGCACGAATTGCGGATCTACGTTCAGAGGGTTGGACTGAAATTGAAAGGCGTGAAGAAATCAAGAATTATCCTGGCGATAGCCCATACGAAAACCTGACACGGGTTATCCAGGTGATCCACTTCGTTTTTGAAAAAGACGGCATGACGAAAATCTGCTGGATTTCCTACGACAGCCAACGCGATCAAATACGCGAAGGTTGCAAGTTGCGTTAGGACCCATCGTATTCACCGTTGCCGATAAGTTAATGAAATCCAAATGTTGGCTTTCTTATTAGATAACGATACCTAAAAATTATTTTCTAATTTTAATTACAAAACAGACAGTTACAGAACTGTGATGGTAATCATTGCGGTATGCCTGATTGATCTCCTAACGTTCTAAAACAGTCGGTTTTATCATGTTTGTCTTCATACCGATTCTTAGAATTGAAGTCCCTTAACTAATAATAATTAGGTTCATCTAAGGAGGAAATAATGGAGCACATGGCTCTTTCATTACGCAATAGAAAGCGTCGCAAGTTACCCACAAATTCGTCCCTTATTATATTACTTACCGTAGGTTCAATGATTTTTGGCTTTTGGCTTGGTTTAGCAATGCTATTTTTAGTTGGTCTATAACATGATCTGAAACGCTCCTTACGCGACAAGGTTACTAAAAATCTAATTAATAAACTTCAGCGCTCAAATTTAAACTTAGTTGGTGCGACTTTAGCTCTTGGGCTATTTCTCAAAATAAGAACATTTCCAATAAGTGTCAGCGCAACACCAATGAACGCCGATAACGTCCATTGGTAGTTCTCAAAAATAGTTGAAATTACCAAGGCAACAATGGGAAACAAAACTGTAACGTATGCAGATCTCTCAGCGCCAATACGTTTTAAAAGTGCAAAATAGACAGAGAAAGCAATCACTGAATTGAAAACTACAAGGAAGATAAGAGAACCCACATAGGAAAATCTACTATCAAACGTAAATGGACTGTCTCGAAAGACGGCGATCACACACATCACCAATGTACCGTAAGTCATTGCCCAGGCGAGCCCACCATGGCCGCCAAGACCCACCCTTTGGTTTCGTTCACCGATTAGTAAGCTTATGGCAAAGCTTGTCGTGCCAGCTAAACTTAAAAGAAGTCCAAGACCAACACCTTGTTTTAATTCCAAACTCTTAATCTCTGGCCAAAAAACTACAACGACCCCGAGCACACCGGTTAAACCTCCTATGAGAAGGGTCATTGAAGGTGCCTTTCGGTAATAAAATATGCCTGCACCCATGCTGATTATGGATGCCATAGAGAAGACAATTGCATTAAGACCACTAGGCAAATACCAAGCTGCGAGATAAAGAAAGACGATATTTAACGCAAACATGAAAGCACCCTGAAGCGCGAGGAAGGCGTGTTCCCCTGCGGAAAATTCTAACGTTTCTTTATTCATTTTTGCCCAAATGAACATAAATAATGCTGCTATTCCAAAACGATAGGCACCGGAAACTTCTGGTGAAACTATCCCCGTTTGGAAATCAAACATAATCCAAGAGGAACCCCAGATTAGAACTGTGGTTATGTAAAGCGTTAAGGTCATCGAGGCGCTAACGTAAAATGGCCGACGGAAGAAAGCCCGGAGACTTCATATTAGTGGGAGACTTAATTCTCAACAAACTATAAGTTAGTAACGACATGTTATGCGTCTGACACGCACGGCTACCTCTGTCCAGGAAACCCAATTTTATTCGTTACCCAATTGTAAAAAATATCACCACGACTTAACTACCCCATCCGACATACAAGGAGCACCCCAATCATGGCCATTGTATTAAACACCGTCAAAAAACGTTTAAAAATGGGTAAAATTTCTGCCAGTTTTAATGTTAGCCGACTTCGCACACCCGAGATTCCTCAAATCGCCAAGGCATGTGGGTTTCACTGGATCTTCATCGACCTAGAACACTCGACTATGGACCTGGATATGGCTGGCCAAATTTGTGCTGCAGCTTTGCCCACTGGTATCAGTGCACTAGTTCGCGTGCCTTCAGGTGACGTCAATAGGGCCGCGCGCATCCTTGATGCTGGCGCGCAGGGTGTAATCTTTCCTCATGTACAGAATGCAGATGAAGCTCGTAAATATGTAGACACTTGCCGTTTTCCACCCAAAGGTAGCAGATCACTATCTTATGGCGGTCCACAACTTGAATATGAGACCCTACCGGCGACAGAAGTTATGGAAGGCCTCAACCAAGAAACCCTGATCGTCATGATGATTGAAACACCGGAAGCCGTCGAGAACGCTACCAGTATCGCGGGCGTCGATGGTGTTGACATTTTACTCGTGGGTGGTTCCGACTTATCGGCTACGATGGGTATCCCCGGACAATTCCAAAGTCCTAAATTGGTTGAAGCAATCAGCAGTGTCGCCGAAGCCACTTTGTCGGTGTCGAAGTGGCCGGGGTTGGGAGGCGTCTACGACGAGACCATTCTGCCAAGTTTCGCAAAGCTAGGTATCCGTTTCTTCCTAGGGGGTTCTGATCTGTCCTTCATACTTGCAGGCGCCCGTGCCAGAGGAAACTTCTTTAACAATCTCTAGCCCCTTGCAAGCAAATTAGATGGTCATCGGTATTTCAAAATAAACCAATCAACTTATTTATAAACGGGGTTCGGCCCCTACTAATACGAATGCGACAATTGATAATTTATTACTGCGATTAGACCAGGCATGATTTGTCCCTCGCTGCACTAAGACATCACCAGCCCTCAACTTAGTTTCACCAGCCTCCATTACCGCCCATATTTCACCTTCCATTACAATTGCGTAATCCGTGGTCTGAGTTTCATGCATACCAGGTGTATTGGATGCGTCATCATGTGCACTGCCACTACCCATTTCTTTGAACCCCTCCCCTACGTCGCCAGCCATCCAAATTTCGTCAGGTGGAAATTCAACAATCCTAAAAATCGTCCCAGCGGGATCGTGAGGTTCAATACTGTTTTCGCGGATCGCCGCATCTCGGTCGCCCGTATTACTAGCCTTCGAGCCCGTTTCCCAGATTTCGTGCAATATAAGTTCCGGCATCGGTTCAAGGGACTGTGGGGGTGCATTATCCTTCCAAATAAATGATTTCCCGTCTTCAATTCGGTGTCCTGTAACGACGCGTCTAAAATTTTTGGGCATTATGCTTATCCTAAGTATCAAGCTAATAAAATTCTACTTTTTCCAATTATTTTCTTCCTGGATTGTATCTTTAACAATTTAATCCCGTCAACATTCACACCAATTCTCGATGATGCAGGACCAACGATATCCCGGCCCAGACTGTGTTTCCAACCCTATGCCTGTGTCGAAATTCTTTCATTTCTGATTCACTAAATATTAAACTCATTATTTGATAATAATACTCTTAAATTATTGGTTCTTTCTTCTGGAGCCAGGCTCTTACTAGAAGAAAAGCCACACCAGCTCTGAAACAGAGCCAAAAAACAGCCTCCCCCGAAAAAGAGGCATAAAATTATATAGCTAAAAACTGACCGCCTGCTGTTGCCTCCCCCGCAGGCGGTTTTTCTTTTTCCATCTTAGCTCTAACTTTTTTACAGATAAGCATGGTTCAAAGGCCCAAAGCCGACTATTCCATTCAATGGACTTTATGGGATGTGCCACACTTAATCTATTTTGAGCATCCATTGACGAATAGTTGCTATTGACTCTTCGGGATACTTCGCAACTAAATTTACGAGACTTGAGTGCTTTTGATGATAACGCTTTTTATTGCGCTCAAGTTTTGGTCCTAATTGATTTTGAAGATTCTTTATTTGATCAGGTTTGTTAATTGATATCCCGCCATAGCGGCGACCTTGTTTTGAGGTTTTCTGAATCATTGTACTCATACTTTAATAGCGCCCATTGGCTCTCTATATTTAAGATGTCACCCTGACCACTGGTGTTGAACCTCAAATTTGAAAAGCTATCAAGAAAATATTTAGGTGTACAAGAATAATTTCAGGCGGTACTTCCTATCTAGGTCCAATATCCACCAATCGGATTTAGCCACGAACTGCCGGTATATTAGCACCAAAAGAAAACTGCATGCCGGACTTCTTTTCAAGAAAAAAATTGGCTCTCATGGCGAGGACGGCATCATTTCATAGTCTAAAGCTATCAAAGTCATTTTTATTATCATCTATACATAGTTTGTAATAATGTGCTCTAATTTTTATTAAGAATAAAAATAAATTAGGGGAAAATCTTGGAACAAAAAATTGCAATACTCGGAACTGGTGCTAATGGCAGCTCCGCAGCAGCCGACCTTACAAAGGCTGGGTACGATGTGCATTTAATTGATCAATGGCCAGAGCATGTCGAAGTAATGCGCAGAGATGGCGTTAAAATCTCCATGCCAGATGAGGAATTATGTGTCCCGGTAGAGGCCTACCACCTTTGTGACTTGGCCTCTATGACCTGCAAATATGATGTCGTCTTCTTGTTTACAAAATCATACGATACTCGATGGGCGTGCGAACTTATTAAACCGTATTTACATCGAGAAGGCCTCCTAGTGGGCGTTCAGAATGCAATGACCGTGGATGATATCGTCGAAATCGTAGGCGAGGAACGAACCCTCGGCTGTGTCATTGAATTATCGTCAGAAATTTTTACCCCCGGCCTCGTGAAGAGAAATACACCGCATAGTAAAACATGGTTTGGTGTTGGAAATATTAGTGCAAAGACCCTAGGTAGAGAAAAAGAAATTACCGAACTCCTGAGCCACGTCGGCAAGGTTTCTATCTCTGAAGATATTATGTCAGCCAAGTGGATGAAGTTAATCATCAATACCATGTGTCTTGCTCCAATAGCGCTCACAGGTCTCTCTACCGCTGAGGGACCGAAACTGCCGGGCATGCGTGAAATGATATTTAAAATAGGTACCGAGGCTCTAAATGTAGGGCAAGCCTTGGGCTATAGGATACAACCCATTTTTGGCCTGACCCAAGATGAGGTAAAAGACACAAACAGACTTCTGGAAACACTATTCGAAAAACTTTTGGCAGACATCGGACCGGCCGCCCGGGACTGCACCCTGCAGGATCATCTGAAAGGTAGAAAGAGTGAAGTGGAAGACATTAACGGTTTAATTGTTAAAAAAGGAAAAGAAGTTGGTGCAGTAACGCGCTGCAACTCCGTGATTGTCGAAGTTACGCGTCGCATCCAGTTGGGAGAATTATCGCCTAGCCCCTCGACCTTCGAGATTGCTAAATCAATGATCAATAATTTAGACAAATCTACAAACTAGGCGCAAGAAGTGAGAACTAATTAAAGGCTATACATACTCCCCGTTTGAACCTTCAATTCTCCAAGGCCGTGTTCAGGCGTATTTATTTATAATCTTTATGCAAGTCTTTTTGGATCTCAGGACAGACTTATAAATGTTAACACCAAAAAATCTACTTATCCTCGCATATGGCAACTTTTGATAACAAATTAAGAGTGGACAAGGTTTTCTTGCTCTACTGCGTGTGGATCACCGAAATGTTTATCTGCTTTACAGTTGGTATCCCCACCGTGATACCTAACGCCTGAGCCATGACAACTTTGGCATGGAACCTTCTTAATATATTTTTCAGGATAGGTTAGGATGGACGTCTCCCTATACGGATGCACTTGACCCTTGGTGCGCAACTCTACAACCATCCCCTTAACACAATCTGGGCAAATCATCACAAATATCTCCTTACGTGAGTTTTGACGCATTTACACATTGGTCATAAGGGCTCTACCTAGTTATCAACAAATTTTTTTCATGCCTCTTTATCTAAGAACCCAAACATAAAACCATCATGGTGCGCAAAGCTTACTGAAACATGAAAGTTTTCGAAATGTGTGATTATGGTAAACATAATTTCAAATGGACCCAGACGGGGAAGATCGACGATGCTGCTTACGGTTGATAGAACTGTAAAAGAACTAGAAAATATTATAGGAGGCTAATTTATGAGTGTAAGTTTTTAGGTGTAAGATAGTTCCGGGTTTATAACGTTAAATTTATTATAGTTTTTGAATTCAACTGAATTTAGGAGATGTTAGAATGGATAGAGAGCTATTCGAGAAAGGGCTTGCCAATCGAAAATCTACGGTCGGGGCAGAGTATGTTGAAAAAAATTTAGCGGCAGCGGATGAGTTTACACGTCCGTTTCAGGAAGCGATGACAGAATGGTGTTGGGGATTTGGTTGGGGAGATGAGGCTATTGACGCCAAGACCCGTTCAATGATGAACCTCGCAATGATTGGAGCATTAGGGAAGATGCATGAATGGGAACTGCATTGCCGTGGGGCAATCAACAATGGTGTCACCATGGAAGAAATCCGGGCCATCATCCATGTGGTTGCAATTTATTGCGGAGTTCCACAAAGCCTCGAGTGCTTCCGTTCCGCCAGAAAAGTACTTCAAGAAGAAGGATTATTATAGTTGATGGAGGATAGTTAAATGAGGGATATCTTTATTTTCTTAGCAATAACTTCAACAACATTAATCAACACTGGATGCCTAACCGTATCAGGCTCTTTTGGTTTCTGAGATAAGTCGAAGTCAGAGAAATTCTGAATAATGATTTCTTACATACAAGGCGGAGAGAACCATAAATGAACAAAAGGATTGCTGTTTTGGGTACGGGCGCAAACGGTGCCTCTATAGCTGCCGACCTTACCAAGGCTGGCCTCGACGTAGTACTTATTGATCAATGGCCGGAACATGTTGAAGCCATGCGCAAAAATGGTATTCGCATTGAAATGCCGGAGGAAACACTGGAAGTTCCTGTGCGCGCATATCATCTTTGTGATATCTCAACCTTTGACGAGAAATTTGACGTTGTCCTCCTTGTTATAAAAGCTTACGACACATCCTGGGCGTCCCACCTTATAAGGCCATATTTAAAAGACGATGGTTTATTGGTTGGTGTTCAAAATGGTATGACTATTGATGCTATTGCGGAGGTAGTTGGTTCGCATCGGACCATGGGTTGTGTCATCGAAATAACTTCGCAATTGTTCAACCCAGGCATAGTTCAACGGGAATCTCCTCCCGACCGTTCTTGGTTTTCCGTCGGCGCTATCAATGATTTTACAACCTCTAGAGAAGCCGAGGTCAAAGAACTTTTGTCACATGTAGGAACTGCGGTAATTGCATCGGATATCCGATCGGCCAAATGGATGAAGCTAATCAGTAACTGTACCACGCTGGCGACGTCGGCAATATTCGGAATACCGATGGCAGAAGCTGCTAGTAATCCAGATACGCGAGAATTAATGCTTCGCTCTGGCTTAGAGGCATTGACCGTGGGACAGAATTTGGGTTACCGCATAGAGCCTATTTTTGGACTTAGTGAAGACGACGTTCTTAACACTAACCGCTTGGTAGAGTTGTTGCTGGATAAGGTCACCAGCTCATTTATAACTCCAGAAACAATAACAACCGTCCTCCAAGACCAAATGAAGAATCGCAAGAGTGAGGTTGAGAACATCAATGGGTGGGTAGTGGAACAACAAGAAAAACAGGACAAGACTGCTCCTGTAAATGCGGCAATCGTTGAGATTTCTGCGCGGATTAAGCGTGGTACCCTCAAACCCGGTCTGGCAAACCTAGAATTACTTAAGAAACTGGTAGAAGGAAGTTAGGCTGTAAAACTCCAAAACCATTGGAATTTGGTCAACACCCCCAATTGGTCGACGGTTTTAAACTCAAAATATAGAAAGCTTGTCAAATCTATTAACTATTTCTTCATTTGAAGTATGGAAGTTGGGTGCGTTGCAGAAGCAACATGTTTCCGGAAGAAACTGAAAGAGACTTACAAATGACCAAATATTCTCGTGCTGAGCGTCGCCACTTTATTCCCACTAATGTTTGTCAAAAATTCTTAAGCCACGGTGCACTAACACAGTTCAATGGACCTATTGGGCAGATAAAACCAAATATTGTGATCCCGCATAAGTATCCGAGACCCGGGGTAGATTGGAGTATTTGCCAAATGTGACTAAAAAAAATTAGGAAACTACTTCTGTTAAACTTACAATCGCTAACTTTTTTTGTTACTTGTCTTTTAAGGCAAAGCAGAAAAAAATACCGTTGGGCTTAACATAAACTAACCGTATTGGGTATTTTACCGACGCTAATCGATGTCGGTACTAAATTTTCCATCGTTGTAATTCAGTTTTAGGCTACCCAAAATCATCTTTCTATAACGCCCGTATATAGCAGGAGAGCAAAAAAAGCTTATCAGACAAAATTCGATTCGGCCCTTAATTGAAGAACGCTAACTTTTCTCTCTTGCCGATTAGATCAATAAAAAGTCAGAAAACGTTTCTGGCCTTAGTTTATAGCTTTTTTACTAAAGCGACTATTTATTTCCTTACATATTTTCTAACTTAGTCTAATGGTCGGATTTTAATAATGAGCTTTAATATGATTGGTAACCCCAACAAACTTGTTACAGAGGTGTATGCTACCAAGGTCTTAGCTCGCAAACGACAACCTAAGACAAAAACATCACATGAGCCTGGCTTTTTAATGCTAATCGGGTTGGCAGTTGGTTTAGCACTGTCGTTTACGATCAAATACTTTATGGGGTTTATAGGGTGAACTGGAGTTCCCTTTGAAACTCATCAATTTGCTAAATATTGGCTCATTTAACATATTAAAAATATTCAAGCGGAAACCTGTACTGTATTAGTTACAATTCCCCTAGTAACGTAACGAGACTAGGACTGACTACCTAGACGGGTTATTAATTGATATCCAATTTTTGTCAAAAAAAGCAGCGATAAAAGCCCCAGACGACTGACCAGACGACTGACCAGACGACTGAAAAGTATTCACTGCCCAATCATTAAGACAACGTCTGATGTGCTTAATGACAGTTTCTTAGCAAAGGGAAAACTGAAGAACGTCTCCCTTTGCTAAGAACCCTATAAAAATTACCTATAATTTGATTCCGTTAATATTCTAGGATATCTCCGTCAGCTACAGCCCCTGCAATAATGGTCGCACCGCAAATTAGCGCAGCGGGCGGAAAGAAGAGGAAGGCTATACCACACCCTGCAACACCCGCTGATTTTCCAGGATTTTCTTTAACTGTAGAAATAGCAACATTTTCTTCAGCATAACTAAGCCCCGGAGTAACTAACATACTAGTTAAAACCATGAATAGGCTAAGACCTAAAACAAATAACGCTCTCATATGATTTCTCCTTAAATTTTTAATTCATAAACTTTCCAGTATCAAACACCTTATATTTATATTAGTCCACTCCTGATTCGTTAGGGATTCCTCACCAGACCCAACGTTTAATTTCAGTTATTCAGAACAAGCGAACTCGAGCTCAATTGCCCAAAAACCTCTATCTATTCAGTGGCACATCCAACTCCGAGGTACAATAACACAAAAATCAGGCTTTGGCCGGTAAAATAGACCAGAGGCTTTCTCCTTTTGTCAGAAAAGAATTTGACTACAGCCCACACCAATCACTTAACACTTACATATATTTCTTTTGTCTGTCTACTTGGCTGTCTGGTAGTGATTTTGTTCTGGTAAAACAGTAAACTTGTTTACGTTAAATCATCTGTCATCGTCAAATTCCGTAGATGAAATCAAAATGTGCTTCATTTGATTTACCATATTTTAATCGAGATTGTGCAAATCAGATAAAATGAGCAATACGTGCCTCGTTCACACAACCTATGAGTGGGGTATGATTATTGGCCCCATCTTGTTTGCAATTTCCGCTAGTTGGTTTTTTACTCAAGCTTTTCGAAATTGGAGATCACAAAATAAACTAGGGCTATTAAATTTCTCTTTAATGGGACTGGCTTGTTTATACGCCGCATACACTCTTGTAATTAGCTGATTAAAATTGCCTTGATATCATCTTATGTCCGTGCTTGCGAATAACAGAGTTTAAAACCATTTAGATTACTTAACGATTTTTTAATTTCATTTACCGATGTTGGGCCACTGCAGAAGCAGAGTAATTACAGAAGAAACTGAAAGAGACTTCACAATGGCCAACGCTCCTAGTGAACTTCAAGCTCGTATTAGACGTTTATTTCTGAATCGCGAGTTAGAAACACAATTCCAAAAAAACTGTGAACGTCTACGACCAAACCCAAATGTGCAGGAGAAATCCACACGTAGTGTGATTAGAACTAATGCTATTAAAACAGATACTTGGGAGTGATAGTAATGGTTAATCCAGTCAGACGTTTTAAACATCGTTTTCTAATGCGCCAGCTTGGGGAGCTTAATCCCTTCCAGAAACCCCTTTGCAATCATATCAGTCAAGCCACTAAACCCAATAAGGATAACAAAATTTACACTTTGATCCACGTATCCCTATCGTAGAATCTACAGGTAAATTGGGTTTTACGATTATCAGCAGTATGTATCTTATTTGCGAACGGTCTGACCTGTTTCGCTTTCTGTAGCAAAAGGTTTGTAATGCGAGACACCTTTAAAGGCCCTTCCCCGTGTCTGGTACAAAACGAATTTATCAACCGCTGTTAGGATTTGAAAAATATTTAATTCCATTAGTCCTTATTTTATTTTAACGGAGCAAATATAATGAAAATTTTAATTATTGGCCTTCGCAGTACGGACCACAGCCCATCGGATTTCGCACCATACCTAGATTCTGAAGCTGCCCGGGCTTTTGACTATATGGAAGAAGATTTTATTAGAGATATATACAGCCTTAGAGATGGCAGAGGCGTGATCATTGTTGCAGAGGCAGAAAGTGAATCATCTGCTCGGGCCAAAATGGCGGAGTTACCACTTTCCAAGGCGGGAATGTTGAACTGCGAGTATTTTCCTGTAAAAGCCTATCGGGTCATGAAACAAGCTGCAGATCTTCTAAGAGATAAAAATTAGAAACACCTCGAATATTAATATAACCGTTTTCTGTATTTGTAATGCTTCAAAACCGCCCTTCAAGTCCGTCACAGTGGATTGATTGGTAAAAACAATCCCGTTATGGGGATCATCACCGATCATGCCGCAGACAAGTACTATTTTTTTCCTTCTTGCTTACAAAAGGCTGTAATACTATGTTTAAGATGTCAACGAAGGCTGCTCCAAACAACGTTTATCATTACATCAAAATCGCCTGAAACGGGTGACGTAAGCGTATAATACTAGGAAAAATAAATGATTAAGATCACGGGATTCGAGCATATTTCTATCGGTGCTAAGGACACCGAGCCCTCGGCTGGTGTACTTGGCCTCTTTGGTATTAAACCCCTATATGGCGAAGATATTCACCCGCATGGCGTTACCACTACGTACTACGAACACGAGGACAACGAAAATACCCGTGTGCGCTTTGAAATCATCCGACCCGTTAGTGAAGACGCACCGCTGCACAAGTTTTTAGAAAAAAGAGGACCCGGTATCCACCACATCTGTATGCAGGTAGAAGACTTGGAAGACGCCATGCAGCAAATCAAAGGTGCTGGCGGAAAACTAGTGGAGCCAGTTTTTGATGATTCACGTGGACGCCATGTATTTGTCCATCCCAGTTTCACCGGTGGCTTTCTGCTCGGTTTAATTGAACTGCACCCCGGCCAGAAACCCTGAAACTGCCCATGGTATCAAACATATCTTTGCAGGTTTTAGAGTGTGGGGTTACGGCTATGGACTTTGAAATGGTCGCCGTAGGCCACCCTGATAAAAACGCATCCAAACATCTGAGTTGCGGTCATCCGAGACTTAGGGAGGGGCAGATTGCCCACCCTGTTTACGCCTATATCATCGAACATCCTGGTGGAAGGATCCTCGTTGATACTGGGTTTAGCGATACCGCTAAGCGTGACTGGAAGAATAACCACTATACTAACGCGATGGACTACGAACCTGGGGACAACGGCCTTTTTTCCCAACGCCTAGAGCAACACGGTCTAAAGCCTAAAGATTTTGACGATGTCATTATTACCCATCTCCACACGGACCACGCTGGCAACTTACCAAAATTCGCCACCACCGACGCCCGCATTTTGCTCCACGAAGAGGAACTCCGTGGTGTAGTGAACGTGAAAGGTGGAATGTTACGTGATGACTTAACAACTCTCTGGGGGATCACAAGCCCTCAAGGATTTACTCGTAAAGACTGGGCCTGCCTGATCCCGGACCGTGCTACCACACTCTATGGCGACATGGAGATTTATCGCGGTATTTGGACCGTAAGCTTACCTGGCCATACTTGGGGTTCTATCGGTGTCGCGGTTAATTTGCCCCACACGGGTTGGGTGCTTCTGGCTTCCGATCATATTTATGTTGCCGCTACATGGGGGGAGCCCTTCGTTGGTAATATCCTCAACCAAGACCCTTCTGCCTGGGCTCAATCAGCAATGAAATGCCGACGTCTTCAAGAAAAATATAACATGCGCATATTTCCCGGGCACGATAACAAAATTATAGCCCCGGACAAAGACGAACCTTTCAAATTGGAGGATATTAGGGCGTCGTACGATTGAAATAATGCCTAGATCCTTGTGCAGCATCAAATCTCTACCCAGCCTAGAACGTCGCCCTCGAACCGAATGGGAAGAAAAGGGTTGGTGGGGAAAACCTCCTCTTTGGCAACGAGTGCGCGATCGTGCCAAAAACTATCCAAGCAAAACGGCGGTAATTGACGAAACAGGCAATCTGACCTATGCCGAGCTTTGGGAGGAATCAGTTTGCAGTGCCTCAGTTATTCACAATGCAGGACTCGAGCGAGGACAAATTGTTCTTGTTCAACTTCCCAATTGGCGAGAATTTGCTCCGATCATGCTCGGATGTGAACTGGCAAATACCATATTCGCCTTCTGCCCTATCACATGGGGGCCTCGGGAGGTTTGCCGAGTTCTTAACCTTCTGCGACCAAGTCTTTGGATAACGAGCGATAATTACCTTGGAGAAAATCGCACAAATACCATTAAAGCTGCCTGTAACAATGCGGTTGGGGCTTTAGAACCTGTTCTTTTGCGTGGAAACGGGACAACCTTTCGCTCATGGACCGATCTAATTACTAAGGCACCCAGCCTTTCCGATACCCAGGCCACAGAGAATGCAGGATTTGGCCTTGATCCCCTTGAGGTCGCCGTCACATCAGGAACCACCGGAACTCCAAAAGGCGTCGTCCACGCTCACGACACAGTGCTTGAAACGGTACAATCAACTATCGAACGACAAGATATCTCGTCAAACGATGTAATACACCTAGCATTACCAGTCGGGCATACCTTCGGCTACTTGTACGGTGTACGTTGTGCCCTTCAAGCGGGTGGAACATTGGTAATGCAGGAAAGCTGGGATCCTTATCGGATGGCAGAGCTGGTCAAAGCCAATGGTGTAACTGTAACCCTTGGAACAGCCGCTTTCATAATTGACCTATTGAACGCTAATGAAAACGTTCGCCGTTCTCTCAAAGGTATACGGCTCTTCACTCAATCAGGAGATACTTTGCCGGAGTCGGTAATTGAACGCGCCATGGATAACCTCCCGTTTCGTATCTCCCGGGCCCTAGGTATGACCGAATTTGGGCACGTCACGTCAACGGATGCAGAGACACCACGCCAACGCGTTATTGAAAGTACGGGCACTCCACAGCGAGAAATTGATATTATTATAGCTGACGACCAAGGCAATTCTCTACCACCCAATAAATCGGGTCGAATTTTGGTGCGAGGTCCTGCTGTTTGTGCTGGGTATCTCATCGAAGACGGCACTGTTGTAGATGTGGTTGACGACTTGGGATTTTTTGACACTGGGGATCTAGGCAGCCTGGATACCGAAAATTATTTACAAATAACAGGGCGAAGAAAGAACGTACTAAGGCGTGGCGCTGAAACTGTGCCGATCGCTGATCTGGAAGAGGTGCTCTGCTCTCACCCTCAAATTATTCTTGCGGTAATTGTTGGACTTCCCGATGATCGCCTGGGTGAATTGCCTCTCGCCTGCGTTCAGATATGTGACGGGAGTGACCTCACAATCGAAACTATACGACTTTGGTTCGATGAACAGGGCATCACACGTAAGTTCTGGCCAACCGATATCTACGTGGTAAGGAAATGGCCGATGGGTCCCACGGGTAAGATTGATAGACGTCTTTTACAAGCCGCTTACCAGAGTAAAAAATGACAAAAAACGTTGAAATTTTAGAGAGTGTAACATATGGAGTTGCAATTTTAACGCTGAACCGCCCCGCCAACCTAAATGCTATCAATATGGCAATGTTCCATGAGATTTGGCAATTGCTAACAGTTTGGGCCGATGACCCGAGTGTCAATTGTGTTGTAGTCCGTGGAGCAGGATCAAAGTCCTTTTGTGCTGGCGGTGATGTTCTTGCCGTAGTTGAGAATCGTGAAGACAAAGCTTTTATGCATGAAGTGTACCGCTGCGAGTATGTAGTCGACCAGTTAATACACCGCTATCCCAAACCCTTTATTCCTCTCATGGATGGCATCGTTATGGGTGGCGGGGCTGGTATTTCTGTGCACGCCCAGGGGAGACGTGTTGTGACGGAGCGTACGATTTTCGCGATGCCGGAAACTGCGCTAGGTCTATTTCCAGATGTTGGTGCATCTCACTTCCTTTCTAGGGCACCCAACGCCATCGGTATGTATATGGGTTTGACGGGGGCCCGACTAAACGCCGCCGATACTATATTTTCTGGCATAGCTGATCACTGCGTGCCTAGTAATTCATTAGAAAACCTAATTGATGCCCTGCACAGCGGTGAAGATCCGGATCGGGCAATTAAGCGGTTTGAAGTAGACCCCGGTCCAGCAAACTTGAAAGTTGAAGCGCCTACCATAGAACGTTGTTTCGGAGTTGAAAGCCTACACGATGTCATTGCTCAACTGGAAGAGGAAGACGGTGATTGGTCTCGAAACACCATCGATTTAATCCGATCCATGTGCCCCTTCAGCCAGGCTTTAACCTTTAAGAACATTCAATATGCCACTGGACGCTCTCTCGAAGAATGCCTAATCACGGATTTTCGCCTCGCCCTCCGCCTTATGGATAGGGACGATTATTTTGAGGGTGCCCGCGCCATATTAATAGACAAGGATCGTAGACCTTATTGGAACCCCAAAACAATTGAGGCGGTAGACTTAAAACAAATAGACGACTGCTTTGCTCCTCTAGATAACGAAGATCTCGCCTTCGACTGGTTACATGGTTCGAGGCAATAGTGGATTACGTTATAGGTTCTTCATACAAAGCTCCTTAATCGTGCCTATAATTTGTTGTAATAACGGTTAAACGCTAAAATATGTGACAACCTTTTCAGGTATAAGTCCCGCTTTAAGTCGACCAGAGCCATCGGGGTTCTTAACACCCCAAAAACGAATATCAGATGCCTCTATAGCAATTTTATCACCGTTATAAAGAGTGTGAGACATATCAAGAGTTTTTCTCGCAAAGGCTGTAATAGAGGTCTCCAGTCTCAAGAGATCATGTAGACGGCAAGGCCGTTTGAAGTTAACGTGGGTCTCAATTAAAGGAAGCCCTACGTTGCCGTGCTCGGCCTCCATAGCACGTAAAGGCCAATCAGCCTGATCAAAAAAATTCCACATAGCTGCGTCAAACCAGCGAAAGTAATTAGGGTAAAAGACGGCCCCTGACGGCGAGCAGTCACCCCAACCGACTGTAAATGTCATTACTCCAGTATGCTTCATAATGGATTGCCTTTAATTAAAACCAGATTATCTACCTGACTAGTCACTTTGCCTCACAGTCCGAGAACAGGAGCCAACAGTGTTAGGGCTCTTCACCTGAGTCAACCTACGTTATTGGATATAAGATTTTGATTATGATAAAATTAGGGGACTAATATATTAGATGCGTCAGAAGCAAGCCATAACAAAACATTGGAGCCTAACTGATATTCCAATTTCCAGAGTAAATCACGCTAATAGAAAAACTCTACACATTCTTAAGTCCTCATTCTTATTTCCTTTATTAGCGGATCATAGGTGATTTGCGGATTACCGATTAGGTGCTAAAGTTCCCCTTAGGAAAGGGAGAGAGAATTTCATGCATATAGAAGCAGACCTAAATTACGTTATCGATACTGGAGAAACACCCATCATATATGTGGATTGGCCGGAAGAGGAACACAACGCTCGCCCACCCACCTACGAGGCTCATCGCTGCCTTATCGAAAACGGCCGCCCTCACCAAAATGAATTTTCCTTGCCCACCCATGGTTTCACCTTCCTGTATCATCCTTCCAAAGTTAGGAATTTTTACGATGCAGACTCAATTACCAATGGTTACGATGCAGAAGTTGCCGAATTGATTAAATCGCAAACGGATGCATCAAAGGTACTGGTATTTGACCACACATTCAGGACTGCCAATCAAACTGTTGCCAACCAGAATAATACCCGCGGTCCGGTAAAAGCCGCTCATAACGATTACACCGACCGCTCCGCACGACAACGGTTACGTGATCTTCTGCCAACGGATGAAGCGGAGGAGTGTCTGAAACGTCGCTTTTCTATCGTTCAGACTTGGCGCCCGATTCGCCATCCAGTGCAATCAGAACCCCTTGCAATTTGCGATGGACGCACAATACCTAATAGAGGTTTTGTGCCTATACAACGACGCTACTCTCATCGTACCGCTGAAACCTACCACATCTCGTATCACCCGGATCACCTCTGGTATTATTTTCCCGATATGACGCCGGATGAAGTAATCGTATTCAAAGTGTTCGATAGTGACCACTCAAAAGGCGTGCCGTTTACCGCACATACTGCATTTGATGACCCAAACACCCCAATTGACGCAAGGCGGCGCGAAAGTGTCGAATCTCGGGCACTAGTTTTATTTGAATAACTGGGGCAATTTCAATATTTGACTGATGCCGGCAATGTGCCTGCGCGACACTAAAATCATTATAGTAATAAAAATAAGAGGTGCACCGGTATTAAAAGTGCACCTCCTAAAATTTTGATTTCTTTCCTAAAACTAGGCGGCTACCTGCTCATCTGCGCCGAGAAGTTTCTTGGCTTTATCAACGAGCCCATTTGCCGAACCGTTCTTGATAGCAATTTTGTGGGGCTTTAGAGCTTCAGGAAGTTCGCGCTCTAAATCGACGGTAAGCATACCGTTTTCGATATTAGCGCCGGTAACCTTTACATAATCTGCCAAATCAAAATTTCGTTCAAATGCTCGGCTGGCAATTCCTTGATGAAGATAACTAACCTCACCATTCCCTTGGCGGGCTTTACCATCAATTACAAGGGAGTTTTCTTTCTGGGTAATTTCCAAATCTTCTTCACCAAAACCAGCTACCGCCATGGCAATTCGGTAAGTATTGTCTCCCAAAGCTTCAATATTGTAAGGCGGGTACGATGAGGAGTGATCGGCCCGGTTTACAGCCGACGTCATCAAATTTTCTATCCGATCAAAGCCTACAGAATAACGAAAAAGGGGTGATAAATCGTAAGTACGCATAACATATCCTCCTATAAAGCGATATGGTTTAAGCGGAACCCGCCATCATGGCCGAGCTCCTAATTTTTGTCAGTTAGACCCTATTAAGGCGCCTCTAGACATTTCTAAATTTAGTTCAATTTTTTTGCATTTCAAGGGCTGGTTAAACCAAACCTAAATGGTTAGATCGTAGATTACGATTTACAAAGCGGTCAGTTTATTTTCACCATATTTAACTTCCCTCTATATTAAATATGGCTCTCAAGGCTACCTAAATCTACAATGATATTTTAGCAAGAATATTAATGTCCCTTTGCTAAATTAAAATTCAATCGGGACATCAGCCACTATTACTATTATAGCATGCCAAATATTTCGCACTGGCTAGACAACGAAAAAAAGAAAATCTAGTGCCGAAGGAAATTCTTTACTTGGGTCTATTTTACAAATCTACATGCTTAACTTTTAACACGCTTTCGTTATTGCAACTATTAAACTACCACTGAGAAGTGATCATAATTTCTTCCGAAGCATCACCTGCTTGTAGATTTCAACTGTTTCAGAGTCAGTTTTACCAAAGGTGAAAATAAAAGGATCTCCTTTATTATCTTCTGTAAAACCCCATCCTTCTTCGGAACTTTCCGTTGTAAATTGTATTGTCGCTAAGCGCCCATCCTGGCATTGGATAGCAGCAAGCCCAGTCGAACCAACACCGTTAGGGCTCAAAAAAGTATATTTATAATTCCCATGACAACGGGTCCCGGTCACTATGCCTGTAAGCGAGATACTCCCGCTTGCGAGACCAACTGTCTGGCCTTCATAAATTTCAGACCCTTCACCAATGATACCTAGAACGGGAACGGCGACAGCCACTGGATAGGCGGTGCAAGCAATTAAGGATAAAAATACTAATGGTAAAACGGTTAATCTTAGCATACCGGACATTCGGCCATTCTTCGCATTAAAGTTCAAAGAAAATCTATTTTTCTGAAAATTTAAATCCAGACACAACGAATTAAGATTACCCAAATAAAATTTTGTTAGGAATGGCAAATGATTGCCGCTCATGTGATCAAATCCGTGCTATTTGATTATATCAGCGTAAAGCAATATCTCGCTAATATGAAGTTCTAAAATCACTGCCCACTCGAAAATCTTATGGGACTAATTCTTCAACATTAGTTAAGTGCAGCACGGGCGTCTCTGATGATGCCCTGATCAGCATAGAACTCATCTGCTTCGTTTATATAATTTTCACCGTTGCCATGGTATTCAATCTGTGTACTTTTGCAATGCGGACATTGGACATTCTTATAATGCCTTTCTGGATGCATTAGAATGGAGTGCATTTGTTTGAGCAAATCCTGTTCCATTTTGAGCCGCTCCAATAACGGCATTTCCTGATAGGGCAAGAGTTGGCCCTTAGTCCGCAATACTACCAATGTCCCCTGTTCACAATTCGGGCAATTCATATTTAAAATCTCCTTGCATCATTGAGGCTTTAACGCACGGTTTTAAATTTCGGTGTGAATTTGTCGTTCACTATTTCACACCGACTAATAGAGAACTCATTCTTTATACTTAGTATGAGGGTTGAACGTTACCGAAAAGTGAAAATTATCCTTACGGGTTCTAATGTCCGAGCTCAAGTAAAATTTAGTGGTATTATTAGACTAAAAGCTACTGAAAATAGTAGTTGTTTATTGTAACTTCCCGGTCTCCCAGTTAGCGCCTAATCCATTCTGGTTTTGACAAAAATATCTATCCTAAACCTGCATACCTGGTATCGCGAAAACACATCCTGAAAAACGCATGACTGGAGTACCAAATGAACGCTACTCCAAAGTCGCAAACCGAACTAATTAGATTTACGAAATACGACAACGTTATTTAATGATTGGAATTTAAATGAGTTTAGATGGATACGCAGAAGAATTTTTTAGACCCGTAGCAAAAGTAAAAATTAATGGGGTTGGAAAAATTGTAAAACCACAGAAACCCAGATTGCTATCCCGCATTTGTTCCAGGGTTGAAACATTCTTTAGTGAATGGACCCAACACTCTTACGAAGCCTGGGTAAAAAATGGAAGATCAGACAATTTCTAGAAAAGTGGGAAAACAAAATAACTTCACCTGCATATCCCAGGTGGTTGGTTAACCACGGACCACGCATTATAAATCAGCCCAATTCCAGCCCTTTAAAAAGGATTAGTGAATTCTTAATGCAATGGAAACCAGGAATATCGTTGAAGCCTGCTCCACACTGTCGTCAAGTCGTGCCGCACAACTTCTAGATCAAACAACTCGCCCCTCTTTTTAATTTGATCACAACACTAATCGGCTTAGGCTACTTATTTTTACTACTCATCAATTAAAGGGTTCTTAAACGGGACGCCTTCGCACGTTTATCCCCCTAAACGAAACCACTTTTAACAACATCCAATCAAAAAACTAGACTTTCGACACTAGAAAAGTTTTAGTGGAATAATTCTCATACTACGCGAAGGCCAGAATGGCTGCATGGTTCATCTCTCTGACCTAACAAAGACTACAATAGACTGGTAAGTTTTATAAGAAATTGTATATTTGGCAATCAGACTAACTGAAAGATTAAATATGGGCCGCAAACCAAATTATAGTTTTGAGCGTATGGAACGCCAAAAATTGAAAGCATCAAAGAAAGCATCTAGGCTAGAAGCAAAAAAGGAAAGAACCGAAAAAAGAAAGACAGAGAATACTGAGCTTTCAGACAAGATCGAAGTTGATAGCCAATCACCGCCTGAAGTGTCATGACGTCCCATAAAGAAATGGTAGGCTGACACAATCTACGGCCTGCTGTAGGGGAATACGTAATGCTTGCAACCTTCTTCCAGTCTGGAGACATGGGAGAACGGGTCTGTCTGGACTAAAAATCGTCCAAGACTTGGCACGAAAGTTAAATTGCAAGTCCTCTTTCCCCGGGAAAAACACCGTGACGTCTTTGAACTCCTTGAAAATTATTTAACCCTACCCCCACAGAAGCCGTTGTTACGTTTTTTTAATGGCGGATTGTTACCATCGTTTACTTTAAGCCCCAGTTTGAAAACAATTATTCTAGGCGGCCTGCAATATACTTCTTGCTTTAGGATTACGACGCCCAAGCCATCATGCGTGATTTCTTTGCGTGATGGGAAAATTATTTAGCAAACTGCAAGGCCTTAGTGACCCCTTTGTCTTCAACCCTTTTTCATTGCGGCGTAAAGAGTGGGGCGAGAGACGGGGCTCGAACCCGCGACAACCGGCTCCACAAGCCGGGGCTCTACCAACTGAGCTACTCCCGCCACTGATTTGTATTATGCAAAGCGGTCAAGCTTCTGACAATACAATCCAAATTTATATTTTCGATATAATAGTTTGCGAGTGTAGCGGTTTAGATCAATCTTGATTCAATTCCGGCATCGGATTAAGCATAAATCAAAAGTTTTATAATTACTGGAAATACTCTATAAAATGAAGCCATTGACAAATTTTTCCGAACGGGCCCAAAGACTGGGCAGAATTTCTTCCTGCTTGCAACCGCTTCATGGCAGCTTCCCTCTACTAAAGGTCACCCGTCTTAATTCCAGCAGTCTGGACAAACTACGCAATATGGTGAATCTGTATTTGCTAGCTAACCTCGAGGCCTTCTATAAAGGTCGTTCATTTCATATGCATGACAAGCTCTTTGATAACTGCATCTCAGAGATACTGGACCTTCCGAATATCACTCCCAACGGTTTAATTCTCCCAAAGCAACAAACTTATTTAGCTTACAATCAAATTCACGCTGCAATAGTAGAAATTATTGATTCACTAAACCTTGAGGCTCATATTAAGTCAGTCCACGCCCCTGTTAACATCCGCTTGGTTAATGGTATGCCAGATCCAACAGTAGATACCCGCCCCAGAGCATCTGTAAAAATGCATAGCGACATGTGGGCCGGAGAGCCAGCCAACGCAATAATGGTGTTTTTACCTATTTATGGAGAACATGGTAAAATCGGAATAAAGTGGATTGAACCTCTCACCTTCCCTGTATCCCTTATGCGACCCTTAGATGACTTTGATGAAGGCCTGAGCCTTATTGAGAATGGGATCGAATATGATACCGGATTTAACCCCGGAGATTTGGTCCTTGTAGATCCGTTCTTATTGCACGCGACGCAAAAAAATACCTGTGGAATGAGGCTTTCATTGGAATTCCGTTTTATTGCCTCCGAAAACGTAATAAGCGACAAACACGCACCTGGCACGCGCCACCAAAATTATTTATCATACCCGGAGTGGTCAGATATTGGCCAAAGGCGAATTTTAGTCTCTGAAGAACTACTCTCGCCTTTTCTTGGTAAATACGGTCCGACTAAGAACGACTATGCGGCTGAATTCAAGATTGTCGACGTAGATGAATCCTGATCGCGATCAAGCTTCACTCCGCTCCATCTCTTTAACTGATTTAACCAAAATATCCGGACTGCCCATGACAATTGTGTCTGCTGTAGTCCAGTGTGACGATTTAGCTGGTTTGCGCTATCTACCATTGAATGAACCCGAAACGACTGAGATCGGACAACGTTTAAAAAATATACTCAAAGATAACACGATAGAAAGAGTAGGTGCAGATGCTCAACAACGTTGGCAGTTAGGTTGGCAAGAAATTTTGGAGCGCGTCCGGTTAGGTGGCATAAGCGAGAATACCCTCCTCCCACAATACTTCAAACATGATATTCTCCGTTTATACGGTGGATACATTAGGGCGACGACACTTGACTTTGAAAAACGCATTTTCCGCCTTCTTAAAGCAATTTTATTCTTTAACTATTTTACGAATATTTCCCATGTTATCGAATTTGGTTGTGGCACCGGTGCAAATCTACTGCAGCTCCATAAGATGTTCCCAGAAATGAAACTTACAGGATGTGATTGGGTTCAACCATCACTAGAGCTGATCGGCCAAATTAATCAAAAAACAGGTTCCAATATTCAACCCATCAATTTCAACATGTTCACGTTGGATGGTAATGAAAATATAAACATTACAAATTTCACAGCAGTTGTGACATTGCATGCAATGGAACAATTAGGAGACAATTTTGGACCATTTTTAGACATGTTAATCTCCAATCGACCGGCAGTTTGCATCCACCTTGAACCAATTATTGAGTTTTATGATACTACCCTTGAATTTGATCTAGATGCAGTAAATTATCACAATAAACGCAATTATTTATCAGGGTTTCTTAATAAATTATATGATTATGAAAAAGTTGGTGACATTGAAATAATACAATCTCATCGGAGTAGTTTCGGCTCAACTTTTCAGGAAGCTTATTCAATTCTCGTTTGGCGACCGTTATAGGGCTCCCAATTATAACGGCAATCTAACACTTCCCCAAATGAGCCTTCAATTTACCCAATGCCGCATCGAGCAGAGCGTCATCCTTGCAATAACAAAATCGGATAAAATTATTAATCTCATCGCCCTGATAAAAGGCGCTAAACGGAACAGCTGAAACTCCGGCTTCCCTCGTAAGATGGGTGCAAAATTGCACATCATCCCCTTTGAACCCAAGGGGACGATAATCTGCAGCAAGAAAATAAGTTCCCTCGCTTTTCATCACGTTGAAACCAATCTCTGAGAGCCCGTCAGCAAGCCGGTTACGTTTCAGTACCATGTTAGCACTAATAGATCTAAAATAACTCTCATCTTTATTGAGGCCATACGCCACCGCCTTTTGAAGGTTCGGCGGCGTGGCGAAGGTTAGAAACTGGTGTGCTTTTGCTGCAGCAGCCAAAATATTAGGAGAGGCTACAGAATATCCAACCTTCCAGCCCGTCATAGAAAATGTTTTACCCGCGGAGCTAATCCGAACGCACCGATCTCGCATACCGGGAAGGGTCATTAGAGGAACATGCTTCCGTTTGTCATAGACCAGATGCTCGTACACCTCATCACAAATTGCGTAGGCGTCGTATCTTTTTAAGAGCTCAGCGATGAAGGTTAATTCATCCAAGCTAAAAACCTTTGCTGAAGGATTCATGGGCGAGTTGATAACAAGCAATTTGGTTTTTTTTGAAAAGGCCGCTTCAATATCATCATAAGGCAATGCCCAATTAGGTGGTTCTAACTTGACCATTCTCGGAATCCCACCCGCTCGTCTCAAAATCGGCAAATAGCA
>Ga0209403_10002148_pt1 | contig 24014 bp, 22 predicted proteins | sample ArcticOcean_MG_C_8_FD_187440 | JGI IMG/M metagenome (GOLD analysis project Ga0209403, IMG submission 187440) | Marine microbial communities from western Arctic Ocean - ArcticOcean_MG_CB11_86 (SPAdes) (version 2) | ecosystem: Environmental > Aquatic > Marine > Oceanic | place: Arctic Ocean... | reverse complement strand
AATGAATGCAGAAGAAACTATTAAAAATAAATTGTCAGAATATTTAGATCTGATTCATTTTGATATTCGAGATAAAACGGGTAAACATATTCATCATCGAAGTTTTGATGGCGGTCTCCATTTATCTATTACATTGGTTTCAGATGGATTCAAAGATATGCCACTATTAGACCGGCATCAGTTGGTTTACAAAGCATTGAGGAATTTAATTAAAAATGAAATCCATGCTCTAAGTATGAAAACCTATTCTGCCGAAGAATGGAAACAACAATGCTAATTTGATTTCAACATAGCTTCCCGCTTCGCTTTAAACTCCGTTCCTTCACTCCATTGCGGCCATTCATTATGTTGACCAATGGCATACCCAACTCTAAATAAAATTCGAGCATCCTCCACCATTCCTGAAAAATCCCAATCCTCTTTAATTTCATCAGAGACCGCATGATAATCAATGTTTGTGTATTCGTCCTTTTTCTTGTGACCATAGTCCTTCCCTTTTCCAACAACATCTAAACCCCCATCTACATAGAGTGCCGGAACGCCTTGTTTTGCAAAAGCAAAATGATCGGAACGATAATAAAACCCTTTTTCCGGTTCCGCATCAGGAATGAGATATTTGCCATCTTGTGCAGCGGCATATTCTAAAACCAAATCCAATTCTGAATTTCCTTTCCCCACCACAATCAAATCTTTGGTTTTTCCATAGTTATTTCCCATGGCATCGATATTCATCACCGCAACCGTTTTTTCTAGTGGAATAAGGGGATTAATACTATAATAGGTTGCACCCAACAATCCCTGTTCTTCTGCAGTAACGGCCAGGAATAGAACGCTCCTTTTAGAGCCTTCAGACAGGTTAGAAAAGGCCTCTGCCACGGCCATAATTGTCCCTGTCCCTGAGGCATTATCATTTGCGCCATTATAAATTTGATCTCCCTCTAATTTTGTGTTTTTCCCCAAATGATCCCAGTGAGACGTATAAATAATATATTCATCCTTCAATTCAGGATCGGTCCCTTCATATTTGGCCACAATATTATTAGAATCAAATCTCCGTACGGAATTCGTCATTTTACTCGTAAATGTAGCTTTTAGCGCTACAGCTTTAAAATCTGGACGAACGGCAGCTGCCTTTAATTCTTGATAATTCATCCCGCTCATTTGAAATAATTTTTCTACAGATGACAGTGGAATCCACCCTTGAAATGCCAAAGGTGTTACATTGGGATTTTCAATCATGAGTTGTTCACCGTCATATCCGCCCTGCAGAACAGCAAATGGATATCCTGCGGGCTGCGTCTCATGAACGACCAACACGCCCGCAGCTCCTTGCCTTAGCCCTTCTTCAAACTTATAGGACCAACGGCCATAGTAAGTCATGGCTTTGCCACCAAACATAGAATCATCCATTTCTCCGTTTTTCATGATTGGAGGATCGCTTACAAGGACAACAATTACTTTCCCTTTCACATCAATTCCTTCAAAATCATTCCACCCATACTCAGGTGCATTGACTCCATAACCGCAATATACCAATTCAGTTTTCTTGATATTAACGAATTCTTTGGTTTGATATGAATTACCAACAATATCAATTCCAACTTTCATCACCCATCTCTCATCGTCGTTAAAAAACTGTGCTTTGTACTCAGAAATCACACCAGTCATTGTGGCTTTTTGAATCCATTTACCATCAGGGTTACCCGGTTTCAATCCCAATTTCTCATATGTTTCGGTTAAATATTTCACCGTCAATTCTTCCCCTATTGTACCGGGAAACCGTCCTTCAAATTTATCCGATGCCAGGGTAGAAATATGCTGACGTAATCGTTCTGCTGTAATGGATTTCTGCGCATTGAGTGCATCATCTGAATGGACATGTTTATTCCAGCCAACCAGTGGTTTTTCACATCCTGCAAGAATAAATAATATAAGAAATAATGGTTTAAAGTTTTTGAATAGCATGGATTCTCCTCTTAAAATATTTTTTTATTATGGTTTAAATATGGATTAATCGATCGAATGATCGCCGAGTAATTTTGAATTGCCAAAGGATTGATACAAGATTGACGTTATAAAAGAGAAAACAATAATTTTCTGTGCGATTACATTGAATATTAAGGAAAAATCAGATATTTTTGGGTTCGGTGCAAATTCCAATACTAATACGTACAAAAATGTAAGAATTGCAAAAATAAAATATCCCATTGCAAATATATTTTCAAAGCGGTTATCTTTATAAAGAACAACGGATAACAAAATACCGGCCAGTAAAAAGGACCGGAAAGCCCAATTGACGAAAACAATATGGTAATCAAGGAATAGATTATGGGGCGTCAAGCCAACGCCAATAAAACAAAGGGCACCGATTATTCCTGCAAAGGATCCCACCTTTGCTAAAATATGGATAATCGTATTTTGTTTAAATAACTTCGTAAAATAAAAGAAGTATGCCGCGAAGGACAATCCGCACACAATCAAACTTAGATTAAACATCATAGCTGAAATTATATTTTCAGTCGTGAATTTCCCTAAATCACTAAAGAAGTTTCTCGTAAATGAATATCCCGTACTTTCAGGATTATTTATCGTACCCCCCGCATACATAATCATCGCTAATATAAAAAATATGACAAATAGAATGCATGCAACACGAGGCAGTTTAATGAGGAATAAATGTTGGTGGCGCATTAAAATGAATATTTCTTTTGGGGCATAGGTCCTCTCTGAATCAATTATAAAAGGAGCCTCATTACACTGAGGCTCCTTTATTTATGCGGAGGGGGTGGGATTCGAACCCACGTTAGGATATTTCACCTAAAACACCTTAGCAGGGTGCCGCCTTAAGCCGCTCGGCCACCCCTCCAAATTGGGTTAATTTATTTAAAATATACCTCTGAAATTACTGTATTTAAGCCGGAAACAAAATAACCTATGCGCGCGCAAATTGTTTTCCACTTAATTGAACAACTGCACCCTTCAATTCTAATTTCAACAGCAAGGTCAATGCCTGGGTTATTTCCATTTCACCCTTCGAAACAATATCATCAATATATAATGGATCATCTTCTAATAAATCAATGAGTGCATGTTCCTCTTTTGTCAGGTGGAGTTTCATTTTTTGCTGGATCGAATCTTTCGGTGAAAATAATTGGTTCTTAATATGATCCAATATTTGATCTCCCGACTCCACAGGAATCGCACCGTTTCGTATTAATCGATTGCATCCCACACTCATTTTATCGGTCAATCGACCTGGGACGGCGAATACTTCTCTATTTTGGTCCACGGCATTTAGTGCCGTTAAAATTGCACCGCTGCGGTTCCCTGCTTCAATTACAATTGTTCCATGACTTAATCCACTGATTATTCGATTTCGCTGAGGGAAATTGCCTGCATCTGGTTGGGTGCCAATTGAGAATTCACTAATAACGGATCCTTTTTCCATAATCATCTCTGATAATTTCTTATTTTCTGAAGGATAAACGAAATCAATCCCATTCCCAAGAACCGCAATAGTTTTACCGCCCTCACTCACCGTTTTACGATGGGCAACACTATCTACTCCTCTGGCCAATCCACTGACGACAATTAAACCAGAAGAAACCATATCAGAAACGACGGATAATGTAATTTTTTTCCCATAAGGTGTAATGTTTCTTGTACCCACAACACCAATACAATCCATTTCTTTTTGCAAGGGCATTCCTTTTACATAAAGCAAAACCGGCGGATCATAAATTTTCTTTAAAAGTTTCGGATATTCCTCATCCCAAAAAGAAATGATCTGTGCCCCCACTCTATTCGTGCGATCAAATTCTTTTTTTCCATAATCCCATTCACTGAATTGACGAACGGATCGCGCTGTTTTAAGATCAATTCCTGGGGCTTTGCATAATGCCTCAGATGATAGGGTAAAATAGTCTGTATTTACCCCAAAATGTGAAATAATAAACCGGACCCGTTGCGGTCCTACCCCCTTAACAGACAAAAGATTAAGTATGCGGATGAGTGAATTATATTTCATCTAAACGAATTGATATTTCCCGAACTAATCCCGTTAATCCTTCACCCGTCACTGCTGAAATCTCCATAGTGTATTCTGGAATACCATCCCATTTTGATTGATCAATGTCTCCAAGAATATCTTCTTTGGTGCGGACCAACAAAATGGGTTTCATCATGAGTGCTTTATTAAATGTTTTTAACTCATTTTTGAGGGAATTAAATGCAGCAGCCGGTTCAGGTTCTGTCCCATCAATTAAAAAAAGTAGGACGCGGTTTCTTTCTATATGCCGTAAAAACTGATGTCCCAATCCTTTTCCTTCACTTGCACCTTCTATGAGTCCCGGAATATCAGCCATAAGAAATGATTTATATTCACCAGATTTTACGATCCCTAAGTGGGGTTCCAGCGTTGTAAAAGGATAATCAGCAATTTTTGGTTTTGCTTTTGACAAAACGGATAACAATGTTGATTTACCTGCATTCGGATATCCAACCAAACCCACATCGGCTAATATTTTTAGTTCAAATTCAAAATGACCAAATTCGCCGGGTAAACCAGGTTGCGCATATCTCGGTGTTTGTTTTGTCGAGGATTTAAAATTGACATTTCCCCGTCCCCCTTTCCCACCATTGCAAATAACTATCGATTGTTTTGGTTCAACAAGATCTGCAACAATTTCATTGGATTCGACATCTTTAATGATTGTGCCTACAGGAACTCTTATCTGGATATCTTCTCCGTTCTTTCCTGATTTTAGCCCGGAAGAACCGGGGGCTCCATTTTTTGCATTATAAACTTTGGCATAACGGACATCTTGTAGCGTATGGAGGTTAGTGTCAGCTACTGTAGTAATATTCCCGCCACACCCGCCATTTCCACCGTCAGGGCCCCCTTTTGAAATATACTTTTCCCTACGGAATGACACACATCCTTTACCACCATTCCCGGCTTTTAGTTCAACTTTGGTATAATCAATAAACATTTGTATTCATATTTCTGGAAATAAAAAAGGCGCGCAATAATATTACACACCTTTTCTTTTGAAATACCTTCTCCATAAGATTACATATTTGCGATAATTGTTTCACCAAAACCTGAACAGGATACTTTCGTTGCCCCATCCATTAATCTATGAAAATCATACGTAACTGTTTTTGCTTCAATCGATTTTTGAATTCCACGCGTGATTAATTCGCCAGCTTCAAACCAACCCAAATAGTCGAACATCATGACTCCGGATAATATAACCGATGAAGGATTCACCATATCTTTTCCAGCATATTTCGGTGCAGTCCCGTGGGTAGCTTCAAAAATAGCATGACCCGTCATATAGTTTATATTCGCACCAGGTGCAATACCGATTCCGCCCACAATGGCGGCCAATGCATCTGATATATAATCCCCATTGAGGTTAAGCGTTGTGATCACATCGTATTCCTCTGGACGCAATAAAATTTGCTGCAAAAATGCATCTGCAATCACATCTTTTATTATCAATTGTTTCCCATTGTTATCGATTACTTGCCAGGGGCCTCCTTCATAATTAACTGCACCATAATCACGTTTAACAAGATCATACCCCCATTCTTTAAACTTTCCTTCTGTGAATTTCATAATATTGCCTTTATGAACGATGGTAACGCTGTCCCTTTTTTGGGAAATTGCGAAATCCACAGCTGCTTTTACAATTCGTTCTGTACCTTCAATCGAGACAGGCTTGATTCCAATGGAAACTGTGTTGGGAAAGCGAATATTTGTTACGCCCATTTCATCTTTTAAAAATGTTTTAATCTTTTCCACATCCTTCGTCCCATGCATCCATTCAATTCCAGCATAAATATCTTCCGTATTTTCACGAAAAATAATCATATCCACAAGGCTCGGATCTTTAACAGGCGAAGGGACACCATCAAACCATTTAACGGGACGAACGCAGGCATACAAATCAAGGATTTGCCGCAAAGCCACATTTAAGGATCGGAAGCCACCACCAACCGGTGTGGTCAATGGCCCTTTGATTGCAATTAGATGTTCTTTCAAAACGTCGATAGTTTCATCAGGAAGCCATGACTCAACAAGATCATTTGCTTTTTCGCCAGCATAAACTTCCTTCCATCCAATAGCCCTTTCACCGTTATAAGCTTTTTCAATAGCTGCATCAAATACAGCTTGAGCTGCTTTCCATATGTCTGGGCCAATTCCATCCCCTTCGATAAACGGAATTATAGGATAGTTTGGTACCCTTAATTGACCATCCATAAATAATATTTTTTCACCTTGAATCGCAACATTCATGATTTTGTACTTTCTTTTGCGGTTTTCTTCTTTTCTGTTTTCGTTGGCTTTTCTGTTTTTTTGTCATTTGATTTCTTTTTAGCATAATCGGTGAGATAAAACCCACTCCCTTTAAAAATGAGGCCTGAACCGCCACTAACCAATCGACGTATTTTTCCAGAACATTCAGGACATTTTTTTAATGGTAGATCGGACATTGCCTGAAAGTATTCAAACATATGGTCACAATTTTCACATTTGTAATCGTAAGTAGGCATTTGGTTTTTTTCCTAAAAAATAGGTTTAGAATTTACAGAAAACCGAGAATTAATATTGTCGGTAAAGTTACAAAAAGAAAAGAAAATTATTATTGAGAATATTTTTCGTTCAATTTTGCCATAACATTCGACGGGACAAATTTTGATATATTACCTTTGAGACGTGCCACATCTTTGACAACAGTTGAATTAATATGAATGAAATTTTCTGAGGTTACCATCAGGAGGGTTGAAACATCAGAATTTAAATGATGATTCATTGTGGCCATTTGAAATTCAAATTCAAAATCGGATACATGGCGAAGGCCTCGAATCAATGCCACTGCATTTTTTTCTCGGGCAAAATCAGCCACTAGTCCATCAATTGAATATGCTTCAACATTTGAAAGGTGAGTTGTGGCGCCCAATACTAGATCAATTCGTTCCTTTGCTGTAAACAATGGATTCTTTTCTGAATTCACTGCAATGGCGAATATAACCTTATCAAATAATACTGATGCCCGCTCTGCAATGTCAATATGACCACAGTGAATGGGGTCAAATGTGCCGGGATATATAATAGTTCTCATTGTTCTTTTTTCCAAAATGATAGCCGAGTGTCGCCATATTCCTTTACTCTTATAGGTGGAATTGAATACGTTTGGAGGGAAGATTCAAGTATAAAAAACCGATTTTGATTTAACTGCTTTATACATGATTCAATCAACAAATCAAATTGGTCGTATTCATAAGGTGGGTCGGCAAGAATCAAATCAAAACGATTAGATTGTTTTAGAAACTTCAATGCGTCCATTCGAACATAATTAACATCAGTCTCCTTAAAGAATGATCCATTTATTTTTAATAAGGAATTAATCCTCATGCTGTTTTCAACAAATGTCACTGATTTCGCACCTCTGCTGGCCGCCTCAAATCCAAGAATTCCCGAACCAGAAAATAAATCTAACACATGATACCCAGTCAAATCACCGAGCATATCAAACAAACTTTTTCGGACAAGCGCCATTGTGGGGCGATATGACACGTTGGCCACCGTTTTAATCCGACGGCCTTTATACCGGCCGGCGTGTATTTGCATAAATTACTCCTGTGCGTCTGATTTATGAGGAGAAAATAGTGAAATATAAAAAATGGCAGATTGATTTAAATTTTCAGATTCACTAGTATAGACCAATTTTTCTAAAGCCAGATTTCCCCCTGAGGCAGATAATTTTAGTAAGATATCATTTATATGATCCATACCATTTATTTTAACGATTATAGGCGTTTGAACCTGACCCTCCCTTTCAATGGGTTCCAGTACTTTTATGAAAGAAAATTCAATATTTGAAACCATTAATTCTAGTGCTTCAATCTCTATATTTGAATGGTTCAATGGTTTATCTATAATTGAATAATTAACTAAATAACCATGTTTAAAAAGAGTATCCGCTCTCACCTGCCGAAGTGAATAGTTCAAAACATCACCCAGAGAGTCTATGGGCGCATCCATCGTTTTGTCTCCAACCAATTCTAAATCCATTTGACCCCCTCCAATGGATAATAAAGTGATATGCTGTAAACCAGTCATTTGCAGCGTTCGGCTTGCAACGGATATTAAACTTTGTGAATCAATCACGAACTTTGGAATTTTAGATTTAGGTGGTTCATCCTTTTGTACCGCAATTGGCACGATCACAGAATCTGGTGCACTTAAAATTTCTGACTTTTGATCAACGTTTTTAAAATAAACAAAATCAAACAGTTCAGGTCTTTGATCATACGTCAGCATAATGGCTATGATGGTGAAGAAAAATATATAAAGTGCTGGTTGAAGCAAATTTCTATCTTTTTTAATCTTTTTCTTTTTAGACCTTAATTTCTTTTTCTTCAGCTTTTTCTTTTCGGTTTTAACCCGTTCTGGCATAGTTGTTTCTTGTACTTCTGGTTTTTCATATTGATAATATTGTAGGCCGGGTCGGTTAAAAAAATCAAGCGTAACACCATGCATATATCCTGTAGCAATTGCTGTTAATATATATAAATCATCTTCCTTAATATTTTTGGGGAGGGTTTCCCCTTCTATAGAGACACCATCTAATGCAGTCAGTTGTTTTATTTTTCTGCCTTTGAAATTGGCTTTTCTTTTTTCAGATAATTTTCCTGCAAAAAGCAAATTTTCTTTAAATACATCTCCTTCCAAATGGCTTCCTACAATGGAATGCAGTTTCCATAGATTCTTTATATATCGTGCCGTTCCGCTTTGAAAACAGTCTTGAGAATATTGATAATATCTATATCCATTACTTGTTGGAAAAAATATAGTACATCCTGTTTCCGGATAAAGTCCAAAAAATGCACTGGATTCTGTTCCCATCCATATTGGATCACCTCCCAATTCCTGGATGGCCAATTTTATTGGTTCAATAAAAATAGTCGGCACCCGAACGGAAAATACAGATTGCGATTTCCCCGGGAATGATCTTCCATAATATTGAAATGAACCTTGAGTTGGCCATCGATGATTAATGGTCCACTGTGCAAATTCCCACCCATCATTTTCAGTCAAATCCGAATCCACTGACACCATTACAGATTTACAATAATCATCGGGAATGGTTACGTATACTTTATCTCCTTCAAAAAGAATGTCTTCTCGAATTAAATGCAATCCCGCGTTTAATACAGAAATTATTTCTGATTCCGAATGATTGAACACATCAAGAGGTTTGGGAAGTGCTTTATAAGAAAAAGAAGTCAGAATTTGACGACCATCTTTTACGAACCATTGGGCACATAATAGATGGCTATCTGAAATAGCAAGATGGATCACTTAGTGAACCCTTTGAATAATCACCTATCCCAACTTTTGGAACCGTCGTCAATAAATCCATGGTTCCCTGCTTTAAAAGCAAAAATGGCATACCGATTTCGAACTACTGTTTCTTCGATGGGACTATCTACTCGAACTGTATTGCCTTCATCCTTTATAGATATTAAATATGGTTTTTCTGTCACCGGACAAAAGTACATAGAAGAATCAGGCATGTAAGTATCATAATAATTCACAACTTCTACGCGTTCGGTTCCTACTTCATCTAAAAAAGCGACAAAATTTGAGTCCGATTGAAAATAACCTAATCTTTTCTTTTGAATATATATGGTATCATTCCGGGATAAATCCTCAGAAAACAAAACGATTGTAGCTGTCGTATCCTGAATTGTATCTCGACGTGTCATTGGAAAACCAAATGTGGTGTCAAAATCAATATTATACCCCTTTGGAACATTTACAGTAAAAGATTTATCATTTAATGTAATGGGCTGTTCACCAAGATAGGTTGAATCTCCGGTAAGGGAATCTCGAACCGAGTTTACGACTTTAATTGCCCAAAGGCCATCGGGATTATAATCTTCCATAAGGGAATTATAAAAATCTTGAACGTCAAACATATTTTCCATATTGAATCGACTTTGGGCTTCATATACTTCTTCTTCATCCCAAATCGCTCTTGGAACATAAATACTGATAATTAGAAAAATAAAAGCCAAGACAATAGCAAATTCCAATAAATCAGAATGCATCTTTCTTTTTTTCAATAATTCAGAAATCTTTTTATCCGACATTTACTCAATCCTCAATCTTTATATAGGTTCTTATCTTTTCTAATGTTTTAGGGCCAATACCCTTTACATTTAATAATTCTTCTACAGAATTATATAATCCATGGTCTTCTCTATGGAGTATAATTCTTTCAGCAGTCACAGGACCAATTCTAGGAATTGTCATTATATCAGCTTTATCTGAGGTGTTAATATTAACACTTTTCAGTAATTGATTCTTCCTGTTTTCATTGGGATTTTTTTCTTTTTCCTCTGCCACACGCACAGCCGCCGCTTGAAAGGCCAAAATTTCTTTTTCCGCTGAGGGGACTGATTCGCCAAACCAATGTCGGTAACCTGTCACGACAATGCCAAGCATAATGACACCAAGCAGAAATTTTATGATTAATTTTTCCTGCTGGGTAAAAATGCTCAATCTAACTCTACACGTGTAAATACAGGCTTCGATTGTCCATTTAACGACGATAATTCTTCGAGCAGTTTTTTCTGTTTACTCGTAAGTGATTTAGGAGTCTTTATCTGTATTTTTACCAATTGATTTCCACGAGATGACCCACGAACTCTTGGAAATCCTTTCTCGCGCATACGTAATATTTGTCCAGACTGAATCCCTGCCGGAATTTTTAGTTTAGCCTTGCCATCTAATGTAGGTACTTCAAGATTAACTCCTAACGCTGCCTCATGGAATTGTATCTGTGCTTCCGTAATCACATCTTCCCCATTACGCGTAAAAACGGGATGGGTTTTTTCTTCAAAAAATACAATTAAATCGCCAGGATTATTTCCTTTAGGTCCTTTGTTTCCTTGTCCGTTGAGGGTCATGTAATTTCCTTCTGCAACACCGGCGGGAACTTTGACTTTTATTTCTACCGTTTTGCGAAGTATACCATTTCCGCCACATGAACGACATGGATTTTCAATCATATCACCGGATCCATGGCAAACTGGGCATTCCCGAACCACAACGGATTGACCAAAAAATGATTGTGACATTTGACGAATTTGTCCAGACCCGCTGCAATGGCGACATGATGTGGGCATAGTTCCCGACTTGGCACCACTCCCGGAACATGAATCACAAGTTTCATGGCGTTTAATTTTAATCGTTTTATCCACACCTGTCACGATTTCTGAATAATCCAATTTAAGAGCTACCTTTAAATCGCGGCCTTTTCGAACGCCTCTTCGTCCACCACTGCCAAACATACCGCCAAACGGATCAAAATCGCCACCAAAGATATCGCCAAAGTTACTGAAAATGTCTTCCATGGACATATGTCCCTGAAAGCCACCCGCACTCGGAGTATCCCCTAACCCCACACCAGCATGGCCGAATTGATCGTATTGCCTTCTTTTTTGATTATCCGATAGTATGGAATAGGCGTCCGCTGCATCTTTAAATTTTTGTTCTGCTTCTGAATCCCCAGGATTTTTGTCCGGGTGGTATTTCATGGCAATCTTGCGATAGGCCTTTTTGATTTCATTATCACTGGCGCCATTGCTTACATCCAGAATGTCGTATAAATCTATCATGATGCTTGATTCACAACCACTTTGGCATGACGAATAACACGATCTTTATATCGATATCCCTTTTCATAAACCTCCAATATTTCGTTTTCTTTTTTTCCTTTTTCAGAACGCATCACGAGAGCATCATGCAATTCCGGATCGGCTATTTCTCCTGGCTCACTAAAGGACGTAACTTCCATATCTGCAAAACGTTTATTTATTTTATTTTTAATCAGTTCAATGCCTTCTTTGATTTTATCTGAATTATTTTCGCCATTTTCATCCGACGCTTTGGATAACCTCTCTAAATCATCTAAAACAGATAAAAATTGTTTTATGACTGATTCACCATCATATTTCAACAAACTGATAAATTCTTTTTCCTTTCGCCGACGATAATTATCAAATTCAGCTTTTAATCGTAAATACCTGTCACTTTTGATTTCCGATTCGGCTTTCAATATATCTATTTTTTCATTGAGCTTTGCTGTTGGGGAAAGCTTCGCTGCTTTGGGTTTCGTTTTTACCTTTTTATCTATCTTTTTAGAGGGCATTATGAATTATCTCCGCAAATTTTTCCAGAGTTGCTTGGACAGACATGTATGGAACACGTTTGGGTCCTACAACTCCAATTCTTCCTTTGATAAGTTCACTGTCAAACTGGGTAGTGATAATGGCACAATCATTTAACAACTCATCCTCATTTTCATTTCCAATGAGTGTCTGATTTGATTGATCCGTAAAATTTATTTTAAAATGATTATTTAAATATGTTTTATCCAACGCAGGTAAAATGCGTTGAAAATTAGATATGTCTTGGTATTCTGGCTGATCAAGTAATACATTAGCTGATGATGTATATATTGACTTATTATTATCAATATGAAAATATTTATTACTATTCTTTATCAGAATTTGTACCAGTTCATGGGAATACATTTCTGTATCATTTAAGCGGCTGTTTATGGTGGATTGAATTTCTTTCAACGAAAATCCAACCAGTCTTTCCTTCAAAATGCGGGTAATCTTTTGAATTAATTTTGGCTGAATGTTCAAATTTAGGTTTAGCACAATAGATTCTACGGATCCCGTATCCATTGCCAATACAAGCATGACGCGATTCCCTTCAAGCGCAACTAATTCAATGTCGGTTAGCATGCTCTTTTGATATCCGGAGACCAGTATTACGCCAAACATATGGCTCACCTTTGCGAGCATAAATGCAGTGGCATCTAATAATTCATCCACATTATTAGATATGATTAACAATTCCTGCTCTATTTTTTCCGTAATCTGATTATCCAATACTTGGTATTCCGGAATTATATTGACATAAAAGCGATAACCTATATCTGTAGGGATTCGGCCACCGGAGGTATGTAAATGGGTTAGGTAACCTTTTTTCTCAAGAGAGAACATGGCATTTCTAATTGTTGCTGAAGAAATATTCAAACCGCAGTTTTTTGTAAGGAATCCCGAAGAAACCGGGCTACCGGACTCAATATAGCACTCAACAACAGCGGAAAGAATGGCCGCTTCCCTATCTGTCAAATCTGGAATATTAATAGGTAACATAGCTGTTAATATTAGATGTATTAATTTTCATCAGTCAAGAGGTGAATCACTTCTATTTTAAAAATCTTGAGATAGCCCTGCTACTGCCTAAAAAGCTGATCACCACACTCAAGAATGATAATATGCCAATAAGGAATAATGGACTATATTGGATTTTTAATTTGATAATCGAATCCGTAATTCCGGAGCCAATTTCTAAACCGACGATTAAAAATACCGATGCTAATATCGCTCCTATCAAACCGTGGAAAACGCCCTCAATAACAAAGGGTGCCTTTACAAATGATCGCGTTGCACCAATCAATTGCAATGCTTGAATGAGTTCTTTTTTCGCAATTATTGTCAACCGAACCGTATTTGAAATTATGAATACTGAAATAATCAATATCAAAATGAGTAGAACTGTCATTATTTGAACAAATTTTTGATAATAGGTTTCGATTCGATATATGAGTCTACCCTGATATTGGACTTCATCAACTTCAGTATAACTTTTTATGCGTTCTACAATGGGCATGATGTTCATTTTATCACTTTGAAATTTGACTACATTCACGACACAACTGGCGGGTAATGGATTGTAACCAATAATATCTAAAATATTTTCGCCAAATTGAGATTTGAATATTTTTCCTGCATCAGCTTTCGATATCAATGTCGTAGATCGAACGCCATTTATTTTATTGAAATCCTCTACAACCGAAGCAATTTGCTTATCAGATACATTTTCTTTAAAGAATACTTCAATTTTATATTTACCACGAAGATATTCAATAATCTTATTGGTGTTTTGTCCCACAATCATCAACGAACCCGCCACCGATAGTGTGAGGAATGTTGAAAAGATTGCTGTGAAAGCGGTGAGTTTATGGCGCCAAAGGTTTTTGACTCCCTCAGACAACAAGAACATCATTTTATCCATTAAGACTGCCTCACACTTCCATCCTGGATTTCGATTATTCTATGCCCTCGGCCTTTAATCAAATTGTAATCATGAGAGGCCATGATTATGGCGGTCCCTTCCCGATTGACTTCTTCCAATAATTTAATCAACTCAAAAGAAGTCACGGGATCCAAATTTCCTGTTGGTTCATCTGCTAATATAATATCCGGGTCTTTTACCAATGCCCGAGCGATGCAGGCGCGCTGCTGTTCCCCGCCAGATAATTCTTCGGGATAACGATCTTCTTTTCCATCAAGCCCAACTTCCTCGAGAGATTCTGTAACACGATCAACAATTTCATCTTTTGCGCATCCCAAAACATGCAATGATAAGGCGATATTTTCAAATAAATTCCGATCATCTAACAAATGATAATCCTGGAAAACCATACCGATTTTTTGACGTAAAAACGGAATTTTTCTCGATTTAATTTTTTTAGAGTCAAATTCATCTACAACCACCTTCCCTACTTGTGGCAGTAAATCCATGTAAACCATTCGGAGTAGTGTAGTCTTGCCGGAACCAGTTGGACCAATAATGAATACAAACTCATCATCACCGATGGTCAGGTTTATATTCGAGACGCCACTGCCTTTTGTATACGAATAAGATGCGTTATCAAGTCGAATCATGGGATTAATCTAATCTGTTTTAATCATGGTTAAAACAGGAGATACAAAAAACTAAGGTAACCCACTAAGAGTAAAAATGACGTAAACCTGTTTATAGGTTGGGAAAGTTTTGCAATAAAAATCATGGCAACCCCGAATCCAATCATCATGGGCACTTCCAAATGCATGATTGATTTTGGAGAATCCAATGGCTGAACCATCGATGCTATCCCTAATACAAATAGAATGTTGAATATATTAGAACCAATAATATTACCAATGGATATGGCACTCTCCTTTCGGTATGCTGCTATGGCAGATGTGGCTAACTCTGGCAGAGAGGTCCCAAACGCCACCACACTCATACCGATGACAATTTCAGATATACCCAATAATCGTGCCAGAAAAATGGCTCCATCCACAAATAGATCGGCACCAAAAGCCAATAAAACTATACCTGCAGCAATATATGCAGCCAATCTCCCCCATGATCCTTTGGTACCATCTTCAGAACGAGACTCCTCTCCATTGGGATGCTTAATACTCAGCAGCACATAAAAAATAAGGCTGATAAATAATATCATTCCTTCAAAACGGCTTATACGTCCATCAAAAGCAAATAGTACAAATAAAGCACATACACCCAAGTAGATAAATAAATCACGCCTGAGGTGGCCGTAGTGAATTGAAATGGGGAAAATGATTGCGCTTAATCCCAGCACCAAACCAACATTCGCAATATTTGAACCCACCACATTCCCAACGGCGATTTCGGAACTACCTTCCATCGCTGCAATAATGCTCACAATAAGTTCCGGTAGGGACGTGCCAAAGGCAACAATAGTTAATCCAATCACCAAGGGTGTAATACCCAAGCGATCTGCAATGCTGACACCACCTTTTACGATCCACTCCGCACCGAAATACAGCATAGCTGAACCGATGGCTAAATAAATTATGCTTGTCATCAACATATTAATAAATAAACGGAAATATAAGATCCCATTGTGTCCTCCCTGTCATCGTGGGAAATTAAAGAGGAATTATGTGCATTGATAAGGTCTGAGATTTTAAACATTGGCCGATTGAATCTAATATAAATTATGTTTATTAATATATGTCCAGACCGGCTGTGTTACCATATATCTAATGGTTTTATCCTCAACCCATCGGGCACGGATTTGCGTTGAAGAAATTTCGATTCGAGGAATATTAGCAAACTGTACCTTTGCCAGAATCCAGTTTGGAATATCACTCGGACGAAAACCCGGCCGGATGGCAACAATTAATTGGCACACTTCTAAAATTGCTTTTGGGTTTTGCCACGTCTGAAACTGTTTAAGGGAATCACTACCAATTAGATAATACAAATCTTCTCGATCCAATCCGGTTTGCTCTTTATAAGAATGGATCGTTTCAAGAGAATAAGATATGCCGCCCCGCTTTAATTCAATATCGGATATTTCAAAATTCGGATTATCCATTGTGGCAATTTTGAGCATTTCAAGGCGAAGCGCAACTGAGGAAATTTTTCGTTCCTTTTTATGCGGTGGAATATGAGCGGGAACAAATACAATTTTATCAAAATGTTCTGCTTCAAAAATCGTTTGTGCCACAATTAAATGTCCAAAGTGGGGAGGGTCAAACGTGCCGCCAAATAAACAGGTTTTCACTCGAGCTCAATCCTGTCAATAACTTCACCTCGAATAAACCATTCGTCAACGAGATCGTCCATTTTAATATTCTCAATATTTTTCCTTTTTAAATCGTAATGTGCCCGAGCTTTATCTATTTCTCCCTTTTGAAAATGGCATTCGATAATTTTCAAATGGGCTATGTCAATAAAATCCGTATCATAGTACAAATCAGTCACTTGCATAAATGTAATTAAAGCAGATTTGTATTCTTCTAATTTCATATAAAGAATACCTGTTTCATAGGCTTTATAAGACATTTTATTTCTCAATTCTCTAATATCAATTTCTGCTTCCGAAATCCGATTAGATCCTGGATAGTCATCAATAAATTCTTGTAATTTTCCTAATGCTTTATCAGAATAGGTTTGATCACGAAAATATTTAGGAGATAAGATGACATACGATTTCGCGATCCGATACCTAGCCTGCTCCACAAATGGACTGAAAGGCATCCTGCGAATTAAACGGTCATACTCCGCAATGGCTAAAATATATTCTTTGGCGAAATAATGGGACTCCCCCAGGTAAAAGAGGGCGTCATCTCCCAATTCCGTGTGGGATGCACCAATCACTACCGTATTAAAGAGTAGTTGAGCTTTCACATATTTCTTTTTATTAAAGGCGGCTTTTCCTTTCTCAAACTCTGCCTCATAGTCAATGTCTCGGATTGGTTTATTTCCGGCACACCCGGTAAAGGCTATTGTCATACACAATAAAAAAACAGCTGCAATACGCATTAAATTGTTTCTTTCTTTCAATTTTTGAACGAGGAATTTACCACGTAAAAGTGATTCCCACACCTCCAACTCCCCACTTATTTAGCGGATCATAATTCAGGTGAAATCCCGGGAGATGTTTTTCCTTTTTATTGGCAATCCACGCTGCATCCAATCCACTGACAATATGATTGAACATCACAACCGAAACGGCATATCGAGAATAATGTTTCAATAAATTACTCTGATGTCGAAGATCGCGATAATTATCCTTTTGTTGAGTGAGCATTATTGACTCTACACTACCTTTTTGAACCGTCCACCAATTACCTGCGGAATCAAATGGATCATCATACGCATCATCCCACCCACCAACAAATTGATCGTACTTACCAATATTCTCGTAGAAATCTCTATCGCGAATGACCGAAATGTCCGACCAAGAATATCGGTTTAATAATTCTGTTAATTGATCAGTATGAAAATAATTTTCACCTATTTTTAACACAAGCTTATGGGTCCCAATAATAATGTCCCTCCAACGATCCGGGAAAATAGCTTGGGTTCTGCTATACCATCGTTCTAATCCCCAATGAATATCCCCAAACGCTTCAAATTCTCTCCGAATATCCTCAGCGCGGTTGCCATAACGGCTGGAAGAGAGCCACCCAATTGTCTCCACCCCCGCAAAAAGAACGGGCTTCCACCATGGATCTTTATTTTGAATTTGCCCCCACCCTGGAATGAGCAATGATTTAAACATAGCCTTGGCCGGTGCAGGAATACCTACCGAATCCTTCCGAACTGAATAATATGAAAATTCAAATGGATTGATTTGGGAAAATCCAATGGATAACAAACATATTTTTAATACGATTATTTTCATTTCAAAATCCGAATAAAACCGTAAAGTACATTCGGTTTTCTCCACCATATTGAATGGGGTTCCCATTCCCAATGTCCATTTCAAATGTATCCAACCCACGGTGCATTTCTATCCCGATAGATGTGGGATAATTATAAAAAGAATAACCGGAGAACCTCAGTTCAATTCCTGCAGAATATTTCGTGCTAAATGAAGATATATCACGGTTCCAAGCATCTCCTAATTGACCGATAAAACCAATGGTGGCGTGTTGAAGCGTGAACCAGCCCATTGGGATATGTTTTTCCCGAAAAAAGGGGATTCTTAATCCCAGTTCTCCAATGGCCATATTGGTGCCTTCAAGACTGTAAAATGGATATCCTTTCAATCCAGGCATACCTCCGGCAAAAAAGTGGAAAAATGAATCAGCAGATGTATTAGAAATCCAGCCAACTTGACCTCCCATAGAAAGCGTCCATCGGTTCGTTTTGGGAATCTCCCATAAATATTTTCCATTTATTTCTGATCGAACCAGATTATGTTTATTAAACTTTGATATTAAGGTACCTGATTCAGACAAATCCAAACCATCAATAAACTGATTCCATTCCTGAGCCACATTTAAATTCACTTCATAACCCACCGGATTAATGTTTTGATCTATGCGCCGTTTATATTGCTTGAGAGACCACTTTAATCCTGCTTTATTTCCCAGAAAATAATCATATCCAAAACCAGATCGGAGTTGAGGTTTTCCTACCACTTCGTCTTTAATAGAAGCGCGGTAGCGAGACCAACTTCCAAATAATTCAAAATTAGACCCGTAAAACGGAATGCGTAATCCTCCACGAAATTCGATCAATCTGAATTTTAAATTACTATCCAACTTATACACGGAATATGCAGTTCGTTCTTCTGTATTTCGCGTAAGGTAAAACATTTCAAAAAAGTACGTCGGATATAAATGTTTATACTCAAATAGAAAAAATAAATCCAAATCTTTAGATCGATTAACAGAAGCACCCCCAATCAGAGATACTTTTTCTAATACTTCCGATGAATAAAAATAAAACCCTGGTTTGAAAGTGCCGTAATCCATGGTGATCCTCGGCATGGTGAACATGGGTGGAAAATGGTCTTTGTATTTGGTCGATTCTAAAGACATTTTGTCTGAAATTGGGTTTGATAAATTTTTATTTCGCTGAAAATACAATGGCGTATATCCCACATTGGAATCATCCATAAGTACAATAGAGTCCAGGGTTGCTATCTTATACCCACCATTTTCAAATAATGAATAGGCGATTTTACCGCTTTTATGTGCATCAGCCATAAAAGCACCGCCGGGTACATTTGTTAAATACCCTTGACGATCCTCCCCAATAAAGTACAAATTAAAAATCCCAGACCGGTCATCACTGTAAACCATCCCTTTTGATATGAAATCTGCCTGACGCCCATCCCATAACGCATTTTCCGTTACACTTCCTGATGTACTATCTGCTAAAGATAAGTAATGGATATCCTTAAAATGATGAATGGTTAGATCATAAATCAATCGATCATTTTCCGAATCATAATTTAATCCACCCAAAATTTCTCTATTATTAAAACGGGTTAATTGTTCTGTGGATTTTGAATTGAGATCTATTTTAAAAATATTTTGTGTGCCATCTTTCGTGGATAAATAAAATAATACACTATCATTGTCACTATACACTGGAGAAAAGGCTCTTCCATCCCGGGTTATTTGAAATTCTTTTTTCGTTATAAAATTATATTCGAAAAGATCATAATACTTTGATCCCACTTTATTGGGTTTCCTCGCTTTTTTTGAGTAATAAATAACTTTTCCATTCCATGCAGGTTTCGAATAAATACCCTTGGCGATTTTTTTCGACGCTTTCGTTTTCATATCGTAAATAAACAAATCTGTACTACCAAAATAATCGTGATCTTGATTCGACAAAAAAGCTATTTTTGAACCGTCTTCATTCCACATCGGAAATAAATTTGCTGTGCCGTTCTCCTGAATGATGCGCCCTTTCACTTCATTCTCCAAGACAGATTGTGTTAATGTTTCATATCGTGTTTCTAATACAGTTACAAATTCATCATACACTTGTTTTCCATCTTTTCCCGTCCCGTCTTTCATGCCTTTATTAATTGAATAATTCATGGGTTTGCTCAAAGAAGCCATAATCTTTTTTAATGATTCAGAACCATACTTCACAGACAAATATCTGGACAATGCAAATCCGGCATTATAAACTGATTCATTCCCAATTCCACTTTTGCCGAATGTATTCATCTCCCGCCACGAGAGCATTTTATTATTCAAAATTCTATCTCGTAATATCATATCCCGAACAGAGTCCCAGTTATCCCAATCTGCACCGGGATACATATATTGAGCTACCCCTTCTGCCAACCACGGTGGTACGGCCGTCCCCGGGAGTGGATAACTCACCAGCGTGTTGGGGTATCCATAAAGCACATCCGGTCGTTTTTCTTTTTCGTAGCCAATAAACTGGACATAGCCGCCGGGAATAGATTTCCCAAACTTCTGCGCCCGCTGAATGGAAACAATATGAGTAAATTCGTGAGTGATCACATTCTGAAGCCATCGGTGTGAACCACGGAGTTCAAAATCGAGCGGACTGGTCCAAATGACAATTTTGTTGTCGTAGAAATAGGCAGCACCGTTGGAAATATCATCTACATCCGTAAACACAATATCGGTCTTATCGAATGGCTCGTACTTGTAGAGTTTGGTGACAAAGGGATAAATCCGCTCTGCCACAGTTGCCCCTTCTCTTGCGGACTGCTCCGTCTCAGAATAAAAATGAATTCGAAAATGATCTGTCTCAATTGTTTCCCAATCCAGTTCTGGATGGTTATAACTCACTTGCCCGAGAGCAAAGGATATGAATAATATGAAACGAAGTTTCATTATTTAATCACGCCCAATTTAATAATCTTTTCTTCCGATTTACCATCTCCATTCACGATGACTCTGGCTAAATAAACGCCAGATTGAATATTGGATACGTCCCAAGGGATTTCAACGACGCCATTTAATGTGTATTTTGTAGCGGAAAAATTATGAAGTTGGAAATTTTCGTTGAGTTCTTCAATGGGAAATCCAGCTAAATCAAATATATTAATTTCAATTTTTTCTGCTTGTCCAACTTGAATACGAAAAATAACATTTTCACCATAAGTGGGGTTAGGATAACCATACGTTAAATCCGCATCCATTAAATAAGTATTATTCGTTACGGTTTTTTCCATCATTAGAATTCGTGAAAAATCTGGCGTTCCAAAAGTGTAATTCCATTCGTTCCTATTCGTATTAGAACTTTTTTTGTATTTAATAATATTTTTTTCAGTAAGAATCGCTTGTTTTCCTTCATATGATCCCAATCCTTTTAATTTATCCCCTGTTGAAATACGGTCTATTTCAACCCCCTCATTATTTAGGATCCGAATACTTCCATCACCACTTTGGTAAACCAATTCGGGATTCTCGTCTTCCATTATATCTAATCCTAAAATAGGGCCAATAGCTTTTGCTTCTATGGGGAAACCATTTTTATAAATAAATTTCGAATCCAATACATGGATGCTACCTTTTTTGTCAGTCAGAATAATTTCAACATGCCCGTCATTTTCAAGATCAATTAATGATAAATAATTGAAATCACCTTTATATATGATATTCTTGCTAACTGGAACTCGTGTTACACTTATACCCATAGGATCCAAATAATATGATATCCGATAATTATTATCTATATAGGGGAAATTATCATGGGTCAAATTCAAATTAATAATTGAATCAACTGAAACGATCGATTGTGAATAATCATCAATAATCCATATTTGTTTATGTTGGCCATCTGCTTTAAGAAGCCGAGTTGATCCTATAGACGTATTTTTATTCTCCCACGTAAGAACAAAGTTTTCTATGTCAGAATCAAACTCAAACCATTTGAAAAAGATCTCATTTTGTTTATTACTAACTATTGCGAGACCAGTGGAATTTGAATTTTGTACAATACAAGCCTGAATATCTTCACCCTCATCATTATAAAAAGTGCTTATATCATTTAGGTCATCTCCCCACCAGAGCGAATCACCTTCACCCACAAAATCCAAATCGCCATCACCATCTACATCCCATTGAAAAAGAATGGATTTATTCTCGTCCTTTAGGAAAGCCATATCATAACTGGATGATAAGGTAAAAGACATGGTTCCCCCAGTCTTAGATATATTGTTGATGTTAACCCCAGAATTAGCACCAGAATTAGACTTTGTATTGGGATGGGTGAAAGAAGAGAAATCCATACTCCCTTCTGCGTTGGCGCGGAAATATTCTTGGTTTTCTGCAAACCACATATCCCCCCAATAACCGGAAGATGGGTCCGTAAATAGATTCGATATATATCCCATATCTTGGGCGCCGTCCGCTTCTTCTAAATCGATACCCCGATGTCTTCTGTTTGAATTAATGGAAAAGGAATTCAATCCCTCTTGTATCTTCTTTTCATCAATATGCCAGATTAATAATCCCGATGCAGGTAAGCCTAAATTATAATCTGAAATTTCTGTTATAACGCCATATTCATTCTGCTTTACACCCACAGAATCCATGAGCACATTAACAAAATCGGGATGATTTTGTGTTTTTTCCCAGATTCCATAACGGGCCGAATCAATACCCACATCCTCTCGATACCAATTATTCCGATTTTCTATTAAAAAATATTCGTCCTGACCTATGTTAACTTTTACAATGTGATTGGCTTCACCACTTTTAAGATTAATAAGGTCATTATAGTTAATCTCAGTCGAAGTTTCCCATCCCGCATAGATTCTTGTCCATGCATCTGGTGGTGCAGGAATGATTCCACGGCCGTTATTAGAACCTTGATCCATGAGGCTGAAAACACCTACACCAGACAAACCCGATTCTAAATTCCATAATGGCGGTAAACCAACTGCAAAACCAATCATCATGGCAAAAGTGCCCGTTATGCTATATTGAATATCACAGGGGCTGCCTAGTTGATTAAATAATGTTTCATCGTAAAAAAGTTGATTTTGTGTTTCAGGAATAATAATTCCATGAGGAACATTCGCACTGCCCACTTGAATGGTGCCTCCCAAATGGGAAATTACCATATTTTTATCCACGTAGGTAGATGGTATATCTTCAGGGGTGGGGTCAAGGAAAGGTAATTTGAAATCCTGCCCTACACCGGGGTGAATAACGGTTATTAAATCAAATTGGCTAAAGTCAATATTATCTGCCTCATATGCTTGAGTAACAGCATCCCTTAATAATTCAGTGATCCGTTTTTCATGGGTATCATCCTGGCTAATCTCATTGTAATAGTTCATGGATGTGTTTATTAAATAGCTGGATTCATTCTCTGAGGGGAATACGGTAGAATTCTGCAGATCGATCCCAAACCTTCCATAAGAGACTGATCGGTAATAGCTATCAACCGCTATGAGATGGGATTGAAAATAATGGCGATCATGGGGTGGCGGGTCGATGGTGTAATCCCCACATTCGATTGGCTTCGCCGCATATAGAAAATCTCCATTTCCAGAAATGCCGGGGTAATCCTGGAGAGGAAATGATACCCGAATAACGGCAATTTTAAGATCTCCCAATACTTGGGCATTTATGGGGAATATTGCATAAAGCAGCAGGACGATTGTCCATCTGCTCAATGAGGAGAGCTTCATTCGAAATTCAGGTTAAAACTGAATATTCATGGAGAACCGCATGGTATTGGTCAGAGGGTGACCCGGTTGTCCAGATGTATATCCAAAATCGAAACCATAATTAGAGAAGCGCAATCCGACACCAAAAGTTGGGTTTTGAATTTTCCCTGTTTTATCGAAATAATATCC
>Ga0209403_10002145_pt1 | contig 24026 bp, 25 predicted proteins | sample ArcticOcean_MG_C_8_FD_187440 | JGI IMG/M metagenome (GOLD analysis project Ga0209403, IMG submission 187440) | Marine microbial communities from western Arctic Ocean - ArcticOcean_MG_CB11_86 (SPAdes) (version 2) | ecosystem: Environmental > Aquatic > Marine > Oceanic | place: Arctic Ocean... | reverse complement strand
AGAGTTAGCTGAATTAGTGCATGGCGCTTTAGTTGGCAATCCTGATTTATTAATAAATGGCGTTTCAACTATTGATGATGGAAAACCAGAAACAATTACTTTCATTGGCTATAAAAAATATAATCAATATGCACCTCTAAGTAAAGCTTCAGCCATAATTGTTGAAGATAAAGCGTTACTTAACAAGTTAAATGGTATTGTAGTAAATAGCCCTCAAGAAGCAATTATTAAAATATTAGAGCATTTTGCACCAACATATTCAGAACCAAAAGGTATTCATAAAACTGCACAAATAGATTCAAGAGCCAGAATTGGTAAAAATGTTTCTGTAGGTCCAAATACCTTGATTTATGAAGATGCTATAATTGGTGACGAAACAAAGATTGGTGCAAATAATGTAATTGAATCAGGCACAATTATTGGTAAAAATTGTATTTTAAGTCACAATATTCACTTGTATCATAAAACTGAAATTGGTGAAATGTGCATCATTCATTCAGGTTCAGTAATAGGTTCTGATGGATTTGGTTTTTTTACAAATGGAAATAAACATATTAAAATCCCGCAAAATGGTAGAGTGGTCATCGGAAAAAGTGTAGAGATTGGTGCAAATTGTACTTTTGATAGAGGAACTATTGGTAATACAATAATTAAAGATTTCTGTAAGTTTGATAATGGTGTTCAGATTGGACATAATGCATTAATAGGTAAAGGATGTTTAATGGCAGGACATGTAACTATTGGTGGGAGCACAAAAGTTGGTGATTATTGCGTCTTTGGTGGTCAAGCAGGAGCTATAGATCATATTGAAATTGGGAGCAAAGCAATGTTTGCTTGTTATACTGCTGCTATGAAAAATCTTTCTGGTGGGAAAATTTATTCTGGAGCACCCGCACGTGAAATTAAAGAAAAAAATCGTAGAGACGCTGTACATATTGAAGTAACGCAACTAAAAAAACGTTTAAAAATATTTGAAGATAAATACTTAAATTAGTACGCTGTGAGTTTTATAAAATTTCAAAGAACAATTGGTAATCAGACATCTTGTGTTGGCGTAGGTCTACATACGGGTGTTGAGTCTAAAATTACATTTAAGCCAGCCAATGATAATTTCGGTATTAGGTTTAAACGTATGGATGTTGAAGGGTGCCCTGAAATTAGAGCAGATATAGACCATGTGGTTGATATTTCTCGTGGAACTACCATTGAAGAAAATGGAGTTAAAATTCATACGGTTGAACATGCTTTAGCGGCGTGCGTAGGCTTAGGATTAGATAATGTATTAATTGAATTGACTGAAAAAGAGCCACCAGTAATGGATGGAAGCTCCAAAGATTTTGTTGAAGCATTGACAAAAGCAGGGATAGTTAAACAAGATTCTCCAAGGAACTATTTACATATAGATGAAGCTGTAGGGTATACTGATGCTGAAAGAGGTGTAGATATTCATATTATGCCATCTGATCAGTTTAGAATTACGTTTATGATTGATTATGAATCTCAAACTTTAGGTACTCAATTCACAACATTGGACCAACTAGAGAAAAAGTTTGCAACTGAAATAGCACCAGCAAGAACATTTTGTTTTTTAAGTGAAGTAGAAACACTCAAAGAAGAAGGACTTATTAAAGGTGGCAATCTTGATAATGCTGTTGTAATTGTTGATAAAGATATTGACCAAAATGAAGCTGCAACTTTAAAAAAATTGTTTGGGATTAAAAAAGAAATCAGTCTAGGGGCAAATGGAACTTTAAATGGTAAACCACTTAGATTTAAAAATGAACCAGTGCGTCATAAGGCACTAGATTTAATTGGCGACCTGGCTCTTTTAGGAATGCCAATACAAGGGCATGTCATTGCTTCAAAAAGTGGTCACGCTGCAAATGTGGAGTTAGTTAAACGTATAAAAAAAGTTTATGAAAAGAAAATTATTCAACAAAAATATCAAAAACGTTCATCCAAAGATTTTATGTTTGATATTAATGCTATTTTAAACCTTTTGCCACATCGATACCCATTTGTTCTTGTTGATAGAATTATTGATATTACCCCAGGTGAAAAATTAACAGCTATTAAAAATGTTACAATAAATGAGCCTTTTTTTCATGGCCACTTTCCAAATCAACCAGTAATGCCTGGAGTATTGGTCTTAGAAGCGATGGCTCAAGCTGGTGCACTTCTATGTTTAAATAGTATTGATAATCCTATGAAAAAAAATATGTTCTTTTCAGCATTATCAGATTCAAAATTTCGTCACATGATAATTCCTGGTGATCAGTTACGACTTGAGATGACACTTGCCAAGTTTCGACTGGGCACAGCATTGCTTATCGGTAAAGCTTATGTTGGCGATAAACTTGTTGCTGAAGCTAATTTAAAAGCAACTGTTGTGGATCGGGCAGGAGCCTGAACCCATTTCCATCCATCCTACAGCTATAATCTCTCCAAAGGCTCAACTCGGCCAAAATATACACATTGGTCCATACACAATTATTGAAGATGATGTTAAAATTGGAAATGGAACGTGTATTGGAAATCATAATACAATTTGTTCCGGGACTACAATAGGAGAAAATTGCCTAATTTACCATAATACTTCTATTGGAGAAGCTCCTCAAGACCTTAAATATGAGGGTGAAAAAACATTAACATTAATTGGAGATAATGTATTAATTAGAGAATCAGTTACAATTAATAGAGGCACTAATGCTTTTGGTAAAACAATCATAGGAAACAATGTTTTGTTAATGGCTTCTGTGCATATTGGTCATGACTGTATTATTGGAGATAATACAATTATGGCTAATTTAGCGACGCTTGGCGGGCATGTTGAACTTGGTGAATGGGTAAATTTAGGTGGCGGAGTTATGGTTCATCAATTTGTAAAAATTGGCGCTCAATCTTTTATTGGTGGTGGTTTTAGAGTTGTTCAAGATGTACCACCATTTATTATTGCTGCAGGAGAGCCACTTAGATTTGCTGGAATAAATAAAATTGGTTTAGAAAGAAGAGGTTTTTCGGAAGAATCTAGAAATATTATTAAAAAAGCTTATAGAATGTATTTTGTGTCAAAGTTGAATCGTGGTGAAGCTATTATAAAGATAAAGTCAGAATTATCTAAATCTGAAGAAATACAAAAATTAATCAAATTTATTGAAAATAGTGAACGAGGCATTATCTAGTTCGATTTTATTTGAGTACATTTAATGAAATATATCATTTTTATATTTTCACTTTCTTTATCTTATAGTCAATGGTCTTCTTTTAAGTTATCAGACTTAGATAATGCCAACAAAGAAACAAAATCACTGTATAGATATGCAGGGTTAGTTTCAACAAATCAACCTTCTACTTCAATAAATGGATTAAAAAGAATTTCTTTAGGATTATCCTTAAATAAAGGCTTCTCAAATTCAGGTTTAATACCTGTGTTTAGTGGCCAAGTGAAAGTATCATGGAATTTAGCACTAAGAGTAAGAATGGCAAATTATTCTACTAATGCTGGAACTATTCAATTGTATGGTTGGGGGATGAAGTTCGCACCTGGCAATAAAAATGAGCCCTCACAATGGAAATTATTATTTGATTCAGGTACCTTTACCTCTTTTAGGCAATTTAAATCAAATACCATTCAATTTCTAGCTATGAGATCATTTGTGTGGAATGATCTTCCTTTTGATATTGGGCTAGGAGCTAATATGATAAATGCCACTCAAAATGTATTAAGTGAAACACAAATACCAATTAAATCAAAGCTTCAATCAAACTTTATTAATATTGGAACCACAATCAATTTATTTAGTTTTATAATAAAGCCTCAAATTTGGCTTGGCCTAGACTATAATTTATTTTCAATTAGTTTTGTTGAGACTTTTTAATAATGAAAAGAATTTCAATACTTGGATCTACTGGATCAATTGGGGTTAATACTTTAAGTGTTATTGATAGCTTTAAAGATGAATTTAAAATTATTGCTTTAAGTGCGCATAAAAATGGAGAATTATTAGTTGAACAAGCAAAAAAATATAAACCGGAAGTAGTTTCAATTATTGATTCCAATGCGGCGGAGTTTGTAAAAAAAGAGCTCTCTAACTCAAGTATAAAAGTATTAGTGGGTAGAGATGGCTTATTAGATCTATCTAAACGTGATGATATTGATTTAATGTTAAATGGGTTAGTTGGAGCCTCTGGAATGGCTCCAACATTGAACTCAGTACAGCAAGGTGTTGATGTTGCACTAAGCAATAAAGAAAGTTTAGTAATGGCAGGGGACCTTATTACAAGCATTGGGGAAGAAAAAGGTGCAAAAATATTCCCTGTTGATAGTGAACATTCAGCCATATGGCAATGTCTTGTAGGCGAAAGCATGGATGATGTTAAGCGGATAATATTAACGGGAAGTGGTGGGCCATTTCGAACTAGAAATATTGATAGTTTCAAAATGATAACCCCCGAGGAAGCTTTAAAACATCCCAATTGGGATATGGGTAAAAAAATCACCATTGATTCTGCAACTATGATGAATAAAGGGTTAGAGGTCATTGAGGCTTTGTGGCTTTTTAAATTAAACCCTGACCAAATAGATATTGTTATTCACCCTCAATCCATTATTCATTCTATGGTTGAGTTCAATGATGAATCTGTGAAAGCTCAATTAGGAATCCCAGACATGAAGATTCCAATTCAATATGCCTTGACCTACCCACGCCATTTAGCTTCAAATTCGGAGGCACTAGATTTAGTAAAAATTGGATCATTGACATTTGAAGAACCTAGCTTAGAACGCTTCCCATGTATTAGCCTAGCTTATGAAGCAATCCGCCAAAAAGGATCAACTCCTGCAGTCTTAAATATCGCAAATGAACAGGCAGTTTACCGTTTTTTAGATCATCAAATTAGTTTTATGGAAATACCTCAAATTATTGAGGAAGCCTGTAAAAAACATGAGTGGATTGAAGCCCCAAATCTAGATGATTTAAATCAAATTGAAAATTGGGCGACAGATTTTGTAAAATCATATCAAAGTAAATATATATAAATAATAAAGAAGAAAATTAATGATAACATTATTAGCAGCAATTGTACTACTTGGGGTTGTGATATTCATTCATGAGCTTGGACACTATCTTGCAGCTCGATCAATTGGAGTAAAAGTTGAGAGATTCTCTGTTGGTTATCCACCTAGACTAATTACCTTTACTTCCATTAAAGATGGATGGGAATTCAGGCTATTTTTTTACAAGAATAATTCTAAAGGAAAATGGGAATGGGGCCCAATTAAAACCATTTATATTAATGTTCCTGGTCGAAAAGGGACTAATACTGAATATTGTTTTGCGGTGGTACCTTTTGGTGGATATGTAAAAGTTGCTGGGATTATAGATGAAAGTATGGATGCAAAGCTAGAGTATAAGTCTTATGAATTAATGAGTAAACCCAAATGGCAGCAAATATGGTTTATGAGTGCGGGTGTTATAATGAATACTGTTTTAGCTTTTTTTATTTTTATGGGATTATATAATTATACAGGAAAACCAGTTATTTCAAATGAAGCAGTAATTAATGAAATTATACCAGGAACACCTGCATTTAATGCTGGTTTTAAATCTGGAGATACAATCACTTCTATTGAAAACAAATCAATTAAGACATGGAAAGATTTAACAAATGAAGTATCACAACGCCCTAATCGAGAAATTGATTTAGTATACTCACGTGATGGAAAGCTTAAAGACATAAAACTTGTTACAAGCTTTCAAATTAATCCTGAAACTGGAGATACTTTAGGTATGATGGGAATTCGTCCAAGTTTTAAATATCAACCGATATCAATCATTGAAAGTATTCAAATGAGTAGCGTTGCAACGGCTCGTGGATTTGGATTGGTCATTCTATCAATAAAGATGATATCTTCTGGCCAGGCATCAATAAAGGATCTTGGCGGTCCAATTATGATTGCACAACTTGCAGGAGAAACAGCTAAGGCGGGAATGATCCCTTTCTTTTCTTTGATGGCCTTAATTAGTTGTAATCTAGCATTTCTAAATATTTTACCCATCCCTGGTTTAGATGGAGGTCATATTTTTATTACAATTATCGAAGGTATTATAAGAAGGCCATTAAGCTTAAAAGTGCGAATGGCTATTCAGCAGGTAGGTATGGTATTATTATTAATGTTAATGGTTACCGTAATTATTAATGATGTTGGGCGATTATTTAATAATTAAATATTAATTAATTTCTTTTAATAAAAGTGTCATTGTCCCAACTTTCATTTTTATTTGAATTTTAACTGGCAATCTTTGCTTATCATCGCTAATCCAGATCCTCATATCCCCAGAATTTTTAAATAAATTCTTTCCATTACGAAATGGTTTAATAATTTTACATTTAAATTCACCTAATGGTGATTTTATCATTTCACTACCTGTCATTTGCAAATTATAATCTATTATTCGTTTTCCTTCATATGCTGAAAAATTCATGACAACATTTTCTTCAAGCGTAATTGTTCTTAGATAGTAAAACATAGAGAAAGGATCCCGGGCTTTAAAATCAATTGGGACTTCTTTTGTCTCTGTTATTGCAATTGAGTTAACGTAATCAAATTTGACATCCACTTTTTTACTATATGTACCTTCATTTATATCTTTTTTTAAACGATGAGTAAAAAAATCCTTTTTATCAATCCAGATGTCTATTTTATCTTGAATTTTAAATATTGTTCTTGCTAAACCTTTAGTATAAGCTTTCCATGATACATGATAAACATCAACATCGTTAAATTTTTCACTACCTGTAAAAAATAGCTCAGCTTCCCCTACTGGAATCAATTCAAACTGTGCAGAATATTTTAATAATTCACCAACTTTAAATGGGATTTCTTGACATTTAGAAATTGTAAAAAACAATATAAATGATAAAAAATATTTCACCTTCTAATCACAGTTAAATTTGATTTCTCTAGTTTATAGATTGTTGAGCCTTTTGAACCTGGTAGTTTTCCGTCATCAATTAATAGGTCAAACTCTCCATCAAATTTATTAATGACATCATTAGGGTTGTTTAGTGGACTTTCGTTTGTTTTGTTTACAGATGTTGTTGTAATTGGAAAACCTAACTTACCAGTTAAATTAGGTCCAAATGAATGAGATGGTATGCGTATTCCTAAAGTTCCGTCTTTTCCTAGAATTGAAGGGTGAACAATCCCCTTTTTAACAGGTAGAATAATTGTAGTTGGTCCTCTTAGAAACTTTTTTACTAATTCCCAATCTTGATAAGAAATATCAGCCCAAGTTAGAATAGTATTTACGTCAGGAGCGATGACACTCATTGGACCTGTTCTACCCTTAATTATATTTAATTGTTTTAATGCAGATTCACTTCGAGCATCTACTCCAAAACCATATAATGTATCTGTTGGGTATACAATCACACCTCCAAATAATATTACATTGGCAGCTGTTTGTAGAGCATTCTTTGAACCAAGTAAAACTTGATTAGTCCTCTTGATTTTCATATTTTTTTAAAAGTTTTCCATTTACGGTGAAACCAAAAATAATGATCAGGGTTTTCTTTCACTTTTTCTTCAAGCATATGTGTGTAAGTTTGGGTTATACTTTCAATCGTAGGCTCAGAATCAATATTAACTTTTGAAAAAGTGATTACGATTGTTCCATCTTTTTCTCTTTGTGCAACTGAAAAAATTAATGAACACCCTGTTTTTATATGGAAAAGGGCTGTTCCTTTTGGAGTTGAGGTGGGCTGACCAAAAAAATCTACAAAGACGCCTTTACTTTTTGCATCTTGATCACTGGCAATAATTAAAATCTTATTTTCATTTAATAATTGATACATATGTTCAATTGGTGATTTACGATAAATGTGATTCATGCCATAGGATTCACGTAAATCTTTAAAAAATAAATCAGCTCCTGCATTCCCTTGTCTTTGAATAATACCCCACACTGGGTATTTTTTTGTACCTAACCAGGCACCCCATTGTTCCCACAAGCCATAATGAGCAGTAATCAGTATAGTTCCTTTGCCTAATTCAATAGCTTCCTCCAATATTTTTTGGCCCTCTATTCTAAAATTTGTAGATTTAGTGGAGTAAGGTAACGCCAGGAATTCTAAAAAATTTAAAGCTACCAAACTGTATGCTCTTTTTAAAATTCCATTAATCCAATTATTAGATTTGTCGGGGAATGCTTTCTTTATATTATTAAAGGCTTCATTTTTACGAATAGTGATTCGATTATAAGCAAAAGCACCTAATTTGTTTGAAAGCCTTGCTCTTGACAAATGTGGTAGTCGGCGAATCCGCCTTGCTATTACATTTAATAATTGATATGTAAATTTATCTTTAAGTTTCATAAATGTCGCACATACTTTAATATAATAATAAAAGAAATTACTTCTACTTTTGTGATAGCTTCATTGGTTTTATGGAGCATAACGAGTAAACTTGATAGGATGAAAAAGCATATTTTATCAATACTTATTTTTATTTTTTCACTAGCTCAGTCACAGGTCATATATAAAGTACCAATTCATGACACAATAGATTTAGGCTTGCCGCCTTTCATTGAACGTAGTATAGAAATGGCAGAAAATGACAAAGCGGATGCAATAATATTTGATATTGATACTTTTGGTGGACGTTTAGATGCGGCTACGCAGATAAAAGATGCAATTCTTAGTACAAAAATTCCTACAATTGCTTTTATTAACAGACGTGCTATTTCTGCTGGTGCACTTATTTCTCTTTCATGTGAAAAAATAGTTATGACTAGTGGTGGAACTATTGGAGCAGCTACCGCGGTAGACATGTCCGGGAAAAAAGGAAGTGAAAAAGTAATTAGTTATATGCGAGAAGAAATGGCAGCAACAGCTGAAAGTCGTAGCCGAAATATAGAAATAGCTAAAGGAATGGTTGATGAAGACTTATCTTTTACACATTTAATGATAAATGGTGATTCCGTTAAAGTTTTAGATCTTGAAGGAAGAAAAGAAGGAAAGCTTATTACTCTAACAACGGAACTAGCAATTAAGTATAATATTGCAGATGATGAACAAGAAACTTTTGAAAGGTTATTATCTTCACTTGAATTTGAAAATGCTGATATAATAACTACATCAGAAAATTGGTCAGAATTATTTGTTAGATTTTTAACAAATCCTGTTGTTGCTTCACTCCTAACAACTTTTGGCTTCCTAGGTATTCTATTTGAGCTCCAAAGTCCAGGGTGGGGAATACCTGGTATAGTTGGTCTAGTTTGTTTGTTTTTATCTTTAAGCGCTTCTTTTATTGCACGTTTAGCAACAATGAATGATATACTAATTATATTAGCTGGAGTAGCTCTTTTAATTATAGAAATAATAATAATTCCAGGTTTTGGTTTTGCAGGTATTGGAGGGATTCTTTTAATACTTTGGGGTTTATACGAATTATTATTACCAGATACACCCATTGGACCAGAGATTGAGATAATGGCTATGTGGGGATTTATCATTGGAATAGTTGGAAGTATATTTGGTTTATTTCTTTTATTCAAGCTGATGATTAAAACTTCCTTCTGGCAAAAATTAACATCACCTGGTGTTGGGGGAGTTGAAGCTGGGTATAGTGCCTCAGGGGGTTGGGAAAACCTAGTTGGGCAGGAAGGTGCCGCTCAATCAGATCTTAGACCTTCTGGCTGGATAACAGTTAAAGACCAACGTTTATTTGTTGTTACGGAAGGTGATTTCATTGAAAAAGAATGTAAAGTAAAAATTCACTCGGTAGATGGAAACCGAGTTGTTGTACGTAAACTTAACTTAGAGGAGTAAATTATGGATACTGCAGGCATTATTATGTTAGCACTCATACTAACTTTCGGTTTTCTATTATTTTATTTTGTGCCTATTGGCATGTGGATTCAAGGTGTGGTTAGTCTTGGTATAGGAAGAATTACAATTATTGATCTTATACGAATGCGATTGAGAAAAATTTCACCAAGACTCATTGTAGATGCTGTAATAAACACACATAAAGCAGGACTAACAAATGTAAAGACCGATATGTTAGAAACGCACTACTTAGCAGGGGGAAATGTTCCTAATGTTGTTGTGGCTTTGATTGCATCTGACAAAGCGAAGATCCCTTTGACTTTTGAAACAGCGACAGCTATTGATTTAGCTGGAAGAGATATTAAGACAGCTGTTGAAACTAGTGTATATCCGAAAGTAATAGATGCTCCTCGAGATGGATTTTTATCAGCCGTTGCAAAAGATGGTATTGAATTAAAAGCTCGAGCACGTGTAACTGTGAGAACAAATATCCCTGGCCTAGTAGGTGGAGCAACGGATGATACAATTATTGCACGAGTTGGAGAAGGTATTGTTAGTGCAATTGGTTCCTCTGGTAGTTACGGTGGTGTACTTGAAAACCCAGATAATATTTCAAAAGCTGTTCTTGAAAAAGGACTAGATGCTGGGACTGCATTTGAAATATTGTCAATTGACATTGCCGATTTAGATGTTGGCAAAAATGTTGGCGCACAACTCCAAACTGATCAGGCAGAAGCAGATCTTAGAGTTTCTCAGGCAAAAGCAGAAACTAGACGAGCTATGGCAGTTGCTGAAGAGCAAGAAATGAGGGCAAAAACACAGGAAATGCAGGCCAAAGTCGTTGAGTCTGAGTCTGAAGTCCCTTTAGCTATGGCCCAGGCTTTTCGTGAAGGTAAATTAGGAGTTTTTGATTATGTAAATATGAAAAATATCCAAGCTGATACAGATATGAGAGAATCTATTTCAGGTAGTTCAGACTCAGGAACTACAACTGCACCAAAAAAGAACGGTTAAATGGAAGGTCTCAGTTATTGGATCTTTTTAGCGGTAATGTACCTGCTATCGGCGTTTATGAAAAAACGCCGACAGCAGGAATCTGATGTACCCATAGAAAAAAAGCCAAGTATATTTCAGAATCAGTTCTTTCAAGATTTATTTCAAGACATGAAAGAAATTAACGTTGAATCTGAGGATGCATTTTTAGAAGAATTTGATGACTCTGATAATGATGAAATATTGGAAGAGGAAGTTGATAAAGCTTTGGAAAAAGAAATTATCAGTACTTCAGAAAAAGATAACCAAACTGTTTTTGTAGATTCATCAAAGCATACGGATTTACATGATTCTAAAAAATATCAGCTTATAAATAATTCTGAAATTAATAGGGAAATTTTAGGTAATTATTTCAATAATTTAGATGATGTAAAGCGTGGCATTATAATAAAAGAAATTTTAGATAAACCGCGTGCACTAAGAAAAAATATAATCTAATAAATTTTATTAGATTAATTTCTTAATTAAATTTTTTACATTCTTTTTAAGCTCATTTTCCGAGCCATCATTATGAATTACAAAGTCAGCTAGGTTTACTTTTTCTTCTTCGGGCCACTGTAAATCAATACGCTTTAAAATTTCTTCGCGCGATAGTGTTTCTCTCGCTAATGCTCTCTCCATTCGATTTTTTAATAGTGCAGTCACAACAATTATATAGTCCATATGGACATCATAACCAGATTCGAAAATGAGTGCTCCATCAACTACAAAAATATCAAATTTACCTTCATTAAGAATTTGATTAAATTGATCATCAATTGTATTATATATATAAGGGTGTATGACAGAATTCAATCTTTGTTGATGTTCTTCGTCTTGAAAAGCGACCCTCGCTAATTTTGTTTTATTTATTTGACCTGATACGTCAATTATATCAGTACCAAACTCTGAAATAAGCTCATGCTGAACAGTATCACTAGAGGATAGTAAATTTTTTGCCTCTTCATCTGCGTTAATAACAAAAGAACCAAATGATTCAAAAAATTTACTAGCAGTACTTTTACCACTGCCAATACCTCCTGTAAGCCCAACTCTTAACATTCTAATCTATAGTTTCTAAAATACGGAGTGTAATATCAGTAATATTGCCAAGCCCATCTACTTTTTTCAGCATTTTTTTTTCATTATAGTATTTTAGTAAAGGCGCAGTTCGTTTCCAATATACTTTCTGACGGTGACGAATAATTTCAGGAGACTCATCACTTCTACCTGAATCTTTTCCACGCTTAATTAGCCTTTTAATAAGCTCCTCTTCATTTGCGGTTAAACTTATTACTCCATTTAAATAATGATTTTGATCCATAATTATTTTTTGGAAACCTTCTGCTTGGTTTATAGTCCTTGGAAACCCATCTAATAAATAACCTTCATGGACATCATTATTTTTGAGACGATTCTCAATTATTCTAAGTATCACTTTATCAGGAACAAGATTCCCATTATCAATATATTTTTTAACTTCATTTCCAATTAGTGAATTGTCAGCAATTTCATTTCTAAGAATATCCCCGGTTGACAAATGTATTATTTTATAATGTTCACAAATTTGTTTTGCTTGAGTTCCCTTACCAACACCTGGGGGTCCTAAAAATATAAGGCGCATTTTCAAATCCTCTTAATTTAGATCATTAAGCCAGCAATGGTTGCTGTAAGCCAAGATGCTAAGGCTCCACCAATCATTGCTTTAGTTACTAGTTTAGATAAATCTTTTTTTCTTTCGGGAGCCATTCCTCCGATACCGCCTAATTGAATACCTATTGATCCAAAGTTAGCAAAACCGCAAAGAGCATAACTAGCAATAATTGCAGTCCTCTCTGAAATCTGACCAGTTGCTATAATATTTTTTAGATCTCCAAAAGCAATTAATTCTGTAAAAGCAATTTTTTTACCCATAAGCGTGCCAATTATTGCAGATTCTTCCCATGGAACACCCATCGTCCAAGCTAAAGGTTGAAATATTAAACCTAATATTTGGTCAATAGATGTATTTGCGAAGCTTAATAGATAGTTAAACATTGCGATAATTGAAATAAATGCAATCAACATTCCAGCTACATTTGCTGCTAATTTTAGACCATCAGTAGCACCACTCGCGAGGGCTTCCATAGCATTAGAATTAGTTTTATCAATATTAAGATTAAGATTCCCTTGAGTCTTAGGAATCTCCAATTCTGGGTAAATAATTTTTGCAACAACTAATGCAGCTGGTGCAGACATTACAGAGGCGGCTAGAAGGTGTCCTGCAATACCTGGGATATCGGTTAACCACTGAACATATATTGCCAATATTCCACCTGCGACAGTAGCAAATCCACCTACCATGACAGACATTAATTCAGATTTAGTCATTGAGTTAATAAATGGTCTAACCAAGAGTGGTGCTTCTGTTTGCCCAACAAAAATATTAGCAGAAATACTTAGTGTTTCAGCGCCACTTGTCCCCATTGTTTTTTGCATAGCTTTAGCGATCCACTTTACTATGAACTGAATGATCCCGAAATGGTAAAATACAGCCATTAAGCTTGAGAAGAAGATTATCGTAGGTAATGCACGAAATGCAAAGTTTACTAACGCAACGTGAAATCCAACATCGGAAATAAAAGATCTAAAAAGAAAATCTCCACCGGCATCAGAAAAACTTATCAATTTGGATATAACTTTATCAAAAAATCCAAATATAGGTTTACCAATAGGGGTTTTTAAAATAAATAGAGCAAAAATTATTTGTAATCCCATCCCCCACAAGACAATACGATAATTAATTTTTTTACGATTATTAGACATTGCAAAAGCAATACCTAATAGAACAATAATACCTAAAATACCCATTGTTTAATCTTCTACTATATTAAAACAATTTCTACAACGTGCTTCGTAAACATCTATTTCACCAATTAATACCTGCTCTGAGTTCTTTATTATCCGTTGACTAAAAGATGCAGGGTTGCCACATTTTACACAAATTGCACGTAGTTTATCAAGGTAATCTGATTCGCACATAAGAGTAGGCATGGGGCCAAAAGGTATACCTCTAAAATCTGTATCTAGCCCAGCTACCACAATACGCTTATTATCTTTAGCAAGTTTTTTACAAACATTAACTAAGTCATTACTGAAAAATTGAGCTTCATCTATTCCAATTACATCCATTTGTTTTGAGTGCTCAATAATTTCATTTATATCATCTACTAAAATTGATTCCATTTTAGATTGATTGTGAGAAACTATATGATTTGAACTATAGCGATTATCAATATTAGGTTTGAAAATAATTGTATTCATTTTTGCAATTTCAGCACGACGAAGTCTTCGTATTAATTCTTCAGTTTTACCACTAAACATACTACCGCAAATAACTTCTATCCATCCAGAATCTTTAGGTGTAAGAGTCATACTATAATAATACGTTAATTTTATATATTAAAGTATCAATCGCTTCTTTGTTCTGAACTCCATCAGATATAATGATATTAGCAAAATCTCTTGAGGGTTTAACAAATTGGTCGTACATAGGTTGAACTGTATTTTCATATTGATCTGTAACTGACTTTATAGTTCGTCCTCTTTCTTTAGTATCTCTTGAAAGTCGACGACTAAATCTTATTTCATCTGGCGTATCAACAAATACTTTAATATTCATTAATTTTCTTAATGATTCAAAATAAAGTGTTAAAATACCCTCAACAACAATTATTTTGCAGGGTTTAACTAATTGTCGTTGGTCACTTCTATTATGAATAGAAAAATCATAAATTGGTATTTCAACTGTTTTTCCATCTAAAAGACTTACCAGTTGTTTATTAAAGAGTTCAATATCAATTGCATCTGGATGGTCAAAATTTTGCTGATTGCGCACATCCATGGATAAATTAGAATTATCTTTATAATAGGAATCTTGTGCAATCACAATTAATTGATCATTAACAAATTCTTTAAGTAAGTAGTTAGCAATAGAAGTTTTTCCTGACCCCGTACCGCCAGCAATTCCAATTAAAATGGAAGAATAACCCATGCTAAATCATTGCTTCATAGTATTAAACCATTCAATGGAATTGATCATGCAAGCTGCAGCGGCTGAGCCATGATCTCCTGGATAAGATGTGCTCTGAATATTTGTTGAGCCATTGCCTTTCAAACCATCTACACCAACTTTCATCAAAAAATGAAATACAGTTTTATCATCAGCGCCATGCATAAAGTGGATTGGAGCATTCGGCTTCCAATCTCCATAGATAAAGCTATTATCTTTTAAATATTGTTTGAATTCAACTTCTCCATCACTTAAAAAATCAGTTAAAAATTTGGGGTCAAGTAAAACAGACATGGTATCATTTAAAGCATCATTGATTTGTTCTCCTGAATATTCCCCATTATACATAGTTAAGATAGCTTCTCTAAATTTAGGATTAACCCAACGATCAATAGCATTATTATCACCAGTAGCTAAGATATAACCCCATAGTGCAAAACCTAGATAATAAGGTTGAGAATATACTTCATTGCTAAAAATTCTTTTGGCCATCTGGTCAAGAGCATAAGGCCCAGCTAAAGGTGCATTTGCAGTAATTGTGAATTCATCTGAATATTCTTCATCAATAACTTGGTGGAAAGCCATTGTTCCATAGCCTCCAGCTGAATATCCTGTGGTAAATAACTGGTCATTTAGCTTAATATCATTTTCACAAGCAAATTCTTTAGCAGCTCTTAAAAGATCCACCCCAGCAATTGCACTTGCTTGCTTATTTACATAAGAAGCTTGAGTAACTGATACACCATAACCAATCCCATCAGCATAAATAGAAAAATAACCTTGCATCGAGCCTAAAATGCTTTGTGGTGAAACATTTGGACTTACTGAAGCTACAGCATCACGTTTAGTTATGGTATAATGGGATGTTTTTAATACTGAAAGAGATTCATTCTCATTAACCTGAGGTACATATATTGCCCCTGATAGTTGAGTGGGTTTACCATCTGCGCCTAATGACTCATAGACTATTCTATATACCTTAACATTGTTTTGAATTTTAAATTGACTCGCATCAAAACCATAGTAATCCTCAATCAAAATTTTGAAAGCGTTTTCTGTAAATTCTACAATTAATTTAGATGAAATTAAATTTCCTCTTCCTTCATACAGGTCACAACTTTCATTGTTCTTCTCTCCACACGATAAGCCAAAAATTATAGATGATATAATAAAAATTACTTTTCTTAACATAGTATTTATAGCGCCCCCTTATTTAATGAGTTTAAAAACTTGATGTAACATGATACCAGCAATAAATCCACCCACATGGGCAAACCAGGCAACGCCTCCTGTTATATCCAAGCCAAGCGACCCCAATCCACTTGTGAGTTGGTTAAAGAACCAGAATCCAAGTACAATAATTGCAGGTACTCTTATAGTCGTAAAAAAAATAATTATAAAAATAAATACATGTACTCGAGCTTTAGGGAAACGGATCATATACAGACCTAAGACTCCAGCAATAGCCCCTGATGCTCCAACCATTGGAATTTCAGACCCAGGATTCATTAGTACTTGACATAATGCTGCAAAAACTCCACAAAGAATGTAAAAAACAATATATCTAACATGTCCAAGCGTGCCCTCAACATTATCTCCAAAAATCCAAAGAAACCACATATTGCCTAAAATATGAGCAATTCCACCATGAAGAAACATAGATGTCAGCATAGTTAATATTGAAAAATTAGCAGGAATAAGACCATATGTATAAAATAAAATAGCTTCAGCTTCAGGGTCTTTGACCCCAGTTGTAAATTGGAAAATAAAAATTAATATATTTATTCCAATTATACTGTAGTTCACATAAGGAATAAGAACTTTTGGATTATCGTCTTTATAAGGAAAAAACATTAATAAACGTTAAACTTAACTTTTTGACTTGCTTCATTTCCAGCTCGATCTTTAACCGTAAATTGAAGAGAATGTTCTCCGATAAGGAGTGGTTGCTCTAGTTCATATGAAATAGTTTTTAATTTAGGTTGGTAAGCATAAATTAATGGCTGATCATCCAAAATTAATTCAAATGAGTTTTCTGAAGGATCAAAGCCCGAAAGTAAATCATCAATTTGAATTTTGAATTCACTAAGCTCTAAAGAAGGATAATTGCCGTTGTTCCCAGGGTGAATAGATTTTATCACAGGTGGAATAATATCTTCTATAATTGTAACTGCATCAAGTTGCTTTACCTCGCCTGTTAAAACTTGCCGTTCATTATTATTTTCAGTATGAATGAATGACCACCCTTCTTTTTGATCATAAAAATAAAGATGGAGCTTGTCTCGATCTTTATATTTAGATGAATAGCGAACAGCAATATTAATTGAATTTAATAGTGGTTGTTGATAAGGCTGTAGTTGATAAACGCGCGATAAGTGGTTGCCATTTTTGACCGGTGCATATTTATGAACAGCTTCAATCCACATTAGTGTACTGCGACTGATGGAGTTCTTTTTGCTTCGTATGGAAAATAAGCCATCTTTAGAAATAACAGTGACTGCAGAACCTGGTTGAGCCACTGTATAAGGGAAATCAAATCGTATTTGGCGCTCAATGGATCCATTGAGAATAGCTTCAATTTGATTTACTTCTTCAAATATAATCGGAGATAATGGTTTTGTTAAAAAGACTGATGGTTGAATTTGATTGAGTGGAATTGTTTCATACTGATATTCTCCTTTTAACCTTAATGAAAAATCAGCATCCACAATTTTTTCAGGCTGAATTTGAATATATATGCCTGCATCAGTATAAGAGATATCCATGTCAACACTTACATTTAAATAATCACTATAATTTTGACTATCTATCCAATGGAAGGGTTTAGATAAAGTCCCCAACTTATTTTCAGCCATAAATTGGATCGCTTTACGGTTAATTTTTTTTTTCAAAATGGTAATAATTTTTCCTTCTTCTAAAGTTTCAGAAGATTGGATTGATAATCTTTCATCTGCATAGCCATAAGGTGTAAATGAATAAGCAACTACTGATTTGATTGGTACGGAAATGCTTTTTGACTGAATCAAAAAAGAAATAAGCTCTTTAGTCTCACCAAGTGGCTTAGCTATAATATCAAAAGGAGCCATGTTGAAAACGGTTCCTCGAACAATGCGTAAGTTCATTAAGTGATCCATTATGTGGATTTTAATATCATGATATCCCGGAGTGAGTTCTAATATTCCCTTGGTTGAATCTGAATGTATAGGAACACTTGGATCTGTTTCATTATGATAGAGTTTTACGAAATCTCCCAAGTTCAAACGTGCATTTCTATAATCTTTAATAAAGTTAGCGGTGCTTAGCCAATTATAGTCAAGGCGATCAAATTGTAGTGAATGATGAAGGCTTTCATCAATATAAACTTCAATACGGTGAGGCTGATAAATGTTATTCGCCCCCTGTCTTTTATCAAATGTTTTAAGAGACATTCCAAGTACACCAAAAATATTAATGGTATCAGGGAAGAGGTATTCCCCTTTTTTATTTTGAAATAATGGAAAATTTTGAGGCAACTGATTACCATTTATCCAACTTTCAGAATTTAGAGGAATAAATGATATTTCTTCTGCTATTGGCGCCATTCGGTCTGCTTGATAAAGGCCATTAGTAAGTGGATTTAAGGTTTGTCCATTTTTATTTCTAATCTCAAAATGAAGATGGGGCCCAAATGAAAATCCTGTATTCCCAGAATAACCAATTATATCACCTTTTTCAAATTTGAATTCTTCAGGTGATAAAAAAATATTGGTTATATAAGACCGTTTTACTTCTTGTTCTAGCTTTAGTCGATCTTCAAGTTGGGGGCTAAATTTACTCAAGTGAGCATATACGGCAGTTTGGCCATCATCCAGAGTTAAGTATAGTGCACGACCAAATCCAGAGTAATTAGTAACAATTCGAGCAATATAACCACTAGAAATAGCATACACAGGGTGTCCGATCGACCCTTTTGTTTTTATATCTAATCCAAGGTGATAACCAGTAGCTCTAAACTCACCAAAGTTGGATGACAAATGTTTACCCGTATTGGTTGGCCAGGTATACTCTTGGGCCGTAACGATTGAAAATATTAGTGTTAGCTTAGTAAACAGTCTCATAATATTAGTTATTGAGTCAAGAGCGAATTTATCTCAGTTAGACAATTTAAAGATAGGGGATTGAAATAAAAAAGCCTCGCTAATGGCGAGGCTTAGTTTACACTCAATCAATAAGTGGAGGCTTATGATTTTTGAATTTTATTTACAACTATATACTACCTTAAATCATTTTAGTTCCATTATATATAATAGAAAATTAGAATAATTCAAAAGACTTGAATTGTACTAATTAATTAACTTAAAATACTTACGAGTAACTTACGAGTATTTGTTATATTAAAATGAAAACAAGCTTATCCTTTAAACAGCAACGATTTTTAGATTTTATCCAAAATCATACTGTTAAGTACGACCAAGCTCCATCCTATGAAGAAATTATGAGAGGAATGGAGTTTGGGTCTCTAGGAACGGTTCATTGGTATGTTAATGCCCTAACTCACAATGGCCATTTGAATCGATCTAAAGGACCTAACGGCAAGCGAGCTTTATCCTTATCTTCCGAACATAATGCTAAACAAGCTTGCCTGCCTTTGTTGGGCTTAATTGCTGCAGGAGAACCAATCGAGGCATTAGAAAATGTAGAAAGCATATCTGTCCCGGCACCTTTTGTTCATCCAGATAACTTTGTTTTAAAGGTAAAAGGAGATTCCATGATAGGGGATCATATTGATGATGGAGATTATATTATTGTTCGAAAATCAATGGAAGCTCAACCAGGTCAGATTGTGGTGGCTCTTATTAATGATGAAGCAACTTTAAAAAGATATCAACCAATGAATGATCGAATTGAGCTACATCCTAGAAATCCAGCCTATCCTATTATTAAAATATCAAGTGAGGATCGATTTCAAATCAATGGAATCCTTATATATTCTTTTCGAGAATATTAATTGAACGGTTTTTTTTAATACATAATATGAAATATCGGGGGAAAGTAGCGCTTCAGCTTCATGCTATTTCAAAGCGTGTTTCATTTAAAATTCCTTTAATGAACGCTGCTATTACAGCAGGGTTCCCTTCACCTGCTGATGACCATCTTGATCTACCAGTTGATTTAAATGAATATTTAGTTAAGCATCCTGCAGCTACTTTTTATGTTCGTGTTCAGGGTGACTCAATGGATGATGCGGGTATTCATCAGGGAGATTTATTGATTGTCGATAGGGCCGAATCTTATGGAACGGGAAGTATAGTTTTAGCAGTGCTTGATGGTGAGTTCACCGTTAAAAAATTAATGAAAAAAAATGAAGCGCTATATCTTTTGTCAAGTAATACAGCTTATCAACCCATTAAAATTGAAGCAGAGAGTGATTTTAAAGTGTGGGGTGTAGTTACTTATATTATTCACGGCCCGCTTTAGCTATGTTTGCTTTAGTCGATTGTAACAACTTTTATGTATCATGCGAACGTGTATTTAATCCAAAATTAGAAAAACGTCCAGCAGTAGTTTTATCTAATAATGATGGTTGCGTTATTGCAAGATCAAATGAATCAAAAGCTTTAGGTGTCTTGATGGGAGAACCGGCGTTTAAAAATAAAAGACTTTACAACAAATATAAAGTTGCTGTTTTATCATCAAACTTTGCACTATATGGCGACATGTCACAGCGGGTAATGGCAGCTCTTTCTCAGCATAGCTCGGCTTTAGAGGTATATTCTATTGATGAAGCGTTTATTGACTTCTCGGGTATACCCGTTGAAAAATTATTATTAGAGATAAAGTATTTAAAAGTTACTGTAGAACAATGGACTGGCATTCCTGTATCAATTGGTGTAGGATTAACAAAAACGCTAGCTAAAGTTGCAAACCATATAGCTAAACGTTCTACCGGGGTTAAAGTCTTGATTGATTCGATGGATGTTAAAAAATCGCTTAAAAATCTTAAAGTAGAAGATATTTGGGGTGTAGGTAGACACCTCAAAACAATGCTAAATAGTTTTGGGATAAAAAATGCTTTAGAATTGAGGAATCAAAACGAATCATGGATTCAAAAACATATGACAGTAGTGGGTAGACGTCTACAATTAGAGCTTAAAGGAACTATCTGTTATCAATTAGAAACCAATCCGACCAATAAAAAACAAATTTGCACTTCTCGCTCTTTTGGTCACTTAGTTGAAGAATTAAGCAAGCTCGAAGAAGCCACTTCTATGTATGCTACGCGCTGTGCTGAAAAACTTCGTCATCAACATTCCTGCGCTTCAATTATTAGAGTGTTTATTCAAACAAATAACTTTCGTAAACAATTGCCTCAATATCGTAACATGAGTTTTATAAAACTACCCATTCCAACTAATAATACTTTACATATAACTAAAGCAGCTTTATTAGGTCTTAGAACAATATTTAAGTTGGGCTATCATTACCATAAACTTGGAGTGGTTATAGAAAACATAGTTCCAGATACAAATATCCAAGCTCATTTATTTGAGAGTCAGAATTATAAAGCCCAGAAGGCTCTTATGGTTGCAATGGATAAGGTTAACAGTATGAATGGTCAAGATACAGTGAAAGTTGCCAGCCAAGGTTTTCGTCAGCCTTGGAAAATGCGTCAAGTTCATGTTTCTCCTTGTTATACAACACGTTGGAATGATTTTATAACCGTAAAACTATAAAAAATTATAAATTTTCAATTGTAATTTTAGTGATTACCATGTTTAAAATTATACTATTCGAGCCAGAGATTCCACCTAACACGGGCAACATTATTCGTTTATCTGTAAATACAGGTTTTGATTTACATTTAGTAAAACCACTTGGGTTTTCAGTGGATGATAAAAGTCTAAAGCGTGCAGGAATGGACTATATAAAGAGGACTCATTTTAAAGTCTGGGAATCTTTAGATGAATGCCTAAATAATATATCAGTAAACTCGATTTATTCAGTGACAACTAAAGGTAAAACCCGCTATACAGATATCAATTTCAAAAAAGGAGACGCTTTTATTTTTGGACCTGAAAGTCGCGGCTTATCTAGAGAGATTAGAGAAAAGTATAAATCAATTTATATGCCGATGCAAAGTGAAGGAAGAAGTTTGAATCTAGCGAATGCAGTTGCCGTGATCACGTATGAAACTTGGCGACAGCTAGGATTCAACTAACCCACTTTGCTACATCATTGCCAATCGCAATAGAGGCTGTAAGCCCAGGAGACTCAATGCCAATTAAATTGATCCATCCAGGGTAACCCATATCTTCTTCATGTGATATATAGAAATCAGGCATTGGATTATCATTCATCCATATTTTTGGACGAATGCCGGCATAGTCTGGCGATAGATCTTCTTTCTTTAAACCTTTAATATATAATTTTGCCTCATCATAGAATTGGTCAGCTAGTGAACTTTCAACATCATAGTTTTCATTTCGACCTTCAACCCAATGGGCGCTAGGACCAAGTTTTGCAGAACCTGTCTGGTCTAAAGTTAAGTGAACACCTAAAGAGCCATTAGCTTTATCAGGAAGAGGATATATTAAATGGCTAAACGCATCTCTCCATCTTGATCCAAGTTTAAAATAGGAGCCTTTAGAATACTTTAATGTTGGGAATTTATTTCCTAACATATTAGCTATAATATCACTTTGAAGACCTGATGCGTTAATTACCCATTCACAAGACACTGTTTCTATTTCATCTACTGGATTTTGGATGGATAATTCATATCCTTGCTCTAGCTGCTTAATTGATACTACTTCTGATTTAAATAAATAATCATGATCCATTGATTGGGAATGTTTATAAAATGCAGTCATTAGATCATGAGCAGCAACTATTCCGGTAGAGCCAACATAAAGTGCCAAATCTGAATCCACATTTTTTTCTAACTTTTGTATATCTTTTTTATCAATTATTCGAACATCAGGAATATTATTAGCTTTAGCATTTTTGTATAATGACTCTAGATCAGAACTTTGATATTTGTTCCCCACTACAAGCTTTCCACAGTTTTCACTCCATACATGATTTTGTTTGCAAAAATCATAGATTAGTTCTCTTCCTAAAGTGCAATAAGAAGCTTTTAAAGAATTTGGCTCATAATATATACCTGAATGAATAACTTCGCTATTACGGCTTGAAATACCTCGTCCATAGGATTCTTCTTTTTCAATCACGAGTACAGAATCATTTGAATTTTCACTAATTGCTCTAGCAATTGAAAGACCAATAACACCAGCGCCAATAATTATAATTTTATACATAGGCTATTTAGATAGTTTTTTTAATAGGTCACCTGTAAAAATTCCGGTACTATGCCCATCTTTCCAGAAGGGTCTTAATCCATAGTAACCGACAGATTGGAGACCACTAATCTCAAAACTAGAAGGATTCAGGACTTGCTCGGGCCCTTTATACAAATTTCCCAAAGCATCGGTTTCACCTTCACAGGAAGCACAAGGGCATCTTTGTCTTAATAGTTTTAAAGAGACCATTGATTCACTCTTATCTGAAAAAGATACAATTAATAAATTATTTACAATTTCATAATTTTCGATAGCAAGACCATCAGCCATTCAATAATTCCTTAATTTTAAAGTCTTAATTTGGATTAATTTAAAGGTATGAGTAAATCCTTTTATGATTTTGTAGTTTTAAATATGAAAAAATCAAAAGTTAATCAATTATTCCTCTTTTTTCTTTTAAGTGGGCTTCTCTTTGGGCAGAAAATCCGCCCACGAGATCTAGGACTCCAGATAGGCTTGTTTAAGACAGGTAAATGGAATGCAATAACTGATGTGAAGGGTGTGCAAGTAGGACATGAAACTCTCATCTACAGTGATAGTGTCCGTACTGGTGTAACTATTATTAAACCACATGATGGTAATCTATTTAAAAATAAAGTGATGGGTGCTGTATATGTGTCCAATGGTTTTGGGAAAGCAATTGGTTTTACTCAAGTAGAAGAACTAGGAACGATTGAAACTCCAATTGGTCTTACAAATACATTAAATATCTTTATGGTCGCAAATTCAATTGTGGATTATATGATTGAAGAAAATCCAGATATACGTTCTGT
>Ga0209403_10002143_pt1 | contig 24040 bp, 21 predicted proteins | sample ArcticOcean_MG_C_8_FD_187440 | JGI IMG/M metagenome (GOLD analysis project Ga0209403, IMG submission 187440) | Marine microbial communities from western Arctic Ocean - ArcticOcean_MG_CB11_86 (SPAdes) (version 2) | ecosystem: Environmental > Aquatic > Marine > Oceanic | place: Arctic Ocean... | reverse complement strand
CACAACTAGATTGATGAGGCGTGGGAAATTTCTTGATGGATGAAAAATCGTCAACTCATAGCCAGTAAGACATACGGAGTTCGTCATAGAAATGACATCAAAAATAGAACTACTGTTCTTGGTATTCCTTGAGCTTGTTGCGAAGAGTTCGAATTGAGATGCCGAGCATTTCAGCGGCTTTTGTTCTATTTTCGTTTACATTACCTAGAGTCAAAATTATCAACTGGCGCTCCATCTCCTGTACTGTCATCCCAACCATCGAACCAAGAGCGTTATCCTTTGAGCCCGTGGGGGTGCCTCTAACGGCATCCTGATCAAGGAGTAAATGTTCCACGAGCAACTCATCACCCGTTGCGAGGACAACCGCCCGTTCCACCGCGTTTTCAAGTTCCCGGACGTTGCCCTTCCACGGCATCCGCCCTAAAACGTCACGCATTTCTTCAGAAACACTTGATATCGTTTTGTTATTACGCTTGTTATGTTTTTTAACGAAATGTGCAACAAGTGGAACTATATCCGTCCTTCTCTCCCTGAGAGGCGGAATATGGAGGGGGATGACATTTAGACGATAAAAAAGGTCTTCCCGAAAATTTTCTTCCTCAAGATAAGCGGAAACAGGCCTATTCGTGGTCGCAATCACCCTCACATCGACTTCAATGGGCTCCTGCCCTCCGACGCGGTCAAGTGTCTGCTCCTGGAGGACACGCAGAAGTTTTGCCTGAAGATGAAGCTGCATTTCCGTAATTTCATCCAGGAGAATCGTGCCTCCGTTCGCCATCTCAAATTTTCCGAGCCTTCTCGCGATGGCACCCGTAAATGCACCCTTTTCATGGCCAAACAACTCACTCTCAAGAAGTGCCTCCGGGAGAGCCGCGCAATTCACAGCGACAAATGGTTTATCCCTGCGGGGGCTTTTCATGTGGATATAGCGGGCCAGCAGTTCCTTTCCAGTTCCACTTTCTCCTTGGATAAGAACGGATGCAGAACCGGTGGCCGCCTGCTCTGCAATGGATAACAATTTCTGAAAGGCCGAGTCGTTTGTAATAATGGCCCAATCTGCTTCCGGCTCTCCTTCCGAATTACCTAAGATATTTCCTTCATCTTCCACTCCACCCAGGGTCTGTTCGATCAAAAGATTCAGTTTTTCGGAATCTATTGGAGAAATAAGGAAATCCCAAGCCCCTTCTTTGATAAATTCAACTGCAAGATTAACCGAAGGCAGTCCGCTAACTGCAACGATAAATGCTTTGGACTGACGAGCCCAAATCTTCTGCATCAGATCCTTGGCATCATATTTAGAAGAGAGGACATCGACAAAAACCAGCAAATTTTCCGATTTATCAGTTATGAGTAAAGCTTGCCCCGCTCCAAGGACACGGAGAAAACGATGGCCCATAGAATGGATGCAACCTTCCATTTCAACGGGAAACACATCCTCAGGGCCGACCAAGAGAACATCAGCCAACGAAATCCCTCACATGCTCAAGCGGGAGACAAAAGAAATAAACACTAGTTTAAAATGCCCTCGCGATTCATCTGTTTTACCCGCGAAAGGTTTTTCTTCTCCCATTTTGCACTGTCCAAGTTGAATCGAGTAACTTCACTCCAAAATCGATCAGCTTTGGCACTTACCGTTGGGCTTCGGGAAGTTCGAATCCGACCCTCTAGATTTAAATGTTCCTGTATCTTCCCTATCCTGTGATAAGCCCAGTCGGCGAGTTTGCTCTTTGGGAAAGCTTCAACTGCACCCATATACGCGACCAACGAACCAATCCAACGGCGCCCCTCGTAGAGCATGTCTCCAAGACGGTAATTAGCCAATTCCAACGAAAAAGGCCTTATATTTCCAGGGACTTTTGGAAAAAGCGCGATGGCCTTTCGTAGGGCCTCTACCGAACTCGCATAGTGGAAAACTTCTGCGTTCGCCTCTGAAAGAACGTAGAGCGAACGGGCCCGTATCTCATTATCGAGTTTTCCCTCAAGAGCTTTAGTCAATAAATTTGCTGCAGTTCTGGGGCTTGCCTCACGCCATGCGATCTCACCCAAAATTGCACGAATTGATGCAGAACGTTGCCCCTTGGGGAATCGGCGGATAAAACTGCGTGCCATAGCCTTAGCCTTTTCCCTATCGCCCGAAAGCAACGCCGATTGGGCGAGTCGAAAGGTTGTTTCTCCTCCAATAGATAAAATTCCCTGTGGATCTCCAAGAATTTTCTCAAAAATCCTATTTGCCTCTTTATAGAGACCTAGTCGCATGTAACTTTCAGCGGTTACTACCATGGCCTTAAAAGGTTTTGCCAAGAGATTAACACGATCGGGAACTAGCGATCTAAATTCATCATAGGATTTTATCACCCGCAAAAATTGCTTGCGCTTGTAAAATCTACCAATTTCATCAAAATAGGCCCGGGCCATGATGGTATTGGCATTGTTGAACAAAGGAGATTTAGGAAATTTCGCCATAAAATTTCGAGCAATTTTCATAGCATCTCTTAAATCACCGCGCTTGAGATGATAAGTTGCGATTCTAAGATAAGCGACAAGAACAAGGCGGCTATTCCGACCTTCGCCAATAACTTGCCAATAAGCACTCAAGGGATCACGTAGCGCGTTATTTGGAAAAACCATACTTGGAGGTTCCTTGAATTTACCCTCTACGCCTATATCTGCCACTCTAATGAGAGATACCCAAGAGCCCTCGGTCTTTGGATGCGAAGAAATTACTTGGGAATAAATTTTAATGGCATCCTCGGTCCTTCCTAATTCGAGTTGTATATCTCCAAGCCGGGCAAGCGCCCTGTGAGAATAATCGGAAGATGGATTTACGTTCACCATTCGCAAAAATACGTTCCCAGCTTTCGTGAAATCACGCACCTGAAATAGCGTTTCAGCGTAACTGAACAGGAGATTCGGTCGAAGATGCAGGAAATCTGGCCATCGCTTTTGCCCGCGGTTAAACTGCTCAAGTGCTTTTTGATAAATACGCTGACTAAACAGGGCATTTGCAATACCAAAACGAGCATCTTTTTCGGCGGGAGAACCTTTATATTTATTAGAAATCTTTTGGTATTCGATAACAGCGCTTTTGGGATCTCCAAGTGCAATATAGCGCTCTGCAATTTCAAGTTGGGCCTGAGGTGCCTGGGGACTTTCGGGAGCACGTTCCAAGAGAGTACGAAACGCAACCTGAGCCTCGGCTGCCATCAATTTAGTTTTATAGGCCTGGCCTAATCTAAAATACGCCGAGGGCATTTGAGGCGCCTGAGGATATTGGGACAATGCTAGCAAATAAGTTTTAATCGCATTGTCAAATCCAACTGAGGCACCTGTTTGAGCTATGAAAAAATATGCGTCAGCCAACATGAAACTGGCACGACGGTGCTCCGCTCTATTCGGAAATGCTTGGAGGAAAGCCGCAAGTATAGGAATAGCTCTCCCATATAGACCTCTCTGACTAAAGCGGAGCGCCACGCGAAACATAAGGGTCGGATTATTCTTAAATTCTGCAGCAGGATTTAGTTTCTGCGCCTCCCCTTTCTGGGCTTTTTCAGGGGCAGCTACAGCCAAACCGTAGTAAGGAAACCCTACGGTCAAATAAATGGCACACAAAAATCCAAATACCACACGCGTCACCTTAGACGCCAACTTCATGCCTCCCTAGAGCGACAGATCCCAAATGACCGACCAACATAAAACAATAATTATCTATACTTTCCTCTTGTTTAAGCATACCACACACCCATAAAAAACATAACAATATGTTATCTATTTTAATTATCCGTCTGCCCGTGCTTCTTCCAAGCCTTTCTTTTTCAATTTTTCCACTAGGGTAGTACGGTTCAAACCAAGTAATTGGGCAGCACGATTTTTCACACCCCCACTTTTCATTAAAGCTTTTTCAATCAATTGATTTTCAATATTCTCCAATACACCCTTCAAATCAATTCCAGTATCCGGAATATCCAGAGAAGGAACTCCCTCACTCCGAGAATCCGCAGCGGAAGCCTTCATGAATCGTTCCGGTAAGTCTTCAACTCTGAGTATAGGCCCTTCCGCAAGTATCGCCATTCTTTCGATTAAATTTTCCAACTCTCGAACATTTCCCGGCCAATGATATCCTTGGAGAGCTGTTACGGCATCAGGAGAAATTGACTCAAGTGTAGTTAATTTTCTTTCTTGAAATCTATCCATAAATAATTGAATTAAAATAGATAAATCTCCATGTCTATCCCGAAGAGGGGGCAATTCAAGAGGAATAACATTTAATCGGTAAAATAAATCCTCACGAAATTGATTTTGAGCGACAGATTCTTCAAGATCACGATTAGTGGCTGCAATTACACGGACGTCCACCCGAATTGTCTTTCCTCCTCCGACTCGCTCAAATTCACTCTCCTGAAGAACTCTAAGAAATTTCACCTGGAGTTTGGGACTCATCTCACTTACTTCGTCAAGGAAAATGGTGCCCCCATTCGCCATTTGGAATCGTCCCTCTCGAGCAGTAGCCGCTCCCGTAAACGCCCCTTTTTCATGCCCGAACAATTCACTTTCTAGAAGTTCTTCAGGTATTGCACCACAATTCACAGGAATTAGAGGCCCATTAGCCCGATTACTTAACTTATGTATAGCCCGACACACCAATTCTTTTCCCGTTCCACTCTCACCCGTAATTAAGGTCGTGCTCGAGGTAGCGCTCACCTTGGTTATCATACTGAAAACTCGTTTCATTTCAACACTTTGCCCAACGATACCGCAAAATTCATTATTCTCATTCTGTTCCTGGACCTGTAAAATGCTAATTGGAATGGACTCGGCCAGTTCAAGCAGTTTTGCAGGGACCCCATCAAAGTCACATGGCCATATTACGTAGTCAGAAGCGCCTGCACGCATTGTCTGGACAATACGATCTATATCGTTTCCTGCTGATGTAAAAAAAACAGGGATGTTTTCGCGGGCTATCCGCAAAATCCGGAGATCTTTTAGTAAATTTTGATATCTTTCATCGGATACTTCATCAGATATATTCAGGAAAACTACCCCTGCATTTCGAACATCCATCCAATCCTGACCATTCGCCACATTGACATTAAAATCCCTATTCAGGAGGGATTTTTTTAAAGAATCAGCGTTTTTTTGACTATAGCAAAACAAAAAAGCATTATTTTTCATTCATAGCCCCACAAACCCCACCACGACTCAGAACCTTCATGTAATTTCAAAAGCTACGGAATTGGAACACAAAAAGAGTGAATTGTCAAAAAAATGACTCGCTTTTATTCAACTCAAAACTCTATTTCCTGAAAATAATTCTGCTAACCAAACAAGGAATTCATTTATTTGCAATTTGTTACGCGAATATCCAGCAACCGCCAAAAAATACTATGTCACTCGAAATCATTGAAGTTCAATCTAAAACAATCTGGATACAGGAAATACCAGACCGAACAAACGCCAATTACCTGACAAGTTTCTTGTGTTCTCGACAAATTAACTGGTGTGAGGAACCTAACCTCTCCATCCTTCGTGGAGCCCCAAATAGTTTCATTGCTACCCCCCCCCCACAATTCTCATTTCATAACACAAGTAATTGCTTAGACTTTAGATGGACGATGTATCCCAAATTTCAAAATCGAGAAAATCCCACCTAGAAATACATCGGGAAACTATTTCGCGAATACATAAATTCCTCACCTCTTTTCATCTTGACACCCCCATACCGGATTGGTAGGTTGCCGCCCCGTACACCAACGAGGTGACTGAAAGGAAAGGTTATTGCCATGACCTCAAACCTTTCTGGGGAGGGTCCAAACTCCGATCCTTCTGGTTCTGACAAAAAAAGAGGCGAAAGCCAACGGTTGAGGCGGCAACAACTTAGAGCGGCATCGGCCGGGTGGAATTTTGTCACATCCCCTTTAGTGGGTGCCGGATTGGGCTACGGTGTCGATTGGCTAATATCCTCCTACCCATGGGGAATGGTGCTGGGATTGATTCTGGGATTTGTATCCGCATTCATCGAATTAATGAGGATTTCTCGTTAAGTGGAACTCGACCTATCACCTATATTTCCTAAGCCCGGTGCCATCTTGAAGAAGATTGAAAAGTCGGGATGGGCGGTCTTATTTGCACTTTTAGTTGGCGCGCTTTTAATGGGATCGATCCAATACACGCTAGGTATTCTTGTAGGTGGAGCGATTAGCTTGGGAAACTTTCGGGGGATGGATGTTTATTTCACCCTTGCATTCAGTACCAAGACGCCGCGTATAAAATGGTGGCATCACGTTCTTTACGGTGCACGCTTTATTGCGCTACTTGCGGCGGTTGCCGTGGCAATCGGTTGGGGCCACCTTCCCGTTGTTAGTGTTGTTCTTGGTCTATCGGCCCCCTTGGCCGGGATTATTTCTTACGGAACTTTCGCCCTCATAAATGGAGAAGCCGCAGCACAGGCATAAACCATGGAAAAATTTCACCCTTTTCTATATCTGGGATTCGTCCCCGGCTTCGATGATTTCCCGAATGTCGTTTACAGTTGGGCCGTAATGTTTTTTCTTATCGCCATTTCAATTTTGGCGACACGCAGCCTCCAAACCATCCCGGTCGGCAGCCAAAATGTAATCGAGACCATTTTTGAAGGCGTAGCCTCATTCGTGGAGGATACACTGGGGCCAGAGGGAAAACCTTACTTCTCGCTCATCTTCACCCTGGGTATTTATATCTTCCTCTCAAATGTCATCGGCATTCTGCCTGGCTTCATGGCCCCGACGAGCAACGTCAACACCAACATCGGATGCGCGTTGACGGTCTTTTTCGCCACTCATTACATTGGGTTCAAGAAAAGCGGGCTCAAATATCTCAGACACTTCACAGGCCCGATCATTTGGCTGGCCCCCCTGATGATACCGATTGAAATAATTTCTCATTTGTCCCGCCCCCTTTCCCTGACGCTTCGCCTGTTTGGGAACATTACAGGTGAAGAACTCGTTTTGGGGGTGCTTATGCTTTTATGCCTCCAGATTTACCTGCCCTTGCCATGGGCTATGCAGATGTTTTGCATTTTCGGAAGTTTCATTCAGGCCTTTGTCTTCGTGCTTCTGACCATGATATACATCGCCGGGTCGCTTGAAGGACATGACCATGACGAGCATGGTGAAGAACACGCTCATACTAATTAAGGGTTAGCCACACCCCAAACCCCACAAGGAGAAAAGAAGGATGATGAAAAGGCTCGCCATTTTGGGTCTCGGTTTCGCCTCATTCGCGACGATGGCCACAAACGCTTTCGCTGCTGCAACTACTGCAGAAGACGCGGAAATACAGAAGTGGAAAATTATCTGCTCGGCCTTTGCGCTTGCAATCGCTGCCTCTGCGGGAGCCTTCGGGCAGAGCCGTAGTATTACCAGCGCCCTCGACGGCACGGCGCGTAATCCGGGAGCCGGCGCCGATCTTCGCGTTACCATGATCATTGGTCTCGCTCTCATCGAATCGCTGGTCATCTATACGTTCGTTATCTGCCTGATCATCATTCTTTGATACAGGCAATGTTCAGGTGAAATAAAGGGGGGCAAGGCGACTTTGCCCCCCTTTATTTCACCGTACCCAACGGCTCGGGCCGACAGATGACAGAAAACAACAGTTCCCGAATTCCCCTCAAAAAATCTAACAACCCTGCTGTGAACTCACTCAAACTTTCATCATTGAGTTTCCCGGATTACTCGTCCGAAAAAAATCCCGAAGCTACTATCCGTCGCATCTCGACTTATCAACGAATTCTTAATCCGATTAATGAGGAAGGAATACGGGTCGTATCCTCGTCGGAAATCGCGCGGCGTTGCAGAGTCAAACCTGCCCAGATACGAAAAAAATTAGCTTATTCCGGCGAGTTCGGCGTCAGAGGCAAGGGATACTATGTTGAGGAGTTGCTCTCTAATCTCAAGAAAATACTCGGCGTCACGAACATATGGAAAGTCATTCTCGTCGGTGCGGGCAATCTCGGTTCCGCCCTGCTCGCCTACAAACAATTTCTCTCACACAGATTTATCATCGATGCAGTTTTTGATAAATTTCCCGAAAGCGCCAGACCGAAAAAACCAGGCGCACCAGCGGTCCTTCCGATGGAAAAACTCAAGTCCGTCGTGAGAAGCAGGGAAATCGAAATAGGCATTGTCGCCATCCCAAGTGAGGCAGCCCAAAGTGTCGTGAGCAAACTTGCTGAATCAGGCATCTGTGGAATTCTTAACTTTGCCCCGACACAGGTATTCGCTCCCGAACAAGTCCGGATAAAGAATGTGAATTTGGGAAGTGAACTTGAGCACGTGTCCTACCATCCCTCAAAAATAAACGAGAACTAACAAAAACATGAGCCCACAAACTGAGCCTTACACCCAGAGCACAGAAAACTGGATCCTCGGCGTGGACACATCAACAGTCCAGGGTGGCGTGGCGCTAATTTCCAAAGACAAGGCCGCTCCCCTCTCGATACACCTTCCCGACGGTATTCGAACCTCTCGCGTTCTACTGCCTGCCATTCACGATCTTTTGAAACATGCCGAGATTCAGGATGAATCCATCTCGGCGGTGGGTGCGGCCATCGGGCCAGGCTCCTTTACGGGCATTCGCATCGGCCTAGCCACCGTCAAGGGGCTAGGCCTAGGCCTTGGATGCCCCCTCTATGGAATTTCTTCGCTCGATGCCCTGGCGGAATCTGCCCTAAGTGAAAGAATGCGATTGAAAAATGAATTGCCCGACTGGATTCTCCCCTGCCGTGATGCACGCCATGGGGAGCTATTCTCCGCACTTTTCAAGCCCGTTCTCGAGGGTGACAAATTTCATGCACTGAGAAAGTCGGAAGATACGTTATCCCTTCGGCATGAGTTTACACTTCCAGTAGAGGGTAAAATCCTGATCGTTTCCCCCGAAAAAGACCGCCCGGAAATAAACATTGATGGCGCGAATCGTCAGAGGGTTCTATATTCCAATATGAACATTGCACCGGAGGGGATTGCCCGCCTCACAAGGGAGGCAATCAGGAAAAATATGCAACCTTCGGGACCCGGCCTTGAACCAATATATGGCAGGAAACCCCGGGCAGAGACGCAATGGTCAAGCGAGAAACCTTGACCTTCTCAATATAATTTTGTAGGTTCGAGAAAATCAACAAACTCAGGAAGAGGAAAGCCTGCCAATTAAATTCATTTTTTTATCGTTCAAACGGACTAACACTTTGAAAAAATTATAGTTACTCTATGGAGCCCACCAACAAAACAAAGGTTTCAGAAGAAGAAAATCTCTCGCAAGATGAATATCAACGCCTCAAAAATGAGCACACCCGCCTCGAAGAGAAGATGTACAAGCTAGAAGAATTGAAATACCCCTCTGAATCAGAAGAATCTCAAATCGGACATTTGAAAAAGCAAAAGCTTTCGCTCAAAGAAAATTCAGCTTTAGAGTCGCCTAAGTTTGCCTGTTTCACAACGAAAAGTACGCTCATATAGTAAGATCAACACTTTAGCGCTTGACCTTTCGTTTCAAACCAGCATATAGTTTTGCCGTTTTCGGTGATGGTTATACGTGGTGGCGGGATTCGAGGGAGTTCTATAATTTTATACAGATTAGGCCTCATTGGCTGGTTCTGAACATATCGACATAAAGGTTGCGGCCTGATGCATCCGAGAGAAGTATTCGAGGTAAATGAGTCTGTAGTACGGAGGGGGCGGTGCGCCTACACGCGCCTCCCCCTGATTTGAATTTTACCGCGAATCATTTTCTCTGGATCAACCCAACCTACCGGAGGCACATAAGACGCACCGGTTGAGGAGTTTAGGCCGTGACTGCTAAAGCCGCTTCAACAACAAAAATCAGAAGCAAGAAACTATCTGGCGCGGAAATCATCTACCGCTGCCTTGAACTCGAAGGGGTGGAGTATATCTTCGGCCATCCTGGTGCCGTTCTTCTCACGCTCCTCGATCTATTTCTCCAGCGTAGCAAAATTAAGCACGTACTCGCCCGGCATGAGCAGTGCGCCGCACACATGGCCGAGGGCTATGCCCGTGCCCGTGGCGATGTGGGCGTGTGCCTGACAACTTCGGGGCCGGGCGCCACTAACCTCGTCACAGGCATCGCCGACGCCTATATGGATTCGATTCCCATCGTATGTCTGACCGGCCAAGTGTCCACTGCGATGGTCGGCAATGATGCGTTCCAGGAAGCCGATATCGTCGGAATGACCCGAACCATCACCAAGCACAACTACCTCATCAAGGACATGGCCGACCTGGCTCCTTCAATTCAAGAAGCTTTCCATATCGCCCGAACCGGCCGCCCTGGCCCGGTACTCATCGATCTTCCCAAGGACATCATTCTTGGCGAAGCAGATTTCGTGGTGCCTGCGGGCGAGCCCGATATTCGAGGCTACAAACCAAGGACCACCGGGCATGCCCGACAGATAAAGCGTGTCGCCGAGGCCATCAAGCTGGCCAAAAAACCGGTCCTCTATGTGGGGGGAGGCGTCATTCACGCTGAAGCCGACAAGGAAGTGAAAAAACTTGCCGAAACGGCGGACATCCCCGTTACCTGGACCCTTCTCGGCGCTAGCGCATTCCCAAGCGACCATCCGCTCGCGCTCGGAATGCTCGGTATGCACGGCACCGCATACGCAAACTTTGCCATTGATGAGTGCGACCTTCTTATCGCCGTGGGCGCGCGCTTCGATGATCGGGTCACGGGCAAAGTCTCGGAGTTCGCAAAAAAGGCCGAAATAATTCACATCGATATCGACCCGACGGCCATCGGAAAAAATGTCAATGTCGCCATCCCGGTTGTAGGTGATGCGAAAAAAGTGCTCGTCGAGGTGAATAAACTCATCAAGCGCCAAAAACGTACGCTTTGGGAAAAGCGTGTTGAGCGCCTCAAAAAGGATTTCCCCCTTACATTTAAATCTGCCGAAAGTGGACCCATCAAACCGCAGGAGGCCATCGTCGCGCTGAGCGAGGAAGTTGGTGATGGTGCCATTTTCACAACTGAAGTCGGTCAGCATCAGATGTGGGCCGCCCAGTATATCCAGGTCTCCTTCCCGCGCCAGTTCATCTCCTCGGGTGGACTCGGCACAATGGGCTTCGGATTCCCTGCCGCTATCGGAGCCGCATTGGCCCGTCCCGACAAGCTGGCAATCGATATCGCGGGTGACGGTAGCTTCCAGATGGTCCTTCAGGAATTAGCCACCGCTGTCCAATATGGGATCCCCGTCAAGGTCTTTATCCTGAATAATTACGGCCTCGGAATGGTTCGCCAGTGGCAGGATTTGTTCATGGACCGCCGTTTCAGCGAGGTCAGCCTTGAGATTGGGCCCAATTATGTACAGCTCGCCGCCGCCTATGGCGCGAAGGGGCTACACATCGAGGACAGAAAAGATCTCCGCCCTGCGATACAAGAGATGATCAAAACGCCGGGGCCGTTTATTCTCGATGTGAAGGTGGATCCGGACGAGCTGGTTTTTCCGATGGTCCCGGCCGGCGGCGCGAACAGGGATATGATTTTCGAAAAACCAAAAAATAAAAAATCACTAGAGGGCAAACTCAGCGCCCTGCCAGACAACTAGGAGGATTCGCCCGTGGAGCTCTCCGGCTCTCAAATCGTTATCGAAGAATTGAAAGCCAACGGGGTGGAAATTGCCTTCGGAATTCCCGGTGGAGCCATCATGCCCTTCTATGATGAGCTCAATAAATCCAAGTTCCCGCATATCCTCACGCGGCATGAACAGGGCGCTACGCACATGGCCGATGGCTATGCCCGCGTCACCGGCAAAGTGGCCGCCGTCGTCACAACATCAGGGCCAGGCGCGACCAACATCATCACCGGCCTTTGTAACGCGAAAATGGACTCCGTACCGCTGATCGCCATCACCGGACAGGTCTCCTCGCCGACAATCGGGACCGACGCCTTCCAGGAGGCCGACACCTACGGTTGCACCATTCCCGTGACGAAGCACAACTGGTTGATTAAAGATCCGCGTGAGATTCAAAGAGTCATGCGCGAGGCCATTCGCGTCGCCACGACTGGGCGCCCAGGACCGGTGGTTGTCGATTTCCCCAAAGACATTCAGGTCGCCATGGCGGAATACAACCCGAGATCGCCGGCCGCCATCGCCCCGACAGCAGACCCGATTTCCTATACACCTGAGCCCGACACAAAGGCGATTGACCGCCTTATTGACGAAATTGGCCGCGCCGAGAGACCAGTCATTCTCGCTGGCTCAGGCATCGTGAAGGCAGGTGCCTCCGCTGAGCTAGCCGAGTTCGCTCGGCGCTCCGAAATACCCGTGATCAACACCCTGCTCGGTCTTGGCGGATTTCCTGGCTCCGACCCCCTCTTTCTCGGTATGCCGGGCATGCACGGCACCGCCTATGCGAATCTCGCCCTTTGCGAGTGCGACCTGCTGATCAATCTTGGCGGCCGTTTCGACGATCGCGTGACGGGAAAAATTTCCAGCTTTGCCGTTGGTGCGACCATCGTCCATGTAGACATCGACGCAGCCGAACTTGGCAAGAGAGTCGTGACCGATATACCCATACTGGCGGATGTGCGAGATGCCCTTATCATGCTCAATGCCCATGTAAAAAAGAAGAACCGCAAAGGATGGCTCACCAAGATAGAGTCATGGAAACGAGACTATCCCCTTCAATACGACCGGGACGGCTCCATAAAACCCCAATATGTCATTGAGCAGATCCAAGAAGTTTCAGGCGGCAATGGCATCTACGTTTCAGGCGTCGGACAGCACCAAATGTGGGCAGCACAGTTCATCCGCTTCAACGAGCCAAACTCTTGGGTATCCTCTGGCGGCTTGGGAACGATGGGCTTTGGCCTCCCGGCGGCGATTGGCGCTAAAGTGGGCCGACCAAACAAGGAGACATGGCTGATCGACGGAGACGGTAGTTTCTCAATGAGCCTGGTCGAGTTGGCAACGGCAGCTACCTACAACATTCCCGTCAAGATCGCTATTCTGAACAATACTTATCTCGGGATGGTACGGCAGTGGCAGGAGCTTTTCTTTGACAAGCGTTACTCGCATGTTCACTATCCAACGAATCCAGATTTCGCAAAAATTGCCGAGGGCTATGGTGTTCGTGGATTCGACATTACGGATGTCGATCAAGTGAGGAGCACTCTTGAGCAAGCGGCCGAGATCAACGGTCCGGTCGTGATGAATTTCCATGTAAACCAAGAAGAGAACGTCTGGCCGATGGTCCCGTCCGGCGCCGGAAACGATGAAATGCAACTTGGGCCGAAAGATGCGAAAAAACTGAGATGAGACAAGTATTTTCAATCCTCGTGAACAACCATGCGGGCGTACTTTCACATGTCTCTGGTCTTTTCGCACGCCGTGGCTACAACATCGAGAGTATCGCGGCCGGGCCGACTGAAGATAAAGAAGTCACGCGTATTATGATTGTCGCTTTCGGCGAGGAGGATAAACTTGAACAGATCGCCCGGCAATTGCGCAAGCTTTACGATGTGCGAGAGGTGAACCAACTCAGCTATAATCGCTCCGTTACACGAGAGCTTGTCCTTGTCACCGTTACAGCCGACTCAGAAAAGCGCGCGGAGGTTTTGCAGATAGCCAATGCCTTCGGGGCCAGCGTCGTCAACATATCGGACTTTAGCGTCACGCTGGAAGCGAGCGGCAACGACCACAGGACGAGAATACTTATTAAGGCCCTTGAAAAATACGGAATCTCTAACATGGCGCGCACTGGAATGATCGCCCTTCCCTTCGACGGCATGTCGGAAGATTGGGAGCCACTTGCCTGATGCCCAACAACGACGCAGAACAAAAACACACATTTGCAGTGCTCGTCGAAAACAAATTCGGCGTCCTTGCTAAGGTCGCGAGCCTTTTCAGCGCCCGCGGATACAATATCGACAGCCTTTGCGTCGGCGTGACCCAAGACCCGAGTATTTCCCGAATCACGTTGGTGACGAGCGGCGACATTCAGATACTCGAGCAAATCCGAAAGCAGCTCAGTAAACTGATAGACACGATCAAGGTTCTCGATATGGACGAATCCGGGACCGCAGAGCGCGAACTCGTTCTGATCAAGGTGACAGTTCCAAAAGAAAAGCGCGGCGAAGTTCTTCAGATAATCGAAATATTTCGAGCGCGTACAATTGACATTTCAGCCGAATCACTGACCATCGAAGTCACCGGAGATGAGGGGAAGATTCGTGCCATATTGGAGCTTCTGCGTCCGCATGGCATCAAGGAAATCGCCCGCACCGGCAAGGTCGCGCTGAGCCGTGGCGCCAAAACATTAAAGAGCACAAAAAACTGACAATGTCCCGACAGTCTTCCAATCCCCACTACCCCGTTGCACGAGAAGGTTGGGGTTACACCATCGGCCTTCTTACCCTAGGGCTCATATCCACACTTCTGGGCGGCACGAGCTGGGCGATTTTCTGTTTCTTGTTGGCGTTATGCGTCGCAGCTTTTTTCAGGGACCCTGAGCGCCTCCCTCCCACTGAGCCTGGTGCCGTTGCCTCTCCGGCCGACGGTAAGGTGATTGCTATCGAAGAAACCGAAAGTGGAGGCACAATGGTCGGCATCTTTCTTGCCGTCTACGATGTTCATATCAACCGCTCTCCCGTAGCGGGCACTATCCAGGAAACGGAACACAAACCAGGCCAATTCCTGGCTGCGTTCAATAAGAATGCAGCCAAGGCCAACGAGCAAAATGCTATCGACATTTTGACCAATTCGGGAGAGAATTTCCGGGTAGTGCAAATTGCCGGGCTTATTGCACGCCGTATTATTTGCTGGTACGGGAAGGGAGATACTATCGCCCTGGGAGAGCGCATTGGCCTGATTCAGTTCGGCTCCCGCACGGACCTCCATTTGCCGCCCGGCTATACGGTCGAAGTCTCCCTCGGGGAGCGGGTCTGCGGAGGAGAAACCGTCATTGCAAGAGCATCTTAAAGACAAAATCCGCACCCAGTTCGAGCTCGGGAAACGCAAACGGAAGCGCCGCCGTCGCCCTCGGCTCAAGCGCGGTATATTTCTTCTCCCCAATCTGTTTACCACGGGGAGCCTCTTCGCCGGCTTCTATGCCATTATTGCCGCCTTTCAGATGGATTTTTGGTGGGCTTCTCTTGCCATTCTTATATCGATCGTATTCGACGGCCTGGACGGGTCTGTCGCCCGTCTAACCAAAACATCAAGTCCCTTCGGCATTCAATACGACTCTTTGTGTGATTTCGGCGCATTCGGTATCGCTCCTGCCATTCTCGTTTACAGTTGGTCACTAGCTCCATTCGGGCGCATTGGATGGTTGGCGGCCTTCATTTTCGCGGCATGCTCGGCACTTCGGCTGGCACGCTTCAATGTGTTCACCCAATCTCTGGGCCCGACAGCCGATTTTCGAGGGCTCCCTACCCCAGCCGCTGCGGGCGTTTTGGCATCATGGATTTTCTTAGCGGAGCACCACGGTTTTGACAAAATCACCCCGCCCTCGGTGCTCAATGCCGTGCCAGCATATATTCTCGCGTTCCTGACCTATCTTCTGGCTTTTTTAATGGTCAGCACGGTTCGCTATACAAGTTTCAAGGATTTTGGAGGACGGCTTCAGAGACCCTTCCGCGTGCTCGTTGGCGCCGTTCTGGCACTCTTCGTCGCATCTCATTTTCTGGAAGTTGTTGCATTCGTGGTTATGGCTGCTTACACGGCATCTGGTCCAATTCTCTACGTCAGACGCTATCACAAGACGAAATACGCCCCCGCCCCGTCAGAAACGATTGACAACGAATCCCAATAATTGGTTTTTCCGTTGTCATCTCCGTCCGGAGGGGGCATAATTCGTACGTCCCCACCGGACGGCAAAGTCAATGCGGTGGGCAATTTTCCGCCTCTCATTGTCCCACTTTCCAGTCATGAATGGCTTAAGGAACAATGCGCGGCCTTTTACTGAAAAAAAATTCTCATATCACTCGCCAGTGTCCTCCCATTTGGCTTATCTGCCTTTTTATCTTTGTGTTTCTCGCTCCGGCACATGGCCAGGAAATCGACGCACCCCCTCAGGCATCTCCCGGTTTCACTCCTCGATCCCGAGATGCCTCAGGAAAAGAAGGGCTTAAGTTTTTGCGAGATTCAAAGGCCGCCGCCGCCGTTTCGGCAGATGAACTATTGGAGGACAGGGAGCGAAAGCGTGTCATCGGACGCGGATTTGTCGACCTACGATACCTCAGCAAGCGCGTACAGGCCGACCATATCGAGGTCCAAACTGAGACCAGGGATGCTGTCGCCACCGGAAATATTATTTTTCAGACCGAAAATGACCGCATCATAGGAAGCCGTATCGATTTTAATCTTGATAGTGAAAAAATGGTCATCTACGACGCCCAGGGATATATCGGCGGCGCCTATTACATAACGGGCAACGTCATTCGCCGAATCGCCGAGAACCACTATGAAGTTATCGACGGAACTTTCACCACCTGCGAGGGAGACAATCCGGACTGGGCCTTTGTTACAAAAAAGGCCACTTTCCAAGTAGAAGGGTATGCCCACCTTCAAGCGCCCCTTATAACCCTTTCTGGTATTCCGGCTGCCGCCCTCCCGTATGCCATCCTCCCCATCAAAAACAAGAGAACAACCGGCTTTTTGATGCCCGGCCTCGGCTACGGAAACAAGAACGGCATGCAGGTTTCCCCCCGATTTTTCTGGGCCATCAACAGATGGTCGGACGCCACGTTCGGCATCGACCGCTACACTCGCCGGGGAACGCGTCTGCTCGGGGAGTACCGCTACAACCTCAGCAACAACACGACGGGCCAGATTCAGGGAAACATATTCAAAGATGGAAGAGAGGAAACAACGCTCTGGGACATTAACGCTTTACACATCTCTCAGTTCCCTAGGAACAACAGTGAATTCAAGGCAGTGATTGAGCAAGCCTCCAGAAGAAAACTTGACCGCTCTCTTGAAGAGGGCCTCGATGACCGCATTCGTCAGGATACGGACACGCGCCTGACTTACACCCAAGACCTCAATAATATTCCAGGCCAACTCTCCCTCGCCATGAGGCGCAGAGAGGGAATCAGGGAAAACAATGGTCAGTTATTTCAAAGGTTTCCCGAACTTTCTCTCAACATCAACAATGCCGAAATCGGCACCAGCATTTTCAGGTACAACCTCAGATCCTCGGCCGTTTCCTTTTATCGGGTCGAGGACAATAAGACGACCATTCTCCAGCGCGTAGACGCCACACCCTCTATATCGATGCCAATTCAGACCGTACCTTGGCTGGGAGTCACGCCTAATTTCGGACTCAGATACACCTACTGGACCGACCAAAAACGGGACGGCGACGTCAGCAACAATCCCGGCCGCAATGAGCAAGACACCTCTCCCCTAGCCCGAGAAATGTGGTTCTCCTCACTCAATGTCGTGGGACCCCGATACAGCAAGCTATACAATGGTGAAATCGGCCCGTTCAGGGATTTTAAACATATTTTTTCTTTTGAAACACAATACTCCTATACTCCGGCAATGGATTCAGATGATCGGGAGTTGATTATTCCGATTGACGGCGTGGACAGCTTCGGAGACCAAAATACGATTCAGTACGGAATCGTCAATCGAATCTTAACGAAATTTAAAAAAGAGGGTGGCTACGAAACCCGGCAACTCTTAACCACCAGACTACAACAGACGGCCGATATCGCCGAAGCCAGGCGGGAGCAGAATTTAAGCACAGAACCAAGGCGCACTTTCGGTAATGTAACCTTGAATATCCAGTCAAACCCGATTCCACTGATTCGATTCACACATAATACCAGTTACAATGTTTATGAAGGCGAGGTTGACGACCACTCTACGGGCATACTCCTTCAAGGCGGAAGAAACTGGTATCTGGGCCTGGATCGCGCGTGGGGACGCAAAAGAAACGGAACCTCCGCTCCGCGAGAAGGGCGAAGTGACATCAATTTTTCGGCTGGCTACGGAATTACACGGCAATGGTTCGCCGAATACCTCACCCGAATCAACAAAATTGAAAACACCACACTGGAGCAAAGCCTAATCCTCCGCTACAGGGGATGTTGTTGGGGCTTCAACCTAACGCTCACCGACACACAGGATACGAGTGAAATCTTTTTCACTTTTATCATCCAAGGACTTCTAGAAGGGGAGGAGGCACTCACTTTTGAGCGCAGCCGCCGTGTCAGCAAAAAAGGCCGTTTTTTCGGACGTGGTGCCCTCACCCCCTACAATTTCAACGAGCCTTGAGCTATATGCTTTGAATTGAAAGCATGGATGAACTACGCCAAAATGCGGGAAAACCTATGCCCAGGAAAATTGCAGTCAGGTAACAGGTACTTTTAAAATAAATCATCGAAAGTGACTTCTGAGGGGCCTGTATTTTCACAACCAAGCAGCAAGCCCACTATATGAAACTGGGCATCGGGCCTTTATATTTAGTTCACTTTGATAATTGTTACGTTTTCGAGAAAGGGCAAGAAGTGAGAATTGTCGTCACAGGAGGCGCAGGATTTATAGGATCTCACCTATGCGAAATACTCCTGACACAAGGAGATGAGGTTGTATGCATAGACAATTTCCTCACAGGAAGGCACCAACACACAGGAAATTTGATCAAGCGTCACGGCAAACGTTTTATGCTTACTAATCATAACGTGAGCGAGCATATCCATGTCGACGGCCCAGTGGACGCCATTTACCACTTGGCTAGCCCCGCCAGCCCGATCGACTACCTGAAATACCCCATACCCACCCTCAAGGTTGGCGCGCTCGGAACACACAATGCCCTCGGATTGGCGCTGGCGAAAAATGCGAAATTTCTCCTCGCATCAACATCTGAAGTCTATGGTGACCCCGAAGTACACCCCCAACCCGAGAGCTATTGGGGAAACGTAAACCCCATTGGCCCGCGCGGTGTATATGATGAGGGGAAACGATTCGCAGAAGCCATGACAATGGCCTACCACCGCTTTCATGGGCTCGATATCCATATCGTCCGTATATTTAACACTTACGGTCCGCGCATGCGTTTGATGGACGGTCGGGCAATTCCCGCGTTTCTATGCCAGGCCCTTCGTGGAGAGCCGTTGACCATCTTCGGGGATGGTTCCCAGACCCGGAGTTTTGGCTACATCTCGGACCTTATCGACGGGCTCATCCGATTGATGAACAGCGATTTCCATGAGCCGGTAAATCTCGGCAATCCCACCGAGATGACGATTCTTAAGTTGGCCGAACGCATACGTGATATCACTGGCACTTCCGCCCCCATTGAATTCCATCCACTTCCCACTGACGACCCAAAAATTCGAAAACCCGACATTAGCCGCGCAAGAGAGATTTTGAATTGGGAGCCCAAGGTGCAGCTCGACGAAGGATTGCGCCATACCATCAACGATTTCCGCCAGCGCCTTGGCTGCGGAGAGGATAGTACTGCCTGATGCTCATGCGCTCGATCAGGTACTGGCCCGATTCTGAGCGTCCGCGTGAAAGACTCCTTAAAAAGGGCACTGAAACGCTGAGTGATGCCCAGCTTTTAGCGATTATTCTCAGGACGGGAAATCAGGGAGTATCCACCCTCGACCTCGCGATACAATTACTCACGTGCTTCGGGGGATTTGCAGGGCTTGAACGGGCTTCAATCCCGGAGTTGTCGGAACTCAAAGGCATTGGTCCCGCCAAAGTAGCTCAAATCAAGGCCGCCATCGAGATTTCACGAAGGCGCGAGCGAGGCGACGGAACGGACAATCCTGTATTTCATTGTAGCGCTGATGTTTATAAATATTTTTGCCCGTCCTTGGACACATTTCTCACGAAGAATTCCACGTTCTCATGCTCGATACGAAACACCGGTTCAAGCGGGATATTAAGGTCTCACGAGGAACCCTTTCGGGCACATCCGTTGACCCACGTGAAGTATTTAACGCTGCGGTCAGGGAAAAATCTGCCGCAATTGTTTGTGGCCATAATCACCCCAGCAGAGATCTGCTTCCATCCCCTGAAGATAACGCCCTAACAGCGAGGCTTCGGAAATCAGGGAAAATCATGGAAATTTCCCTGATTTACCACGTTATCGTAGGCAGATCGGATTATTACAGTTATGATGAGGAAGGGTGGACGCCTTGAAATGCTGAATAAAAATCGGCTAGATTACCAGCAGTTGCCCGCCTTTCACCTGTATCCCGCTCAAACCAAATTAGTCCGGTTGGATAGATTACGAGGTGCTACTTGAATTTTTCCGCTCGCGAGTTCATGGCAGATCGCGCCAGGAAATTTGACTCTCTCGCTGGCAGCCGCTTCCCTACCAATATTGAGGCGATATCGGAAAGTGCGCTAGATTCTCTTCGTAGCGGGGGGAAGATTCTGGTTTTCGGCAATGGCGGCAGCGCCGCACTAGCTACTCATTTTTCCGGTGAACTAACCGGCCACTTTCTCGGGGAGCGCCGCCCACTTTCCGCTATTTCCCTTACGGTGGATACGAGCGCATTGACGGCGATTGGAAACGATTACGACTATAGCGAAACCTTCTCCCGCCAGATGGAAGCCCACGCACGCCAGGGAGATTTGGCCTTGGGGCTGACCACGAGTGGGAATTCTCCTAATGTTGTTTTGGCCCTTAACAAAGCAAAGGTGTTGGGAGTTCGAGCTACCGTCATGTCTGGTAAATCAGGTGGACCCGCAGCAGAGGCGGCGGATATCGCTGCCATTGTTCCCTCAGAGGAAACCGATTTTATCCAAGAAGCGCACGAGGCGGCGATTCACTATATCTGTCATAAAATCGACGATTATTTTTGCGAGGGTCCAAAAACGTGAGCGGTGAAATTTCTAGGCTTGCGGAAGGTTGCAAGGACATCCTCGTCATCGGCGATCTCATACTTGATCGCTATGTCTGGGGGGAAGTCGATCGAATATCTCCCGAGGCGCCTGTCCAGGTCCTCAAGTGGGTGCGAGATGAAGAGGTACTCGGCGGAGCGGCCAATGTCGCCCATAATCTTTCCGCCCTGGGCTGCCCGGTTCGCCTGATGGGCCTTATCGGCGATGATGCAGATGGCGACCGCTTCAATGAACTCACCAGGGCGGCGGGCATCGACACACGCTTCGTCACCAGGGTATCCGGCAGGCCCACAGTTACAAAAACCCGATTCATCGGGAGAGGCCAGCAGATATTGCGCCTAGACCGTGAGGAGGACCCGCAGCAACCCGGGGAATTTGATGAGCCGCTGCTTGCCGCCCTCCCCGATGCCATCGAGGGCGTTGCGGGCGTCATTTGCTCGGATTATCTCAAGGGCACGTTGTCGCCCGGCCTCATGGGCAAGATCATCGATTCCGCCGGCAGGGGGAATATCTCGACCATCACCGACCCCAAGGGTGGTAACTACTATAAATACAAAGGGGTAACTGCCATCACCCCTAACCTGAGCGAGGTCTCACTCGCCACGGGCATGATTCTCAACACAGAGGAAGCTATTGATCGCGCCACCCAATCCCTTTTCGAGCAATTGGGGACTAGCTACATTCTCATCACGCGCGGCGCCGGCGGCATGACCCTTTTTGGTAAAAATGGCCGCCTTTCGCATGAGGCCGCGAGGGCCCTTGAGGTCTACGATGTAACCGGCGCTGGCGACACGGCGGCGGCGATTTTCTCTCTCGCCCTCTTCCAAGGAGAAACACCTGTTAGCGCCGCCCGGATCGCCAACCTCGGGGCAGGCATCGTCGTCGGCAAGGTCGGCACCGCACCCGTAAGCGCCCTGGAAATCGAATCCGCCATGTCATCGGGCGGAAGAAACAAAATCCTCTCACGTCCTGAGCTCGGCAGGCACCTTAAGATGGAACGAGCCAAGGGCCGCAAAGTTGTTTTCACGAACGGTTGCTTCGACCTCCTTCACGTAGGCCATATTCAGTATCTCCGGCAGGCAAAAAACCTGGGGGACATATTGGTAATTGGCCTCAACGACGACGCCTCTGTTCGAAAAGTAAAGGGCGAGGGGCGGCCCTTGATAGAAGAGGGGCAAAGGGCGCAGCTGATGAGCGCGCTCGAATGTGTGGATTTCGTCGTCTTCTTCTCGGAGGATACCCCGAAAGACTTGATTGAGGCCCTCAGGCCAGACATTCTCGTAAAGGGTGGGGACTACACGCTGGACGAGGTCGTAGGGCGAGAGATGGTCGAGTCCTATGGAGGCCGTCTGGAAGTTCTTCCCTTCGTTGACGGTGTTTCGACCACCAGCATCGTGAACACGATTCTAGAGCGCTACAACCAGGACAAAAGTCGGACATGAATACAACGGCGAACCACAATTCTCCCGTGGTTGTTACCGGCGCGGCCGGCTTTATCGGTGCGCGGCTGGCGTCACGGATCACCCTGGATGGCGGACAGGTCATTGCCGTGGACGAAACGCCTCACTTTGAGGCGCGCGCCGAAATCGCGTCTCTTTTTCAAGGCGCCTCGCCCCATCGAATCATCGGCATGAACGAGCTGCCCGATTGGCTAGACAGCCCGGAGTCGGGTGAAATTTCGGGAATCTTCCATTTGGGCGCCTGTACGGATACAACCGAGTATGACGAAAAATTTCTCGACAAAGTGAATACCGCCTACACACGCAGACTCTGGGATGTCGCGGCGCGGCGGAAAATCCCTTTCCTCTACGCGAGCAGTGCCGCCGTCTACGGTGACGGCTCTAATGGCTACGACGATGAAAAGCCCCCCGGGGAATACAAGCCGCTCAACCCCTACGGAGACTCGAAACACCGATTCGATATCTGGGCGCTTGGCGAGAATATCAAAAACCGGCCACCCACCTGGGCCGGGTTTCGGTTCTTCAACGTCTACGGATTCGGCGAGGCGCACAAAGAAAAGATGTCCAGCGTGTTTTATCAGGCATTCGTGCAAATTCTCGATCGGGGCGAGGTATCCTTGTTCCGCTCACACAAACAAGGGGTTGCCGATGGTCATCAAAGCCGCGACTTTATTTATGTCGAGGACGTGGTGAAAGTGCTCTTGCACGCTTGGCGAGATGGCCTTCCGAATAACATATATAACCTGGGGACCGGCCATGCTAGGACTTTTCTCGACCTGGCAAACGCGGCCTTCGCCGCGATGGGACGGGCGCCTAAAATAAAATTCATCGACACGCCTCCCCACATTCGCTCTCGGTACCAGTATTTCACCGAGGCGAAGATGGATAAACTAAATCGCAGCGGTTATACGGCTCCTTTCATCTCTCTCGAGAATGGGGCCAAGCTTTACTGGGAGCGGCTGAAGAAAGCGCTTGCCACACAGGGGAACTGAGGGTCAACCGATCTAAACACGAATCATAAAATATCTTCTAGACACGCCCTTCGCCCACGAAGGATATATACCCGTGAAAATTGCTCTTCTCGGCAGCGGGAGCCGGGGCAACTCGGTGCTGGTCCGTACAGGCGACTTCTCGTTTCTGGTTGACGCCGGACTCAGCGCCCGGGAAACCACTGCACGATTGGCCCTAAAGGGGCTCTCACCCGGTGACTTGCAGGGCATCGTCCTGACCCACGAGCACTCCGACCACATCCGGGGCGTGGGACCCCTGGCCCGGCGCTTTAACCTGCCGGTGTGGACGAACGAAGCCACCCTGGAAGCGGGGAAGCAAAATCTTGGCGCCCTTCCCAAATGGGTCCCCATCGAAATTGGCATTCCCTTTACCGTCGGTGATGTCGAACTAACACCCTTCAGCATTCCACACGACGCAGCCGACCCGTTCGGCCTTACGCTCAAATCGGGCCAAGGCTACCGGGTGGGTCTGGCCACGGATATCGGCTTCGTCACCCAGCTACTTCGCTCGCACCTCAAGGGGCTCAACGGTCTCGTCCTCGAATTCAACCACGATGCCGCTATGCTGATGGATGGCCCCTACCCTTGGCCCGTGAAGCAAAGGATCAGGGGGAAACTCGGGCACCTGAGCAATGTAGATGCCGCTGGGCTCCTTGGAGAAGTCGCCTCCCACGATCTTGAGTGGGTGATATGCGCCCATATAAGCGCGGAGA
>Ga0209403_10002142_pt1 | contig 24051 bp, 25 predicted proteins | sample ArcticOcean_MG_C_8_FD_187440 | JGI IMG/M metagenome (GOLD analysis project Ga0209403, IMG submission 187440) | Marine microbial communities from western Arctic Ocean - ArcticOcean_MG_CB11_86 (SPAdes) (version 2) | ecosystem: Environmental > Aquatic > Marine > Oceanic | place: Arctic Ocean... | reverse complement strand
TGTTTGGTCACTTGCTCGACATCGACATCGAATTAGGAACCGCTGCGCTCGTGCTTTCGGTGACGGCACTATTCGCATTTCTCGGCAAACCAATCGTCGGTTGGCTATCCGACTTTGCTGGCGCGAAGGTAACGATCTGGTTAGCCCTAATTTGCCAGGGTTGTGCCCTGTTGCTTTTCTCAGTCGCAGACGGTCTAACGCTCGTATTTGCGGCAGGAAGTTTGTACGGTTTAGGTTACTCGGGCATGTCGCCGCTGCGCACGTTTTCGTTATCCACGGCTCTCGGCAGCAATACCTACGCGACCGCCTCGGGCGTGTTGCGATGGGTCGAAGCGCCACTAGTACTGTCCGCCTCGCCACTCGCTGGCTGGATATACGACACAACCGGCAGTTATCAGATGGCGTTTCTGATTCTTGCCGGCCTCATGTTCGTGGCTTGCCTTGGTCCTTTTTTTATCAAAGCCGGCGGTGCAATTGAGCGGCGCAAACTGCTGCCGGCTTAAGGGCTCAAGAAGTTAAGCACCCAACACCTCTTCGTCTCGCAGTCGTTTGATCTCATCCGCCGAGTACCCCAGCTCTGCGAGAATCTCAGTGTTGTGTTCACCCAACCCCGGTGCAGGGCGTCGAATCATCACGGGTATTTTGTCAAATCGTGCCGCCGGACGCGGCTGACGGGTTGTGCCAGCGATGGGGTGTTCATATTCAGCCACAATCTCATTTGCCACGATTTGCGGGTGATCGATCACCTCCTCACGTTTGAGAATCGGCGCGCACGGGACATCTTCCGCATCGAGCCACGCTAACCAATACGCCGATGTCTCGGTCGCCAAAACATCGCCGGTTAGCGTTATCCGTTCGGTTACATTGACGGCCCGAGCATTTATCGAACGGAAACGCGGATCGTCAATTTTGATCACGTCCGCCCGCTAATCGGCCAGCATCATCGTAGCTACCGGGCCAGAGGTCATTGATATTAGATCCAGAACACGGATGCCTGCTAAAGGCCCGTCGGGTAGTTCACTGTGTGCCATATGCCTTCAGCGCTTCCGCCATCGCCCACTTGTAGTCTGCTTTTCCATTAGGCGCACGCCGCACCTGCGCGACGAGCAAAACCTGTTTCGGTACTTTGTATCCCGCCAACTGCTCGCGCGTGAAATCAACGACCTCGCCCTCTTGCGCCTTAGCGCGCTCAGCGAGGGAAGCCACGGCAACGACCTTCTCGCCAAACCGCTCATCTGGAACGCCAACGACGAGGCAATCGAATACGGCAGGATGCCGTTTGACCGCCTCTTCAACTTCTTCGGGAAAGACCTTTTCACCGCCCGTGTTGATGCAGGCACTACCGCGGCCCAGCAATGTAATGGAACCGTCCGCCTCGACGGTTGCATAATCTCCAGGAAATGCATAACGGACCCCCTCTACTTCGCGAAAGGTAGCAGCCGACTTTTCCGGATCTTTGTAGTAGCCCAATGGCACAGATCCCGATGTCGCCAACTTGCCAATTTCGGCAGAGCCCGGCTCGACAAAGCGGTCGTCATCGGTGAGGACTCGTACGCCTTCCATCAATTCGAACTCCGCCGTTTGCGCCTTGTCGCCGTCACGCGTCATGACGGAGCTCCCCATGCCGCCTTCGGTAGAACCCATGATGTCGGCGAGCACCATGTCATGATGGCGCAACAAACCTAGTTTGGTTTCTTGACTCCACATCACGCCGCTCGAAGTAATCTGTTTCAGCGAACTAAGATCATATGCGTTACCACGCTTCGCCGCGTCATCCAACGCCACCAGGATGGGTTTGGCAAACGCATCGCCCACAATGATGAGGTCAGTAACCCGATAATGTTCAACCAACCCGAGCAGGTTGTCGGGGTCGAGCCCAAGTTTAGCGGTGGTAACGACCGTGCCACCCATAAACATAGGCAAGAAGCTGCCGAGCCATACCCCGGTTCCATGCATGAGTGGACACCCTGGGAGTGAGATCGGCGGCGCGCCTACTCGGGCTAACATCTCTCGATATTCATCTAGGTTAGTGGGTGGCTCGAGTTCGCGCGCCGTGGCACCCATCTGGATCAAGCCGCTCACAAATTCACCCGCCGAGTACATCACACCCTTGGGCAATCCCGTTGTGCCACCGGTATAAAGCATGTACAAGCCATCATTGTCCTGTTCGCGACGCGGCAGCGGCGCTGTATCGCGAATACAACGTTCGTAATCGAGCGATCCCTTTAGCAGGCTTTCGGTTCGATCATCGATCTGGATGAAGACTTTTACCTTGGGTAGGCGCTCTTTGATTTCCCAGATGCGCATCGCGTAACAGGCTTGATAGAACACCGCTTCCGCGTCGGCATTGTCGAGCAAATAAACCAATTCGTCGGCTTTGTAGCGATAGTTAACGTTGATCGGACAACCACCGATTTTGAAGATGCCAAATTGCGCTTCCTGGTATTCATTGGAGTTGTGTAAATACAACGCGGCCTTCGAGCCAGGCGCTAAGCCGTGTGCTTCAAGCGCGCCCGCGACGCATGCGGCACGACGCTCGAAATCGCCCCATGCCGTAACAGATTGGTCGCAAATGACCGCATTGCGATTTGGATAAAGGTCGGCGACTTGCTCCCAGGCGGTAGCGAAATGCATTGTTCAAATCTCCCCCAGATTTTGCCCAGCAATCGTACACAGAATCAGGGGATAAAGATCCCGTCGACACTGGCAACACTCTCGCCACTAATTGGCCGCTTTGACCAGTCCGCGTGCCGACATCGCGCATAATGCGCCGAAAGAATGCGGCTTGGAACCAACTTCAGAGTTGGTACGACATTTGTATTGTTACTTATAGAGGTAGCTTACGAGGCAAAGAAGTTAGTCTGAGACCCGCCTGCAATACATGATCTGCCGGCCAATAGGAACGAGAACAATGATTAGCAACATAAGATTGTCACGCATAGGCCACCCCCGCGCCACGCTGTGGGCGATGGCTTTGCTGGCCTTAGTTTTCTTGGCGCTCGGCTTATGGGCCGAGGCTTACCTACCAGGCATGGGCGCGGTAGATACGCAGATAAATGACTTCGAAACCCTCGGCAGCATCACTTGGGTGAAGCAGCTGTTCGTCGCATATAACCCCTTCTAGAATTGGAAAGCACGATGTCCGATGACCGTCTCGCTCGCATTAAAAGCAAGTTCCGTATAGACAAAGACCGCGGCTGGGTTTTTGGCGTATGCGCAGGGTTGGCTAACTGCTTGCACACCGATCCAGCGATAGTCCGTGTGGGGGTTTTGGTAGCAGCACTGTTTTTTCCTAAACTGATGATCGCAAGCTATCTTGTGGCTTGGTTGATCCTGGATGACCGCTTAATTCTGAACAGCCGTTCAAAGGTCCGTTGAGTCGGCACTCTTATCTTCACCCTGAGTGCGTTCACCAGGAGTGCGATCGTTTTCTAGCTGCCACTGTTCGAACGCATGCATCTCTTCGGTTAGCTGACCAAATACGTAGCCGATAACAGCTACATCATCAAGAAAGCCCAAGCCGAATATGAAATCAGGGATCACATCCAACGGAACGACAAAGTAGAGCACCGCCGCAACGATGATCACGATGGTCTTGTTCGACAACTCCCGATAGTCGCCGGATAACCAAGCCTTCAGCAACGCTATGAACAAGACCAGTTGATCTTTGGCCTGGGCCACCCGATCACCGCTCGCGCTGTTGAGCTTCTTCGCGGCTTGCGAGACCACCCGCTGTAATCGCGTTGGTGATTGCACTAACTGTTGAGCACGATTCTTGAACTCGCCAAAACGAGGAGGCTGTTTAGCCATCGGACACGCCTTGGACAAATCGCAACATCCACTCGGCGAGCAACAATTCGTCGGTCTGTTCGACTAGGCTTAACAAGCCCCTTGCATGTACGTCGGGGCCAAGAATATCCCGACGCATGTCCATTAGAACCTTCGAATATGCCTTTGCGAACTCAGGGTGTCCTTGAATCGTAAGTACTTGATCATCAACCGTGAACCCAGTGATCGGACAAAAGTCATTGGTAGCATAAAGCTCGGCGCCATCCGGCAACTCCACGACTTGGTCTTTGTGGCTTGAAATCAACGCAATTCGATCTGACTCAACTTTGCCCATCCACGCAGGACACCGCAGGAGCCGACTCTCGTGTACGCCGACCGCCCAGCCCTGAGGCGCCGCTGCGACGCGACCGCCAAAATAGTGGGCCATCAGTTGGTGTCCAAAACACACACCAATTACTTTCTTTTTCGCGGACAGCACCTCGTGCAGAAAATCGACGAGGCTTGGGATCCATGGCAATGGTTCATAGACACTATGCCGGCTGCCAGTAATCACATAGGCATCGCACGCGGTATCCGAAGGTATCTGCGCGATGTCCTGTACCCAGTAATTGGTAATAGCTACCGTGCTGTCCACGCTTTTGAAAAAGCGTTCGAACATCTCAGGATAGTCGCCGTGCGCTTCTCGAAAGCCGTCCATGACACGGTCGGTTTGCAGGATGCCTATATGCACGCTAGTGTCCTAAATGATCTCGAAGTAGCGTTCGAGCTGCCAGCTGTTAAGGCTTTTTTCGTACTCCGCGACTTCCCATCGCCGAGACATTACAAAGTGATCCACAAACTCATCCCCAAAACACTCGCGTGCCGCCGCCGACTGGTCCAAGCGCTGCGCTGCAGCGGCTAAGTTGCTAGGGAATTTTCGCGCCGACGGGAGATCATCTTCAGCGTCATAGGCATTGCCAGTAACTGGATCGCCCGGCTCTATCTCTTCGCGAATGCCTCTTAAGGCGGCTGCGAGTATCGCTGCTGCAACAAGATATGGATTGCCGTCGGCCCCACCCACGCGACACTCGATGCGTTGGCTCGAATCGTTGCCCGGAATTACGCGGGTTGCCGCCGTGCGGTTTTCGATGCCCCAGGTCGCGGCCGTCGGAGCCCACGCGCCCTTCACCAATCGGGTGTAACTATTGATCGTGGGCGCAACCAACGCCAAAAATTCTGGCAGATACTCGTTCAACCCCCCGACCGCAAAGCGCTGCATCGCAGACACCCCATCATCGCAAGACGCATCGAAGAACTGGTTCACCTGGTCGGCGTCGTTGAGGCTTAAATGGTAGTGGCCACTTTGCCCCGGATAGTCCATGGACCATTTGGCCATGAATGTGGCGATCAAATCCTGGCGTTGAAAAAACACTTTGGAGAACGTCTTGAACAGCGCCGCACGGTCTGCAGCATCTATGCCGGCCTTGGACTTCAACGCGCCTTCCCAAACTCCGGGACCGGTTTCACAATGTAACGCTTCAAGGTCGCAGTCGATCGCTCGGGCATAGTCCATCAATCCCGCAAACCGGTCAGACTCAACCGAGGCGCGAAGCACCGAATAGCCGAAACTACCAGGCGTCAACGGACGCAGGTTGCGATAACCTTTGTCACGAATCGAGTGTGCCGTTTCGGCAAACACAAAAAATTCATACTCAAAGCCTGACCGAACGCTAAGACCGTCCTCGGCATAGTCTTCGAGCACTTTTTGCAAACGCGTACGTGGACACAACGGGTGAGCCGTGCCGTCCGAACGGACAAATTGTCCGATAAAGTAGGGGCAATCTTCGTCGGGCAGCCAGCGTTCGGTCGCCACCAGCAATTTGAACCCTGTGTCCGGAAAACCACTATGCCAGCCGGTGTATTGGCTTTGGTCGTAGAGCTGGTCGTCCAGGTCCCAGCCAAAAACACAGTCGCAAAACCCGCCCTGCTTAGCCAATAAGCTTGTGAATTTGTCCAATCCAATGTACTTCCCACGAATAACACCATCGATATCGGTCAAGCCGATTTTGACCTTGGTGATCCCCTGCTCACGGTATTGCGCCAATTTTTGCTCTAAGTGGTCGGCATCGTTTGTCGCCATGCTTTGCATCCTCGGCACTGTGGAGAGAGCATTCTATGCACAATCTGTGTAGCCACCAATGGCTGATCCAGTTTCGCCTCAGCCTGTGGATAACTCTTTGGATAACTTATAGCACCCGCGCTAGCCTTACCCTCACCCAATGCATGGATGAATCAGGCCACCCCTTCCATATGGAGAACTATTCCTAACTAAATCAACTAGTTAAAGCTTCAGAATCAACAATTAGATTAAACAGCGCGTCCATCTTTACGGGCCAACAAGGATTAATGCAGCATGTGAATAAAAATGTCCAACGCATCAGTTAGTGGCCGCTTACACGCTAAACCACTAAATGTAATGTTTTTGTAAATAAAGTGCTCGGAAATCGCGCCTGTATACAACGGTTATTATTAGTCGCGAGTTTTGCGGTTGAGCGTTCTGTTGTGAGAGCGACCTTAGAGGCTGTTGTAAAAATTTCTGCAAGACGAATGCTGCGCGCTCAACTCCGTCGAATCGCCAATCAGAAATCCTCCGGATTTCTGACAAGACGAGCGCGAAGCGCTCGTCACTCTTCAGTTTGATCCTCCGGCAACCGTACGCCATTGTCGGTCGCGAGAATTGGTGAGATCTCGGTAAAGATCTGCTCGTCCAACGGCAAAGGCATACCCTTGTCGTCCACAAGCCCGCTCCAGCCGCCCTCAGCCACGTCTAGGGTGGCTTCGGATCGACGTCACCAGGCTCAGCCTGGCACGGCACGGCCCACAAAACCGCCAGCAACACCGCCGTGCTGCTAGTGAGAGTATTGCAGCGACCAAAAGATTCGGGTGCTTTCATTACCTACTCCAACATCGTTAAATTCGCTCGGCCACTCACGCGCTTCATGCGATAGCGGTGTGGCTACCGATAACCTGCTCGTTAAGGAACCGACTTCGCTTGTGAACAAACAGATTTGCCAGCTCATACCCATGCTCGTGAGGTGGTACCAGTCTTCTGTCAGATTGTTACGCTCAGCATATCCGGCGTCTACAAAACGCCCAATTGCCCCAAAGGTGCTTCAAATAACACCTCTCCCCTGACCAAGAGCCCGTGATCGATCATCAACCCCAATTACGCAAACCCACGATTCGCCGACACGCCAGTCATCGCGATACGCTGGGTAGTAGGCAGCAAGTCCGAGGCAGTCTTTTTTGAATTGATGTAGGCCGCCATCTGAAATAGAGTCTCGACATATAAATCGTCCCAGGCAATTACATTGAAGAAGCTCGCAATCATCGCGTTCCTCGCAATAATTTTACCGCCGGCTCACGGCCAAAACTCCGATGAGATTACGTCGCAGACGATCGGTGGCAGTGAAGCGGTGGTCGGCGTGTGGGATCTCGATCGAACCCGACAAACGGCAACCACGCCGATCACTACTACCAGCACGCTCACCGTCCTCGCGGCGGTCTCGCGGAACAGTTATCAAACTCGTAGCGAATCGAGCAGCGTCCAGTATATGGAAGAAGACCAAAAGGTATGGACCAAAGGACGCTGTTCAGGCGGGGTCTTCTCAAGAAAGAACAAAGCTAACCCGTGTGAATGGGATAGTAAATCCAAAGGCATTTTGAACGTTATCGGCCGTAACGTTGAGATCAATTATGCTAACCCTAGTTATCTGTCCGACACACTGACCCTGCGTGGCGACGTCATGGAAGGCTCTGACCCGAATGGCGAGCTAAGCTACATCAAGCGCAAGTAGGCTCGTCCGCAATGCGAGTCCTTCGGGGTCACCCCATGCGCAACTGACCTAGGAAGTCACGTTTGCCAACACCGATCCCCTGCATGCGCAAAATGTCATAAGCAGTCGTTGCGTGGAAATAAAGGTTAGGCAACGAAAACGACAAAACGAAATTCTCGTTGCTAAACGGAATTTCATTCGAACACAATCCGACCATCGCTCAGCGCGTTGATGCTATCGGCGTCAACCGCTCGCAACTCTTCGGGCGCGTCCGCCAGCAATGTCTGAAGGCCTTGGTAGTCCATCTCCTCATCACTCCCGGGCGGTCCGAACTTCGCCTTGTTGCATGCCGCGGATCGTGCCTAAGGAATGGTGCACAACGCTCACGATCTGAAAGTGAAAGCTCAGCATGTCAGGATATAGCCGGGTTCCTACGACGTCCGCTAACGGGATGTCATTCGCATCGCAGTGACTTGCGCCTTTGTCTAAGAACGCCGCAGTGCTGTCGAGGACCTGTAAATACGAGACAACCTAGTGTCCTGAATGGCTAATTCGTGGAATTACAGCGCGTCCCACAAGCCCTTCGGGAGGCCCAGCTTCGCCAATAACCGCGTTGTGCCCCTTGCTAGTGATCGGCGCCCACGCCGAACTAGTACGTGTCCCAAATGCGTAGCGTTTGGCGATGCGCACTTCGAGGGCAGGATGTCCGAGTCAAAACCCGCAGGGCTTTGGGAGGTTTTCGAAGAAAACCGTCGGAGCAAAGATTGGCGAGACGGCAATTTTGGAACAGACACTAACTAATGCATGAAGTTGAACATCTTGCGCCGATATTGTGCGGCGAGGGCATCGCCCTTACCTAAGACGGTAAAGATGCGCAGCATGGTCAATCGCCCGATGTCCTCGCGAAACTCCCGATCCGTGCTCAATATATCCATTGCGCCTTCCAAGGCACCGACATAGTCGCCCGCAACCATCGTTTGCACGCAGTGTTGGTATTTGATCTCCAGATCGTCTGGATTCGCAACCAACGACGCATGCAACTCTTCGAGGCTTGGTAGACCCTCCGCTTCCTCGACAAACTCCAACCTACTCTGCGGTCGGTCGCGGTCAGGTGCATTTTCGGCTATCGAAGCAATTAGCGTGCGCGCGTCCTCGAGATCGCCTTTTTGCACGAGCACGTCGGCAAGCTCCACCCGAAACTCCTGATTACTGGGCTCTTCGTTAACTGCATTTTGCAATATGGCCAATGCGGTATCCCAGTCGCCGTTGGCAATGACTTGATCGAGTTGATCTTTGAGCTGATCTTTGAGCTGATCGGCCGACGATTGAGTCAACGCATCGAGTATTGTGCGCAACTGTGTTTCTTCGGCAGGTCCATCAATTTGCTCGGCGATCTTGCCTAGATGCACTACCCGGATACTAGGCAAGCCCTGCACCCGCAGATGTTGGGCGAGCGTTTGATCTTCAGACACATCCGATAACGCAAGCAAGACCTTGCCTTGATACTGACCGATCAACTGTTCGAGCAACGCCTTCGTCTGCACCGACGGTTCAACTTGCTCCGCCCAGAACAGCACAAACACCGGGATCGTCTGCGAGCGTTCTAGAACCTCGGTTTGAAACGTTTCGGGAGTTACATTCAGCACCGCACCTGCATCCATCAACTTAAGCCTTACTTGGAAATCGAACCGCGAATTCTACAACACCTGATCGAAGGAAATCTGGCGCGAAAGCGGACGTTCACCGATCCAATCGAAACCGTTGGCTTGGGTCGCAAATTGCAGGGTCGATACGGTGCTCTCAAGCGGCGCGAAGACGCTTTGCAGAAGCCCAGAACAGTTATTTTGCTCGCTAACATGCCCAATGACGACGTGTAGATTTTCGTGGGCAATATTTCCAAGCAGCGTGCAAGACTGCTCATTTGATAGGTGGCCATGATTCGCGCCGACGCGTTGCTTGAGACGGTGCGGGTACGAGCCGTTAAACAACATTGTCCGGTCGTGGTTGGCCTCCAACAGCAAATAGTCACACCCAGAGAACTGTTCGACAACATGTTGCGTCACACAACCTAGGTCCGACAGGACCCCAATGCGTTGCCCACCACTTTCTAGCACGAATTGAGTCGGCTCTCGTGAGTCATGGGGCACTCGAACTGGATTAATCGAAACGTCACCGACAACAAAGCCGGAGTCACCATCAAATGGCACGGCGCCGCTTATTTCCCGCGCTTTTTTGAGCGTGCCGTAGGACGCATGCACCGGGATCGCATACTTATGAGCGAGCGGCGCGACGCCTGAGATGTGATCTGTATGCTCATGGCTGACTAGAATTGCATCAAGATCACCTGCGCTCAAACCGAGGCGAGCCAAGCGCGCCTCTGTCTGTTTGAGGGTAAATCCGCAATCGACGAGGACTAAGGTATTTCCAACCCAGACAATCGTTCCGTTCCCCCGACTGCCGCTGCCGAGCGAGGCAAACCCCATTAGGTCGCGAAATCTCGAATCATGACCAGCACTTGCTGTGACGTTTCGGCATCAATAAACAAACCTTCTTCGCCACGCACCGTTACATCATAACTTTCCCTGCTGCCGTCAATGTGCAGCACCACATCCAATAGGACTATCTCATCGCAACTAAAGGTGATCTTGCAAAAGAAGCCTGGCTCGGATTCTTCGCCAAACACATCACTTGGTATGTTCACATGATACCGGCCTTCCTCGCGATCCAGCGCGAGAATGTCCACATTCGCGTTGCCCAATGCCTGGCCGAGCGTCGCCCATGCCCTATCGAAATCAAGGTTCAGCTTCAACACTGGGTAGCCTTGACTATTGCGCGCAATTTCTGATTTACGCGAACTACCGATCTGTGTGGCCACTTTCGACACCGTTGTCTCAGCCACTCTGGCGACAACATAAGCTCCAATTTCATTGAGTAGATCGGTTTCCGCTTGCGGTAGATGTGAGCTCACGTCGCCCAGGGAGTCGACGTTGTCCGGCATCGGCAAACCTTGGCTGTCGTTCTCATGGCGTAGATGAATTTCGGTACTTTTCGGTCGCAAACCCTGCTCAACGCGAATCAAGAATCGATCCATTCCGCTCACGACCCCTGCATCCCCTTTTGCATCCTTAACCACGGATCGAATCACATCTCGATAGGTTTCGTGGCCCACCACCTCCATCCAACTTGTATTAAGGCGACCAACCTCGGGCGCGTCGTATGTCACCGGCACGCCGTTGTCGGCGATAAACTGTTTCAACTTCGGCCAAGCCGTGTCTGGGCCTTCAGGAATGACGAGCCAACTTCGCTCGCCGAGTTTCTGCAGCCTCACCTCACCTTGATTGTTGTCGCCATAAATCGCATCTGGGAGCGGCGGCCGATTGGGGTAGAAGGCGGGGTTGGCGCGCGAGGTAATTGCCGGGATCGGAAACGGATCAGTGTCTTTCGGCACTTCCAGGTCCTGCGGAATAATTAAAGGATTGTCCTCAAGCGCCTCGAGGTAGTCGTCTGCGGGGGTTTTCAACGCACCCTCTTTACCATCAAACCACATGCATCCCGGCGCGAATACGATTACGGCAAAGCATACGGCCCAGAATCTATGCATATAAACTTTCCATCTGCCGGCACCCACTCCTACTACCTTGCTTATCCTATTACCCTTCCGCTTAGAGAGCACCGGCTTGCTTTAGCCGAGTTCGAACTTCCTCGTGGTGAGCTTTTGACAACTCAAGCAACGGCAATCGGATGCCGCTCTGAATCTTGCCCATTTCGCTTAGCGCCCATTTCGTTGGCGACGGTGAGACTTCGACGAACAAGATTTCATGGATCGGTTGCAGTTTTCGGTCGAGCGCTGCTGCCGCATCAACGTCCCCGTCGAGGAAGCTGCTGCAAAACTCAGACATCTCTTTGGGAAATACGTTCGCAGTAACCGATATAGTGCCAACCGCACCGAGCTGCAACATCTGCATTGTCTGCGCGTCCTCGCCCGAGAGAACAAAAAACTCGTCAGATACCCGTTGGCGGATGTCGCGGACCCGTTCGGCATCACCACACGCTTCCTTGATCCCAACAATCTGCGCAATCTCGGCCAACCGTGCCACCGTTTCGGCATTCATGTCGCATCCGGTTCGCGGTGGTACATTATACAGCACGAGCGGGCCATCCGTGTTTTTGGCAACCGCCTGATAATGTTGGAACAAGCCTTCTTGAGTGGGTTTATTGTAGTAGGGGGTGACGAGTAAACACGCATCCGCACCGGCAGCCTGCGCTTCTTGAGTTTGATGAATCGCCTCCGCCGTGGAATTACTCCCGGTTCCTGCAACCACCGGAATTCGACCCGCGACAACTTCAATTGTGCGCTTGATCACCTGCAGGTGCTCATCCGTCGTGAGCGTCGCGGATTCGCCGGTCGTACCCATCGGTACAATACCGTGGGTGCCACTGGCTACATGCCACTCAATTAACGCATCCAACGCTAGCCAATCGACTTCTCCAGACGAATGCATGGGGGTCACTAACGCAACGATACTGCCTCTTAACATTTGACCATGGGCTCAACATACGAAAGAGCGCGAATGTTACGCACGCTGCACGCAAGGAACAAGCGCGGAGCGCAACTCAAGATGCATCACGCCTCGACCGAGAGCGCTTGTTCTACGATGAAAATCACATGCCCCGTGTGCGCTCGAGTTTCAATGTTACCACCCCGCTTTTTCTTCATCCAAGCTTGAATCCTCTCAAGTTGAAAGTGGACTGCTGAACGGCCCACATGATCAACGCGTGTGCCGCCGCGCAACATGCCCGCCAGACGCATCGCGTATTCGATCTGAAGATTCTGGCGGCGGGTCGTTACGTCACCTTTCAAATCAGCTTCAAATATCGCATCGCTCAGGTCGCTGAGCATCGTTGCCACATCGTACTCATTACCGTAGAGGCGCGAGTCAGTCATGCGTTGCAGAGCGCGAGGGTGGAGCAAATAGTTCAACACCAAACGCTGCGCGGCAAGAATAGATCGGTGCAGCTTAGGATCCTCCGGCGCGCCCAGGAAATCAAACCCACGCCGTTGTGGCTGTAGGCGGCTAAATACCGCACTCGCGTCAAAGACCGTATCGACAAACACTAAATCGCGTAACACCTGCATGGCGCGTTTTTGTTCGGCGAGGCTCACTGGCAAATAGGGCACGCGGTCACTGCCCGGAGGCAGGCGCTCAACGTACACGCCACCGATGTAACTTGCGATCACACGCGCCGCTTGAGCCCACTGATTCACCAGCGTACGGTGACCGTTACTCAGCGGCTGCCAAGACGTGTAGCCGTCATAGCGGTCCAACATCGATGTGTGAATAGTCTTGAGGTGCTCGATCCGCATTCTTGCGTAGCCAATCGCATCACCACTCATATCCCAGATATTGACCCGCGGATCGATCCCATATCCGGGGCTGCGCATATCGTCAGCATCGTTGCCAAACACATGCTGCGGCTCACCAGACCTTGCCAACAACGCTTCGAGCCTGGCTCGTTCTGCAATCTCCCCTAGCACCGCCTGGGAATAACCAAATTCGATCGCCCAGTCGTCGTAGGGACCAGGCCGGGACTGGAAAAACCAAGTCTGAGCGCGTCCGGGCGGCGCCACGTTGACCGCTTCATAATCCATTACAGAAGCCGACAAGCCGTCGGCGCTAACGCCAGCCGGGTCAAACGGATCATCGGTGAAATGACTCGCCTTCATGTTGTGGTTGAGGCCCAACGTGTGGCCAATCTCGTGGAGGATCAACATGGACAGCGCATCCTTCAAGAGTTGCTCCTCGAGCGAGGCATCGACACCTTGAATATCTAGGGCGAGGCTTGCGAATTGGTAATTGCTCTGCATTGCACTTGCGAGTACGCAGTGGGCACTACTCGTGAAGCTCATGGCTGACGGCTGCAACACCTCTTGGGTCTTCGCATAGTTAGACACGAAGCTGTATTCGAGCATTATGTCCGCACCCAGAATCTGTCCTGTGCGCGGGTTGCTAAATGACGGGCCCATACCGCCGAATGGCGGGTTTGGAGAAGACGTCCAGCGCAAGACGTTATAGCGAATATCGCCCGCATCCCATGTCGCATCATCCGGTTGTACTCGCACCGCCAGCGCGTTGGAGATACCCGCTTTTTCGAACGATGAATTCCACGCCAATGCCGCTTCACGGATCGTGTCCCGAAACTCCAACGGGGTAGTGTTTTCAATCCAAAAGGTGATGGGCTCGACCGGGTCGGAGACGAACGCATCCGGGTCTTGTTTTTGCAGATTCCATCGATTGATGAGATCGCGATACGGTGTGTGACTGGTCGCAGTCAGATCCGTTACGCGGTCGGTGAAGTAACCCACCCGGTAGTCGTCGCGTCGCGCCTCGTAGTTGTTGTTCGGCATTGCAATAAACGAATGTTGCACTTGAATGCTCACCGCCCGGCTATCCGTCACATCCGCTCCGCCTTGAACCGCAGGCGCAGGATTTCCATACACATATTCGACGACAACTTCGGTGTTTTGGGGATAGCTCTTTGCGCTTACGATCTTGCTGCGCGAGTCGCTCAACTTACCGAGCATGAACCTGTCGGTCGGTTTCACATCAGGATTGGGGGTTGGCTTTATCTGCGCGAGCTTTTCCTTCAGCAGCACACTGTCGAGCGAAATGATGATGCCATCGTCATCCTCGGCTTCGATTTTCTCCACAGCGAGCACCGCCTCAGAAATGTTTGCCGAGCGCGCTCGGTACAACGGGTGTTCAGGATCGAAATAGAAACTCGTATTGCGCTCAACAATCTCAATGCGATCGAAGTGTCGACGCAGTTGCAAGACTTTGCCACGGCCGTAATTGCCACGAAACAAACCCAGACCGGCCACCCCATCTACCACATGTATGTGGTAGATGAACTCTTGGCCAAGCTGGGACGGTTGCAACAGTAGCTGCAGCGCGCCGTCCTTTCGGTTCTGGAGCAGGGTAAACAGGCCGCTTACTTCGTCACTTTTCGTCCTGATCTCTGCGACCGACTTACCGCCGTCGCCTTCCGCGGCGTCGGTTTCGGCTGCTTCTTCGCCGCACCCAGTCGAAAACAACAGTACAACAAGTACCCAATGGGCATTTCGCATGGTTAAACCCTCGGAGGCTTTTTGACTATGAAACTACCCTCGCCACGAGAAGGCAACGCTACGCGGGCTTGAAGTAAGGCCTCCGACTAGCCCGTATCGTTCACGGTGGCATTCTGCGTCCTTGGCCAGGCGTTGTAGATTGCCTTGACGAGCGTCGCCAGAGGGATCGCAAAGAACACCCCCCACAACCCCCAAAGACCGCCAAATGCCAAGACTGAAACGATGATCGTGATCGGATGCAGGTCCACGACCTCGGAAAACAGCACCGGCACCAAAACGTTGCCATCGAGGAATTGGATGAAACCGTAGCCCACCATGACCCATGCCAAATCCCAAGACCAACCAAATTGAACGACCGCAACGATGAACACTGGCAATGTCACGACCGCGGCACCCACGAATGGAATCAACACCGAAAGTCCGACCAATACGCTCAGCAACGCCGCATAATTCAAGCCGCACAGCGTCAACAGCACGAAGGTTGAGGCTCCTACGATCAATATTTCGATGAATTTGCCACGCACGTAATTGCCTAACTGAGCATTCATTTCCTCACCCACGGCATTGAGCAGCGGACGATTGGCCGGCAACAGCGATTGCACCCACTGCATCAACTGATCCTTGTCTTTCAGAAAGAAAAATACCGATATCGGTACGAGCACCAGGTAGATGAGCAGGCCCAACACCGAAAACACTTGCGAAAATACCGTCTCCAACAACGCACCACTCATATTGCCGACTTCGCGCGTGCTTTGGTCAATAAAAGCAGCAATCTGATCTTGAGTTACGTAATGGGGAAACCGTTCGGCCAGGAGGTCCATACGTTCGCGCAAGCCAGCCATCGCCGTCGGCAATAGCTGAATCACGCCTTGCAGCTGTTTGCCGAGCAGCGGCACAATTAGGAAGAAGAAGGCAACGACGGTCCCGGCGAACAGCAGCACCGACAAATAGACACTCAATATTCTCGGCACATTGACGCGACCGAGCAACTTCACAAAACCCTGTAACAAGAACGCAACGACCAACCCGGTCAACACTGGCAGAAGTGTGCTGCCAAGGGTAAGCAGGATCAGCAGCACACCGCTGATCATGACGATCAGGTAAACCGCTTCCTCATTGGAGAAGTAGTCATTGACCCAACCGCCGATGATGCCGAGGAATTTCACGCTTTTTTCTGAATAACGTAGAAATAAGTGCCGTCAATTTCACCTGACTCGAGCAACGTGTTGCCACTTTGCTTTGCGAATACTTCAAAATCGCGCACAGAGCCCGGATCGGTCGCAAGCACCCGAAGACGCTGGTGGGCCGTCATTTCGTTGAGCGCCTTTTTGGCTTTCAACAAGGGCATCGGACAATTTAAGCCTTTTAGATCGAGTTCTCGAACTTCTTCATTCATAACGGATCAGAGTATCACAGGCCGCAGGAACGGCCAGCTTTGAGCGCATAACGCAGTTGAGGCAATTGGCGTATGATTAAATCATGAGTTGCACCCGCATTTATCGTTGCACGCGACGTTTGACGTGGTTCGTCGTAGCTGCGTTGCTATGGCCTACCATCAGCCGTTCCGATACCGTGAATCTGCCGAGTTTGGGTGATGCCTCATCGCGCATCATCTCGCCGCAACTCGAGCGCCGCATCGGCGAGGGATTCCTACAGCAGCTGCACGCTGCCTACCCAACCTCCCCCGATCCGCTCATCAAATATTGGGTAGAAAAGCACATTACCGCGCTTGCCCAGCACTCCGAACTAAGAAAAGCGATTCTCAGTGTTGCTGTGATCGACGACGACACCATCAATGCATTCGCCGCACCCGGTGGCGTCGTCGGTATCAACCTCGGCCTGTTATTGCATGCGCAAGACGTGCATGAGTACAGTTCAGTCGTCGCCCATGAACTGGCCCACCTCAGCCAACGCCATTTCGCGCGTGGCGTGGAAGAAGCGCAAGCTGGCACATTACCTGCTCTTGCAACGCTAATCGGTGCGCTATTGATTGGCGTAATGGGTGGCGGCGAGGCAGGGCTTGCCGCGGTGAGTGCCGCTCAAGCCGCGAGCCATTCGCGACAAATGCGTTTTAGCCGCGAACGCGAACAAGAAGCCGATCGAATTGGCCTAAACACCTTGGTCCGCGCCGATCTTGATCCGTCTGGTATGTCGCGAATGTTCGAACGCATGCAGCGCGCATTTCGGTTCACACGGAAACCGCCCGAATTCGTCCTAACCCACCCGTTGTCGGAAACACGCATCGCCGACGCGCGTAACCAAGCTCTGCAATACCGCGGGGAAACTTTTCCGGACTCGCTCGACTACCATATGATGCGTATTAGGGCGCAATTGAGCTACGAACAAAATCCTACTGCGTCCATTAAGACGTTCCAAAATCGTCTACGCGACCAGCCTGACGACGTGTCAGCTCAATATGGACTCGCGCTTGCCTTGAGCAAAAATGAAGAGCATCAAGAAGCGCTATTGCTCATCGAAACGGTACACAATATTAACCCGAGTAGCATTCTATACACGGCGGCACACGCTGAATTGCTAATTGCCGCCGACGAAAACGACCTTGCGCAACGCATTCTGAGCCATCAACTGGTACTCAACCCAGACAACACGCCGTTGTCCCTCGTGTATGCAGATTCGCTGAATGCCCAAGGCAAGCACACCGATGCCGAGGCGATCTTGGAACGCCAATCAAAGAAACGACCGGATGATGTCGACGTATGGTATGAATTGGCCGAAACAGCTGGGCTCGCCGGCAATATCACTGGTGTGCACCTTGCGCGCGCCGAGTATTTCTACTTGCATGGTGCATATCACCGCTCCATCCAACACTTAGAATACGCGCAACGCTTGGTCCGGCGTACCAACCCGCAACTCTTGGCGAAACTGACACAGCGCATCCAAGACCTACGTACCGCGGTTCGCATGCAAAATAGCTAGTTTCTCTCCCGAAATTGCCTCCCAAAACCCTACGGATTTTGACTCGGGTCGCGACTCCTGTCGCGCTAGCTGTCCGACCCGCGCGGTCATTTCCAACTTCACAACCGCTATGCAACATCACTGCGATGGCGACCCCTGCTCGCTTAGTGTATTTATGTCAGCCAAGCAGCCACTTGCCGAGCACATCCAACCAAACCATTTGGGATAAAACATGGACTACCAGGAGATCCTTTACGCCAAGGACAATGCGATCGCGACGATAACCTTTAATCGTCCGGATCGGCTGAATGCGCTTACCCAACATATGCGCGTAGAAATCTTAGATGCAGTGCAGGATGCAAGCGCGGACGATGCAATTCGCGTTGTCGTTTTTAAAGGCGCTGGCAGAGGATTCTGCGCCGGAGCGGACCTTAGCCCCACCCCCGGTTCTGCCAAAGCCGGAAGCACCGGCGAACCTGAGCCGAACAGTCTCTTGCCGCGAGATGGGTTTCAAGAAAAGTTTGCGCGCGTAATGTGGGATATGCCGAAACCCGCCGTTGCATCGATCAATGGCGCCGCGGCTGGACTCGGCTTCGGCATGGCGCTGACGTGTGACATCCGCATCGCGTCCGATGTCGGCAAATTTGCGGCGGCATTTTCGCGTATCAGTTTAGTCCCGGAAGCCTGTATGACCTTTTACCTACCGCGGATCGTCGGCCTCGCGCGTGCGGCAGAGATTCTTTATACCGGTCGGCAAGTAGGTGCCGACGAAGCTTATGCGATGGGTCTGGTCAATCAAGTGGTGCCACCTGAGCAATTGGATGATGCGGTTGGCGCGATGGCTCAGACGCTCGCCAACGCGGCGCCAATCGCGATTCAGTTGACTCGACGTGAGCTCTTCCGAGGTCTGGAAGGCACCTTTGACAGCCAACTCGAGATGGAGTTGTATCATCAAAAGTTTGCCGGACGCTCGCTGGATGCGCGGGAAGGACCCAAGGCGTTTATCGAAAAGCGCCAGCCCGACTTCCAAGGGCGCTAAGGCGTGCGAGACTATCTATGCAAGCCGTCTACGCCAGTCGACAGCGGCTGCGTATAACACATCGCTTTTTGCGACGGTTGTAATTTGAGTTCAATGCGAACGCTGAAACGCTAGCATGCGATCCAATGGCAATAGTGCTCGCTCGCGGATTGCTGGATCGACATGTATTTCATTGCTTATCCGGTAGGCCTCATCGGCGAGCAAACGATCTAGAGTTTGTAGTTCATTCATGGCCATCCACGGGCAGTGGGCGCAACTTCGGCAAGTTGCTCCGTCGCCTGCTGTGGGGGCTTCTATAAACCGTTTGCCTGGATTGAGCTGCTTGAGCTTATGGAAAATGCCACGGTCGGTGGCGACTATGAAGGTGTCCTGCGACAACTCGCCGGCGGCTTTGATAATGGCGCTGGTCGACCCCACTGCATCAGCCATCTCTATCACCGAAGCCGGCGACTCTGGATGTACTAATACGCCCGCTTCTGGATAGACCCTCTTAAGATCTACCAAGGCTTTGGCTTTAAATTCTTCATGCACGACGCAAGCCCCACTCCAGAGCAAGACATCCGCGTTAGTTTGCTCCTGGATGTATCTGCCTAAGTGTTTGTCTGGTGCCCACAGCACCTTTTCGCCCTTTGCGTGCAACGACTCGACTATCGGCAACGCGCAACTGCTCGTGACCACCCAATCGGACATTGCCTTCACCTGTGCAGATGTGTTGGCGTATACCACAACCGTGCGATCCGCATGCTCCGCGCAAAATTCGGCAAACGCATCCGGCGGGCATCCTAGATCCAATGAACATTCCGCACCCAACGTTGGCATGAATACCTGCTTGTCGGGCGATAGGATTTTCGCAGTTTCGCCCATGAATCGCACGCCCGCGACGATCAGGTTTTGGGCTGCGTGATCACGGCCAAAGCGTGCCATTTCCAGCGAGTCCGATACGAATCCGCCGGTGGCTTCCGCTAAATCTTGCACATCGCCGTCAACGTAATAGTGTGCGACCAAAGCCGCATTCAAGCGTTGCAGATTCTTGCTGATACGCTCTTTGAGAGCCTGCCTTGTGTTCTCGTCGAGCACCGCGGGGCTGTAGATCGGAACGCGTTCCGCGGTAAGGCTATAGTCTGGTAGGGTGAAACTCATCATAGCGCCTCATCGAGGCTGACTAAACGGACCGCGGATGGTAGTGACAAACCGTACAAAAAGCGAATCTGGCGGCCCAATGTCCGTGCTGTTTCTGAGTTCTGGGCCAAGCCAACACAACGACAATTACGTGCGCATTCCAGACGCGTTCAGCGCCGGAGGATGGCGCGTCACGGTCAAATCTCATGAGTCACTGAGCTATCTAAACGGCTACATTTGCGCCGAGGCAAGCGACGCCCATCTCGTTGATTATGATTTGATCTGGCCGATCGGATTCGGCAACGTCGCCACGTTTCTCGACCGCGTCGGTCTGCTACAACTGATCCCACAAACCAAGCTTGTGACCTCGATGAACGCCTGGCTGACGGCCCATGGCAAAAGCGCTTTTTTAGACCGCGCCCCACCCTCTGCCGTCGCATCCTGTGCTCAAACGTTGCTTGAATTCATGGACTGTGAAGGTGGCGATTGGGTACTCAAGCCGAATGCGGGTAGTTTCGGCCGCGATGTTCACTTCGTGCCACAAGGCAAACAAGGACGCGATACTCTAGTCTCTGTCATGGAACGTGCCGACGGTGAGTTCTTTATGTTGCAACGTTTTGTCCCAGCGATCAAAGATGGCGAAACGCGCACGTTGATCGCTGACGGACAGATCCTCGGCAGCTATCTACGCACGCCAACCAGAGACATTCGTGCCAATGTTGCTCTGGATGCACATGTCGAACGCACCGATCTCAGCGCAACAGCGCAAGGTCTCGTGGAAGACCTTAGTGCTCACTTGTTTCGTGCAAACGTCGGCTTCGCCGCGATAGATACGGTCGGGGAACACCTCATCGAGGTCAACATAGCCAACCCCGGCGGGCTAGCCACACTGACCGAGCTATACGAGCACGACTTCGCAGCTGATTTGGTCGCGGTGATTGCTGCACGTGATTTCGATCGGTAGTTAATATTTAGATCGGGGGCACTCTCCTAAAGCGGACCGATAATCTGACAGCACTCCGCGATGGCTGAACTGGGGGCTAGCTAGTCCCTGTCCAATTGTCATCTCGAACGCGCACTTCGAGGGCATGGATGCCCGAGTCAAAAGCCGTAGGGTCTGGGGAGGTTTTCGAAGAAAACCGCCGGAGCAAAGATTGCTTGCGCCAATCCCAGATTGGCGAGACGGGAATTTTGGGATAGGAACTAGCTAGAGCCCATCCGTAAACTCGTATCTTACTGAAATAGAAGGGAATAATTTCATAAAGGCGAAAAAAACCTCCTGCTTTTGTTAAAATTAGTTTGCAAAAAAAGATAACGAACCAGAAGATTTTTTACATGCGAGAGACCCGCACAACACAACGGAGTCTGTTCTGACCACGACATCGGCGTGCAACTTAAGCATCTAACTGACCTATTAAATGGTCACCCAGAGATGGTCTCACTGATCAAAAAGGATCTGGTGAACCGTCCACTCAAGCCCGGTGGGCGCAGCGGACTGACCGTCGAAAATATTTTCAGGTGCCTGCTGTTAAAACAGCACCTCGGCGTCAGCTACGAACAACTTGCATTTCATTTGTCAGACTCGATGAGCTATAGAAGCTTTACGCGGCTCGCGCCCAATTTGTCGCCGAAGAAATCGTGTCTACAATCAACGATTCGACAGATCAAGCCAGAGACATTGGAAACTGTTCACAACCTGGTCGCCGCTGACTGACTTGGAAAAGGCAAGTTCTCGGTTACGTGTAGATAACACCGTCGTTAACAGCGTTTTGTCGAGCACATTGGCCAAGCGCATCGCAACCGGAGTCACTCTGCGATGCGCAACAAACCGACTAAACGGATCCCACACAGCGCCTACTTACAATCGATAAGCGTGCGCCGCAGCATCGTGAAACAAGCTCTGTTTGTCTTGTTCACTGAATTGAGCAGCAATCTTCTTGAAGGCATTCCACAGCACAGCATACGAGCAACTTTGTTTGTCTACCGGGAAATTGCTTTCGAACATACAGCGCTCCGGACCAAACAACTCGATCGCCTTTCGGTGATAGCGCCCCGTCGCCTCTACTACTTCGTCGGAAGTAGCTGGCGTGTCTCGTTTATGCCAGGTGAATCCGTTGAGCGGCATCACGATGCCACCCAACTTCGGGTATACGTTGGGACAGCTGGCAAGCTCCGCCACGTCGACACACCACTGTTCGAAGATCGCCTCCGCGTGACCTGCATAGGGCCCGATCCCCAACGGCCCGCCGAAGTGGTCAAAAATTATCGTGGCATCCGGAAATGTCTTTGCGAGATCGGTCAATTCAGGGATCTGTCGATGGTAAAGCCATGCATCGAAACTGAGTTTTCGATCCACAAGCTCTTGGAACCCAGAACGAAACTCATCCTGCAAATACAGACTCTGCGGTGGGTTGGTATGTGAATTGCGCACGTCGTCATTGGCATCCCAACCAGCCGCGTGGCGGATACCGCGGAAGCGGTCCGACAACCGCATGTGTTCATCCAACACCGTGCCCACGCCCGCCCCTAGAGAGAGGTCGGCGTAGCTCACGATGCCAGAACACGCTTGCACATCGCCGTACTGACCACTTGCGGTCATCGCCGCTACACCGTTGACGAATTCGGTTTCGCCAACCGGTTTGAGCGCCTCTGGACCGCTTGCACGGTACATCGACGAACACTCGACGAAAACCGTGCTGACGACATTGTGCCCCGCGCCAATATCAGCCAGCAGGTCAGGCAGTAAGTACGCGTTGTTTGGATGATCCCAAAGATGATGATGCGGATCGCAGATCGGCCGATCGGGCTCGATGATGTCCTCTTTTACTTGAGCTAACCATTCGTCGCTCATGATATGGCCCCCTAATATATGACAACCGAACGAATACTCTCGCCCTCATGCATCACATCAAATCCCTTATTAATGGCTGCAAGATCGAACGTATGGGTAATGAGGTCGTCGATATTGATTTTGCCGTCCATATACCAATCCACAATCTTTGGAACGTCCGTCCGGCCCTTGGCACCACCAAATGCTGTACCTCGCCAAACACGTCCAGTCACCAGTTGAAAGGGACGCGTCGCGATCTCCTGTCCCGATGCCGCAACGCCAATGATAATACTCTCGCCCCAGCCTTTGTGGCAGCATTCGAGCGCTTGTCGCATCACTTCTGTGTTGCCAATGCACTCAAAAGAATAGTCCACCCCACCATCAGTCAGGTCAACGATCGCGGCCACAACATCATCAACGTCAGCCGGATTGACGAAGTCCGTCATGCCGAATTTTTCCGCCAGCTCACGTTTGTCCGGGTTGAGATCGACGCCAATGATCCGATCCGCGCCAACCAACCGTGCACCTTGAATTACGTTGAGGCCGATCCCGCCAAGACCGAATACGGCAACGTTCGCGCCTGCTTCAACTTGCGCTGTGTTCATAACGGCGCCGAGGCCTGTGGTCACACCACAGCCGATGTAGCAGACCTTGTCGAATGGTGCGTCCGAACGGATCTTGGCTACGGCAATCTCTGGCAATACGGTAAAATTGGAAAACGTCGAGGTACCCATGTAATGGAAAACCGGTTCGCCATTCAACGAAAAGCGCGATGTCCCATCGGGCATCAGCCCTTGGCCTTGGGTCTCGCGGATAGCACCGCACAGATTCGTTTTACCTGAAGTACAGAACTTGCATTGCCTGCATTCAGGGGTGTACAGCGGAATAACATGGTCGCCGGGTTTCAGCGAACTTACGCCCGCCCCGACTTCGCGCACAATACCAGCCCCCTCATGCCCCATGATCGACGGAAAAATACCTTCAGGGTCGGCCCCCGAAAGCGTGAATGCATCCGTATGGCAAATACCGGTCGCCATCACTTCAACCAACACCTCGCCATTTTTAGGGCCTTCGAGTTGCACCGTTTCAATACTCAACGGTTGACCTGCGCCAACCGCGACGGCTGCTCTCGTGTCCATTTGCTCTCCCCAGAAATTATGTCCATGCATATCTTGAACGCACTGGTAGACTACGTCCATATGCAACGTTCCCAACCAAGACGGACCAACCCGAACGGAAACCGTCAGTGCGCCTAGGCCTTTGGTGGAAGTTGGGACTGCGCGAGTGGCCAGGTTATATACCACTCATTCCGCTGCTCGCAAATTACGATCGTCGGGACTTCTCTCACGATCTCGGCGCCGGATTGGCGGTAGGCGTGGTGACTATTCCGCAAGCGATCGCCTATGCGTTCCTGGCC
>Ga0209403_10002141_pt1 | contig 24055 bp, 26 predicted proteins | sample ArcticOcean_MG_C_8_FD_187440 | JGI IMG/M metagenome (GOLD analysis project Ga0209403, IMG submission 187440) | Marine microbial communities from western Arctic Ocean - ArcticOcean_MG_CB11_86 (SPAdes) (version 2) | ecosystem: Environmental > Aquatic > Marine > Oceanic | place: Arctic Ocean... | reverse complement strand
GCAGTCCAAAACTAAACCAAAATTGACACTGGGCTCAGTCGTACAATTCGCATTCAGGCACGAAAACCAATCAGGGCCACACTCGGAACCACAAGCATAACGGCGACAGCAACCCTACGTGTGAGTGCTTCTTCTCGAAACACGAAGTGTCCCAGAAGTAAGGTGAAAAGTGGTGAGCAGGCAACTATGGGACTGACAACGATCAAGCGCCCGGACATAAGGGCGGTGTTCATGACGAGTGCAGATATTCCATAAATCAATCCTGTGATCAGTAGCCACTTGAGTCCAGCTGGAGGTATATTTCGAGGGACTCGACGATTTACTCTAAGGTTATTGGCAAGGGCGAGTGGAAACGATACCGAGTAAGCTATCAGTGCAACGAAAATCGGGCTTGGAATGCTTTCAAGCCCGATTTTGGCAAGGGCATGTGCCAGACTGCGTAGCAGGGCTGCGCTTATGGGTAGAAGTAGGGCGATCATTGGCCAGGAACGAACAGCGTTTCGCTGCCAAGACAAAACCATCACCGCTAGTGTGATTCCTGCCGTACCGAGGGCCACCTCCCATGTAAGGGTCTCTGTCAGGAGTAGTACGCCCAGAGCCACACTGAACAGTGGTGCTGTGGCTGCCAGAGTGCTAGAGATCGTTGGCCCGAGTATGCGTGTCCCTGCCATTCCAAGGTTGGCAGATAGCAGGGGCCGAAACAGTCCAATCACGGCGAGCAGGGGTAGTACTGGTGAAGTCCAAAAGTGTAATTCTAGGTAGAAGGGTGCCGTAAGCCAGTATAATGCCGTGCTCACACCAATTTGGTATAGCGTCGCTGTCTGTGGGTCAGTGTAACGCAAGGCAATACGTGAGCATTGATTGCCAAAAGCAAACAGTGCCGCAGCAAGCAATGCGAGTGCAACAGGCAATAACAGATCAGGCATTGAAGTCACATTCTTAATAAAGATCAGACCTTAACGGAACCGATGTTACGGAGTCTTGAGTTGATTTAATTGCTCAAAGGCTGGCGCTTTGTGACGTCGAGATTTTAAGGCACTCTACTTGGAGACCCCAACAATGCGGGCAGCGCCAATCTATTGGCCTACGACCATGGAAGCTCCGGACTTAATGATGGTGGTAATCCCCTTCCAGTAAGCTGCATCAGACTGGCCTTTGGTTCCTTTGGTGGCGATTTCTTCAATCTGATCAAGAAGATACCTCACAACTTTCTGGTCCCTTTCATCAAGTGAGTTGTACATGCATTGGGATGCGGATTGCTGGTCATTGAAGGGAAGGGTGAGCCTGCGCCGTCCCTTCTTTTCCTGAGCCAGCCACCGATAGCCTCCGCACTCTTTCATCTTGGAGAGGTCGATGCGTTCTTCCGGATGGAGTTGTCGCAGGTGGAAAAACCGGACCCGGCTAAAGCGTGGGATCGGCGCCAGACACGCTCAGGGATGGTGGTTCTGCCGCAAGCTCGCGCATCTGGTCAATGTACTCTTGAAGTTCAGTGATGGCGTGTTGCCGCTGTTCCGGAGTCAGCAGGCCATCCACGGCGAGCATACGTTCTCGGTTCCGCAACGCCCGGGCTTGCCACTGGGCCCGTTCTGTGGGCGTATCGGGATTCCCCCAAGTCTCCACCCATTCGCTCAACCACGCTGCAATTTCCGGCTCAGTTGACTCCCTCCGCAGTAATGCAAGGAAGCGAGGTTGTGAGTTTCGTCGGCGTTGCATGCGCCCGGCAGTGGAGTCCGGGCTTGCTGCTGCCCACTGCGTTTGTAACTCCGCAATCCGCAGTTTTTGGGCTTCGGAAAGCGCACCGAGCCAGTTCTCCAGAGTATCCACCAGTCGCTCCTGCCGCTTGCGCTGGCGTTTTCCTTGAGAACGGGCCAGTTTCTCCTCGAACTCCTCGTTCTCCTCCTGCATTTCCTGCTCAAGGTGGACGATCTGTTCCGGGGTCACTGTCGTCAGCAACCGAGCGATGTCCGGAATCGCTCGGTTGCTCAGGCGTTGCCCCGCCGCCTCAATGCGAGCCTGCCCCTCTTCCAGTTCCGCCATCGTCAGGCCGTCCCCGCCCCGCCGCTGGACTTCTTTCAGAAAGGCGGTGTAGGTTGGGAGTTCGTTGATCCGGTGCCACTCCAGCAACGCTTCCATGCGGGAGTCCACGAAATCATCCTGCTGTCCTGTGAGGTCGAGGTAATCATCAGCCCGCCACACGATATAATCGTCGCCAAACTCATAGATCAGGCTCAAGGTGCTGCATCCGGAAATCAGGGCAATGGCAACAAACAGAACGATAATCCTGAACATAGCGCGTTGTGGGTGAGGTCAATGGACTGGCTCCAGTTTACCAGAATTCTGCGGGAAGTCTAGACGGGGAAACACAATGATGCAATTGCCGGCATTCCGGAATGCCTTGAGTTTCCCCACCACCCTTCTAGCCTACTCAGGAAATGTGGACTGTGTCAGGAATCACTATGAGTAACTTCATCGAGAAATCACGCAGCAACTACTTCCGAGTCACGGACGTGGAGGAGTTCAGGCTGCTCTGCAAGGACAACGGCCTGCAACCATTGACGGGAGAAACGCCGAACAAGCGCGGCGAAGTGGGGTTCATTCTCGCGGATGGCAAGGGCGTGCAGGGTTGTTCCATCCACGAATTCAAGCGCGAACTCGCCACGCTGCTTGATCACGGCGAAGTCTGCGTGGTCCGCTCCATCAGCTACGATGAGGACAACGTGGAGGAAATTCAGGGGCGCACCATTGCCATCCGCAAGGACGGTCGGGAGTTGCTCGTTGACCTCGATGACATCTACCACCGCATCAACGCCAAGTGGCACCTCGACACCTCGCCCACCGAAGAAGAATAACCGCCATGCCCCGCTACTTTGCCTTTGGCTCCAACATGAATGCCGACCGCATGCACGAACGTCTCGGTTGGTCCGCCAAGCGTTTTGCGGCCACGCTTACGGACTTTCGTCTGCTCTTCAACAAACAGGTGCCGAGCGGACGCTGGTGTGTGGCCAACATCACGCCTGCTCCCGGACAAAGCGTGGAGGGCATCGCGTACACCCTCAAGCACCGTGACCTTGATGTCCTTGATGGCTACGAAGGCGTGGCAGAGGGGCACTACGAACGCCTGCCCGTGACCATCTTTACGGCATCCGGAGAAGCGTTCGCGGCCATCGCCTATTCCGCGCTGAAGACGGGACCAGAGTTCCCACCCACCCGCGAATACCTCAATCACCTGCTCGCGGGTCAACCGCTGCTCAACGACAACTACTTTCAGTGGCTTCAGCAAACTCCGGTTTACAATGAAACTCCCGCGAAAGAGCAACACTGGCTCTCCGAATGAAAGGAACTGGAAAGGATTGTCTACACGCTCACCATGACAACGGCAAGGGGTTTGCCACGATCGCCGTCGCTAAGAGACTCGACCCGCAAGAGGCTATTGTCGGTTTGAAAGGCAAGGAGTCTAACGGAGTTTGACTCTCATCTCCAGCGTGTGAGTTGCACTTACGAGTTGAATCCGCGCATTGATTGCAACGGTGTCATCCTGCAAACAAGAGTTGACAATCAAAAAATCTGGGAGGTTTTCGCAAGCGTTGCGGACTCAGCCGCCGAGGAAGAGCCGACCAACTTCCGGATTGGCAAGCAACTCGTCGCCCGATCCCGCGAGTGCGAGGTTTCCGGAAACGAGGACATAGCCGATGTCGGCGAACTCCAAGCCCTTCTTGGCGTTCTGCTCGACCATGATGATTGTCTTACCTTCAGCGTGCTGGAGGTCGTCCAGAATCTCGAACACCATGTCAATGAAGCGGGGTTCGAGGCCGATGGACGGTTCGTCCACGAGCAGCACTTCCGGCTGCATCACGAGGGCGCGGGAGATTTCCAGTAGGCGGCGCTCGCCTCCAGAAAGCACCTTCGCGAGCTTCTTGCGTCGTTGGGCGAGTCGGGGGTATTTCTCGAAAATCTGCTCAGCGGCGGCTTTAGCCTGGTCCGGAGAGTTTTTGAGGTAGCCTCCCATCCAGAGGTTTTCTTCCACGGTCATGCCCGGAAAGATCGACTTGTCCTGAAGGATGTAGGCGATGCCAGCGCGTTTGAGCTTTTCGCTGGAGGTGAGTTGAGTCACGTCCTGCTTGCTGCTGCCCTCGCCCACGTTGATGCTACCGCCAAAGATGTTGGTGAATCCAAAGACGGAGTGCAACACCGTGGATTTGCCGGCACCGTTGGGACCGATCAAGCAGAGCGACTGCCCTTTGCCCACTTGCAGGTTGAACTCGTGCAGAATCTCCATCTTGCCATAACCCGCCCGCAGGTTCTCGATGGCAACAAAGGGGTTGTTGTTGGCGAGTCCGGCAATGGCTGCAAGGCTTGGCCCCTCGGCCGCGATTTTCTCTGCTTCCCGTGCGACTTCGTCCACGGAAATGACAGTTTCCACATTTCCCATGTGGTAGCCGCTCACCGTATCGGATTTCTTCAACTCCGCGTCCGCCATAACTGCTCCGTGATGGGGTTTAAGCGTGTCCGCCCAGGTAGGCGTCAATCACCCGCTGGTCGTTCTGGATTTCATCCGGAGACCCCTCCGACAAGACTTTGCCGTTGGCAAGGCAGTAGATGTGTTCCGCGAGGTTCATGATCACCCGCATGTTGTGTTCGATCACAAACAGCGTGATGCCCATTTCGGTGTTCGCCCGCTTGAGTCGGTCAATGAGGCCGTTGATAAGGGTGGGGTTGATCCCCGCCGTCGGCTCGTCAAGCAGCAGCACCTCCGGCTCGTTCATGAGGGCCATTGCGAATTCCAACAGCTTCTGCTGACCAAAGGAGAGATCTCCGGAGATGAGCAAGCGTTTTTCGTAAAGCCCCACGAACTCCAGCAGCGCTTCCGCCTTTTCCGTCACCTCCGCCGGATACTTGGAGAACATCGTGCCGTAAGTCTCGTTGCGGTGCGGCAGTGAAATCTTCATGTTCTCCACGCAGTTCATCTGCGAGTAGATGCGGGTTTGCTGGAAGGTCCGGAGCAACCCCAGCCGGGCGATCTGTGTGACCCGTATTTGCGAAATCTCCTGCCCCCGGAATTTGATCGATCCGGCATCAATAGGGTGGTAGCCCACGATCGAGTTAAAGAGCGTGGTCTTGCCGGAACCGTTCGGACCGATCAATCCGGTGATCTGGCCTTCCGGAACGCTGAGGGAAACTCCTTCATTGGCGACCACACCTCCGTAGGCTTTCGAGACTCCGGAGCATTCGATCACGCTGGTTGCGATGCCTGCCATCAACTGCCTCCCTGTCTGCCACGGGTTTTTTCCACTCGGATGCCGAAGCGTTCCGGCCATTGTTCCTGTGCCCAGCCCATGATGCCCTGCTGGAAGAAGACGATGTTGACGATGATGAGAGTCCCCAGCGCCACCCACTGCCAGCCCAGCATGTAGATCCAAGTGGCCTCCTTGAAGAGGTGGAATGCGGTGGCTCCCAGCACCGGACCCCAGAGCGTGCCCTTGCCGCCGAGCAGTGCCATCACGACCATGAAGATGCCGAAGGTGACAGTGGGGAAGGCGATTTCAAGCGGTTCGACAAACCCGGTCATGTTGCCGAAGATGCTTCCGGAGATGCCCAGAAAAAAAGCGGAGACGGACCACGCGATGGTTTTGTAGCGCAGCGTGTGGAGGCCCATGCCCTCAGCCTTTTCCTCATCGTCCCGGATGGCGTTGATCGCCAAGCTGAAGCGTGTGGAGTACAACCAGCGCAGAAACAGAAAAGTGGCTGCGGTGAGGGCGAAGCAGAGGTAGTAGAAAAGCAGTTCGCGCTCCAGGGGCTCTCCGGGATGCACGGGCATGGTGATGCCGCCGCCGCCGCCCACGTACTCCCAGGTGCCCACGAGTTCCCCGGCGGCCAACGCTATGCCGAGGGTGCCGATGGCGAAGTACGGTCCGCGCAACCCGAACACCACTTGGCTCAAAATCACCGAGAAGATCACGCAACCGATGGCTGCGGCAAGCAATCCCAGCAGCAGAGCGGTGTAATACTGCGTGTGCGTGTAACTAATCTTGATCGTGCCAGAGTGAGCGGTGTACTCTGCAACATCGTAGTAGAGGCCGATTTGCACAATTGCTGAGACATACATCCCGGCTCCGAAGAAAAAAATGTTCCCCAGCGAGTTGTAGCCCATTTGTCCACCCATGATGTCCCAAGTGAGGGCGAACATGATCATCATCATCCAGATGGCCAACTGGAAGGTGTAGTTGGGAAAAATGAACGGAGCGGCAATCCCGAAAATCAGGAGCACGGTGTACCCGCGCACACCAAGATCGAACTTCATACCACCGCCTGCCGTTGTTTGCTCTGTTGAATTTGCCGGATCACCAGCACCAGCAATAACATGCCCACCACCAGTGCCTGTTGGTATTCAGCTCCAAGGATGAAGCCTCCAAACTGCTCAATTGCCCCCAAACCCAACCCGGTGGCAATCACCCCCGGAAGGTTGCCAAGTCCGGCGGCAGTGACGACCACAAAGGCGCGGATCGAGTGGCTGAGTCCGAAGAAAGGCTGGATGATCCAGATCATCGAGATCAGCACTCCAGCAGCACCGCAGATCGCAGCGTTGAGCGCGTAGGTGAAGGCGTACACCCGCTCGGTGTCAATGCCCATCACCTTGGCGGCACGGGCGTCCTGAGCCGTCGCACGGATTGCCTGCCCCATGCGGCTGTACTTCATGAAGGTGATCACAATAGCCGCGAGGATGGTCGTGAGCACGAAGGAGACGAACTTAATCTCTGCCACCGAGACCATCCCGTCCATGAAGAAGCGAGTTTGAAAACCGGACTCCGCCGTCTGCACTTCCGGACCAAACATCTGGTTCAGCAACTGCTGCACCACGATGGCCAACCCAAAGGTGGCAAGTAGCGAGGTGAACATGTCGCGTCCCACCACGCGGCTGATGATGACGCGGTACATCACCCAGCCAAAGACGAACATCACGATAATCGCCACGGGCAGTCCAAGGATGGGATGGACCTCCCAAGTGTCAGACATCCACCAAGCGATGTAGCCACCCATGATGACAAAATCGCCCTGCGCGAGGTTCTTGACGTTCATCACGCCCCAAACCAGTGCCAACCCGTAGGACGCCAGCGCAAAGATGGCTCCAACGAACAACCCGTCCAGCAGCAACTGGATGTTCAGCACTGGCATCTGAAGCAGTAGGTCAATGTTATCCCACATCACTCAAATTGGTTGAGGGTCCAAGGGGTCGCACTCGGCCCGAATGGTGCTGGGGGCCGAGCGAACGTGTCGGAAAAGGGTCTGCGTACCAACACGAAAGGCAGTACGCTAGAGCAATGGTTTCGGAGTAGCAAGCGTTTCGTCAGAATTGCGGGGCCTCAGTTCTGACGAAAAAACGGAGCGTCGCCCCGGATGGTCACACGGTGTCCGACTCGGCGGTGCGGGTAGTAGTCCCAGAGTGCGTGATGCTGAGTACAGCGGTTATCCCAGAAGGCGAGCGAGCCGGATTGCCACTGGAAGCGGCATTGGAACTGCGGTTGCTCAATGTGTCGGAAGAGCATCTGCAGGAGGGCCGCACTTTCGGTTTGTGAAAGTTCCAGAATGCGTGTGGTGAAGATGCGGTTCACGAACAGCAACGGCCGTCCTGTGACGGGATGGGTGCGCACCACGGGATGTTCCGAGCGCGGGTACACCTTGCCCTCCTCCTCCATGCCTTCGTAACGCCCTCGGTAGGTTTGTTCACCGTCGTGCAGTGCGGTCAGCCCTGCGAGCAGTTTTTGCAGGGGAGTGGACAAGGCTTCAAAGGCGGCGTACATGTTGGCAAAAAGCGTATCGCCGCCGAGGGGCGGGACTTCCAGCAGGTAGAGCATGGTCCCCAGCGGGGGTTCCGGATCACAGGAAACATCGGAATGCCAGTCCTCCCCGGCAATCCGCTTGGTGTTTTCGTCTGCGTAAATCTCCATCACTTCCGGATGCCCCGCCACCAACCTTGGCCACGCGGGGTGCAGGTGCAGTTCGCCAAAGTGTTGGCCCAGTTGCTTGAGTTGCGGCGGGGTCAGTGTTTGATCCCGGAAAAACAACACGCAATGCTCAGCGTGAGCAAGGCGGAGACGCTCCACCGTTTCCGGAGTGAGCGGCACCGACAGGTCGAGCCCACGCACTTCTGCGCCACACTGCGGGGTCAGTTTGTGTAGTTCAAAATCTTCTGCGAGCGTGGTCATATAATGGCTATTTTCTCACCAAAGCGGTTCAGGGTAATATATTGAAATGTGTCTCACGGATTCAACTCGAAAGTGCAACAGGTGAGTTGATTTCAGAGCATAGCTGATTTGGAGTCTTGAAGCCAAGACATTTTCGGGGTTGGTTGTTGAGTCGCGGGAGCCTTGGCGATGACGCTGTAGCGAGTCTTGTGCTCTGCAAGCGTGACCAGAACGGAGCCGCCCAGTTTTTCGATCACGGTGTCGGCCTCCCAGTCGCCGATGTGGGAGCGTTCCTCAACGAGCCCCGGCCGCTCGTCGATCGGGATCCAGCCCCTGATTTGCCCCCGGCGGTCATGACTCCCGTAGCGTTTCCTGCGCAGCTTCCGGCAACGCAGGTGAATATGGAACTCGCCACCACGGCGCTTGTCCGCATGGACATGCTGGTGGATCCATTCATGGCTGACCTGCAGACCCTGCTCCTGCGACAGCCAGCCGCTGATCTGCTCCAGGATCCAGTCCTTGCACAGCAGGTTCTCAACCGCCTCCCAAGTCCCGGGTGCAATCCTCGGCTTGGCTCGGGCCTCGCGGCGGGCCGGGCCAAACGCTGCGCCTCAGCAAGACCGCAATCTCACTTTGGGAATGTCCCGCAAAAGGACCTCAATCTGGTAGCGTTCTTCTTGGGTGAGCTGCGTGTCGCCTCTCATCGGTGCCTCTCATGCTTGCTGGTTTGAAAGGCACTGATGCTGACGCAGCTTGCCTCTCTTCACCAGACGGTGAGTTGCACTTACGAGTTGAACCCGCGCCCAAAGCGCAACACCTGCTTGTGGTAGTAGAGGGCATTGCCCCGCTCGGTCGGAGTGAAGCCTCCCAGCGAAACCTCGCCGTGCTTGTCCCGGAAATCCCGCACCAGTTTCAGCACCATCGATCAACAGGAGAATCGAGGCTTGAGCTTTACGGAGTCAGGCCGGATGGTGATGGTCCTGCGAAAACCGTGGAGAAGCCGCATGAACCGACTGCAAGGAAAAATCGTCCTCATCACCGGAGCCGCCGCCGGCATCGGCAAGGCCAGCGCCCTGCGCTTTGCCAAGGAAGGCGCGGTCGTAGGATTGCTGGACCTCAATCCTGCGGGTATCGAGGTTGCCGAAGCAATTCGGACACAAGGCGGGCAGGCCGAGTTCATTCAGGCCGATGTCAGTGACGCTACCGTGCAGCAAGAGGCCATTGAGTCGCTGGTGGCCTCGCTGGGGGGCGTGGACGTGCTTTACAACAACGCAGGGGGAGCTACGCCGCTTGACGATCACTTGCTGAAAATGCCGCTGGAGGAATTCGACCGTGCGATTGGCCTGAACCTGTTTGGTCCCTTTGCGGGTTGCCGATTTGTGATCCCCCACATGGAGCAACGCGGGGGTGGTTCGATCATCAACACCGCATCCATCCGCTCCATGATCGGCACTGCGGGGGCTGATGCTTACACTGCGGCCAAGGGAGGCATTGTCACCCTCACCCGTGCGCTGGCGTTGCAGTGCGCGCCCAAGAAAATTCGGGTCAATGCGATTGCACCGGGTGCGGTCATGACGGAACGTGTGAAGGCGCTCATGGCTGGAGGAAACGACTCCGGACCCACCGAAGCACTGGTGAATAGGCACTTGTTGGGACTAGGAACCCCGGAGGACGTTGCGGATGTTGCGCTGTTTTTTGCGAGCGAGGATTCGCGCTGGGTGACGGGACAAATCCTGCCCGTGGATGGCGGTGCCAGCGCGGTCTGAGACGAGCTTCAAGGACGAGGTTCCACCCGTTGCACGGTGGTGTGCAAAGTGCCATCCGCCAGGCGCAGAGCAAGTTCGTCTCCGGGCTGCACCTGTGTGCGGGATTTGATGACTTTCCCCTCCGTCGTGGTGGCCATGCCGTAACCGCGCCCCAAGGTCCGGAGCGGACTGAGTGAATCAAGCCGACCTGTGTGCTGTTCGATCTGCGCCTGTTGCGCTTGCAGGCGTTGCTTCACCAGCTTGGGAAGTTGCTGCTGCAACGCCATCACGCGGTTCCGCAATTCCGGGAATTGTCGGGACGGTTGCAGCAGGCGCAGGCGAGTGGCGGATTCCTCCAGAGCAAAACGGGTGCGGTCCAGCCTTGCTCGCAAGCGTTCCCGGAGCCGCAAATCCAGATCGTCCACCCGCTGCTGGAATTGCCGGATTCCGGTTTCCGGACTGCTCAACTGCCGCTTGGCTTGGGTCAAGTGGTCGCGGCAACTGCGCTGCTGCTGCTGCATCCCGCGCTGAAGCCGCATGCCCCATTCCTGCACCGACGCTTCCAGTTCGAGGCGTTCCGGAATCGCCAGTTCCATCGCCGCCGAGGGCGTGGGGGCACGGAGATCCGCGACGAAATCTGCGATGGTGAAATCCGTTTCGTGTCCCACCGCCGAGATCACGGGAATCCGGGAGTCCGCAAGCACCCGCGCCAGCCGCTCGTCGTTGAACGCCCACAAGTCCTCCATCGACCCCCCGCCACGTCCGACGATGATCACGTCCAACGGCGGAGTCCGGGAGATTGTGTTCAGCACCCGCACCCCCTCCACCAACGCAGGAACCGCTTGGTTGCCCTGCACCACCGCCGGAAAGAGCGTGACCGGAATGCCCGGAAAGCGTCGGCGCAGCACCGTGAGCATGTCATGGATGACCGCCCCCGCCGGCGAAGTGACGATGCCGATGTGCCGGGGCAGAAACGGCAGGGGGCGTTTGCGAGATTTGTCAAACAGCCCCTCCTTGGCGAGTTTGTCCCTGAGTTGCTCAAAGGCGAGTTGCAATGCCCCCACACCTTTTGGCTCCATCGCGGAGGCATTGACCTGATACACGCCACGCGGGGCATAAACACTGAGGTGTCCCCGGACCACAACCTCCAGTCCATCCACAGGCTGAAAAGGTAATCCGGCCACCGCCCGCCGGAACATCACCCCCGACACCTGCGATTCCTCATCGCGCAACGTGAAGTAAATGTGTCCAGACGTGGCGCGGCTGACATTTGACAACTCACCCGCCACCCACACACTGCGGAACTCCCCCTCCAGTGCCATGCGAATTTGACGGGTGAGTTGCGAAACTGTCAGGGGCTTGTCGGAACGTTTTTTTTGTGGGGTTTTGGAGGGTTGTTCGGAAGGATTTTGCGGGTCTTCCTCTGTGGCTGAGGCAGAAATCTCTCCGCTGCGACTCCTCTCTTTGTCAAAGGGGGGTTGGGGGGGATTTCGGGATTCCGATTCACTGGAATCTCCCACTTCGGGAAGAGGAAGTTCGACCTGAAAAGGAATACGCGGGGGCATTTCAGTCGGTTTGCAGGGCAGAATCCAGCGCTCTCCGCATTTCTGCTTCCGGAGCGACCTTTCCGGTCCAAAACGAAAACGCCTCCGTGCCTTGGTGCAGCAGCATGCCTAGTCCGTTGAGATGCGGAACGCCAAGGCGTTGAGCTTGCGCGAGCAGCGGGGTTTGGGGTGGGCGGTAGATGATGTCCACCACGTTGCGGACCTCCCGGAAACGCTCCAAGTCGGCGGGTGCCGAAACTCCGTCCATGCCCACGGTCGTGGTGTTCACCAAGAGCTCAAGCGGCTGCGCTGCCAATGCCGACAAAGAGACCGCCACCATTTCGGTTTCCGGAGCAAAGGGTTGGAGTGAGGAAATCAAGGCCGCCACCCGCTCTGGAGTGCGATTGCAAACGAAAATCTGGGCGGCCCCGGATTCGGACAATCCGGCCAGCAAGGCCCGTGCAGAACCTCCCGCTCCGAGCAATCCCACCCGGAGTCCGCGCAGTTCCAAGTCGAGTGGAGCCAGTGAGCGCAGGAATCCGGGCGCGTCCGTATTCGTGCCGAGCAGCTTACCGTCGGAGATGCGCACTGTGTTCACCGCGCCGATGCGTTGCGCGAGCGGACTCACTTCGTCGAGCAGGGGCAGGATGGCGGATTTGTGTGGAACTGTGACGTTGAAACCACAGACACCAAGAGCGACCATACCGCGAACGGCGTTCTGTAACTGATCCGGGTGAACCGGAAAAGGCAGGTAAACCGCCTCAAGCCCCAAGGCATTGAAGCCGGTGTTGTGAAGTTGCGGGGAGAGGGTGTGTGTGACCGGATGGCCGATCACACCATAGAGTCTGGTTTTTCCGGAAATCGCAACGGCGGCGCTCATTCCAATTCGTTGAAGCGGGCGTCAATGAGCGCCACGAGCGCAGCGGCGGCCTGAACCTCATCGACACCCGTGGTTTCCACCACCACAGCAGTGCCTTGGGTAGCGCCGAGCATCAGCAATCCCATAATCGTCTTCGCGTTGGCGACCTCACCACTCCGATGAATCTTGACGCTTGCTTCAAAGGTTGTGGCCAGCTTGACGACCTCGGCAGCCGCACGGGCGTGCAGGCCGAGACGGTTGATGATCTGCGTCTCGTGGCGCTCCATGCCTCAAAGTCCTGCAGCTTGGCGAAGCTCGTCGGCCTTGTTGGTCTGCTCCCAAGTGAACTCCGGAAGCTCGCGACCAAAGTGCCCGTAAGCGGCGGTTTTCTGAAAAATCGGACGCAGCAAATCCAAGGCTTGGATCAAACCCGCAGGGCGTAATTCAAAGTGATCCCGGATCAATTTGCTGATGACGGATTCGTCCACGCAGTTCGTGCCGAAGGTCTCCACGGAAACGGAAACCGGCTCGGCGACACCAATGGCATACGCGAGTTGCACCTCACAGCGCGAGGCGAGTCCGGAGGCCACCACATTCTTGGCGACATGCCGCGCCGCATACGCCGCCGAGCGGTCCACCTTTGAGGGGTCCTTGCCGGAAAACGCACCCCCGCCGTGTCGCCCCATGCCACCGTAAGTGTCCACGATGATCTTGCGTCCGGTCAACCCGCAGTCACCTTGTGGCCCACCGATCTCGAATTTTCCAGTCGGGTTGATGTGGTATTGGATAGCATCGCCGAGGAACTGTTCCGGGATCACCTCGCGGATCACGGCTTCGATCACCTCGTCCCGGAGTTGAGTTTGGTTGGTCCCTTCCGTGTGCTGGGAACTGATCACCACCGTCGTCACTGCAACGGGCTTGCCGTCCACATAGCGAACCGTGACCTGCGATTTTCCATCCGGACGCAGGTAAGGCAGGGTGCCGTTTTTGCGCACCTGCGAAAGTCGTTCGGTGAGCCGATGCGCCAACTGGATCGGCAGCGGCATCAGTTCCGGGGTCTCGTCGCAGGCATAGCCGAACATCAAACCTTGATCGCCTGCGCCTTGTTCCAAGTGCAAGCCCTCGCCCTCGTTCACGCCTTGCGCGATGTCCAGGGATTGCTTGTCGAGGCTGATCAGCACGGCGCAGGTTTTGAAGTCAAAGCCCATTTTGGAGTCGGTGTAGCCAATGCCCTCGATGGTGTTGCGCACCACCTTTTGCAAGTCCACCGATGCCTCCGTCGTCACTTCTCCGGCGACCACGGCCATGCCGGTCGTCACCAAGGTTTCGCAGGCCACACGGCTCTGTTTGTCCTCGGTTAGCATGGCATCCAGAATGCCGTCGGAGATCTGATCCGCGATTTTGTCGGGATGGCCCTCCGTCACGCTTTCGGAGGTGAAAAGCATTTTACCCATCAACTGTCTCTGTAAAGGGTTGGGAGCAACTGTGGCGTCTGGTAAAACGGCCGTCCTCAGAATTCAAACCTAAAATCTAGCAGAAATTAAGCAAATCGTCAAATCCGGATATTGCGATGAATTGGTCTTGTGCCTCGGACGCACACGGAGTTTTTTGATCTTAACGCAAGTGCCCCGACAGCAAAAGCCAAAGGAGGGCGGTGAGGGAGGTCACCGGACTTGCTCCAGTCGCTCGCCCAGCGAAACGACGAGTCCCAGCGCAAGGCACATGGAGGCCGAGAGCGAGCGGAATCCAGCAACCTCCAACTCCAGCACCTCAAAGGCCACCTTGGCCGCCGCATGGATTGGACTCACCGGAGAATCCGTCAGGGCAATCACCACAATGCCACGACTCGCAACATCTTCAACCAGTGCCACCACCTCTTGAGCGTAGGGCGGAAAACTAATCGCCAGCAGCACATCCCGTTCCTGTAGGTTGCGGCCCTGTTCCCCGAACATGCCGCCGACCCCATCAAGCAGGTGTGCCGGACGTCCCAGATGCCCCAGCGCATACGCAAGGTAGGAGGCCACCGGAAAGGAACGTCGCTGGGCCGCAACATGAATTCGCTCGGAGGCAACCAACAAGTCCACCGCAGCATTGAGTTGGAGAATGGTTTCCGACTCTCCTAGGTGCTGGAGCGAGGCGATTCCGGCTTCCACAAAGCTCTGGAGTCGTGGGGTTCCCTGCTCAGAGGATGAGGCCGAGCGGGCAGCGTGGATACGGGCACGGTAGTCTGGCATGTGGTGCAGCAGTCCCTCCCGGAAACTCTTCTGCATCTCCGTAAATCCGGAGAAGCCCAGCGCCCGTGCAAACCGCACCATGCCCGAAGGTGAAACTTCAGAACGCTCCGACAGCACCGCGATTGTCTCCAGCGCCATGTCATCCGGATGCGCCAGCGCGTACTCCGCGATCTGCCGGAGTCGCCCTGGCAGGGTGGGGTGCGCCCCCACCAACGCTTGACGCAGGTGTTCGTAAGTCTGGATCATCAATTGGTTAGGACAACGGAGGTTGCACCACGGTGACACCGATCATGGCATCGCGTCCCACGAGTGCGGCCAACTCCTGCTCGCTGCAATCGTCCGTACCTTCCGGACGCTGCGGCAGGACGAGGTAGCGTAAATCGGCCGTGCTGTCGTGGACACGAACCGGCACATTGTCCGGGATTTCGGTACCAAATTCGCGCAGCACGGCTCGGGGTTCGCGTACCGAGCGCGAGCGGTATTCACGGCTTTTGTACCAGTCCGGAGGAAGTCCCAACAGAAAACGGGGGTAGCACGAGCAGAGAGTGCAGACGATCAGGTTGTGAGCTTCCGGAGTGTTTTCGACCACGACTAGATTCAGCGGGCCGAGGTCAATGTCCAACTCGCTGACGGCGGCAGGTGCATTTTCTAAGAGCCGGCGCTTGAACTCCGGGTCCACCCACGCCCGCGCCACCACTTCCGCGCCGCGCTCTGGCGTCCGGGAGTCCATGTCCTCAATCGCACGGCGGATGTCCTCGGCGGTGAGGATTTCTTTTTCAATCAGCAACTCCCGCACGGCAGCTTCCATGAACTGGTAGTAGGTCGCAGGCACGTCCTGATCGGAACGGGTTTCGTGTGAATGAGTGGCACTCATGGCGTTTTTGGGGATGTGGGTTCCAACCAGAATTCATAGATTTCCACGTCCAGCGTGTCCGCAGGATTGCCCTCGTAATCCGGCCAGACTTCCTGCTGTTGGAAGCGGACCCGGTAGAGCGGAACGAAGGGCGCGTCAAAGCGACCAAAGGCCAATTCCTCCGCATTGCGGAATGCCCCGGTGCTACGTTCGATGACCCCCTGACAGCCGCGTGCGTAAAACGGGGTGCGGATGTGTCCGGGAGGTGAACCGGTGCGCACACGCACGGGGTCTCCGGGCTGAAATTGCGGAGTCATGCCCCCTCCGTTTGGGCGCGGGCCTGCACCGCTTCAAGCTTGTGGCTGAGTTCTGCGGTGGTCAACACACCGTTGTGTTGCAAGGCCTGCGTGATTGAAAAAATCCAACGCTCGTAGTAGCTCATTTTTTCGTATGCATCCGGCGGCAGGCTCTCGATGCCCTTGCGGAGTTGATCAACGCTCAACAGCTTACGCTCCGCAAGCAGCACCATCAGCGCATCCACCCGCTTTTCCCAGAGGGCATAGTCATGCTCGGTCTGCTGGACGGGTCCAGCGTCCAGCCCGCCCATGTCGTGATGCCCACGACGCGTAAAATCTCGTTCCATCTTCATTTGGATTCTCGTTGTGGAAACATTCGGTCGCTTGCAGCGGGGGGCATTGCTGAACAACTGCTTGTGTTTTCCAAGATATTTCGGTCAGAATCAATCCCTTTCTACTCATCTCACCCATTTGGAGTCCCGTCATGACTGTTCGCATCGCCCTGCTTGATGATTACCTGCAAGCCGCCCGCGCCCTTGCTCCGTGGCACACGCTGCCCCCGGAGTTCACACTGGAGGTGTTTTCGGAACCCTTTGACTCGGAAGTGGAAACCACTGAGAAACTGCAAAACTTTGAAATACTCATTGCTATGCGCGAGCGCACACGTTTTCCAGAATCACTGCTGCTGCAACTCCCCAAGCTGCGCTTGCTCGTCACCACCGGAATGCGCAATCTGAGCATCGACATGGAGTTTGCCCGCCAGCAGGGCGTGACCGTCTGCGGCACCCGGATGCTTGGCTACCCCACGGCAGAACTGACATGGGCACTGATCTTGGGATTGGTGCGCAACCTGCCCGCCGAAGCAGCGGCGATGCAGTCCGGAGGCTGGCATGTGGGGCTGGGGCTGGGGCTGAAGGGCAAAACCCTCGGGTTGTTCGGGCTGGGCAAACTCGGTTCGCAGGTTGCCAAAATCGGACTGGCATTTGGAATGCGTGTGATCGCGTGGAGCGAAAACCTCACAGAGGAACGCTGCAACGCGGTTGGGGTGCAACGAGTTACACGTGAGCAACTCTTCCGGGAAGCTGATGTGCTGTCCATCCATGTTGTCCTCAGTGAGCGCACTCGCGGGACGGTCGGCCAGCAGGAACTGAGTTGGATGAAACCAAGCGCGTTTCTGATCAACACCTCACGCGGGCCAATCATCCAAGAACCGGCCTTGCTTGCTGCCTTGGAGAACCAGCGCATCACAGGAGCCGGAATTGATGTGTACGATCAGGAACCCCTACCTGCGGAACACCCTCTGCGCTCGGTGCCGAATACTCTGCTCACGGGACACTGCGGTTATGTCACCCGCGAGAATTTCCAGCAAGCCTACGGCGATGCTGTTGAGGATTTGCTCGCATGGCATTCCGGAAGTCCCGTGCGGATCTTGAATGCAGCAACGGATTGAGTCAGTCTTTGCCGATTATTCGCTTCAAGGATTGGTTTCAGGCAGCAGGCGGGCGATCCTTGAGATGGCGGCGCAGGATTTTTCCAGAGGTGGATTTGGGGATTTGATCCGTGAGTTCGAGCATCCGCAGTTTTTTGTGCGGAGCCACCTGATCGGCAATGAATTCCTGTAATTCCGCACACGAAATGGTTTGCTCCGGTTTGAGGACGACAAAGCCGCGCGGAATTTCTCCGGCTTCTTCATCAGGATAAGGCACCACAGCGGCATCGGCCACAGCGGGATGTGAGAGCAGCAGCCCCTCCAATTCCGCAGGGGCGACCTGATAACCCTTGTACTTGATGAGTTCCTTGACGCGGTCCACCACCCAAAAGTAGCCCCGTTCGTCGTATTCCGAGACATCTCCGGTGTGCAACCAGCCCTCTTCATCAATGGTCTGCGCCGTGGCTTCCGGGTTGTTGAGGTAGCCCTTCATGACCTGTGGCCCGCGAACCAGCAACTCTCCGCGTTCTCCGGGACCAAGGGTTTTTCCGCTCTCAAAATCCACGATCTTTGACTCGGTGTTGGGGATCGTCACGCCAATCGAGCCGGGCACCATCTGTGCCGGATCATCCGGGTTGATGTGTGTGACCGGACTCAACTCGGTCATGCCGTAACCCTGCTTTACCAAGATATTGAGTCGTTGGGCGCAGGCTTCGCTGGTTTCACGATCCAACGGCGCCGCACCGCACATGATGAGTTTGAGCGTGGAGAGGTCAAACTTGTCCACCAACGGATGCTTGGCCAAACCTAGGACAATGGGAGGGACGAGATGCGCCCGTGTGACCTTGTAGTCCTGTAGGATAGTCAGAAACTGCTCCAGATCGAAGCGCGGCACACACACACATGTTGCCCCAACGCTGAGGGCGGAATTGAGGATCACCACGAGTCCGTAAATGTGGAAAAACGGCAGCACCGCGATCAGCGTGTCCTGCTCGTCGGTGCTTTCCAGCGCTCCAAATTGCAAGACATTGGCCACGAGGTTGTAATGCGTCAGCATCACCCCCTTGGGCAAGCCGGTGGTGCCACTGGAGTAGGGCAGGACGACGAGGTCGTTGCGCACATCAAATTCGATTTCCGGAACCGGAAGGTCGGGTTGTAGGAGGGTGGCGTAGGGCGTGGCACCTTCCACGTCTCCAATCACATAGACCTCCTCTACAGCCGTCAATTTCGTGGCTTGTTGGGCGGTTTCAAGAAATCCGGGAAGGGTGAGTAGGAAGCGGGCGTTGCAGTCGTTGAGTTGTTTTGCGAGTTCTGCTGCCGTGTAGAGCGGATTAACCGTGGTGTTCACTCCACCCGCCAGCACGACTCCGTGGAAGGCGATCGCGTATTCGATGCAATTGGGCATGAAGATTCCAAAAACCTCGCCCTTCCGTAAACCCCGTTGAGCCAATCCGGCGGCAAAGGCACGGACTTGCTTCCCAAATTCTCCATAGGTGAGGATGCGTCCACTGGAACCGTCAATGAGAGCGGGTTTGTCCGCGAGTCTTGCGGTTTGCTGGAGCACAAGTTCCGGGAGCGGGATTTCCGGAATGGCAATATCGGGCTTGGGGCTTTTGATAATCATGGTTTTCTTAGAGAAACGAGTCGCGACAATGGCCACCCACCATACCCTTGCCGGAAGCTCGAATCAACAGCTCTTTTTTCAGGAAGGCTGACCTCAACCCGCAAGGGACATCACTCCAATCGTGCAACCCACCGCGAAAATGGGAATGGGCTGGTAGCACCAGATTTCGCCGGTGTTTCCGGCACACAATCCGGAAATGGCGATCATCGTGCGAATCTCAAAACCGCCCTGTCCGGCGTCCCGGTAGATGCCCTCGTCCGTGTAAGCGAGCAGGGCGTCCCGGTCTCCCCGAACCCAGCGGTCCAGAAAATCGCGGTCCCAGTCCTCGTTGATTTTTCCAGAATCCGGGGTAGCGGGCCAATGCGAAATCCCTCCGGTGCCGATGACCGCGATGCGTTCGGGCACTGCATCTGCGGCGTGCCGCAAAGCTTCTCCAAAGGCCCATGCGCGGTGGAGGGGTGCGAGGGGTGGCCCCTGACAATTGATGTTCGCAGGAATGATCGTCTGTTTTCGTGCCGGCGTGAGGAAGTGCAGGGGCACGATGATGCCGTGGTCAAATTTCCATTCTTCCGCATAGGCCACGTCCACGGACTGCATCACCTCCATGATCAGACGTTTGGAAAGCTCGGCATTACCCGGAAAACGTCCATGTTGGATGCCCAGCCAGTTCTCGTCCTCGATCGGACCTTCATAATAATCCGCCATGCCCATTGCAAACGCAGGCATGTTGTTCATGAAAAAATTGCCGAAATGCTCTGCGCCAACCACGACCAGCGCATCCGGACTGGCAACTTCCATTGCGATTCTCATGCGCTCAAAGGCTTCGTAGAATCGTTCTCGGTGTTCCGGATCGGCAAGCTGAGTCCGCCCAGTGATGCCCGGCGCGTGGCTGCAAATTCCTGCGAAAACCAGCGGCATCAGCCCTCCACTCCGGATTCGTGTTGCTTGAGTCGGGCACTGTGCACTGTGACCCCTTCGTAACCCGTCGCGGCGTACACCCCGGCTCGCACCGCTCCGTGCTTGACCAGTCCGTCGCGCATGGTTTGCAGGTACTCCGACCACGCCAACCCCGCCATCGCCGCAAAGTGCATGAGAATCTGGCCGTTCACACCAAGCACATAGAGCAGGCCAATGTCCCGGCTCCGGAGGGCTTCGGCCTCCTCGTCCGTGAGGTCGTACTCTTGAAGAACGGCTTCCAGATCGGCACGAAAGCGTTCCTGCATCCGGGGGTTGCGGTTCAGTTCGTAAAGGAATTTCTGGACGTAATAGAGGCTCATGACACCAAAGCAGGCCATTGAAACGGTGGCCCCATCTTGCCGTGGTCCAGAACGAGTGTCAATCCCGCTTATGAAATCATCGACTTGAGCCGGGAATCCTGAAAGGTGCGGAAGCGGTGATTCGGAAGGTCAAACCAGTCCACCAGCACTCGGTCATAAACGGCCCGGTAGTCCATCGTGTACTTCAGATCGCCTTCGTCCAAATCCCCAAGATCGGGATAAGTGCCGTAAAATCCACCGTTCACTCGCCCGCCCAGCACAAAATGCGGGGCAGCAGTGCCATGATCGGTGCCGTGGGATTGGTTTTCCACAGCGCGGCGACCAAACTCGGAATAGGTCAGCACCAGCGTGTTGTCCCAATGACCCCGTTGGCGCAAGTGCATCCGGAATCCCGCAAGGGCTTGAGTGAGGTCACGCAGCAAGCGGCGGTGCCGCCACGTTTGGTTCTCGTGGGTGTCGAACCCCCCGAGCTGCACTTTGAGGACAGGTGCGTTGATTCCGGCATCGATCAGGATCGCGGTCTGACTGAGCTGCCGGGCGAAATCATTTCCGCCAATGCGGAAACGCTGACGACGAGCTCGTCTCAGTTTGGTGGTAATGCGCTGCATGGACGTTTGCAGGCTTTGCATCCGTCCCAACAAAAGGCTCAGGGCCGGATTGTCGGTTTCGGAATACGCGGGAAAGGGCTGGTCGGCGAGCTTGGTGAACTGCGCAGCAGACGTCATCGACAGCCAAATACCACTGGGACTCGAAAACACGCCCATGCCCCCATCCAAGCTGATGCCGTGTGCATCCAGATCAGCGTTTTCGGACATTCCTTCCACCGCATCGGTGAGCCAGCCGCTGCGTCCGCTGCCGTTGCCATCTCCTCCGGTTTCCCAAAGTGCAATCGACTTAAAATGCGAGCGATTGGGATTGGGATAACCCAACCCGGGAAGAATCGCCAAATCACCGTCATCCCACGACTCCATCACCGGGCGCATGGCCCCGTGCAGGGCAAATCCGGAATCCAGCGTGATCATGTCCTTGCGCTCAATCCCAATTTGAGGACGCAACTCGCGATAGCGGTGATCCTGAAAAGGAATGACCGTGTTCAGTCCGTCATTGGCTCCGGACAATTCCACCAGCACCAGCCGCCGCCCCGTTTTTTGAGCCGCCGCGATCAAGGATTGCGGAACGAGTGGCAACAACAGGCCACCCGCCAGTTTCCGGAGCAAGTCACGTCGTAACATCAAAGTCTCCTACTTCAGTTGAAAAACGGGATCCGCAAACAGCGCCTTGAGGTCGTCCGAGCCAGCAGCCACGGACACCGGAGCCTGTGCCAACAGCACCTGTGAAAACGAAGACTCCGGAAAGTGCCCCCGCAGTTTGGCCGCAAAGGCGTTCAGCCCTGCGGTGGGAGCATTCCCGTTCGGATGGAGGATGTCCTGTCCCGCTTTGGACATCATCATCATGGTCTGACGGGAGTTGTCCCTGCGGACAAACACCAACGGGATTGCGGCCCCATAGTCAGCATACTTGGTGTCTGTCAGACGAGCAAAAATCTTTGCAAGATGCGGCTGCCATGCGCTCATCCGGTCTTTTTGTTCCCGGTATCTTCTGCCGTTTTTCACCTGCGCTAGCAACTGCGGCAATGAACGCCACAGCAGGCTGACGAGCAGCTTGTCTTCCGATTGCAGCCCCTGCCAGTGTGAGCGAACATTGTCGTCACTGGGATAGGAGATCGGCAATGCAATGGATTTGCGGCTGCGATCCCGGTCATTCCTCCATGCGGTGAACGGCCAGCGCAGCAAACAATCCGGATAGCAATCGCGGTTTTCAACCTGCATGAGGTAGCCGTGTTTTCGGGTGATTGCAATTTTCACCGCAAAGCCCGGCCAGTGCCGATCATTCAAGCGCAGGTTCTTGAAGCCGACCGAAAAGGAGCGCCAGTTGCGGCCTGGTTCGTCCGGATCATCCGCCCAGCGCAGCACCCCGTCTTCGGCGAGTAGCGTGTCTTGCGGTGGGGGCGAGGGATCGGTGTTCTCGCTCAGAGGTTCGGACTTTGTCAGCACGACCTTGCCTTGGCAGTAAAGTCCTCCGGACTCGGCAGCGTTTTGGGGTGGGCAGCGGCTGATCTGCTTGCCCTCGGAAGCCAGATACACTCGATTCCCCAAGCGGACCCAATCCACAAACAAATTGCGGTCACCGTCCGGACCGGCGGCATCGTTATGAAAGAAAATCTCAACCGCCGAAACTTGTTCCGTCTTGATCTTGGTTTCAAAGATTTTCGTTTGCCACGGCAGGCGGCTCTTGTTCTGAATCCGCCCGTTCAACTGAGTGTCGTATCCCCCTTTCACCGTGAGCAAACCGCTGTCCCAAATCCGCTTGCCCTCGTGCAGTAGCCGTACACTGTAGCGGGGTGGCCCCAGATAATCCTCTGAGGCGAGCCGCAGTGCAAGTGTGTTCGGCATCGCCATCATCTGAGTCGTGACAGGCTTCATAGTTGCGAGTGAAACCCGCTCCGGAGTGAGACCGGCCAGTACATAGCGGCGGTTCAGGAGTCGGGCTGGAGTGATCCACGCCGCACCTCCCGGCCAACCCGCCACATTTGGAGGACCAAAGATGTCCTGCCCCAGCATCGCCAGCTTGTCCGAAAGCGTTTGCCAGTCGGTCGGTAGCACTCCGGTGGTCCGGATGGTCCCGACCACCAAATCAACGGGGGACTTGATGACCGTTGCACGGTTTTCCTGCGCCCAGAATGCAGGAGTGGCCAGCATAGACCGATACAGCACCGTCAGATCAAAATCACTTGCTCGAAAGGTTGCGGAAATCACCGCAAGTTCCGATTCGTTGAGATTGATTTCGGAGATGTAATTCTTCCAGAATTTGTGAGTCAAAAACTGTCCGGCGGTGGGTTGTTCCAAAATGAGGTCAACGAGGTCGTCGCCGTCATAATTCCCGTGATTGCCGAACAGCGTCTTCCAGCCCCGATCCTGACCCCACGGCTTGATCTGGAAGGAAAGGTTGTGAAGGTCGTTGACACCATAACCCGTCAGAGTGCGGGCGGCTTCTTTGACGGTGGCTTCGTCATAAGCCCCCTCCCCCAGAGTGAACAGTTCCAACAACTCGCGGGCAAGGTTTTCGTTGGGGTGCTCCTTGGAACTGTTTTCGTTGTCAAGGTAGTTGAGCATGGCCGGATCACGGATCACGGCCTTGAGCAAAGCACGGTAACTGCCCGTTCCCAGCTTCCGGAACATCAGGTTCTGGCGGGCGATGGCCACAGATTGTTCGTTGATGGCAGCGTAAGCGGAGACGAAATGATTGTGCCAGAACAGCACCAACCGCTCGGTTTGGGGGGATGGGGATTCAATCATCTCACGCACCCACCAATTCCGGAACTCTCCCATTTCGCGGTCGCGGGCCATGTTAAAACGCTGGCGCTCGTCTTCTTCCATGTCACCTCGCGCCCAAAACGCCGGAGCCGGTTCCCGGACCCACCTTGGAACCGTGAGCCACGGTTCGGTGCGCAAACGGCCCACGATCTCGTCAATACCCTCGTGACGCCTCTTGCCAATCAGTTTTGCAATTTGCTCCGGAGGCGCTCCCAACCCGGTGCGTTCCAGCAGATGCCGCGCATCGGCAACCGACATCACCTGTTCAAGATGAGGATTCGAGAGCTGCCGGATAACGACATTTGTTGATTGAGGAATGGTGCCCACCACAGGCTGAAGACGTTCAGCCGTGCAACTCACGAGGGTCGCAGACAGTGAACCCAGCAACAGGAATCGGAGGAATCGCAACCTGACTGCATGACACAGGTGGCTTCGATTCAGTTTTTCAGGAAGGATTGCCCCCAAGCACACGTTGGGTTGCAAACTGGAAGGGGCGGGGCTGCCTCCGGCAACCCCGTAGACCTGGGGATCAGACGATCCTGACTTGCTTGGCGGCAAGACCTTTTCGGCCTGGACCGACTTCGAATTCGACCTGTGTTCCATCTTGGAGTCGTCCTCCATCCACTTCGGAATGGTGTAC
>Ga0209403_10002140_pt1 | contig 24064 bp, 22 predicted proteins | sample ArcticOcean_MG_C_8_FD_187440 | JGI IMG/M metagenome (GOLD analysis project Ga0209403, IMG submission 187440) | Marine microbial communities from western Arctic Ocean - ArcticOcean_MG_CB11_86 (SPAdes) (version 2) | ecosystem: Environmental > Aquatic > Marine > Oceanic | place: Arctic Ocean... | reverse complement strand
GCCTGCCGACGCCAAAGAACATTATTCTGAAAATCTTTATTGCTTCTCAACACTACCGACATTTTATTATCGGCCCAATATTCCTGAACGTTTGAAATCACGAGCCGAATTTGGTCTTGACGAAAATCAGCACATTTATTTTTGTCCCCAAAGTACAATTAAATTTCATCCGGACGTGGATAAGATTTTTGCGCAAATTTTGAAAGGAGATCAAGAGGCCAGGATTTTGTTACTGGAAGGTGCAATAAGGGATTGGACAGGTTTGCTCCGAAACAGGTGGAGAAAAACTATCGGTGATCTAGAAAAAAGGATTGATATCCTACCCCGCCAAAGCCCAGAAGACTTTATATCACTCCAGTCTATCTCGGATGTCATTCTTGATACTCCGCATTTTAGTGGCGGTAATACCACTTATGAATCGTTTGCTTTAGGCAAAGCGGTAGTCACGCTAGACAGTAAATTTATGCGGGGTCGTGTTTCTGCGGGGATGTACCGTATTTTGGGTATAGAAGAATGTACTGCCCTTACGTTAGAAGAATATATTCAAACAACACTGACGCTCGGTACAAATTCCGATTTTCGAAGAGATATTGAAAATAAAATCATGGAAACGAACGCGAGTCTATTTGAACACAAAGACGTGGTAGATGAATTTATCAATTATGTGACGACGACGGTTCTCTAATCTAACATTATATTCCTAGTGAGATAATGCTCAAAGGCATAAGCAATTAATGAAGAAATGCAGCCCTAAGTTTCTATTCATTCATTAATGATTTTGTTACTTTAGAGCTATCGATAACGCTTGGCCTGTTTGCTACCAAATATTTCTTAATTCTCTAAGCTTTAAGAACACGGTTTTGTTGTCCAGTTCTTCCGGCAAATCGGGGAAGGCCTTCCGTAATTCTACATGGATGGAGGGGTTTTGGAGGCGAAAAAAAGTATTAATTTCCTTCTCAATACCAAGGTTAGTTATCAATGCGCTATTTGTGTCTTGGTTCTCTAGTTCAGATTTTAAACCTTTTGCTCTCTCGTTATCGGGTTCCCTATCCAGAGTAAAATTTAAATTATTTATGATGTAGTCGTGACCAGGGTATATCCTTGTTTCATCTGGGAGTTGTGCCAGCTGACTTGCGAAGGTGTTATATAGAGAATCTGGATGGCCTCCTCCTTTGCAGTGTCCTGCACCGGCGTTAAAAAGAGTGTCACCAGCAAATAGGGCAGGGATCTCTGTCTTGGAAAATAGACATATGTGGCTCATTGTATGGCCGGGCGTATCCAATACTTCAAGTTCCAGCGTTTTCCCGATTTTTACAATATTACCAGCAGAGAGTCCTTCATCCATATCCGGTATTTGATTTTTAGCTTGCGCATGAGCAAGCACCTTAGCCCCCGTGGCCTCAACAACACCCTGATTACCCCCAATGTGGTCATGATGGTGATGGGTATTAAGTACTTGAGAAATATGCCATCCCTTGTTTTTAGCTATTGAAAGGCACTGGTTGTATTCAAGCGGGTCAATAGCGAGAGCATCACCGGTATCCGGGCAAGCGATCAAATAGTTGAAGTTGCGGAAATCATTACCGGTCCAGATTTGTTCAACGAACAATAGATCCTCCTAAGATTACACATGGTTGTTTATATAGCTTAGCACGGGATCCTTTATCAATTTAAAAAAACTTGATCAAAAGAATCTTGGTAGATTAAAATAGAAACTTGACAAGTATTATTTGGACATCTCAATTCTTACCGATGAAAATTAAGATTACCAAAGAGATATTTAAACAGGCCGTCGAAACTCTCTCCAAACGAGATCCTGATCTTAATATGTTTTATAGGACGAGTGGATTGCCACTTCTAAGAACTCGCTCCCCTGGTTATGGCACGTTACTCAAGGTTATATGCGCTCAGCAAGTATCGACGGCAGCTGCACGTGCTATTACAGGACGTCTTGACTCCATTTCAAAACCGATGACCCCTGAAAGTTTTATCGGCTTATCTGATAAAAAAGTTCGTAAAATTGGTCTTAGTCATCAAAAAGAAAATTATGGAAGGGGTATTGCTGAAGCTATAATAAATGGAACATTCAGTCTTCGGAAAATTGCCAATATGGGAGATGAGCAGGCCATTGCTGAAATGATGAAACTTAAGGGCATCGGGAGGTGGACGGCGGAAGTCTATTTGATATTTGCACTCCGGCGACCAGATCTGTGGCCAATAGATGATTTGGGTATAGTAAAAGGGGTGATGGGCATGAAAGGCTTAACGTCAAGGCCTTCCCGTCAAGAACTGATACAGATTGGTGAATTGTACAAACCCTGGCGTAGCGCAGCCGCTAGAATGATGTGGCACTATACCAATGTTTTTCGAGGCAACTGAGGAGATCAGGCTCTATAAGACTTGCTAAAGAGGACGTTAAATTGCTAGTTAACAATTTGGTTTCATGTGATTTTCATAATTTCAATATATTAATGAGGACAATGTATGGCGCATAATCCGCCACGTATAGATTTGTTTAGTGACACTAAAACCCGCCCTTCAATGGAAATGCGCAAAGCCATGTGTGCCGCGGAGGTTGGTGATGAGCAAGATGATGAAGATCCTACGACGATCAGCTTATGTGAAATAGTAGCTGATCTGATGGGACACGAAAAAGCTCTGTTTCTACCTTCTGGTACAATGTGTAATCAGATTGCTCTCGCAGTTCATTGCAATCCAGGGGATGAAGTAATAGCTGATGAAACCTCTCATATCTTTAATTTTGAAGTTGGAGGTGCGTCTGCAATAGCCGGTGCCATGATACGGCCTATTGAAGGACAAAATGGATTATTTGCTGCTTCGCAGGTAGAGGATGCGCTTCGTCCGCTTCGTCGCCATTCACAAAAGTCTAGGGTTGTAGTAGTAGAGCAGACCTCGAATTTAGGTGGAGGCAGCGTATGGACATTGGAAATGCTTAATTCCATTAAAGATATTGCCCGTAATAGTGATTTAATTGTCCATATGGATGGGGCTAGACTAATGAATGCGGTCGTCGCCTCTGGTATTTCTGCCAAAGATTATGCCTCTTGTACGGATACCGCATGGGTTGATTTATCAAAGGGGTTGGGGTGTCCTATCGGCGGCGTACTAACTGGAACACGTGCATTCATTGAAGAAGCGTGGATTTGGAAGCAGCGTCTTGGAGGCGCTATGCGACAATCCGGTATGATGGCGGCGGCGGGAATATTTGCTCTTAAAAATAACGTGTCTCGATTAGCCGAAGACCATGAGAATGCTCAAGTTTTTGTCGAGCGACTGTCTCAAATTGATGGCATTGAGCTTAAATCAAAGAATATTGAGACCAATATAATATTTTTTACGGTCAACACGTTGAACATAAATGCTGTTCAGTTATCCTCTTCTCTTCTAGATCAAGGAATTCGTATAAACGTAACGGGAGAGAATAGTGTCCGTGCTGTTACTCATATGGACGTTGATCGGAAAAGTGTTATCGAAGCGGCTGATGCAATTGGTCAAATATTGGTAAAAAATACCAGTTAATCGATCTTAAATCGTAGACGTGAGTGGGCTGCCCTGAGGGAAGCCTGAACTTCTAGTGGGCTTTCAGCCTTAGCGAAAATAAATCCGAGGTATTGTTTTCCTTCGGGCAAGGGAGTTAACTTTTGTCCAATTTTAATGGAAATCTGCAAATCTTTAACGTGTTTTAATGCTCTCGCGTCGATGTCGCCTTCAACACTTTTTAAAATCCCAGCTTTTGGAATTGGAATCATCATAACGCCCGAAGCCAATTTCTCTCGGTTTACGCAACCGATGGGTTCTTTGAGAGCGTGAGAAATGATCAATTCCTCGAGCGAGCGCCCACCTTCAAACATTAGGCTGCGCGAACATAGACCTCCAATTGAGCGGGCTGCCAATTCGATTAGCCAGGGCCCTTGTTCGTTAACCGTGGGTTCCTGATCGCGTATTCGTAATTCAGCATGAACAGGGCCTTCCGTAAGACCAAGAGCGTTCGCCGCTTGTTGTACCATTTGATGGAGTCTATCTTGGATTACTATGGGATGTTGAGACGGGGTGACGTAAATCGATTCCTCAAAATAGGGTCCATCTAGGGGTTCTGGCTTGTCGAAAATAGCCAACGTTTTGAGTTCTCCATCTGTCAGAAGCCCTTCCAATGCCACTTCCTGACCCGGGAGAAAATCTTCAACGATAATATCTTCACCAGAAACCAGAGAGGCGATGCGCTGATGCGCGGCTACGAATTCTCGAGGATCATTAGCCCGTATTACACCTTGACTTGCAGAACGATTTACGGGCTTTAAAACGCAGGGATAGCCAGTGGAGTTTGCGAGTCTCCTAATATCGTGGTTCGGTTTTAGACACTGAAAATTTGGATTAGGTAAGCCGTTCTTTTTTAGGATGTTTCGGAACAGGTATTTGTTGATAGAGGCTTTTATTGATCCAATTGAGTTGTGTGGCAGACCTAATTTCTCCAAAGCCTTTGCAGCAAGTAAACAAGTCTGCTCCTCAACTCCAATGATAGAATTGATAGGGTAACTTTTATGAAAGGTTTTAATTTTTTCAACACTTTCGTTTAAGTCATCGAATTTCAGTTGGAGTATCCCGCTAGATTGGAAAGTCTTTAATACACTTTCTTCATCGGATCCAATCGTTACATTTACACTGGATTTATGAGCAGCATTCATAAAGTCTTTTACCCGGTATGAAGTAGTGGGTATTAAAAGAAGTAGGCGCGCCATGATTTGTATTTAAATCTGTTCGGCCTGAAAACGCGTAGGCTCTGCGCAGCAATACCATGCCTCACTCATTTTTGGTATGTCTGTGAAATCTTGAGGCAAGTTTAAATTTGATGGCTCGGTAGCCGGTTCTTGAGCATTGTTAGCAGCTTCCCAGAGCTCCATAAATATTTCCCGTCTTGTTTTGCTACGTTGTTCTCCTTCCTCAACAATTTGTCTTACATTATTTGCCAAAGTTTCCATTTGAGGATCACTGAATTGCCAAGGATAACTTAGTGCCTCTTGGTCAAATTGTGGAGCGCGTGCTTTGATCTCTTCCAGTTCTAATAAGCGGGATCCCAATGGGATTAAAAGGCGTATGCTTAGTTGCACGGATGCAACATTATTTACTAGCCCAAGGTCAACGATAGATTTAAGTAGGTACTGATAATTTAGGACCGTAGACCATGGCGTAAAAGGGATAAAAGTTGGAGATAAATGTAAATCCAGGCGTTTAGTGATTTCGACTACTTCGTTGAAATCAGCAGTGCTATGCCCTTTTTCCAATTTTAAGAGGACATGGTCGTCAACAGATTCAACCGCTGTGGTGATAAACCTACAGCCTGTATTCTTTAAAACGGCAAGCAATTGCTTGTGCTTTAGAAGGTGTTCAACCTTTATTATCACGTCGTAGCCGAGATGCTGAAACTCAACGTGTAACTTTGCGATTATATCTAACGCATGTTTGGGTCCATTAAAAAAGTCGGGATCACCAAAACTGATGTGTTCTGCGCCTGCTTCAACTAACTGTCGTATATCTTCCATCACTATATCTACAGGAACGATAAAAAATCGACCACCGTATACAGGGACAACTGGGCAATGAAGGCAGACATGTTTACAGCCCCGACTAGCCTCAGTGTAACCTGTAATCTTTCGATCACCATTCGCTTCTTCTAGATAAGCATAATTGTCTAATGTTGGAAGCTTGGTACGATCAGGTACTTGGAAGCGATATTTTTCAATAATTGTGACGTTCCGCTCGAGCGAGTTAAATGAGTCGGAACCATTTAGCTTATAACAAAGTTTCTTGACGGCTGTTTCAAATTCGCCACCAACAAACGTCACATTCCTCTCTTTAACTAAGATATTACCTAACATTGGAGCATATAGTCCAAAAAAACATACATGAGCATTTGGATTTAATATTCTTAATCGAGGAAGGAGTTGGAGTGCTAAACGGGTGGCGGTATGCATGGCAAGGTGAAGGGCGATCAGTGATGAGTTTTTTACTGCCTCCTCTTTTAAAGGTTCCACTGCCAAGTCATTACAAATGACTTCTGCCCCATCTTTAGATACAGCCGCAGACAACGAAGCCAAGGCAAATGGTTGATGTCCAAGGTCATACGTGGAAAGGAGTAAAACTCTCATGATACCGTTTAGATTCTACGCCGGTTAGACTGCTTTAATATGGCGCCGGACCACCTTTTCCAGGGGAGTAATAAGGATTATCACCACCGGCATGGTCGGTGACATCCAAAACCGCCGCGATAGAAGGAACAGCACCTTTAATTTCTACTTCGATCCCTTGTTTTAAGGTGACGTCAGCCATGCCACACCCTTGGCAACCACCTTCCAGGCGGATAAATGCGGTATCTTCGGTTACGTCAATTAGAGCGATATGGCCTCCATGACCAGCAACCGACGGGTTAATTTTTTCATCTAACACAGCTTGAATTGCGCGGCCTTCTGGGGTCTCCAGACCTTTTTTTGGAATTGCGTCTCTGAAGTCTTTAACCGCTGTAACTTGAGGAACGTGGTGGCCTATCACATTCGTCATACCACCAACCAAAGCCTTAGTGGGGCCCGTTAATTCTACATAAAGAGTGCCATTATTAAAGGCCTTGTAAGTCACGGCACCACCCATCTGCTCCGCCGCAGGTTTAATTCGAGTATTTATTATTTCCTGAATTTGATTAATAGTTTCGGCATCTTCAGGCAAATCCTTAACGTTAAACTCGAGCTCTTCCTTAGGGTCCTTGATTTCCAACAGCGTAGGTTCACCCGTTGAATAATGGTCCATAATGGCACCTAAAATCATTGGTTTTAGAATCTGCCAATTAAAGTTCTCCTGCTTTTTTACCGTGACAAATTCATCGTACAGGGTGACATGCATGACACCTTCTATTTCAAATAAACGGCTTACCAGAGGTGATCGTTCGGCAGCTTCCTTATCTGAAAACTCCAAAGTACCTGAAACCAGTACAGGTTCACCTGGGTAAAATTTCATCCGATTAATATCAGGCATAGGTTCCGTTTGGATGAACATTTAATTCTCCTAAGTTTAATATGAAGGCGTCTCATTCGGATTATAAATTGAAATTTGGTCCATGTCGCGGAAATAATTACTAGCAGAATCACTTAATAAATTACTGTAAACTATTCACTTTAATGATTCGTTTAATCTGTTTATATGCCCCTTTAATATCATTGAGTCAGGTTAAGTATTCGGGGATTGCTATCTTGGTAACAAAAAAAGTTGAAAAGTTTTTAGTTTCAGGTTGTCCGAACACTCCTTGTTTGGTTGTAGATCTTGGTGTTGTGTCAATGAATTATAAAAGGTTTAAAGAAGCGTTTCCGGGGTCAATGATCTATTACGCTGTTAAAGCTAACCCGGCACCTCTCATCCTTAAATAACTTGCAGCTCTTGGATTACGGTTTGATGCGGCAAGTTTATTAGAAGTAGAGAGATGTCTGGCGATTGGGGTGGAGCCTCAACATATTTCCTATGGTAACACTGTAAAAAAATTGGATGATATAACCGCGGGATATGATTTAGGAGTGCGTCTTTATCGCTTTTGATAGTGAACATGATTTACAAAATATTAATATTGTCGCTCCGGGTTCCAAGGTTTTCTGTAGGATTATGACAACAAATACAGGAGCCGCTTGGCCATTATCCGACAAGTTCGGTTGTAGTCCGGATATGGCTATTGATTTGCTGATTGATGCAGAAAAAATGGGTCTCGAACCCCATGGGGTAACCTTTCATATTGGTTCACAGCAGACTAATGCAAGGGAATGGGGTAAAGCGTTGAAGTGTATAGCTTTACTTTTTAATAAGTTGAGAAAACACGGCATCAATTTGGACCTTTTGAACCTCGGGGGAGGGTTTCTTATAAGTTAGAGAAAAGATGTTCCAGAAATTGAAGTTTTGGCTTCTTCTATTCAAGAATATATTGCGCAATATTTTAGTGATCGGTTGCCTACCATAATGTTTGAAGCCGGTCGTTATATAATTGCCGAGGCAGGTCTATTAAGAAGCGAGGTTGTTTTGGTTTCTACCAAATACTACGGGGCCAAAAGACGATGGATATACCTAGATGTAGGTACATATGGGGGACTGGCAGAAACAATGAATGAGGCAATACAATATCCTTTGCGTACTCTGAGCGATGATTCTGAGAAAGGACCGGTAATTATCGCTGGACCAAGTTGTGATGGCGCTGATGTTTTGTAACGAAATGCGGGTTATGAACTTCCCCTAAAGCTCAAAGCGGGAAACCTCGTGGATATTTTGTGCACGGGTGCATACACTGCCAGTTATGCTTCCATAGATTTCAATGGTTTTGCCCCTTTACAGGAATATTATCTTTAGGGGTCTCCTTCTGGGGCGTGATATTGGAAAATTCCTAACTTCAATAGCCAGCCGATGGTCATTACAAAACGGGCCTGATTATTTTCCTCGAGTGCTGATGCTATTTGCTCCAAGGTGGAATCGGGTAGAGCTTCTGTTTGTGCTATGAGCGCCGGTATCTTTTCAAGTTCCATAAGGTTGTTTGGGAGTATTAAGCTTATTTTTTGCGAGACCCTTTTTAATGTTTCCTGCCAATTTTCAGTGAGGAGTGAAATTCTCCCGTTGATGGATATGGTCTTTGTAGGAAACTCTCTAAAAACGATAAATGGATCTTGCCGAGATGGATGAAAATTATCTCCTTTCAGGAGAGGCATTTCCTCATTGGCATGTTTGCGGCGAACAGTTAATTCATTCCATAATTCCTCATATGCGGCAATTATGTGAGACCAATCAAAATATTCTGATGCTCTTCGTTTGCCAGCATTCCCCATGGTCCTTCGCTTCTCGGAATCTTTAGAAAGTAGAGAAATCGCGGTTACCAGTGATGGAATATCTACAGATATTGATTGTGAAGTGGCGCCCAGATAGTCCCCATAACTATATTGTCCCGAAAAGTAACGGTAGGCGATCTCTCGACCAGTACCTGCTGACGGCATATAAGTTGGGATTGTTATCCCATCTATCCCGTTACGGACAGTATCCCTATAACCATCCCAATCACTGACGATTGTCGGTAACCCAGATGCCATGGCTTCTATCGGTGTAAGCCCGAAGCTTTCTTGGATATTATCTGATAGGGAGCAAAATATATCTCCGGCAGCCCAAACACCATTAGGAAACTTTGGGTCACCGTGTTTAACGAAGGTAACGTTCACATTCTGACAGAAGTTGCTTATGGCTTGATTGAATGCATTTTCATTAGCTGGGTCATTGAAATAGCCATTAAATACAATGTGCAAGGGATTAACGGAGTTTTTTGCAGCTTCTTCGGCGGCAATTAGCAGGGGGAGGGGGTTGGCTTTTGCTATATAATTCAAGCGTCCGACATAAAGTAATATAATTTCATCGTCTGGGATACCGAGTAAATTTCTTTGTTGGGTACGATTGTATGGAGAGGCTGTGTTTTTTAGCCTTGCAGTATCCACCCCTAAAGGAATTATGGGTAATTCCAACGGGCAATTAAATTCATGCCCAAATCGTTCCTTAAAATTGCCTTCCCATGCAGTTATAATTGATTGAATTGCACTGCGGATTGCCTTGCTTGGACATATCAGGGCATCCCAGGATTGTAACGGGGAAGATAAATAACTTCCAACTACCTCCATAACCTCGGCAGATGCAATGGAATGCGCAACTCCACAAAGGCTGTAGAGCCTTTGCCCATGGTGGCGGCGTGCCCAGGCATTTCTAACGATGCCAGGGTCATACCGTAGAAGACACTGTGCTTTTTCAAGTCCCTCTGGATCATTTTGATTAATGGATAGGCAGCGTTCGCTTTCTATACCTTCATCTTGGGCATATTTTTTGTAGAGTTCGAAGGCATCGATGTTTGGACAAACACAATAGAATTTTTCTTGGTGCCCAAAACGGAAGTGACCACGAATAAAGTCGCGCGTAGCAACGTCAATACCAACTGGTCGTTCCGTCTCTAATTGGTTACCGTCAAAACTAATCGCTATCGTCATCGGGGTGCGTACAAGTCAAGAAAATGCCTTAAAGGTGATCAGGGTGAACGTATCTTTAACGCTCGGTAAACACTGTATTTTTTCAGTTACAAAACGGCCGATATCGTCGTCGTCATTTAGATAACATTTAAACAATAAATCAAACTGCCCAGATGTTGAATATGCTTCCGAGACCTGTTCCACGCTTTCAATTGCCTCCTCAGCCACTTTGTACGCTCTACCGAGTTCGGCTTTTACATGGATAAATATAGTCTGCATTTATGCCCCCCTTTGCCTGTTTATATTCGAACCTATGGTTGATTTTGGAATGCGAATAAATCGGAAGAGAGTAGTTATACTGGGGCAAAAACGATGGGCAGACAATTGTCTTTAAATCAATCATTTTCAATATTTTACTATAATATAGTTCGTGACAATATTTGATATTGCCAGCTAACATCATACCGGCGCACAGTTCACGAACATTTTGTATGCTGGTCATTGTATATTATTACAAAGTAAAATTCATAATCTTCGGTATAGCAAAAACTCAATTCCAGAACTGAATCCAAGATGGGAGTTGCTTGGTATTAAGCGGTACTTCCCTCCACCCACTTTCATGTGCGGTTCAAAAAAGCGGGAACATGTTCTCCCAGTCCGATGATTGGTTTATCTTTATGTGTTTGTTCTTGTTCATTGTTTAGATCTTGTCTATCGGACTTTTTGGAAGTCAAGCTATCTCCCTTTTCCTTGGTATTGTCTTCATTTATAGATCTAACTCTTCGATTGCCGTCTTTTGTCTTTAATTTACTTGTAGAATAAATTGGAATCTCTTTACCCGTGAGACGTTTAATTGCGTCAATAAATTTTTTTTCCTTAATTGACGATATAGTGAAGGCCTTGCCGGTTTTTCCTGCGCGACCGGTCCGTCCAATGCGGTGAACATAGTCCTCTGGATGAGTAGGTACATCAAAATTAAACACATGGCTTAGGTCGTGAATATCCAGCCCTCGTGCAGCTACATCGCTACAGACAAGAAAGGTGATGATTTTGGATTTAAAGCGTTCCATGGTTTCTGTGCGTGCCGGTTGTGACATATCTCCATGAAGAGTTGCAGAGTTAAAGCCATGCTTTTGGAAAGACTTATGGACAATGTCCACGTCTCTTTTTCTGTTACAGAAAATTAAGGCATTCGAGACGTCCTCATGCCTGATTAACTGCCGAAGTGTCTCGCGTTTTTTTGCCTGCAGTATGTTTATATCGCCTTTCATGGGGAATGGGATCATTACCAGGTGTTGATCAATATTATTTGAAGAGGTTGCCGTTGGGTTGACAGCGATTTCCTTTGGGTTAATTAGGAAAGCTTTTGATAATCGACGAATTTCTGGGGGTATAGTGGCGGAAAAAAGTAACGTTTGTCTGATTTTATTCAAAACAGAGACAATTTTTTCGACATCAGGAATGAAACCCATGTCAAGCATGCGATCAGCTTCGTCGATTACCAATACTTTCACGTCTTTTAGAAGTATTCCTCCCCGCTCAAAAAGGTCTAGTAATCGACCAGGCGTAGCGATCAAAACATCGACACCTTTATCTAGCTTTTTTGATTGTTCTCCCATGGATGCACCACCGATGATGAGCGCCTTTGTTAAATTGTTATACTTGCCATAAATATCAAAGTTTTCGGCAACTTGAGTTGCCAATTCACGAGTAGGTTCAAGGATGAGTGTACGGGGCATTCGAGCTCGCGCTCTTCCGGACGCCAAGATATCAATGATTGGAAGAGTAAAGGAAGCGGTTTTGCCTGTGCCGGTTTGGGCGCACCCCAAAATATCACGCCCGGCAAGTACTTGAGGGATTGCATGTTCTTGAATTGGTGTGGGGTTTGTGTATCCAGCGTCTGCAACAGCCTTCAAAACCTCTTCACTCAAGCCGAGGTCCACGAAACTCATAGATTAAGTCCAAATATTAGATTTGTCGTGATCACGCTGATCTTTGATGGGAGATAAATAAGCGATAATAAGGCGGCTTAGGCTAATTTGTCGATATTGTCAATTACAGAGGCAGTGTCGACTATGTTGAAAGTACTTCCGGAGGATTTAGTCTGGTTCCCTAATGTTACTATCATTGTATATGAACCCTATTTAGGCTCATTGCTTGCTATCAACAGATAATTAAAGTCTAATTCTTGTTGCAGGTTAATCCGATCAAAAAATGTTAAACTGTTAACTACATATTGCTTTTCCTTTGAAAACCTAAAACACAAACGGCCTAAAAAATAAAAGGTTACCTGAGTTTTAGAAAAGATACAAAATTAACAAATCTCTTTTTGACGGGTTTTTTGCAGTGATCCAATTATCGCATCCAATAAAATCTGCGACTGTTATCCTCTTGCGGGATGGAACTGATGGGATGGAAGTCTTTATGGTAACCAGAAATTCAGGAATCGATTTTGCGGGTGGTGCATTAGTTTACCCTGGTGGCAAAACCAATCCTGAGGATCTGACACCGGAGACTGCGGCATATTGTGATGGTAACGATGATCTTGATATATCTGAAATAGGGAGCCGAGTATGTGGTATCCGGGAAACTTTTGAGGAGGCAGGTTTTCTTTTAGCGCGTGAGAAAAATACAGGGATGTTGATTAATAGAGAGCGATGTTTGTCAATAGGCGCCGCATATAGAGAACCCATTCGTAGAGGAAAGGCGAGCATGAAGGACCTTGCTAGTAACGAACATCTTACACTTGCTTGTGATCTTTTGGTTCCATTTGCTCATTGGATTACACCCAGTATCTCTCCGAAGCGCTATGACACCTGGTTTTATTTGGCCAAGGCGCCAGAAGGGCAGCTAGGATCTCACGATAACTCCGAAACTGTCGCTTCGTTATGGATTAAACCAGATCAGGCACTCGCCGGGGCAGAGAATAAAATTTACAATATTGTGTTTGCGACACGAATGAACCTTCGTAAATTAGGGAAGGCTGATAACGTAAAATTAGCAATGAATTTGGCTCAAGCCAATAAGGTTATAACAGTGGAACCTGAAGTAATTAATGAAAATAATAATATTACTTTCCGAATTCCACAGGAAGCGGGTTACGATATGGAGCAGGAAACAGAAACCGTCAGCCCCGCTGTGGCGTTCTATGCTTCAAGTTAGTATCATTAAGCCAGTTTTGTAAGGGTAGATGATCCATGGTAAGAACGAGATCGGTATGTCCTGGTGTGGAAAAAATGAGCTTAGGGTTAAGATAATTTTAAGGTAATATTAGGCTTAATTTGTCAGATAGCTAAATTCGGTTTCCTGGTGTCATTAAATCAATTATAAGCATCTGGAAACATTATAATAATTTAATAGTACTTATAGCTAGAAACAAGATATGGCTTACATTTTGGCCAATACCAGATGAGGGAGCAGTCTCTGAATAGATTGTTTTGTGTTATGAATTTTCAAACCACTAGGGAATTATTTGGCAAATTTATGATTTATGGGCGATTTTTACGAAAGGTATTAGGATCTATTGGGATTGTCATAGTTTTATCTGGCTGTTCTTCTTTACCAGATGCTATTAATCCGCTTGAGTGGTACGAAGCAGCAAAAAATGCGATTATAGGTAAGAAAACGGAGGAAGTGGCAACCTCTAGAAAAAGTTCGACAAGTGAATTGGTAGCCGACCGTGGCAAGGCTGCACCGGGTTCAGACAAACCTTTTCCCAGTTTAGGCTCAGTACCGGAGCGCTCAGTTGGACCTAATGGAAATAAACGGAAGAAAATTGCGGAAAGTCTAGTCTCCGATAGAGAAGATACTCGGCAGTACTCAAGCAAGATTATTCAGAGACAAAATGAGTATAAAACTGCTGGCGATCCAACCCCAAAAGTAGAAAATTCCCAAGGGTCAAAAGTGGCAGCGCTATCTAGTTCAAGGAAGACATCTGGCTCAGAGTCTACAACTAGCAAAAAATCACCTAAGCAATTAAACCCATTAAAGCCAACAGACCCACAAATACAGTCGGGAGAGGCGCGAGCAAAACCGCCCTATGTCAAAAAGAAGGCAAGGCCATTTGTGACTAGTAATGTTCTGTCAGCAAATCGCAACCTTACCAAGCCCACTGTTATAGAAATGTTGAATGTACGGAGCCCTAGCTACGGCCCGGAAACGGTTGTTATATCTGGAAGTGGGGTCGTCACGGCAGATAATGAAGATGCTACCTATTTTACTCGAACAAATATGAACCCGAAGAGTTTAAGAGCTCGGTCTTTTAGGGATTTGCAATCTGTTAATGATAGACAATCTTACCAGGTGGCAACCATTTTGTTTGATAACGGTTCCGCAAAACTTAACGCTTCTGATAGGAGCGTCCTTCGTCAGGTGGTTGCTCATCATAAGCAAAATGGGGGCACACTCAGAGTTGTTGGACATGCAAGCTCCCGAACCCAAAACCTGGGTCCCATGCGGCACCAATTAATAAATTTTAAAGTTTCTGCTGCGCGATCAGATGCCGTGCTTAAGCAATTAGTTCGCTACGGTACCAGGGCATCTAACCTTGTAGTGAGTTCCGTATCTGATACCTTGCCAAAATATCTAGAAAGTATGCCATCAGGAGAAGCTGGTAATCGCCGGGCAGAAATTTTTTTAGATTTCTAGGTAGTTATTTCACATAGAATTAGCGAGTTTTAAAATACGAACTTGTAATTTCAAAATTGGTGTAAGTGACAGGAATAAAACTTAATATTAATCGCCAAACCTAAATTGAAACGATAGGTATGGATCAAGAATTCCACCGTATAAAACGCTTGCCACCATATGTTTTTGCCGAAGTCAATGAATTAAAAGCTCGAGCGCGCACGAATGGCGAGGATATAATTGATTTTGGTATGGGAAATCCTGATTCACCAACACCGTCCCATATTGTAAATAAATTAGTTGAAACCATTGGTGATGCGAAAACCCATCGATATTCTGCATCAAGGGGCATTCCTGGTTTACGGAGGGCAATTTCGGCATATTATGCCCGGAGATTTCGCGTAGAGATTGATCCTGATAAAGAGGCTATTGTAACGCTAGGCTCTAAGGAGGGACTTGCTAACCTGGCATCTGCTATCACAAGTCCGGGGGACGTAATATTGGTCCCTAACCCTAGTTATCCGATACATCAGTTTGGATTTGTTATTGCTGGAGCTTCGGTTAGAAATGTGCCGGTTGAGCCTGATGAAAACTATATGCTGGGTTTACAGAGTGCAGTCATTCATAGTACTCCAAAACCCACCGCACTAGTATTAAATTATCCTAATAATCCAACTACTTTAACCACTACATTGGACTTTTATAATCAAGTGGTTGATTTCTGTCGCTACCATGAAATTTATATATTGTCCGACTTAGCTTATGCAGAGCTATATTTTGATAATCGTCCACCACCATCGATTTTGGAAGTTCCTGGTGCAAAGGATATTGCGGTAGAGTTTACTTCAATGAGTAAAACCTATTCCATGCCTGGTTGGCGAATTGGCTTTGCTGCCGGTAACCCACGGTTAATTGAATCACTTGCCCGAATAAAATCGTATTTGGATTATGGTGCCTTTACACCCATACAGGTGGCTTCAACAACAGCTCTGAATGGCCCTCAAGAGTGTGTAGAAGAAATGAGGAAACTTTATAGAGAGCGTCGTGATGTGTTGATCAACAGCATGTCTATAGCAGGGTGGCAAATTCCAAGCCCTACATCAACAATGTTTGCATGGGCACCCATTCCCCCTGATTTTCTAAACCTTGGTTCGGTTGGATTTTCTAAACTTTTGTTGAAGGAAGCCAAAGTTGCAGTCTCGCCTGGGCTTGCATTTGGTGAACATGGTGATGGCCATGTCAGAATTTCACTGGTCGAGAATCAGCAACGCATCCGTCAAGCAGCACGGAACGTTAGGGCTATGTTTTTACACTCGGGGGTAGAGGTCGAAAAACCCCCAAGTCAAAAGGCCTCGCAGTGACCAAAACATTGCGAGTAGGCGTTGCTGGTTTAGGTTTTGTGGGAGCTGCCACTGTTAAATTACTGCAAAACCAAGCCCCTCTCCTGAGACTTCGTTGCACCAGAGATATACTTGTAACCGCTGTGTCAGCTCGTGATAAGTCAAAAGACCGTGGAATCTCGATGGAGGGGATAAAATGGCATGATAATCCATTAGACATCTCAAATGATGAACATGTAGATTTGGTGGTTGAGACAATTGGTGGCTCCGATGGAGTTGCTAAAGAAGTTGTTGAAAAAGCAATTGCCAATGGAAAGCACGTTGTGACTGCTAACAAGGCACTCATTGCTCAAAGTGGAACAATTCTGGCTGAGGATGCGGAACAATCGGGGGTTGCGCTAGCCTTTGAGGCTGCCGTTGCGGGGGGTATTCCTATCCTTAAAACTCTCCGCGAGGGGCTCTCCGCAAATCGAATTGATGGTGTGTATGGGATTTTGAACGGTACGTGTAATTACATACTTACTTGTATGCGGGAGACAGGAAAGGAATTCGAAGAGGTGTTACAGGATGCTCAGAAATTGGGGTATGCGGAGGAGGACCCTTCTTTTGACTTGGACGGTATAGATGCGGCACATAAGCTGGCAATTCTCAGTAGTTTGGCGTTTGGGTTAAAAATTGATTTCGGCGCTGTACACGTGGAGGGGATTCGCCATATTACATTGTTAGATATTGAATTTGCACAAGAGCTTGGCTACCGAATAAAACTTCTTGGTATCACGCGTCAATCCGTAAGGGGTATAGAGCAACGGGTCCATCCCTGCATGGTTCCTCTTGATGCGCCTATTGCTCATATCGAGGACGTATTTAATGCGGTAGTGGTTCACGGTGATCAAGTCGGTACCACATTGTACGTAGGAAGAGGTGCGGGAGCAGGGCCAACATCATCGGCGATTGTGGCAGACATTATGGACATAGCTCTTGGTCGATTTCTTCCAGCATTTGGATTGGCAGCGAATGATCTGAAGACTTCAAATTCCTTAGATATGCTAGAGCGAGTAGCATCCTATTATGTCCGTTTCACAGTGATTGATCGCCCTGGTGTATTTGCAGAAATAGCTACAGCACTCCGGGATAACAATGTTTCGATGGAGAAAATCATACAAAGGGGGAGAGCTCCAGGGGAGCCAGTTCGTGTGGTACTGACTACTCATGAAACAAAGGAAAAGGCAATACTGAAGACAATACAAGCTATTGATCAAACAGATGCAGTGGTAGAGCCAACGCGAATGATTAGAATAGAACCTTCCGTGTTTTTATCTTAAAGTATTTGGGGAATGGGTTAGATGAACAATACATCGGTGAAAATGGAACGCAATTTAGCATTAGAGGCAGTACGTGTCACTGAAGCGGCAGCTCTCTCTGCGTCCCGATGGATGGGACGGGGAGATGAAAAATTGGCCGATCAAGCCGCTGTAGATGCAATGCGGCAAGCGCTTAACAACCTCCAAATACAAGGGACTGTTCGTATTGGAGAGGGTGAACGTGACGAAGCTCCAATGTTATTTATCGGTGAAGAGGTTGGTGCTGGAGAAGGTCCGAAAATAGATATTGCCTTGGATCCTCTGGAAGGGACAACCATTACTGCAAAGGGGGGTAATAACGCGTTAGCTGTAATCGCAATGGCCGAGGAAGGCGGATTTTTGAACGCTCCTGATACATATATGGAAAAAATAGCTATTGGCCATAGTTTACCTGATGGATTAGTTGACCTTGATGAAAAGGTAGAGGTAAATTTGAAAGAATTAGCTAGTGCCAAAGGCACCGATATAAGTGATTTGGTAGTATGTATACTAGACCGCCCCCGGCACGATGAGATTATCGTAAAATGCAGAGAAGCTGGTTCCAGGATTATGTTGATTGGCGACGGCGACGTTAGTGGGGTGATCGCAACGTCTCAGGAAGAAGCAGGTGTTGATATGTATGTAGGTGTCGGTGGAGCACCAGAGGGGGTCTTAGCGGCAGCGGCGCTTCGATGTATAGGTGGGCAAATGCAGGGTAGGTTGATTTTTCGTTCATCTGATGAACGTCAACGTGCTGAAAGATTGGGAATTACAGACTTTGACCGCAAATATGAACTTAAAGAATTAGCGGGAGGCGAAGTAATGTTTGCCGCCACTGGTGTTACATCAGGTACAATGCTTAAGGGTGTTCGCCGGTTTCGAAATGGTGCGAAGACACATTCAATGATTATGCGCTCTAAAACTGGCACTGTTCGTTACATAGAAGCTGAGCATAATTTTAGACGTAAGATAGGTTTCGATAACACTGGCGCATAGAGGTGATAAATGACGCAACAAGCCATAAAGTCTTTGGCGTCGCTCAATCCATTTCTCGAAAGAAGTGGATTGAGCGTCCCTATGAACCAAGGACTGCTTTAGGACTTGCTCAACAGTTCAATTTACCTGCCCTCATGGGGCGCCTCCTTTCATCCCGTGGGATAGATGCCGAAGGAGTTAATTCGTACCTTAATCCTAAACTTAATACTTTGTTACCAGATCCACTCCACCTCTTAGGCATGAAAGATGGTTTAAATCGACTTCTGGATGCAGTTGAAAAGGGCCAGAATATTGCAGTGTTTGGAGACTATGATGTGGATGGTGCTACCTCTTCTGCATTGATTTACAGGTATTTCCTGGCTATCGGAATTAAAATTCGAATTTATATTCCGGATCGTCTCAAAGAGGGATATGGACCTAACATACCTGCGATCGATCAGTTAAAATCAGAAAGCACTAATCTTATAATCACAGTGGACTGCGGTACCGCCGCACATGAAAGCTTGTCCTATGCAAAACAGAAAAATATTGATGTTTTGGTGGTTGATCACCATGTCGCAGAGGCTGTTTTGCCAGAAGCTATTGCAGTTATTAACCCCAATCGATTAGATGAAAATACACCCCACCGACAATTGGCCGCTGTGGGGGTCAGTTTTTTGCTGATTATTGGGCTAAACAAGGTCCTTAGAGAATGTGGTTATTTCAAAAATAATAATATTTCTGAACCTGATATGATGCAATGGCTGGATCTCGTCGCACTTGGTACGGTTGCCGATGTTGTACCATTGATAGGAGTAAATAGGGCCCTGGTAAAACAGGGTTTGAAGGTAATGGCTATGCGGAGAAATATCGGTTTATTAGCATTAGCGGATATTGCCGAGTTGGACGAAACACCTGGCGCCTATCATTTAGGTTTTATATTCGGTCCTCGCATTAATGCCGGTGGCCGAGTGGGTGAATCTCACCTTGGTGCAAAGTTGCTTACTACAGAAGATCAAAACGAGGCTGTAAAATTAGCAAAAATACTTGATAAGTATAATCAAGATCGTAAGCAGATTGAAACAGAAATTTACGATCAAGCACTAAAGTTAGTAGACACTCAACGTTCTCGTCACACCTTAATTATTGTCGGGGAGGGGTGGCATCCAGGCGTAATTGGAATAATTGCGAGCCGTTTAAAGGAGCGATTTGGTGTGCCAACTTGTGTCCTAACCCGCAACGGCGACAAGATTACTGGTTCAGGAAGGTCGGTTTATGGAGTTGATCTCGGTAGTGTGGTAATTGCAGCTCGGCAGCGAGGAATACTTACTGCTGGAGGGGGGCATGCCATGGCAGCTGGATTTACAGTGATGGCTGAAAAATTAGAAGCATTTAAGGAGTTCATTGAAACGCGCATATCCAATTTTGTTGAGGAAAATGATATTCAGCCCACGTTAACAATTGATAGTACGCTGAGTGTTGAAGCAGCCACTATTGAATTGGTTAAATATTTGGAACGCTTAGGACCTTTCGGTAGTGGTAATGCGGAACCCCGCTTTGCTTTTGAAAGTCTCCGTATTGCCAAGTCGGATGTAGTTGGTAAAGATCATGTTCGCTGTCATTTGGTGGATACGATTGGCCAACGGCTTCAGGCAATCTCATTTCGAAGCTTAGATACTGATCTTGGTCAAAGACTACTTAACCACGGTGGTTTGCCATTGAATCTCGTTGGTCGTTTACGTGAAAATTCATGGCAAGGCCGTTCTTCAGTTCAATTACTTATCGACGACGGCGCGGAGGTGAATTAACAACTATGCCTTCGGTATTGCTGGTAGTTACCATCTGCGTAGCGGAGGTGCTGACTATGGTTGGGACATTTACGTTTCCTGCTCTTTTGCCGTCATTTATTAATGAATGGCAGTTGACGAATACCGAAGCAGGTTGGATCTCCGGAATGATGTTGGCAGGATATGCTGTCAGTGTACCGGTATTGGTCGGACTAACAGACCGCTATGATGCAAAACTCATATACCTAGGTGGTTCGGCATTAGCGGCGATATCTTTTGCGGCGTTTGCCTTTATTGCAGAGGGGTTCTGGTCAGCTTTAATTTTACGAGCTGTCTCAGGAATAGCTCTGGCAGCTACGTATATGCCAGGATTACGAATGTTGGTGGACAGAATTAATGCTCAGACATCTACGCGCGGTGTAGCTATTTACACAGCTAGTTTTAGTCTAGGGACAGCTTTTTCATTTTTTATCTCTGGTGAGATCGGTGGTGCCTTCGATTGGAAGATTACATTCATTATAGCTTCTATTTGCGCAGCTTTAGCCGTCTTATTGGTATTGATGACATTCGTTCCGGAAATTCCACCAGAATCTCAGGACAAAACGGCTCTTTTAGATTTTCGACCTATTTTTAAAAACCGTGCAGTTATGGGATATATTCTAGCTTATGGAGTGCATAGTTGGGAACTATTTGCCTTCCGATCGTGGCTAGTTGCTTTTTTAGTATTCAGTTTAAGTCTTCAAACTGAGGTTAGTTCCTGGCCAACGCCAACGATTATTGCAAGTTTAAGTGCAGTTTTAGCTGTATTTGCCAGTATCGGAGGAAATGAATTAGCAGAGAAGTATGGCCGCCGACGAATGATTTATGTGTTTTTAATCTCTGCGGGTTGCTTAGGTTTATGGGCAGGTTTTCTCCCAGCTGCACCATATTGGTTTGTGTCATTGATAATGCTGTTATATGCGGTTCTTATCCAGCTAGATTCAGCAGCCCTTACAGCTGGGGCAGTAACTGTTGCAGAAAAGGGGCGAAAAGGCGCTACTCTTGGATTGCATTCTTTGATCGGTTTTGGTGGAGCTGCGGCGGGTCCACTTGTAGTAGGATTGATGCTGGATATAGGTGGAGGTAGTAATAGTGTTCAGGCTTGGGGTCTGGGGTTTGCTTCAATGGGTTTCGTGGCACTTCTTGGTCCTATAGGTTTGTGGTGGTATAGAGAAAAATAATTTTGAAAGACACTGGTCCGTTAAAACTTTATCGAAAATATATTGTTTTAATTGAAAGCTTGATTTCTAACTTCCGTATTAATATATGGTATGGCGTGACCCCTTCGTCTAGTCAGGTCTAGGACTCCAGATTTTCATTCTGGCAACAGGGGTTCAAATCCCCTAGGGGTCACCATCCACCTCATAAGTCATTGATTTTGTTGTGTTTTGTAAAAGTTTGCAACTTTTCTAGACAAGAGTTTGCAACTTTTTACTTTTCTTTGTCCTTATTTTGTTCTGTCTGGAGCTTGTCATAAGCACCCGTAGCCATCTTTCTACGCCTCGCTGCTTCGATATATTTCATGGCTTGAGCGGGGTTAGACCATCCCATAACAGACATTAATTGGTATTCCGTTGCGCCGGCCTCGGCCAGCATTTTCGACCCTGCTTTCCTCAAACCATGCGGTACACAGTTTTTCGACAGCCCAGCTTTTGCGATAGTTTTCGAGAGAAAGTTTTCGAATCCTTTTGCGGACTTAAACGGAATACCAAGTTCTGTAAAGCAGTAGACCAGGTTCCCCGACGGGCAGCCCTCGACCAAACCTTGGTCGTCCTTTCGGTACTGGCACCCCTTCGATAACCATGCGGAAACCAGTCATTACTTCTTTTTCGATTTGCGCTTCTTGGTAACCTTCTTGCCCTTTTTCTTGGCATAAGACGCAGCTGCCGCTTTCCCTTTTTTGGAATAGCTGAAGTGACGTCCGTTAACGTTTGGCACGTTAATCTCCTTTCTGTATGGCTAATTTACCAAATGTTAAACGAGTTTGCGTTAAGAGATGTAACCATGAAGTGGGTTTTAGCCATAGCGTTGGCTTTGATCACGACGCCCGTCGATGCGTTTGATGCAGCTCAACTCACCAAGTTCAAGGTGCTTAATACCTGCGAGAAGTGTGATTTGAGTTCGGCCAACCTAAGTAAAGCAAATTTGAGTGAAGCAAATTTGACTATGACTGACTTGAGTTGGGCCAACTTGAGTGAGGCAAAATTAAATTGGTCGAACTTGAATAAGGCCAACTTGCGTGGTGCCAACTTAAAAAGAGCGGAGCTATTTAAGGCCAACTTACGAGGGGCTGATCTTAGCGGAGCCAACTTTACGGGTGCAAGGTTGAAAAATGCCAAACTCGAAGGAGCAACCTTTTGCGAAACTTTCATGCCTTGGGGCGTAGAAAAACCGGACTGTGAATGGCGGGCGAACAAAAGTTGGTGGCAGCGATTATTTGGCGACAAATAGTCTGACGTGAGTGTTTGTATCCTACCATCATCTTCGCCACCGGCCCTCGCCTCAGCGGGGGTGGGTCCAGGTCGAAGGGGGTAGGTTTGGTCCAAATGGCCGCCTTTGGCCTTAAATTTGGATCATAGTTAGAACATTAATACCTAAAGAGTATTTACGTAATACATAAATCATTGTTTCATAAGGTTTATTTGTCTTTATTTAGTGTTATGCGGCTGGTCTTATAGACCAGTCTACGCCGCAGCCTCTCTACTATTTTAGGCTAATTTACGAGGTTTTTTCGCGCGACGGTTGCTGTTTCGTGTGTCGAATTTTCGGCTTCAATTTGGTGTTGTGACTTGGCCACAGCATCTTCTGCCCAGCTGACAGTGTAGCTTCCAACTGATCCTTGAAGCTCTACCAGTGACTTACTTGTAGCCTGCATCGATGGGATTAGCTTCTCCGCCTTCCAGCGGTAATGGTTCAGCATCTTGTCAGCCTTTAGAATTTCATCTTTGGTTGACGCGTCTTCGATCAACAGTTCCGACTTCTCCAACAACGCCGATACATTCTTTATTAGTGATGACATGAACTGTTCTGCTAGTCCTCGATCCTTCTGCCTCCACCGCCAGAACGTCGCTTGGTCCGGATACTCACCTTTGCCAGTACATATGTGGCGCAAGTATTCACCGTCGCCAAAGCGTTCTAGGATTTCATCACAGATCTTTTTAGTCTTCTTCAAAACGACCTCAATAAAAAAGGCCCAGTATTAACTGAGCCATAAAAAAGCTGGTGAGCTAGTGCGGCCTAGCTTCCTCTCTTCAGAAAAAGAAAGCACATTGATATACAGGGAGGTATTGTCGGACACACTAGCCCACCGCTGTTATACGCCCTTTTTATCTGGATTGTCAACTACATGTAGTGATATATTGATACGTGAGATACATTATATTGAATACTTGGAAAGGAGCAGATAGAAAAATATGATCAAGTGGATACTTAAATGGTTAAGAGGAAAGCCCGTCCCTAATTACCTAGGTGAAAAATCACGTAAATAAGCACCGCAGATCCCAAGGTTAGCAAAACTAGGTCGAACCACCCCAATTTCATAATTAATCTCGCAAGAATTAGCTTTTCTACGCTTATGCTCCTATTGCAAATCAATAGTCTTCGCAATTCTTGGTTACACATTGTGCGACGAAAATTTGCCTTCTTATCGGTAAATTCTCTTCCACTCCTTCTTTAATATCTCAATAGCTTTGTCTTTGTGCCTCAACGCAAATAAAGGCATGCGAAAACCTACAAAAAGAAGAAATAACCAGCGCCTCACTAGCCCATAATCAGCATAATACTTTCGGAAAAATTTTGGCAAAAACTGGAGTTGAGACATTGGCACCACAATACCATGCCAACGAAGCCCTACATGCTCTTTGTTAGAGAGGATTGTTCCATCGTAACCGCCAAAAATATATACACCATCGTTACCGTTTGGA
>Ga0209403_10002137_pt1 | contig 24108 bp, 24 predicted proteins | sample ArcticOcean_MG_C_8_FD_187440 | JGI IMG/M metagenome (GOLD analysis project Ga0209403, IMG submission 187440) | Marine microbial communities from western Arctic Ocean - ArcticOcean_MG_CB11_86 (SPAdes) (version 2) | ecosystem: Environmental > Aquatic > Marine > Oceanic | place: Arctic Ocean... | reverse complement strand
TCAATTTATTTTGAATCAATCAGCCCCACGTTTCTTACCAATTATGGCCTATAATGGAGCTTCAATACTGTCAAAAGATTGGGTTTCTAGCAAGGGTTGCGGCAGTCCTATACCTGGTGTTGAATGTCCAGGTATTCAAAAAGAAGTAATGGGTACTGGCCCTTATATGATGAATGAAGATTATGGAGGTAAATGGGTTCCTGAACAGTATGTTTTAATGCAATATTACCCTGCTTATTGGAGAGGTTGGACCGATAATCAAAGACAATCCTTTGGTATAACGACATCTGGCTATATTGAAACCATTTTACTAAAGAAGAATAATGACCAATCTGCACGTATTCTAGAATTAAGATCCGGTAATGCAGATTCAGTATATATTGAACCTAATTACCGTGAAGAAGTATTAACATACGATGGAATGCAATATGAAGCGAATTTACCTTCATTAAGTATGGGTTTCATAGGTTTTAATCATAATATTGCTAATTATGAAAATACAGCCCCATCAAGTGATTTCTTTACGGATGAAGATATACGGAAAGGATTCTGTTATTCTTTTAATTATGATTCTTATATTGATGATATTTTAGATGGTTGGGGTAAGCAACCTACTGGTCCTATACCTGATGGATTACTAGGTTATGATGCTAATGGACCTAAGTACAGTTATAACCCCGCTATGGCACAACAACATTTTGAAAGTGCCGGTGTCTGGGACTCTGGCTTTACTATAACTGCTTATTATAATTTAGGAAATGATGTAAGATTAAATGCATTATTGCTCTTAGAAAATGCTTTAGAGGAAATGAATCCAAATTTCAATGTTGAGGTACAAGGACTTGAATGGCCGACATATTTAGATAAGTTAAGAGCTAATGAACTGCCTCTTTTCTTTTTGGGTTGGGCTCCAGATTATGCAGATCCTCATAATTATGCACATCCCTTCTTACATAGTGAAGGACATTTTGCACATTACTTAGGCTTTGCATATGATGATATTGATAATTTAATAATGAGTGCAGCATCAGAATCAGACATCTCAACAAGAGAAGATTTATACTTTGATTTAGCCGATTTAGAGCACGATAAGGCACTATATATTTGGTCTTCTCAATCAATAGGATATAAGATTTGGAGAGATTGGGTAAATGGCTGGTATCACAATATGATGCATGGGACTCTTTTCTATACCTTGAGTAAAAGTTAGGCAGAGTATTGCCTTAAGTAAAACACTCCTTAACGAACAGTGAAACTTTGGATTTATGTAGTTAGACGCTTGGCACTGACCATACCAGTTCTACTGGGTGTCACATTAATTACATTTTATCTTTCATACGGTATGGGCGATCCTTTAGCACCATATGTTACCGAAAAAACTACACCTGAGCAGTATCTTGAATTAATTGACAAACACAATCTAGATGAGCCAATACAGTATCAATATATTACATATTTAAGAAATATAATTACTTTTGAATGGGGTTATTCGAAGGTAATCAATCAAGAGGTTTCAGAAGCTATGCCCGAAAAATTTGCGGCGACTTTAGAATTGTCTATTTTGGCTTTTATAGTCTCTGTTGCTACGGCAATACCACTTGGTATTTTTTCATCTATTCGTCAGAATAGATGGCATGATCATAGTATTAGACTATTTGCATTATTTGGTTCAGCTATTCCTATATTTTGGTTTGCTCTATTTCTACAATATATTGTGGCCTTCAAGATGGATTTACTCCCCTTAAGTTTACGTTATGATCCGATTCTTTGGGAAATCACAGATCCTATTCAAATAGGTACAAATTTTCTTTTGATTGATGCAATTGCTGCAGGCTCTTTACCTCATTTTATTGATGCACTAAAACATATGATTCTTCCTGCTACAGTTCTTGCATATGGTTCAATGGCTACCATTATTAGACTAATGAGAGGTAATATGCTGGATGTTTTAGGTCAGGATTATATTCGAACTGCAAAATCCAAAGGTTTGTCTGAAATGCAGGTTACTTTTGGACACGGTGCACCTAATGCAATGATTCCAACGGTTACATTGTTAGGGATGGGGTTTGCCGGTTTAATTAATGGTTCAGTTTTGACAGAGACCATTTTCACTTGGCCCGGCTTAGGTGCTTGGGCAATTACAGCAATGCGTAGTTTGGATGTATCTGCTATTCTAGCTTATACTTTATTCTCTGCATTTCTATACATTATAGCAAATCTTATTGTAGATATATTATACGCTTTCTTAGATCCACGTGTAGAGTTGGGTGGTCATTTAAGCCTCGGTGAAATAATAGTTGTCTCATTTTCAATTTTATTGCTTCTAATAACGTTTATGGATATTAGTATTGCAGTAGCTTTTAGTTCACTAATCATAATTTTGTTATCCATATTGGTCTTGTATTCCGTTTCAATTAGATTAATACAAAACCCAGAGGATTTATTGTTAGTAGGTTTATTCGTCGGAACTCTTTTTATTATTTGGTCAATTTTGACTGGTTTCTTTATGGCGTTATTGCTTTTTTCTTTAGTTTTTTATTCCCTATATTTATTATATAATTGGACTGAAATACGGGGAAGTCTTGCCCCTAAGTATGATGAATTAAAAAGAGCAGCTTATCAAATCAGGAGAAATCCGTTGACTATGTTAGGATTGTTCTTAGTTGTCTCTTTGTTATCTATTGCCCTTTTTGCACCTTTCTTAGCACCTCCATCAGATAATCAGAGAGATGTTATGAGTATGGAAGAACATTTTGAATTCAATTATGATCATCAACCTCCTTGTTATTTTTCCTGTACTGCAGACGCTGGTGAAAAAGATGGATATATTCTAGGTAGTACTGATAGAGGATATGATATCTATTATGGAATTGTTTGGGGAAGTCGAACTTCTTTGGATGTTGCAGTTAAGGTAGTTGTAACTGGGACTTTTATTGCAGCCATAATTGGAGCAATTTCAGGTTATTATGGTGGTAAAGTAGATGACGTTATAATGCGGATAACCGATGTATTTATTGCAATACCTGGATTAGTATTAGCATTAGCCATTATTGCAGTTACAGGAGACAATTCAATTGAAATGTTGATGTATGCTTTAATCATAGTAGGGTGGCCGGGTTTTACTCGAGTTATTAGGGCTGAAGCATTAAGAATTAGGAAATTACCTTATATTGAAGCTGCAAAGGCTTCTGGAGCTTCAGATTTTAGAATTATTTTTAAGCATGTACTTCCTAATTGTATTACTTCTATCATAGTGATAGCAACAATGGATATGGGGGGCATTGTCCTTTCTTTGGCTGCATTAGGATTCCTTGGTTTTGGAGGCGGGGCAGATATTGCAGAATGGGGTAAATTAGTGTCATTTGGTCAAGATGATATGCTTAAGGGAGAATGGTGGGGTTTCTTTTTCCCAGGACTAGCTGTAGCTCTTTGGGCTTTCGGCTTTTACTTATTGGGAGATGGTGTTCGAGATATTCTTGACCCTAAACAGAGGAATTAGATGTTAGAGATAAAAAATTTAAAGACAAATTTCAATACTTATGATGGTGTTGTCAAAGCTTTAGATGGGGTTAATTTGTCGGTTAAAGATGGCGAAATTTTTGGTTTAGTAGGTGAAACTGGCAGCGGTAAGTCAGTAACCTGTTATTCGGCATTACAATTACTTCCAAAAACGGGTGAAGTAGTTGCTGGCACAGTCTTATTGAATGGAGAAGATATAACGCATGCTTCCGAAAAAAGGTTAAGAGAAATAAGGGGTGGAGAAGTGGGTATCATTTTCCAAGATCCGCTATCTGCATTAAATCCAGTAATGAGCATAAATGAACAGATAGGGGAAGTATTAACTCTTCATCAGGATAAAGAATTACATCAAACAGCTTCTGAAAAAGGTATACCCGTTTATACTAGTAAAAAGTTTAGTTTTTCACCAGGTATTGAATTTACAGTATTGGCAATATGTATTTCTTTTATTTCTCTTTTCTCGATGCTTGGACAATTTAGTTTTGGATTGCCATTTCTCTTTATTATAGCATTAATGTTTTTACGAGATTACTTACAGCAAGAAATTCCAGATTCAGCTTTAGATATTATGGTGATGGAATCACTGTCTAAGGTTAAACTTCCAAATCCTAGACAGATTGCCAGTTCATATCCTCATGAATTAAGCGGAGGAATGCAGCAGAGAGTCATGATTGCGATGGCCTTAGCTGGGAAAGCAAAAATGCTAATTGCTGATGAGCCCACTACTGCTTTAGATGTAACTATCCAAGCTCAAATTCTACAATTGATTAAAGATATTCAAAAAGAAGAGAATATGTCCGTACTCTTGATTACTCATGATTTAGGAGTTGTAGCTGAAACTTGCGAGAGAGTTGCAGTTATGTACAAGGGGAAAATTGTTGAGGAAAATACAGTTGATAATATATTTACAAATCCTCAGCATGAATATACTAAAGCACTATTGAATGCGATACCTAAAGGTGGCAAAGAAAGACTAAAAGTATCAGATGTAGGAGAATATGGTTCTATATGATGAAAGAACATATTATTCAGATTAAGAATTTACGAAAGCATTTTCCAGTAAAAAATGTTTGGGGAACTGATATTGCATTAGTCAAAGCTTTAGATGGTGTTGATTTGGATATTAACTATGGTAAAACATTTGGCATAGTAGGAGAAAGTGGTTGTGGTAAAACAACATTGATGCGAGCCTTATTGAGGTTGATTGAACCAACATCAGGTTCAGTACTTTTATCAGATCAGCTTACCGGGCATAGCGGACAAACTCTTGAAAATTTAACAAATGAGGAATTACGCCAATTCCGTCGTCAGATTGGTGTTGTTTTTCAGGATCCTATGGGTGCTTTGAATCCAAGAATGTTAATTAAAGATATAGTGGGAGAACCTTTAGTAATACATGGAAAAACTGAGAACTTCAGGAAGAGAGTTATTGAATTATTAGAAAATGTTGGCCTCGGTGAAGAACATTTGTATAGATATCCACATGAATTTTCAGGTGGTCAGCGCCAGAGGATAGTAATTGCAAGAGCTTTAGCCTTAGATCCAAAGGTATTAGTTTTGGATGAACCGACTTCTGCATTGGATGTCTCTGTCCAGGCTCAGATTCTTAATTTATTGAATGATTTACAAGTAAAATTCAATTTAACTTATGTATTCATTTCACATGATTTATCGGTCATAGAATACATGTGTGATAGACTAGTAGTCATGTATTTAGGTAAAGTTGTTGAAGAAGCAGACACCGATGAGCTATTTTCTAATCCGAAACATCCCTATACCAGAGCGCTTTTATCAGCTACACCTAATTTTGGAAAGAGTACTAAAAGGATTATGATTCTTGGAGATGTACCTAGTCCAATCACTTATCTGGATGAATCAAAGGCTAGATTGGCTACTGAAATAACAGAGCAGGAACGTTTGGAAATTGACGCTATAAAGGATAAAGGTATAGACTATATTGTTAGGTCTAGTCTAAATAAAGTACATCCATTAATTGAAGTATCAGATAAACATTATGCAAGGGTAAAATTATGAGTGAACAACCACCAATTTCTCGCTTATTTTCACACATGAGAGAACACCGTTCTACTATGTGGTTAGCTACCTTATTTTCGGTATTGAACAAAATATTTGATTTGGCTCCACCCTTGTTAATTGGTGCAGCAGTTGATGTTGTTGTAAAACAGGAAGAATCTGTATTGGCAGGTTATGGATATCCAGATCCCAAAGACCAATTAATTGTACTTTCCATATTAACCGTAATTATTTGGGTTTTCGAGTCATTATTTGAATATTTTTATGGCGTTTTATGGCGGAATCTAGCTCAAACAGTTCAACATGAACTGAGATTAGATGCTTATTCACACATTCAAGAGTTGGAAATGGCTTGGTTCAGTGAACAGTCTAAAGGTGAATTAATGTCAATATTGAATGATGATATCAATCAATTAGAAAGATTTCTTGATAAAGGTGCTAATGAATTATTACAGGTAGGTACTACAGTTGTAATAATTAGCGCAATTTTCTTCTATATTTCACCAGCTATAGCAATTTATTCGATTCTCCCAATTCCAGTAATAATTTGGGGTTCTTTTAGATTTCAATCACGTATAGGTCCACGTTATGGAGAAGTTCGAAAAGAAGTAGGTCTCTTGAATGCACTTTTATCAAATAATTTAAGCGGAATTAGTACAATTAAAAGTTTTACAAGTGAGGAGCTTGAAGTTAAAAGAGTAAGAGCTGCTTCACAAAAATATCGTGAGGCTAATCAAAATGCAATACGACTAAGTGCTGCTTTTGTTCCATTAATTAGAATGGCTATTTTGGTTGGATTTACAGCAACTTTGCTTCATGGTGGACTTATTACACTTAATGGTGGTATGGAGGTTGCATCATACAGTGTTATGATTTTTATGATGCAAAGATTACTTTGGCCTTTGACAAGGTTAGGTGAAACTTTTGATTTGTATCAGAGAGCAATGGTTTCTACAACAAGGGTTTTGAATTTACTTGGAACAAAATTGACAATTAAAGATGGTGACAAAGAATTAGACCTGAAAAGTGTAAGAGGTGAAATCAAATTTGAAGATGTTAATTTTGCTTATCCTGAACGTGAACAGGTCATAAATAATTTTAATTTACGAATCAAACCAGGTACTACCCAGGCCATAGTAGGTTCAACTGGAAGTGGTAAGACTACCTTGATTCGTTTACTGTTGAGGTTTCATGAAACTTCATCTGGAGAAATATATTTGGATGGCAATAGAATTAAAGATTTAAAAATTAAAAATCTCCGTTCATCTATAGCTTTAGTCACTCAAACAATAACCTTGTTTCCAGGGACTGTAATGCAAAATATTGCTTATGGTAAAAAAGGCTCTACTGAGGAAGAGATTATTTCATCAGCTAAAATAGCTGAAGCTCATAAGTTTATCATGCGTTTACCTTTTGGTTATGAGACTCAAATTGGAGAGGGTGGCCACAAATTATCAGGTGGGCAGAGGCAGAGATTATCGATTGCAAGAGCTATTTTGAAAGATGCTCCAATTTTAGTACTAGATGAAGCGACTTCATCAGTAGATAATGAAACTGAAGAAGCACTTCAGAAGTCGTTGGAAATAATATCCAAAGATAGAACAACTATAGTAATTGCACATCGCCTATCTACGATTAGGCATAGCGATACAATAACTGTATTGGATGATGGTAGTATTATAGAGTCTGGAACTCATGAAGAACTATTAAAAAATAATTCGCAATATTCTAAATTATGGAATGTTCAAACAGGTAAGCGTTAACCAATAGTGGCCCTTATCATCCCCTTCCCATAATTCCCACTATAGGGCCCGTAGATCAGCCTGGAAGATCGCCTGCTTTGCAAGCAGGAGGCCTCGGGTTCAAATCCCGACGGGTCCACCATTCTTGTATCTGTAACTTTTTAGTAGTAGTAGCAGAATCACTGATTATGCGCGCATTAATTGCCATAGTAATATCAGCTTTAGTTGCACTCCAACCAATACTTTCTTTTGATGATTCAGGTTCGGTTAAAAACAATATTTCTTTTTCAGCTTATATGGGTGGTGAAGACAGTCTTGACTGGTGGGAAGATACACTAATGGATAAAGATAAGGATGGTATTCAAGATAATATATGGATTGCAATTGATAGTAAAAAACATAATTGGGTAGACGACGAAGGCCGAATTGGTGTTATTATTGATTTTGATCACTTACCAACTTCTGAAGATGAATTACTATTAATGGATAATATTGATTTTGTACATTTCCATACTTATCATTCAATCAATAGTATTGCCGGTTCAGTGGCAGTTGAAGATATTGTAAAGCTTTCTAAACTTCCAGGTGTAGTAATGGTTGAATTAGATGGAATTCTTGAAGTTTTAAATTCTGATGTAAAAGATGTACATGGAGTTTGGGGGATTTATGAAGAGACTGGATACAATGGCTCAGGAAGTGTTGTTGCAATAATTGATACAGGTATAGATGGGGAGCACATCGGACTTGATGATTTGGACGATGATAATTCTACAGATGATCCTAAGATTATTGCATTTTTTGATGCAGTAAATAATGCTTCTGTTACAGATGGGAGTGTGACGCCATATGATGATCACGGACATGGCTCACATTGTGCAGGTACAACAGCAGGAACCGGTGCACCCACATATGAGCATACAGGTATGGCTCCACAGGCTCAATTGGTTGGTGTCAAGGTTCTTGATGGTGGCGGTTCCGGTTCATTTGCAGGTGTTATGTTGGGTATGGAGTGGACTATTGATATGCGCCACGATTTCAATATCCGTGCAGCTAGTATGAGTTTGGGTGGTTTTGGTCTAATAGAATGGACAAGCTCAGAAGAAGAGAGTGTTAATCGCATGGCAAATGAGATGGTTCGTAATGGTATCGCTTTATTCATTGCAGCCGGTAATAGTGCAGTTAGTGCACAAATTGGTACGCCTGGTAGTGCCGAAGATGTAATTACGGTTGGTGCACTTGATAAGGATACTAAGATTGCAGTATATTCAAGTCAAGGTCCTACGGAAGAAGGACGTATCAAGCCTAATATTGCTTTTGTAGGTTCTAGTGTAATGTCAGTTGAAGCTAATACGGGTACTGGTTATCGTTCAATGTCAGGTACTAGTATGGCTACACCAGGCGCAGCAGGAGTGGCTGCGCTAATGTATCAAGCCAATCCGGATTTATCACCATTCGATATTCGAAATATTATGCAGGAGACTTCAACATATAGACAGTGTCATTATATGGCTGCCAATGAACCCTGTGCAGAAGATGGAATTCCTAAAAATCGTCAAAATAATGTGTATGGACATGGTCAAGTTGAAGCCCTTCCAGCAGTAATGGAAGCAGCTAATCGGGTTTATGATTTTACAGAGATAATAGATATTAATCTTAATAGTCCAATTACAATGGATAACAAAGTTCATATTGGTCAGAATGATAAAATTGGTTTTTCTGTTGAAGGTGACGTAGATAAGATTCAGTGGCGTACATGGGATATGCGTGATGATTGGATGGATTTAACAAGTTATGATTCTGGAGCGAGTTCATTCGAAATTGGTCATGATATGTTTGTGGATAGATTGAAATATCTACCAGGTAATTCTATCGAAGGTAACCAGACTCTAATTGTTCGTGCTATAAAAGATACTAATTCGAGTGCTAATGAAGTAGTTCATATACATATAATGAATGCTATGGATTTACCTATTATTGAAGAAGATTCTCCTTCTTTACCATTTGGTTTCGTTATTTTTACTTCAATGATGGTGGCTTTATTCAAGACCCGAAGAGTTGAATAATTAAGCAAAATTGATATATATGGCCTTGGCAGAGAAACATTATGCAAGAATTCAATGTATTCTTAACTAATAAGCCTGGTGAATTGGCTAACGTAGCTTCAGCAGTTGGAGATGGTGGGATTAACATATTGGGATGTGTTGGGATGGGTCGTTCTAGTCCTTCAGTAACAATGGTCACAGATGATGAAGAAGCAACTGCAAATCTTTTGAAATCAATGGGAAGAGATTTTGAAACGAATGAATTGATTTTAACTACATTATCAAATGAACCTGGGGCACTTGCTAATATGGCTACAAAATTAAGTGATGCAAAAATCAATATCATTTCATTTTACATAATGAAAATGGAAATGGATGTAGCTGATGTTGCTTTGACTACAGATAATCCTGAAAAGACTAAAGAAATATTAGGAATATAAGCGAATGAGGGTTGATCTTCATGGTCTACCTTTATCTGAAGCAAAAATAAAGTCTCAAATATCGGTTGCTGAAGCTTGGTCTCAATCAAATTATTCAATAGAGTTGATTCATGGATATCATTTAGGTAATGCTATCAAAGATTATATTCAAAATGAAGATGGACTTAGGAGGGATATTGAAATTATATACCCTGAAGTTTCAAAGTTGAAATTAAAAGATAAAGGACTTGGAGCCACAATGGTTAGTTTTAGGCGTCATTGAGTTATTATGGACTTTACTGCATTATTGGGAATGTCCGTTGTCTGTGCACTAGGTGCAATGTCACCAGGCCCAAGTTTAGCCGTAGTTATTAGAAACACAATATCTGGAGGTCGTACACAGGGTGTTTTGACCGGTATCGGGCATGGTATTGGTTTTACAATATACGCATTTCTTGCAGTTACGGGATTATCTGCTATTTTGATTGCTAATGAATCCACATTTATTTTTATACAATGGTCTGGAGCTGCAATTTTACTCTGGTTATCTTACAATATGTTGACATATCAGGCCTCAGATGAATCTAGTAACTACCAAAATAGTGGAAGCCGGGGGTTTGTTGAAGGTTTTATGATCTCATTTCTGAATCCCAAAATATTAGTTTTTCTTGTAGCTATTTTCAGTCAATTTATTGATCCTAATATGACTTCTTCCGATCGCATAATTATGGCGGTAATAGCTGGTTTGATAGATACCATTTGGTATGTTCTAGTTGCGATATTTTTGGCAGGTACTTCAATAATAGATAATCTCAGAGCGAATTCTACCTTAGTGGATAGAATGATAGGTTCGGTTTTGCTTTTCCTAGCTATTTTATTGATAGTAAAATCAATTCTTTAATTCATATATTGCTGAATTTTTATCATTTTCTCGTGCTTCTACTTTGAAGCATCGCGCTCTTCCTTTTGTCATTTCTAATAAAATCACGTTAGCTTTTATGAGTGCAGTCTTAGCACTGGATTCTAAACTGGCATCTGGAACTACTCTCAAGTCACACAAACCATTCTTATGTAATTCTTGAAAGGTAGATAATTCCGGATCATCTTCAGCTATAATCATTGTATGATCATACATTTTTAACAAATATTTTTCTAAATTTTCCAGATCTCCAAAGCCTACTACCCAGCCGTGCTCATCCATGTCATTTGCTTCAAAATGGAACGTGTATTGCCGGGAATATCCATGGATATAGGCACAATGTCCGTTGTGTTTCCATTGTCTGTGGGCACATGGAAGATTTTTATATGTTTTACTTGAAGTAAATTTTTCTTTCACATTTTCTCCTTATGTTCTTTTTCAATTTCAATTGCATGTTCCAGAATTTTAGACCATTCATTTACGTATGGAACTGGATCTTTACGATCTATCGCATTAAAGGCTAGAATTCTCTCAATATCTGCCCCGCTTTTTCCACTACTTCGTCCTTTTGCATCTGGATTGTAACTGGTATTAGTATTAGCAAAAATTGTTTTAAAATCAAGGCCTAATTTATCCAAAGATTTTTCAGCATCTCTCAGTATGGTTTCCTTATTGCCATCTAGATAAGGTAAGTAAAATGATACTTTATCACTATCCCAATTACCAACTTGGAATGCATGTTCTAGTGCTTCATAAAATTCGGGCCTACAATCTGGATAAATTTCGTGATCTCCAGAATGTACACCTAGACCAATTCGGACTTGTTGATTTTGCTTAGTTGAAATTGATAAAGCATATCCATACAAAATTGAGGCAAATATTGCATTTCTATTTGGTACAACGGTCTGTTTCATCTGTTCTTCTTCATAATGACCTTCTGGTATTTCATAATCTTCAGTAGTTAATGCTGAATGAAAAATAGACATTGCAGATTGTAAATCAACTATTCTGTGAGAAACTTGAATATTATTTTCGGATAAATATTGAATATTAGCTTTGGCCCTATCTAATTCGAGCTTATGTTTCTGTCCATAATTATAGGATAATGTATGGACTTCGTAATCATTAGCTAAAAGGTGCACTAGAAGGCCAGTAGAATCCATACCTCCAGAGAATGCAATTACTGCTATTTTGCTCAATCAACTCCCATCCATTTGTGTGTCTGTAAAGATAAATTCCAACCTGGATTTTTCATTACCATATCAAAAGTACTGTGGAAAGTTTTACCATTTATTCCTGCGTTCTTTGATTCGTCATAACAAGGTTGAAGGAATAAATTTTCGAAACCTGTCTTCAAATTATCATACATCGATAAATTTTGTCCAGTGTAAACTACTTTCAATTCATTGCCTTTTCTCTGTTTGATACTAAATTCGGGATAAAGCATGTCCTTAGGGCTAACACAAATCCAGTCAACCAGTCCTTCTTCTAATTCAATTGTTCCATTAGTTTCAATTGCAATATCGTAACCTTTTGAATGTAATTCATCAGATAAAGGTCGAAGTTTCTGCATTGCGGGTTCTCCGCCAGTGTAAATAATTCGCTTAGTTGTCCATTGTTCAAGGACTTTCATTATCTCTAAAATAGTCATCTTATCCCATTTACTGAAATCGGTATCACACCAAGTACAACTGAGATTACAACCTCCGAACCGAATGAAAATTGAGGGGGTGCCAGTATGATACCCTTCACCTTGAATAGAATTAAAAATTTCTACTATTGGATAGTTTTTCTCTTTGGTCATTTTAATTTTTTATTAAATCCATAAGTTCCGATCTAGCCTCAGCTTTGTCAAAGAATACGCCACGCATCGCAGATGTAGTCATGGTAGCGTGGCTCTTCTTTACTCCACGGCAACCCATACAATCGTGCTTAGCTTCGATAATTATTGCAGCACCCAAAGGTTTCAAATATTTTTCCAACGCATCTACCACTTGTGTTGTAATCCTTTCTTGATTCTGCAATCTTCTAGAATATATTTCCACAATTCTTGCTAATTTTGATATGCCAACGATTCTATCTGTTGGAATGTAAGCTACATGGGCTTTACCAGTAAAAGAGAGCATATGATGCTCACACATAGAGTAAAATTCGATGTCTTTTAGAAGTACAATTCCATCATAGCCTTCACCGTTAAAGGTAGCATTCAAGGTCTCTTTAGGGTCTTCATTATATCCTGAATACAATTCTTTCCAAGACTCTACAACCCTTTTCGGAGTATTTTTGAGACCTTCTCTTAATTCTCCATTATTGTCAACGGCATCGTCTTTTTCGATTTCTAACAAAATTTTTGTTATTGTTTCTTCAATCATTTTTTAGACTCTTCCATGTTTTTGATCTATTTCATCTAATTGATCTAATAACTTTCTACAGGCCGTTCTGATTGCATCAGCTAAACTTACAAATTTCTTATCATCTCCAGTATGTTCTTTGAGATCATTCATTAATTCAGCAGGCATATCTAAACTAATCTTAGGCATAATTTCAGCCTTTGAAAGTGAGTATATATGTATTACTCTGGTATTACTCAGGTATTACTTGAGTATTATTTTCCATCGAATTAATGGTCTTCCATACCCATAAAGGCCCTACAATTGCAGATACTCCAATTGATATTACAATAGAGTACCAAACCCACACGATTTCCATTTCTTGAACTATTGCAAAATAATAAGCCAGAGGTGCCGAAATTAGTAATACTCTTAGAGCTGTAATTACTAAAACTGGAAATCCTTGGCCTAATCCTTGCATTATTCTTCCACAAGGCATGGCAATTCCTACAAATGGATATGCAAAACAGAGTGTTCTTAATGCTCCAATTCCGATTTCTTCAATATTTGGATCATCTGTAAACAGACCCATTATTTTTGGAGCTAAGAAAAATACAGATAGAGAGGCAATAGCGACTATTCCAAAGGCCCGAGTTATTCCATAGATTATAATATGTCTAACTTTGTCCATTCTTTTTGCGCCAGTAAACATACCTACTGTAGTAACAAGTCCTGTCGCAATCCCCATAATTGGTAAGAACATTAACATATCTAATCTTCCTGAAATGGTATAGGCTGCTACAGCATCTGCTCCGTATCCAATTATTAGAATATAATTAAACACACCTTGTCCGAAAGACATAATCAACATTGAAACTGATGATGGGATTCCAACCCACAATATTTCTTTCATCATTTCAGAAGAAAATTTGAATTTTTTAAGATTAAAAGTTATGTAAGCATGATCTTTCCAAAATAGCATATAGATAAAAATAGTAAATACAATCATTTGGGAAACTACACTTGCAGCCGCAGCCCCCTCAACTCCCATTCCTAATCCAAACCCGCCATATCTTTCTAAATTGAAAATAAAAATAGGATCTAAAATTATGTTGAGTACTGTGCCAATAACTGCGACCATCACTGGAAATTTCATATCTCCTTCTCCAGCTAATATTGATCGAAATACAATTGCAAAAACAACAAAAGTCATTCCGTAACAGGTAACTCTTAGATATCCCCAGGATTCGTCGAGCATTTCTTTTGGTGCTCCCAGCATTGACAATACGTCCTTTCCTAATACTAATCCAGTAATTGTTAGTGCTAAACCCAGTACTAATCCAAGTATTATGCCATGTTCTGCAGCATTATTTGCTCTTTCCTTATTTCCAGCCCCAATTGCTCTTGAAATTGATGAAGTAAGTCCAGTTCCAATTCCAAAAGTTATTCCCATTACAAAGAAGTATAACGGCATGTTAAACGCCACAGCCGTAATTGATTCACCACCTAATCTTCCTATAAACAGCATGTCCACTATTGAATACATTGTTTGAATGGCCATACCAGCCATTACTGGCAAAGCTATGCTCCAGAGAGCTTTCTCAGGTTTTTCCAGAAATTCATTGAGCCGGGATTCACTTTTATTATTCACTTATTCACAGCCAGCTGCTTGCTATTTCAGACTATCTAACAATAAGCTTTCAAGTTCTTTAACATTACCTTTACATATTTCTAATTGTTCACTATTCACTAGTTCAATATAACCATTACTAGTTCTACCTACAATACAAGGAGTAAGCGTCTTTGTGTATTCTTCCAATTCCGTTTCTCTTTCATTGAGATGTACAAAATTTATAGGTATGCCTAAATTATCTTCGCATTCTTTCCAAGCATCTTTTTTCCCAGTTCTACCATGTGTAATATCACAAAGGGCACAGTGAGCCATACCGAACATTTTCCCTGTAATATATTTCAGTTCTCCGAGGACTCCCCCATCGGCTTGATAAATTCCAATTATTTGACTAACATTAGACATTATATTTCTAAAATTGTACTGATATATAAAATTTAACTATTAGGGTAAAACTTGACACTTAAAGTTATATCCCTGATTTTTAAATCCTATTTGTGGAAACTGATAATTTTGACGAAGATGTTAATCCTCCAGCCGAATTATATGGTTATCATGCCGTAAGTTCATTTTCAAATGATACTGCAATGCCCTATCTAGGTTATTTTGCAGTTAGATTGGGTGCTTCTTTTGAACAAATTGCATGGCTCCAGTCTCTAATGAATTTACTTCCTAATGCATTACAATTTTTTTGGGGATGGATTTCTGATACTAGATTGGTTAGAACTTATTGGATAATTGGTGGTTCTGTTATTGCCTCTTTTGCATTGTTCATGCTTTCAACAGTTCAAAATCCAGATGAAATGATAATTCTTGTAATTGCGTATTCTGTGGCTTTATCAATAATCACACCTACATGGTCTGCTTTACAAGGTGATTGGATGACACCTTCCAAGCGTGGAAGTACCTTAGGAAAATTTCATCTAATAGGTGGCTTAATGGGTTTAGTTGGATCATTAATTGCTATTTATTCAGTATACATTAATGAAGCTGATACTCCTGATTCATTTCGCCCTTTATTCATAATATCTGCTGCGGCAACCTTTATTGGTGGTTTGATTCTAGTCCGTGTACCTTATAGAGATCCTACAAAAATCCCTGATTTAATATTGACCGATTCAGTTAAGAAAGAATATTCAAATACATTTCAAAGTTATGTTAGAGTTCAATCTTTTTACACACTGAATATGTCTCTTATTTGGCCTTTATTTGCAATTATTCTAATTAAAGTTCTGGAAGTAGATAATATTATTTTGGTAATATTTAGTTTGATCGGGGCAATTTCTGAGATGGTTTTTCAACCAATAATGGGCAGATTGGTGGATAAAGTAGGTCCACTGCCTGTTTTAATTATGAGTAGAATTGGTTTTTCTATTTTACCATTTCTTTATGCTTTTTTTCCAGATATTAAAGTAATGATTTTATTACAAATATTAATTTTTGGCCCATGTTATAGTGCATTTCTAATAACGTCAAATGCGATGGTCTTAGATCTTGCACCAAATAAAGAAAGAGCAGCCTATTTCAGTTATTACAACACAAGAGTTGGCATTTCTACTTTCATCGGTGCTTTAGCAGGTGGATATCTTGCAGGTTATTTAGATGGTTTTTCAGGTTCACTTTATTTAATAGATAATTTATTAGAATTCAGTTTCATAAGTAGTTTAGATTACACTTGGCGTGCTATCTTTGTCGTATTCTTAATTTCAGGTATAGGCCGTACGATTTCAACGTTCTTTTTTCTAAGGCTACGGATGCCTAAGAAATACCCCGATTCAATTTACTTTGTTAATTGGTTGATGGAATTTAGAATGTTCCGTCATCGCTAATTATTTGTAATATTTCTGTAATAGGGAATGGAAATAATGTACTCCAATTTCTCTCTTTGGAGAGTATCTACCTTTGTCATAATAATCTGATTTTACCCCTTTATGTACCGATTCAACTATTTCTTCATCCTCAAGTTCTACTTTATCTAAATCCGCTCCAGCACCTTTCTCCATCAATTCTTCTTTCCAGACATATGTAAAGTATTCTATTTCAGTATATTCTGGTGATTTTGGTTTAACCACATTAATAGACAATCCCCAAGGATAAAAATTAAACATCATATTTGGAAATAAAAAGAAATAGTATGCAGCTATATTCTTGCCATAGTCTTGGTGATTTTGTGGTAAATCAAAAGTATTTTCCCCATCTTTACCAATACCAATTTGTAAGATTGTATTGTCAATTCCTTGTGTGAAATAATCTTCGTATTTAAGTTCTTTATTCAAATTTTTATGAACAAATGGTATGTGAAATCCTTCCAAATAATTGTCGCAATAAAGGGCCCAATTTGCATTAACCTTGTATGTTCTAGATAATTCTGGTTTGTATTTGAATTCATTAACTGGTAACCAATCTAATCTTTCAGCCATCGGTCCAATAAGTTCCGAAAGATCACATTTTTTCTCTTTAGTAATAAATATCAGATTTTTCCAAGCTTCCATCTCTATTTCAGGTAAATCATCACTTTTATTTGGAAAATCGTTAACATCATCAAATTCCGGCATAAACTTCATCTTTCCACCAATTTCAAACTGTCTACCGTGGTATCCACAGACTAATGTTTTGACTTTACATGAATCACTACAAACTATGTTTCCTCTATGGGTGCAGACATTAGATAAACATCGAATATCTTCATTTTCTTTTGTTAAGAGATATGGTTCATCAATCATTCCTTCTAGAAGAATTCCGGGATGAACATTATTCTTGCTTAATAAATCAGTATCACCAATAAATTGCCAACTTCGATCAAATAATATTTTCAATTTTTTATAAATTTTATGACTATGATAAAATTTTGAAGCGATAGTTTTTGCATTTCTAATATCCGATTCAATGTGAATTTTCATTTTCTCTACTTCTTGGCCAGTTTCTTACGTAAGTTAATAGTTTTGTTTCAGCACAGAGATTATTTTCTTTGTCATATCCTTTTACAGTTAACCATTCTTCATGTTTATTATTTTTATTTATTCCATCAACGTATGCATCAATATTTTCATCTGTCAATTCGAAAATTATAGTTAAATTAGTTTTTACTGCTTTGAGATATTTTATGTTAGCTTCTTTAGTGAAAACATATGCTTCAATTCCTTTTTTACTCAGAATTAAAGGCAAAGCCATACCATAATACATGTCCATGCCAGAATAGGTAGTTCCTCCAAACATTATTTTATCGAATGCACTATTCAGCCATGAACGAGTAATCACCATCTTAGCTTTTTGGTAATCTTCACTAATACTTACAACTTTAATTCGATTAGCAATAGATGGTGGCCATCTATTCATCATCTTAGCTAATTGTTTTGAATTAAGCTTTCTTTCTTTGTATTTTTTAGAATAATATTTGAATGGATTAAGGTTCAACGTCTTCGACCACCGCCGCTGCTCCGGCCTCCGCCACCTCGGCTTCCACTTCCACTTCTTCCACCGCCGCCACTTCGGCTTGTACCACCACTCCGCCTTGTAGCTCCACTGTTTCCTCCATTACCTCTGTGTCTATTGTTTCCAAATCCTCCAAATGGTCCCCAGCGATTTCGACCATACCCACCTCCAAAACCTGTCGCTCTTTTCGCCCAGCTAAGTACAACTCCGACGATAATTATAGGTATACACAATAATCCACCACAACACATTAAGAAGTTTCCAAAAAATCCTAGAGGGTCACTTGGTACATCCATGAATGGACTGTACGCATCTTCGTATTTTTCAGGATTATAAGTTATAATTACAGTTGAATTAAGAGCTACACGTTTATCAGTTTCATTTACAAATTCTTGAAATAATTTGTCCTCACCGTATTGCTCGATATCATCGACCCATTCACTTTGCCATATAGCAATATCTTCATTTAACACATAGTTTTTTTCCATTATAGTATAATTATATGTTAAACTTATTTCATATATAAAATCTTTCCAGCATTCCCAGTCATCTAGATATCCATCATCATTTTCATCTTCACAAAATTCACCATCAATGAATGTTTTACGATTGTCTTGCTCAATTATAATTCCTTCAGTTTTAGGCCATTCAGATGGTTTTAAATCAGATTCATTTGAAGACATTGCAGCACCAAATACTGCCGCAATTACCAAAGCAAATGCAATGAACACAGCAAAGAGAACTGGCCAATTCATATCGCCATCTAGCCAAGAATCGCCATCTCCTCCAGTATTATCATCTTCACCAGGAAGTGCATATTCATCATCAGCTTTTGGTATTGAATAACTCCCGCTTTTAGATCCAGATTCAGTAGGATTTTTTGATGAAGCATATTTATCATTATCATTCCCACTTCTCCATTTACGGTAGGCATCACTATCTTGTTCTATATCTTCGTCTTCAGCCAAATGTATTCCTCATTCTATCTAGAAAAGAAGGTTTTTCCGAGTCTAATTTTTTTAGTTCTTCCCACAATTTTCTTGTTTTACCATTAGGTTTGGGCAATTTAACCTTTACTCGTACGTGTTGACTTCCCTTCAAGGTCGGTCTTGTAATGTCAGGCATACCCTTTCCTTTTAATCTTAGAATATCTCCAGACTGTGTTCCAGAAGGAATTGTCAGTTTTACATTCCCCGATAAAGTCGGTACTCTCATCTTATCTCCAATAACAGCTTGTGCAGGTGTAATTTCGAGGTCCAATATTATTTCATTATCCTGTCTTTGAAACAGTTCATGTCTTTTTACATTGACTATTATGTAAAGATCCCCTTTTTGTCCATTATTTGGTCCAGCACTGCCTTGACCTCGCATGCGAAGTCTAAACCCATCATCGGCACCAGGTGGAATTCTTAATTTTATTTTTTTATTAATAGCCATTATTCCGGAGCCTTTACAATCTCTACATGGCTTGTCAATACGTTTTCCAGAACCTCTACAATCAGAACAGTTATCTGTGGTAATAGTTTGCACAAAGCTTCTTTGTTTCATTCTTCTAACAATACCTTGACCACCACAGGTTCCACATGTTTTTGCAGTACCTCCATCGGCAGCTCCAGATCCTGAACATTTTTTACAATTACCATTTCTAGGAATTACGACTTCCTTTTCGATTCCTTTGTAAGCCTCTTCTAATGTAAGTGTTATATCGTATCTTAAATCATCACCTCGATTATCGGGTCTTCTTTGACCTCCACCAAAAAGTTGTGAAAATACATCCCCTACACCTCCCCCTCTCTGGCCGCCTCCGAAAAGTTGACCAAATAAATCAGAGACATCTCCGCCATGACTGAATTGGTCCCATGAGAATCCACCTCCATCAAAATCCACACCTTTGTGCCCATATCGATCATATCGTTCTCGTTTTTCTTTATCAGCTAAAACCTCATAGGCTTCTGAAACTTCCTTGAATTTCTGTTCAGCAATTTCGGGACTTTCCTCACTAGCATCGGGATGATGTTTTCGTGCTAATTTCCGGTAAGCTTTTTTTATAGTTTTTCCATCCGAATCTTTCGGAACATCCAAAATTTCATAATAATCTTTTTTAGCCATAAGCGTCGCTCCTATTTTCCCCTTTTAATAAAACTTTAGAATTGCCGTTTTTCCATTCCTTTGGCACTTATCCATATTGTGGCCATGGCAGTAATAAAGATAATGATTATGGCAGTTAAAGGTTCAGTAACTAGCTCAACAGTATTGTTTCCTGCTGTTTTTATTAGTCCGTAATCCTCGGCTAAAACATCCCAATTCATATTTTCAAGACCTTTGAATAGGATTGAATCAAGATAATGGCTAACTGTAATTTGTTGATAATTTCCTCCAGACACAATCGTCTCCCACAGCATCCAATATATTATTCCTAAAAAGAAGGGTCTGTCGAAATATACTGAAATTAATATAAAAATTCCAAGATATGCTATAGACTCTATCATTATAATTTTAATAACTAACAACAAAATATCATATTCTTCTTTAATTCCATAAAATCCCGCATTCATCATTGTGATTAGATAATAAATAAGACTTGTAACGGCGAGAAGGCTAAACATACAAATTACTCCTGCAATATATCTATAAAATATAATTTCTAGAGGGCTTATTGGTGTTGTTCTTAATATTTGGATAGTTTTTCTATTGAATTCTTCATTAATTAATTCTGAAGCAAACATTATTGCCATTAAGACTCCAATAAATTTGATTACAAAAAGGGATGAGATCTCGATAAATACCTCACGCACATTTTCATGTATTGGTAGGCCCACAAGTTCAAATTCAGCATTATTATTATAATAATAGATATTTTCACCATCTACTTCTTGAACTTGGCGTTCATCTTTATCATTTGTATATGCCCATAAACCTAGTAAACCCGGAAGTACTAAAATTAGTATAAGAATCCAAGTTAATTTATTCATTAATAGTCGATAAATACAATCTTTTACAATAGGTATTCCTAAATTCTTTGAACGATTGAATATATCCTTTATTTCCATTGGGCACCGCCTACTAGTTTAGTGTATAGAGAGTCTAAAGAATCATCTTCAGAGTTTATTCTTTTAATCTCTATTTTTTCTTTCTGAATAATTTTTGGTAACTCTAGATAAAAAGTTTCAGCACTATCTGTTTCAATTATTAGTTCGTTATTTTCGTTATCAATTCTTGTAGCTCTCACCCATGATTCATCGAGCATTCTTTTAGCTAATTTTCTTAGATTCTTATTTTCAATTGGTGTGACGTGTATTTGTCTTGGAATGTTATTCATTAAGTTACGAATTTCGTGTCGATTTCCTGAAGCTAGCATTTTCCCATTATTTATCAATATAATTTGATCGGTTAGGTTTTCGATATCGTGAAGAATATGGCTAGAGATCATTATGGTTTTTCCTTCGTCTGCCCATTCTTTCATTTTATTCATCAATAAGTTTCTTGTAGTTGGGTCAGCACCTTGGAAAGGTTCATCTAGAACAAAGATATCGGGATTAAATACAGCAGCTCTGGCAACCTTAGTTTTTTGACGCATACCTCTGGAATAGGTTCTTATCTTTCTATCCATAGCTTCTTCTAATCCTAATTCAGATAAAGAAGCTCTAGCCATTTCATTAGCTTCTTGAAATGCATAGTTATGCATTTGTAAAAAATAAGTCACATAGTCAAGACCAGACATGTGCTCATAGAAGCAATCATATTCCGGTACAAATCCAATTTTGTTTCTCTGTTTCCAATTAGTGAATGGATCCTTTCCCATAACACTTACACGACCTATGGAGGGTCTTGATAATCCTAAAACCATTTTCATCATAGTTGATTTTCCAGCACCATTGGGACCCAATATACCGGTTAAACCAGGCTTAATTTCTACGGAAATATCGGAAATACCTTGCACTTCTCCATAATTTTTTGTGACGTTTTCAAGAATAACTTCACTCATTTATTTGCCTCCATTTGTGAAATCATCCAATTTACAAATAATCCACATCCTCCAATAATTAGGGTTAATGCTCCAAAAACCTCAAGGTTGGAGAGTTCAATACCCTTGAGTCCACCGGCTGAAGTAAAATAATATTCAGCACCATAAATCTCAAAACTAACAATGTCTAATAGGTGTGCAATCGAAAGTAATAAAACACGATCATCATTAACGAATAAGTGAAAAATTTCAACAATTATGTTTGTTCCATAAACAAATAGAAAGAATGCTCCTGCAGCCCTGTATTCCCTATTAATTAGAGTTGAGAATGTCAATGCGATAATTGAATAGGATGCCGAGTAAAATATCCCTTGTATTATAATATCAAACATTAACCATTTATGATTTTGGATCCAATCAAATTCTAGACCTGAACTAGACCATTGAGTCATAAATATTATCATATTAGGTAGAACTGTTACAAATATGAGCAGTAAAAATATAGGTATAAATCGAGCAATAAGATAGTCTAAGCGGCTTATTGGTCTTGAAAGATAGAGGTGCAATGATTTATCATTCATGTCATTTGCTATCAAACCTCCACCGGCAATTGCAGCTAATGTTACTAGAAAGAGTCTAACGCCCCCTAATCCCATGTCTCCGTAGTATGCAATGGGTTGACAATATTTGAATTCAGAATTCATTTCGTCACAGGGATATACATTACCTTCTCCTGCCATCAGTACAAAAAATACGATAGTCCATAAATAAATTAGAAAGATAAGTGCTAAATTCCAACCTCCTTTTTTATTTAATTTAAGAAGACTAAAAAACCCTCGTAATCCCATGCCAATTACTATTTTGGGCCTGGTAGTTAATTCGGCATCATATCTTGCAAATTTGTCACTAACTTGCGCCCCATCCTTCATTCAATAACCTCCAAATAAATATTGTCCATTGTAACTTTACTTCTCTCCATTTCATATAATTGGCATTTATTATCTACTGCAGCATCTATAATTTGTTGAAAAGTCTGATCGTTTACGTATGGTACTCGTAATATTCGTCCATCGGTTGTCACAGTTATTTCTTTACTCTTTAGCATATCTACAAAACCATCAATGTCTCCTCCAACTCTTACCTGGATAAAGTCACTTTGTCTCTTCATTAACTCCTTTACATTTTCTTTCATTTGCAATTTTCCGTTATTTATGATAACTACATGATCACAAACGGTTTCAACATCTTGAAGAATATGGGTGCTGAGTAATACATTGATATTGCTTATCTCGGTTAAGCCATTTATGGTGTCCAGCATTTCATGTCTAGCTTTTGGATCAAGTCCTGAAGTTGGTTCATCCAGAAAAATTATCTCAGGTCCATGAATTAATCCTTGGGCTAGTTTTATTTTCTGGCGCATACCTCCAGAGTATTCTTCAATTTTCCTATATTTCTCTTCTCCCATTTGAAGATGGCCCAATATCTCATGAGTACGTTGAGTAGCACTTTGAGAATCCATTCCGCTTACTAATCCCATTTCAATCAGAAATTCAACACCAGACATGTGATTTGGTATACAGTCATGTTCTGGCATGTATCCTATTTTCCTTCGGATATCAACTGAATTTTTATCTAAGTTTTTACCTAAAACGGTGACATTTCCAGAATTAGCAGTAATTAATCCTAAAGCAATTTTAACGAATGTACTCTTTCCAGCACCATTTGGTCCTAAGATACCTATTTTCCCTTTTGGTATTTCGACAGAAAAATCATCTAGTGCCGTTACAGCCCCATATTTTTTAATTACATTTCTTGCTTCTATCACGTCGAATCCCTTGCTTAATATTTCAAACCTCTATTTATAAAAATCTAATAAAAATATTTTGAATAATTTTATATATGCACCTGTTTCCGGCAGGATACCGTAGCAGAGATGTAATCTCGCTTCACTACGGAGGTGAAACCATCGCATCAAACCGGATAAATCAAGCTATCGAGGATGCTCTCGAAACAGACAAAGAACGCAAGTTCGTAGAGACTGTAGAAATTGCAGTTAATCTTCGAGATGTAGACTTAC
>Ga0209403_10002136_pt1 | contig 24110 bp, 22 predicted proteins | sample ArcticOcean_MG_C_8_FD_187440 | JGI IMG/M metagenome (GOLD analysis project Ga0209403, IMG submission 187440) | Marine microbial communities from western Arctic Ocean - ArcticOcean_MG_CB11_86 (SPAdes) (version 2) | ecosystem: Environmental > Aquatic > Marine > Oceanic | place: Arctic Ocean... | reverse complement strand
ATCTCAAATGCGGATCACTTGTTTGCCGCGTTTGGACCGCTCACGGTCACCGACAATGCAGTTGTCATCTATTCGGCGGGCAATGGCGGTATTGGCAGGATGCTGGTGTTGGACGGCACCGCTGATGTTTCAGGCAACGGTACGTTCGATGATTCCGGGCGATTCATTGCGATTAACAGTTCAATAAACTTTACGGATAGCGGCTCGTTCATCAACAAAGGCTTTGGCGCTAAATTCGAAAACGGGAGCGGAAGTATCGTCAATATCCACTCGGCGCAGGGATTTGAAAACGCCCAGTCAGCATTGTACGAGATCCTATTTGACGGAAAGCTCAACATCAATAATGGCGGCCGCTTCCTAAACCGGACCGGCGCGACCTATAGGCAAAACACGTCCAGCACCGTGACCACCATCGATGGCAATGGCCTGTTTGACAACGATTCGGACGTGATTTTAGACATCGGCGCGCTGAATATCGGCAGCACCGGCGTGATGTCCACCAGCCTCCGCTACACCCAGAACGGCGGCACACTGAACGTGCTGAGCGGCGGCACCTTCCGCGTTCACGTCGGCGGCGACGTGGTCAACGATTCCACCGGGTTCGGCCTCGGCGGGATTATCATTGACGGCGCCAACGTGATCGTCGACGGCGAAAGCGTGCCCGGCGGCACAGGCACCTTCGTGCAGACTTCGGGCACGACGACCATCAACGGCCAGATGATCCAGACCGGCGTGACCATCAATGGCGGCGCGCTGACCGGCGAAGGCTTTATCCGCGGCGATGTGGTCAATACCGGCGGCACGGTCGGTCCCGGCACCTCGCCCGGCAAGCTGACGATGGAGGACGATTTCACGCAAGGGCCGGGCGGCACGCTGGCCATCGAGATCGACAGTCTGAGCCTGTTCGACATCCTCGCCATCCAGGACGCGGCGGACCTCGACGGCACGCTCGACCTGCAGGTCGATGCCGGCTACGCGGCCAGCGCGCAGGACGGCGACACGTTCACGATCATCGAATGGGCGAGCTTCTCCGGCGCGTTCGCGACCGTGAGCGGGCTGAATTTCGGCATTAGCAAGTTTTTCACCCTCGATTACGGCACGTCCGGGCTGATCCTGACCGTGGGCTCCGAAACCGTCATCGGCCGCGTCCGAACCCGGCACGATTGCCCTGCTTGGCCTCGGCCTCGCAGGTATTGGCTACGCACGACGCAAACGCGCTGCCTGACGCCAACCACGGGCAGTTACCTCAAGCGGCGGTCTTTCCAGGCGCCGTTTTTTGTGTGTGCATGCCCGCTCCCGGTCAAAAGCAACCGTTCTGGCAACAGCCCAGCCGCGTCCGCTTAGCCTTCGAAAACCGTCACAGGATCGGATTGCTCGCGGGCAAGCCCAGGGCGACCCGCCCGAACTCAGGGCCGTTTATGTCCCACGACAGATGGATCTGGTGCTTGGCGGCGTGCACGTCGCGGTGGCGCATCTGGAGCATGTTATCGAGGTAGTTCGCGGACGCGCCTGAGACGCCGTGGATCAGGTCGACCGCCCGGACGCTGCAACCGGCTGCGTGCGCGGCATCGCGGCGCCAGCGCACCCGGTCCTGGAGGCTGGGCCGTGTGCCGCGCGCAACATGCCGGTGCGCCTCCTGCCAGCTCTCGCGCACCAGCAGCCTGGCCGTGTCGATCAGAACGCCGGCCTCTGCGACCTTGAGCTGGACCGTGGTGTGATCGGCGAGCTTCGAGCGGTTATAGACCGACGCCTGCGATTGGAGCCGTTCCAGGAAGTCCTCGTAGGCGCCGACTGCAATCCCGATCATCGGTCCGACGACAAGGTGCGGAATGAACGGAATCAGCGGCAGGCGATACGCGTCGCCTTCCATCTCCTCCGTTCCCGGTGAATAGCCCTCCCGGGCAAGCATTGGATCGTAGACCATGTGCTCCGGCACGAAGAGGTCGGTGCAGGCGACGTCTTTGGAGCCTGTGCCGGCAAGTCCCGAGACATGCCAGTTGTCGATGATGTCCACGTCCGACACACGGACGATGACGACCCGCGGGCCGGAACTGCCGTCCTCGTTCGCCGCCATCGCGCCCAGCATCAACCAGTCGCTTACATCGACGCCGCTGGTGTAGGGCCAGTGGCCGGAATACAGATACCCGCCATCGGCAGGTTCGAGCTTGCCGGCCGGAAAAATCAGTGTCGAGCCGATCAGCGCCTCGGGGTTCTCGCCCCAGATGTCCTCGACCGCCTGTGCCGGCCAATAGGGCAGCATCCAGTTATGGGCGATGAGATTGATGTAGACCCAGGCGGTTGAGGCGCAACCGCGGGCGAGTTCGATGGAGACATCGACCATGGCGCCGAAATCCGTGATACACCCGCCATATTTTTCCGGCCTCAGGATCCGCCACAATCCAGCTTCCCGAAGTTCCGACATGGTCTCGTCCGGAATGCGCCGCAACTGCGCTGTCTTTGCCGCCCTGTCGCGCAAAATCGGCGCCAAAGCCGCCGCTCGTTCAATCAGTTCCTGACGTGATGGCTGCATTTTCTGGCTTTTGATTATCCCGCTATTCGGCGTCACAACTGCCGCCGATGCCTCTACAATAGCGTATCGTTCCATGATATTGCGCGCCAAAATTCCATTAAAATTACGGCAGTCGCCGTCTTCAGTGCGCCTCGTCCCAGTTCAACCCGTGACCGGTTTCGACCACCAGCGGCACGTCAAGATGGGCGGCACCTTCCATCGTCTTCTTGACCAGCGCGGCGGTATCGCCGAGCTCGTTTTCTGGCACTTCGAAGATCAGTTCGTCATGGACCTGCAACAGCATGGTTGCACCGAGACCGGCGGTTTTCAGTGCCGGCGCGATGCGAACCATGGCGCGCTTGATGATGTCCGCCGCGGCTCCCTGCAACGGCGCATTGATCGCCGCGCGTTCGGAGAAATTGCGCCGGGCGGGGTTTTTGTCGGCGATGCCCGGGGTGTGGCATTTGCGCCCGAATATGGTCTGCACATATCCGTGTTCACGGGCGAAAGTCTTGGTTGTCTCCATATAGTCCTTGATGCCGGGGAATTTCTCGAAATACCCTTCGATATATTTCTTCGCCTCGCCCTGCGGAATCGCGAGCTGGCGGGCGAGCCCGAACGGGCTGATGCCGTAGATAATGCCGAAATTGATCGCCTTGGCCCGGTTGCGGACCGACGATTCCATGCCCTCGATCGGGATACCGAACACCTCGCTCGCCGTCATGGCATGGATATCCTGACCGTCGCGGAACGCGTCCCGCAGGGTCTCGATACCCGCGACGTGGGCCAGCAGCCGAAGTTCGATCTGCGAATAATCCGCCGACAGCAGAACATTGCCCTTGTCGGCAATGAAGGCCTGGCGGATCTTGCGGCCCTCGTCGGTGCGGATCGGAATGTTCTGGAGGTTGGGATCGGTCGACGACAAACGGCCGGTCGACGCAATCGCCTGGGCGTAAGACGTATGCACGCGCCGGGTCTCCGGATTGATCTGGTTGACCAGCGCCTCGGTATAGGTGCTGCGCAGTTTTGTCAGTTGGCGCCAGTCGAGCACGCGCCGGGGAAGATCGTGCCCCTGGGCGGCAAGCCCGTCGAGCACGTCGGCGCCGGTGCCGTAAGCGCCGGTCTTGGTCTTCTTGCCACCGTCGAGCCCCATTTCGTCGAACAGGATTTCACCAAGCTGTTTGGGCGAGCCGATATTGAATTCATGACCGGCGAGCTTGTAGATTTCCGCCGCGATATCGGCCGCGCGCTTTTCGAAATCGCGGGACAGTTCCTTCAGAAACGTCGCGTCGACATTGATTCCGGCGCGTTCCATATCCGACAAAACCGGGATCAGCGCCCGTTCGAGGGTCTCATAGACCGTCGTCATACGTTCCGAAGCGATCCGCGGGCGGAGCTGACGATAGAGCCGGCCTGTGACCTCGGCATCCTCCGCCGCATAATCCAGCGCCTTGTCGAGTGCGACCTCGGCGAAGCTGATCTGCTTCTTGCCGGTCCCGGTGACTTCCGAATATTTGATGTTGGTGTGTCCGAGATGCAGCGTCGCCAGCTCATCCAGGCCGTGACCATGAGCGCCGCCTTCGAGCACGTAGGACAGCAACATGGTGTCGTCGACCGGCGCGATCTCGATCCCGTGCCGCGCCATCACCTGCATGTCGTATTTAATATTCTGGCCAACTTTCAGGATGCCGGGATTTTCGAGCATCGGTGTCAGCAGTTTGATCGCCGTGTCGAACGCGATCTGCTTCGGCGCGGCCGCCTTCTTGGCGCCGTCATCGCCGAGATCGAGTTCGCCATCGGGCGCGCCGCCGGGCGCGACATGGGCGAGCGGCACATAACACGCGCTGCCGCCCTGCACCGATAGCGACAGCCCGACAAGATCGGCCTGCAGGGAATCGAGCGATGTGGTTTCGGTATCGAAGGCGACGATCCCGGCCTTCTCGATTTCGGCGATCCACGCCTTGAGGGCAGTTTCATCCTGCACCAGCTCATACGTCGCATCGCCGGGTGCGGTCGCGGTATCGGCGGTCGCCGCGGCCGGCGCATCGATCCCGAATTCGGCGCGCACCTTGGACAGGATGGTCCTGAAACCCTGTTCCTCGAGGAACGGGATAAGCACATCCGGATCGGGCCGCTTTTTCCGGAATTCCACTACCCTGTGATCGACCGGCACGTCGGTCCGCAAAGTCACCAATTGACGGGAAATCCCCGCTATTTCCCGCTCCTGGTGGACCAGATCGGCGAAACTGGTGTTTACTTTGGAATAAAATCGATAATCGATGATTTTTTGTGCGATTTCATGGCCTTTGGCAGCCAAATCGCTCATTGCGGCCGCATTTGTGGTCGGATTACCGGTTTTTTTGTCCTTTGGTACGGGAAGTTTCAATTCGTCGATCAGCACTTCCTTGAGCTGCTTGGTCGATCCGATACTGAATTCGTGCCCGGCGAGCTCATAGATCCGCGCCTTGCAGATTTCCGACTTTTCGACCGCCATGGCTTTGACGGCTTCCGGGTCTTTCGTCGCCTCGAACAGTTTGTCGAGATCACCGAACTCGTTGATGAGCTGGGCGGCGGGCGCCTCGCCGATCCCCTTGATGCCGGGCACGTTATCGGTGGAATCGCCGAGCAACGACTGAACATCGACAACGCGGTCAGGCGTCACGCCGAACTTCTCGAATACCTCGTCGGGGCCGATAAAGCGGTTTTTCATCGGGTCCATCATGCGAATGCCGGGACCGACCAGCTGCATCATATCCTTGTCGGACGACACGATGGTGACGTCGAAGCCCTGTTCGACCGCCTGGTGCGCATAGGTGGCGATCAAATCGTCGGCCTCGAAACCGTCCAGTTCGAGGCACGGCAGGCTGTAGGCGCGGGTCGCCTCGCGGATCAGTTCGAATTGCGGGATCAATTCTTCCGGCGCCGGCGGGCGGTGCGCCTTGTATTCCGGGTAGATATCGCTGCGGAAGGTCTTGCGCGCGGTATCGAAGATCACGGCGAGGAAATCGGCTTCCGAATCCTCGACCAGCTTGGTCAGCATGTTGGCAAAGCCGTAAACCGCGTTCACCGGCGTGCCGTCCGCTCGGGTCATCGGCGGCAGCGCGTGAAACGCCCGGAAAATATACGCCGATCCATCCACCAGATAGACGTGGTTCAGTTCTTCCGTGCCCGCCATTTTTACTTTTCCCGATTCTGCGCTGTGCGCGGACAGCATGCAGAATGCAGCGTCGAGAGTCGAGAATCTCGGGGCAAAAATTGTCCGCCGCACCGGCTTTTATATGCCGGTTGCGGCGGGCAGTTTCTCCCAGACACGGCTTTTATTACATCGGCGGGACGAGACCTTTGAGACCGACCGCGATCCGCATCGGCATATAGACCCCGCCGTCGCCCTTTTTTATTGCGCTACCGGCGGGGTGTCGAATTACGCTAATCTGCAAAAAACCCCGAGGGACACCCATGTATATCGACATCTACACCCATATTTTTCCCACCGCGTTCTATAAACGGATGAGCGAAATCGCGCCGAAACTCGGCAATATCGGCAAACGCATGCAGACGGTCACCGAGGTGCATGACCTGGACGCCAGATTCCGCGCAATGGACCCATTCGGTGATTACCGCCAGATCATTTCGCTACCCAACCCGCCGCTGGAAGACATCACCACGCCGGCGCAGGGGATCGAGCTGGCGCGGATCGGCAATGACACCATGGCCGAGATGGTCGAGAAGAACACCGACCGGTTTCCGGGTTTTGTCGCCGCCCTGGCCATGCATTCGATGGACGAGACCATGGACGAGCTGCACCGCGCGGTGCGTGATCTCGGCGCGGTTGGCGTTCAGATTTTCACCAATGTGGGCGGGCGGCCGCTCGACCATCCCGATTACGAGCCGGTCTTTGCCGCGATGGCGGAATACGACCTGCCGATCTGGATGCACCCGGCGCGGACGTCCGACATGACCGACTACGCATCGGAAGAGAAATCCCGTTATGAAATTTGGTGGGCGCTCGGCTGGCCCTATGAGACATCGGTGGCGATGGTGCGTCTCGTGTTATGGGGCATCTTTGACCGGTATCCCGGAATCAAGATACTCACCCATCATCTCGGTGGCATGATCCCCTATTTCGAGGAACGCGTCGGCGCCGGGCTTGCGGTGCTCGGCGCGCGCACGTCCGATGAGGATTATTCGAACGTTCTGCCGTCGCTCAAACGGCCACACGGGGAATATTTCAAAATGTTCTACGGTGACACGGCCATGTTCGGCTCATCGTCGGCATTCCCGACCGGGATGGATTATTTCGGGCCCGATCACGTCGTGTTTTCCACCGACGCGCCGTTCGCGCCGGTCGCCGAGACGTTCGAATCCCTCAAACGGCTGGAGCTGGAATCGGACGTGCAGAAAAAGCTTTATAAGGAAAACGCCGAAAAGCTGATGAACCGCTCTTTCGGGTAAACCGCCCTATGCGGTTCTATTTTTCTAGCTGAACCGTGTCGTAATCCGCCGGCGCGTGATTTCGAGCACTTCGTAGTCTTCGGAATAATACAGCACGTTGTGCTTGATGCCCGGCGGCTGGATCCATGAATCGCCGACCTCGAACGTCACCTCGCCCTGTCCCTCGAACCACACGGTCGACGTTCCCTTGAGGAGCATCACCAGCCGGAATTCGAGAGCGTGGTAGTGAATTCCACTGCCGCCTTCGGGGCAGGGTTTCGTGGTGCGGATGATCTGGGCGTGGACGCGTCCGTCCGTGACTTCGCCGACGCCGAGATCGCAATACTCGCGATAGACACGCAGGCCGCCGCTGATGAAGGGGTTTTCCTTAGCCCGGTTGACGCTGAATTCGGATTTAATTTTGTCGGTGGACATTGTGTGTTCCCGGATCGGTATGAATCCGCGATATTGTGAAAGACTCCTTTCGGGTGGCAATGTCGGAATCGGTTTGGTCCCCCGCCGCGATCCGCTAAAATCCGTCCTGCATAAAAAACCCCGGACCAAGAATCCCTGACCACGAAAACGGAGATAAGATCGTGCAGCCCTTTACCCATGTCGCCATGCCCGGCCGCGTTATTCACGGCGCCGGGCGTATCGCCGCACTTGCCGAAGAAGCCAACGCATTCGAGGCCAAGCGGATCATGTTCTGCTGCACCAAAAGCCGGCGCGCCGCCGTCGAAGCGCTCGCGGCGACTATGGCCGACAGGGTCGCCGGCATTTGCGACGCGGCAAAAATTTTCGTCCCCATCGAAGCCGTCGAGATCGGCCGCGCGATGGCCGCGGATTTGGACGCCGACTGCCTGGTGTCCTATGGCGGCGGCACCGCCGTCGGCCTCGCCAAGGCGGTCGCGCTGGAATTCGACCTGCCGATCATCAGCGTCGTGACCACGTATTCGGGCTCGGAGACGACGGCGCTGCAGGGCATTATCGGCCGCGATGGCGTGCGGACCAATTACCGGTCGATGCGGATGCTGCCACGAACGCTGATCTACGATCCGGAACTGACGCTGGACCTGCCGCTCAATGTGTCCGTCGGCAGCGGTTTCAACTCAATCGCCCATGCCGTCAGCTCGTATCTCGGCAAGGATGCCAACCCGGTCGCCAATATGTATTCGGAGGCGGGCATCCGCGAGATGTCGGCAGCGCTGGTCAGGCTCGCCCTCCATCCCGCCGATATCGATGCCCGGTCGCAGGCGCTGCACGGATCCTGGCTGTGCGGGATGACGCTGATGTCGTCCGGCACGACGATCCATCACAAGATCGCCCATGTGCTGGGGGGTGGCTTCGACCTACCGCACGGGCCGACCCACGCGGTCGTGCTGCCGCATTCGACCAGTTACAACCGCGATGCCGCGCCCGACGCGATGCGGGGAATCGCGCGGGCCTTTGGCGATGAAAACGCCGATGCGCCGAACGCTCTTTTCGACCTGCTCGGCAAGAGTGGGGCGGCGGAAGGGCTGAAGGATCTGGGGCTGCCGGAATCCGCCCTCGACGAGGCCGTGAACCGGATCATGACCGACCGTTATTTCAATCTGCGGGAATACGATCGCGGCGCGATCCGCGCCCTGCTCGACGATGCCTGGCATGGCCGGCCGCCTTCAGGCGTTTGAAACCCGGAATTCAGCCACAAAAACAATTCAATTAGAATTATTATAAACTATAGAATCTTGTGCCCCATTTCCTATATTAGAAATTTTCTAAACTAGAAAGCCGGAGAGATTTCATGAACGGAAACGATAACGGGAACGCGGGCAAATGCCCGGTAATGCACGGAACGCACAAATCCGCGACTTTTGAAGGCGCGTCGAACCGGGTGGTGGCCGAACCAGCTTAACCTCAGAATTCTGCACCAGAACTCTTCCCTGTCCGATCCCATGGGCGAGGCGTTTAATTATGCCGAGGCGTTCGAATCTCTCGACCTGGCCTCAGTGAAGGCCGACATCGTGGACCTGATGACGACGTCACAGGATTGGTGGTCGGCGGATTACGGTCATTACGGGCCGCTCTTTATTCGGATGGCGTGGCACAGTGCGGGTACCTATCGCACCGGCGATGGGCGCGGCGGCGCGGGATCCGGTACGCAGCGTTTTGCGCCGCTCAACAGCTGGGCCGGTGATGCGGCCATGTCGGTCCGGAACCGGAGGGCGCCCCGACCGAGCAGCAGGGTCTCGGCTGGAAGAACAGCTTTGGCACGGGAAAGGGCGGCGACACGATCACCAGCGGGATCGAGGGCGCCTGGACCCTGACGCCGACAACCTGGGACAACAGTTTCTTCGACACGCTGTTCGGGTATGAATGGAAACCGACGAAGAGTCCCGCAGGCGCCCATCAATGGGCGCAGGATCGGACGCCGTGCCGGATGCACACGATCCTGCAAAAATGCACGCGCCCATGATGACGACGGCGGGTCGGCGCACGGGGTCTTTACCGAACGGCCCGGGACGCTCACCACCGACTTCTTTGTAAACCTGCTGGATATGGGAACGGAGTGGAAGCCTATCTCGGATGCCGGGGATGTATTCGAAGGTCGCGACCGGGCAACCGGCGATGTGAAGTGGACCGGCACCCGCGTCGATCTGATCTTCGGGTCGAACTCCAAGCTGCGGGCCCTGGCGGAAGTCCATGCCTGTGACGGAAACGAAGCGGCGTTCGTGAACGACTTCGTGGCGGCGTGGGCCAAGGTGATGGACGCGGACCGCTTCGATCTCGCCTGATCGGAGCCGATTAACGCGACGCCTGAGACGAAGAAGGGCGGGTTTCTTACCCGCCCTTCTGCTATCCGGCGGCGCTCCGCGTATCCGAATTCCAACCGGCGCCAAACCGGTATAGTGTTGTCTTTGAGACAAACGGGGAATGAACGCGATGAAAACAAGAAATTGCGGCGCCTGCGAGATCTCCTCGGTCGAGGAATCGACCGGCCTGTTTCGAACCGTCCCGGAAATGTTTCCGGATGCAACCGACGAGACTGTCCGGCGTCATATTTCCTGGATGGCACCCGATTACATGGACGCGGCGACGGAGCGGATGCTGTTTTCGTTCCAGAGTTTTCTGATCCGCACCCCCCGCCTTAACATTCTGGTCGATTGCTGCGTCGGCAACGACAAGGACCGCCCCGGCCGGCCCCACTGGCACCAACAGAACTGGCCGTGGGTCGCCAACCTCGCCGCTGCCGGCGTGCGGCCAGAGGAAATCGACGTCGTCATGTGCACCCATCTGCACACCGACCATGTCGGCTGGAACACGCAGTTGAAAGACGGGCGATGGGTGCCGACTTTCCCGAACGCGCGCTATGTGTTTTCGGAAACCGAGTACCGCCACTGGGAGGCTATGCTCGGCGCGTCCGAGGTCGGCGACAATGTATTCAACGACAGCGTACTTCCGGTGGTCGAAGCCGGGCGGGCGGACCTGGTCCGGGACGACTACGAAATCGATCACGGGATCGTGCTGGAGCCGACCCCCGGCCACTCGCCGGGGCATGTGGCGCTGCATGTCGACAGCGAAGGCGACACCGCGCTGTTCACGGGCGATCTTTTCCACCACCCGCTGCAGATGTACGAACCCGATCTGTCCAGCACGGTCTGCACCGATCCGGTGCTGTCGCGCCAGTCGCGCTACGATTTTCTGAACAAATATGCCGACAGCGGCGCCCTGATTCTGCCGGCCCATTTCACCGGCACGGGAATAGGCGAAATCCACACCGACGGCGAGGGCTGGCGGTTCGATTTCGCGGCGGATTGACGATGATCCTGTGGTAGTAGCCGCTGTTACTCCGCCGCCGCTGCCGCCGCGCCCTCCTCTCCGGCCCACACACCCATCACCTCGTCGCTCTCGGGGGTTTCGCCGAAGATGAACTCGACCGATTTGATGGTCGCTTTGTGCAGCGGCACGTTGGCGCTGCCGACGCAGTCGGGCGGCATGACGATGTAATAGCCGTGAAAAAACGCCTCGCGCAGGGTGGATTCGACACAGACATTGGTGGCGACGCCGGTCATCACCAGCGATTTGATCCCGCGGCGGCGCAGGATGTCGTCCATCTGGGTGTTGTGAAACGCCGAATAGCAGCGCTTTTCGACCACTTGTTCCCCGTCCACCGGCCCGATCTCGTAGAAATCGGCGCCCCAGGAATCCGACGCGCAGCACACCGCCCCTTTGCCCTTGTCGAGCATTTTGGACAGCATCGGCGCCGGCAGCAGATCGTGGTCGTAGATCGCCTTGACCCAGACCACCATGGCCCCGGCGGCGCGCGCCGCCTCGACCAGTTTGCCGATACGCGCGGCGAGCGGTTTGTTGCCGCTCATATCGACATTCTGGGTGGTGTGGATATAACCGTTCTCGGCGCAGAAATCGTTCTGCATGTCGATGACGACGAGTGCCGTGTGGGCGGGGTCGAGTATCTCGCCGAGGCCGTTCAGCAGTTCCGGTTTTCGATCAGGCATCTACCCGCTCCTTTTCCATGTTCCAGTAAACGCAGCCCATGCCGCAGCGCAGCGCGACGGACGGCTCGTAACAGATGGTCTGTGCCGGACGGTCGCCCGACGCGCCGAGCGCCGCGATCCAGGCCATCAATTCGGTCGTGCCGCCGTCTCCCGCTTCGACCATTTTCTCGGGCGGGCATTCGCGCAGCAGCTTTTCCGCATCGCCCTCTTCGAGCAAGGACAGGAACCAGCGGTCGAACTTCTCGTCGACGTCGAAATATTTCGGCCCACCGGGATCGTGGCTCAGCCCGCCGGTGCCCATGAAAGCGACCCGCATGTCGTTGGGCAGCTCGTCCTCGACGATTTCCTTGATCGCCCGGCCAAGCTCGTAGCATTCCCGCGGCGCCGGCACCGGCGGCACCACGCAGTTCATGTGGATCGGCACCAGCGGTATGTTGTATTCGGGGGTCAAATATACCAGCGGCACCGACCAGTTGTCATCGAACAACAATTCGGATTTCTCGATCGGGTTGAAGCCGCGGAACGACAGCCCGTCGAACACGGCCTCCGCTACGTCCGGATCGCCCGCCACCGTATAGGGTTCGACGTTGATCCAGTCGCGGAACCATTCGGCGGGGCCATTCCAGCTTGCCGCCGTGCCGACGCAGAAATCATTCACATCGTCGACCGGCATATTGAGCACATGGTCGTTGGCAATGCCGATGATCACGTCGGGTTTTGCGGCGCGCAGCATTTCGCCGAGCCGGGTGAACCCTTCGGTCAGGCTTTTCTGCTCATACTCGGGCGCCTGGTCGAGCCAGCCGGTCAGACCGGGCGCGTGGCTCAAACCGGTTACGAATACCATCTCTCCCATTATCGCGTCTTTCCTTCGCCTTCGACGACGCTTTTGCCGTAGGTCTGCGCCGCCGCAGACTGGTTGTGATTATAGGCGCCGCCGTGAAACAGGCGCGACACTTGGGGCAGGAAATAGGGATGGACTCCCAGCGCGCCCAGCATTTTGATATCGATGTCGCGGAACGCTTGGCGTTCTTCCGGCGACAGGCCGTATTCCTCCATGAGGTTTTCGAGCTTGTCCGCGAAATCCGTGAATTTGGCCGGATCGCGCCGCACTTCGAAAATCATCCGGTTGGCTGGCAGTGCGTGCCGGGTTTCAGCGATGCCCATAGATGTCTTCTCCCTCGTTCCAAGCAGTCACATAAAGCGGTACTGTGACGCCAACATAACAACGATGATCCATGGGATGAAGCCGCTATTCGAATCCGTGATGGCGCCGGCAACGGGGCTGGCCAAAGTGGTAAAGACCGGTCAGCGGTTGCGCGTCACCGACCTCGACGGCCTGCAGGTCGTCGATATGGCGGTGTTCAATGAACACAATGTCCGCGAAAAGCTCTCGACGTCCTATTCGCGCTCGCGGACGGGTGTCGCCGGAGCGGACGGGTTCCATCCGCGCGACCGGCTGTTCGAAGGCGATGTGCTGATGTCGACCATCAACAACGAGATGATGCGCATCACCGCCGACACCGCCGACGTGAAGGGCATGCACGATGTCCATGGCCGGATGTGCAACCGCAAGCTTTATGAAGCCCTCGGCCAGGGTGAAAAGGACGGATGTCACGAAATCATCGCCGCTGCCGTTGCGCCGTGGGACCTGCTGCCCGAAGACATTCCTGATACCATCGATCTGTTCATGAATTATCATCACGACTGCGCCCACGGCTGGTGGGTGCTCGAAGACGGCGTGTCGAAGCCGGGCGATAGTATCGAATTCGAAGCGCTGATGGATTGTCTGGTGGCGCTGTCCAATTGCCCGTTCTATCGCGGCACGCCGATGAAAGTTGAAATCTTCACAGGAGACACCGAATGAGCGCCGCTTCGAAAAACAATCCCAAAAACATGAGCGGCGGAGAGGCGATCGTCGATGCGTTGGTGCGAAACGGCGTCGATACCGCATTCGGCATTCCGGGCGTCCAGCTCGATCCTCTGTTCGATGCGCTGTACGACGCGCAAAACAGCATCCGCGTCATCCATACCCGCCACGAACAGGGCGCGGCCTATATGGCGCTCGGCTATGCCCAGGCGACCGGCCGGGTGGGAACGGCAATCGTCGTGCCCGGCCCCGGCCTGCTGAACGCCTCAGCGGCTATCGCCACCGGCTATGCGCTGAATGCGCAGATGCTGTGCGTTGTCGGCCAGATCCCGTCGGCGCTGATCGGCAAGGGGACCGGACAGCTTCACGAACTGCCCGACCAGCTGGAGATCGCTCAGGGCCTGACCAAATGGGCGGCGCGGATGGACACGCCCGGCGACGCGCCCCGCACCATGGCCGAGGCGTTTCGTCAGCTCCATACCGGCCGGCCGCGGCCGGTCGAGGTCGAGATGGCACTCGACATCATGAAGGCGCGGGCCGATATCTCGTCGATCGATGCGCCCGACTTCTATGAGATAGCCGAACCCGATCCCGACCGTATCGCGGCGGCGGCGAAAATGCTGGGGGAGGCCAAAAACCCGCTGATCTTCGCCGGCGGCGGCGCCATCGATGCCGGCGCCGATTTGCTGGCGCTCGCCGAATTGCTGCAGGCGCCGGTTGTGATGTCGCGCAGCGCGCTCGGCGCCATCGATTCCCGTCATCCGCTGGCGTTGACCCCGCCGCACGGCCACAAGTTGTGGAAAGACGCCGATGTGGTGCTCGGTGTCGGCACACGGCTGGTGCCGATGATTCCCGGCTGGGGCATCGATGACGGGCTCAAAATCGTCCGGCTCGATATCGATGCCGTGGAAATCACCCGCAGCAACACGCCCGAGATTGCAATCCAGGCCGATGCGGCGCTCGGTCTCGCCGCACTCTGCGCCGCCGTGCCGGGCCATAACCGCAAGCGCGCCGACCGGACGGATGAGATGACGGCGCTCAAGGCCGATCTGCAGAAGGAATTCGACAAGCTCGACCCGCAGATGCCGATCCTGCGCGCGATCCGCAACGCGTTGCCCGAAGACGGTATTTTCGTCGAGGAACTGACCCAGCCCGGCTACGTCGCGCGGCTGGCATTCCCGGTCTATCAGCCGCGGACGTTCATCAATCCCGGCTATCAGGGCACGCTCGGCTATGCCAGCCCGACCGCAATGGGCGCCAAAGTCGGCATGCCCGACCGGAAAGTGCTCGCGATCTCCGGCGATGGCGGGTTCATGTTCAACGTCCAGGAACTGGCGACCGCCGCGCAGCACGGCATCGATATAGTGCTGGTGGTGTTCAATGACGGCGCTTACGGCAACGTCAAACGCTTCCAGCAGCAGATGTTCGATGGCAAGGAAATCGCCGTTGAGCTCAAGAACCCCGATTTCATGAAACTTGCCGACGCGTTCGGCATCCAGGGTTTCCGGGTGAAAAATCCGGCCGAGCTCGAACGCGCCATCGGTGAAGGATTCTCGACCCCCGGCCCGACGCTGATCGAATACCCGCTCGGCGAAGTGCCGGACCCCTGGCACCTGATCTTTCAGGGCAAGGTAAGGGGCTGAGGGCCCGAAGGGGCGGTTCGGCACTTCAAGACGCGATTTTCCCACAAAGGGACCGTTTCCGGCTGGAAGCCAGGGTTATTATCTTAAATACAAAATGTCCGCTTTCAGAGGCGAAGCAGCAATTATTCAAGCGACAGTATCAGGTCTTCTTTTGACCCAAAGTGGACATTGCACCTGTCCTTCCCCCCCTAAAACTGGGCCATCATTTTGGCATGGAAGGGGATTTGTGATGGCTCGGGGCGTGACGGCTCGGGGGTGACGGCGAGGGGGCGTGACGACAGGGCGACATGAGGTCGGGGGCGATGCGGCGCGGCTGCGGACGGCGCCCCGCTGCGGCGCGCGAACGCGGAAAGGCACGCCCTGTGCCGCACCCGCCATCCGCGGGCGGGCGCGCTGACGGATGCATGGCGGTGCCGCTGGGTCGGGGCACCCCCCGGCAACCGCAACGCGTTCAAGGACGGGTTTCACACGGCGGCGGCGCGGGCCGAACGCCGGGCGATGAGCGCATTCGTCACCGAGATGTCGTCGGCTGTGGCCCGGTTGGAACGGGACTCACGCGGGTGACCCGGGAACCCGCCCGTTCGGGTGCATGGGGTTGTTTTTCGAGTTTAAAATTTTGGCGGCCGACGCCGTGACGATACCGCTTCACCATTGACGCCGGTCCACCGAGGGGACACTCTTTTACAAATTTGCAAAGCAATCCCGAGGGAGAAACATCATGGCTGTCGCCGCTATTCAGGAAGACGTTTCGGTTCGCGATCAGGTCAGCGCCGAGGAATGGAAAACCCGGGTCGATCTCGCCTGCGCCTACCGGATGATTGCGCACTACTATGTCAGCGATCTGACCTACAACCATTTGTCGGCGCGGGTTCCGGGCGAAGACGGCCACATCCTGATCAAGGCGCATGACATCATGTTCGAAGAAGTCACCGCCTCGAACCTCCTGAAATACGATTACGATGGCAATCCGGTGACCGCAGGCGCGCCGCACCTGAAGGGCGGCGGGCTGATCATTCATGCCGGATTGCTGCAGGCGCGCGAAGACGTCAACGTCGTCTTCCACACCCATACCGAGGCCAATATGGGCGTGTCGTCCCAGAAATGGGGCCTGTTGACGGTCAACCAGCACGCCATGCGGTTCCATAACCGCGTCGCCTATCATTCCTTCAAGGGATTCGAATTCAATCTGTTCATGCGCGATCCGCTGCTGCGCGATATCGAAGGCTATCGTGTCGCGCTGCTGCGCAATCACGGCTCGCTGGTGTTGGCCGAAACCGTTCCCGAGGCGTTCGTCACTCACCATTTTCTTGAATTCGCCTGCCGAGGCCAGATCGCGGCGCTGTCGGCGGGCTACGAAAACCTCAATTTCCCGGATGAAGAAGCCTGCGAATTCGCCGCCGCCCAGGTCGCCAAGGAAGGCCTGTCGCTGGTCGGCGGCAAGGACTGGGCCGCGTGCCTGCGCATGGCTGAACGTCTGTATCCGGAGTTTCGGGAATAGGGACCGAATCTTCGTGCAGATAGGCCAAACACCAAGACGCCAAGGACACTAAGGTCCCGAAGACAGCGAGGCCCGGCGCATTATGGTTTCCGAACAAGAAGACCAGATAGCAAAGGCCATTGTCGATAGTTCTCTGACGGTGCACCGCCAACTGGGGCCGGGACTATTGGAGTCCGTTTACGAGCTATGCCTGTTCCACGAACTCTCCAAACGATCAATGCCGGTCGAGCGACAGGTGGGCTTCCCAATTCAATATGAGATATGAAAATAGAGTCAGGTATGAGGGGCGAGCTTCTAGTGGATAATCTCGTCATAGTCGAAATCAAGGCTGTAGAGAAATTAGCTCCGGTCCACCAAGCTCAGCTTCTGACCTATTTGAAGCTGACCGAAAAAAACTTGGCCTGTTGATCAACTTTAACGTCCCGCTGATCAAAGACGGTATCAAGCGTATGGTGATTTGAAACCGGTCTTGGTGAACTTTGAGTCCTTTGTGTCTTGGTGGTTTACCGCGCCGTGGACGACTCTACCCCGCCGCCATCAGCCGCCCGAAGCCCTGCGGCCGGTCGTCGATGCCAAGTTTGCGCAGCGCGTGCCACAACATCGCCTGGTTCGATGTGATGACCGGTTTGTCGATATCGGCCTCGATCGGCTCTATCGCCTCAACCGCGCGGATTGCGGTGCAGCTGATGAAGGCGGCCTGTGAATCCGGTTCGTCCTGGGCGTTGACGCGGCGGCGCCATTCCTCTGGCTCGATCGCCAGCATCGCGGCGCCGTCGCCGCCGATGCCCGCCCCGGTTTCCGACAGCACCTTCACATTGTGGGACGCCAGATAGGCAACCTCGCGGTCGTTGGTTTCCTGGATATAGGGCGTGGTCAGGGTGATGTTCTTCGCGCCGAACAGCTCGAACGCTTCGAGACAGCCTTTCGAGGTCGATGTGGCGCTCTTGCCGGTGGCATTTTCGATCCGCTCGATGATGCCGTCGTCGAAACCCGGCGCGAACATCGACGCCGCGGTGCAGTGGAAAACGATCAGATCTACATCGGCGTCGGCCAGCATCGCCGCGCCGCGCTCGACATCGGACACCATCTCGTTGATCGCAGCCTCGTCGCTTGCGCGGAGGCGAAGCCGCGTGGTGTGCAGCGACACGCCCCTGGGCAGCATCTCGGTTATCTGCGGTTCCGCCGCCCGGTTGACCGAGGGCAGCAGCATTCCGATCCGGGCTCTGTCTCCGTAATTGGCAGCCATTGTCTCAAACCTTTCCGATGTAATCGGCCATGTTCGGCTGGCCGGCAATTCGTTCCGCCTTCGGGTCCATCTGTACCCAGGGCAGCGCGCTGTCTGCCCAGATGTTCAGCTTCACCGGCACCCAGCTTGGATCGTCCAGCGTCCCGGCATAGATGACCCGGATATGCTCGCGGGCCAGCGACCGCGAAAACAGCGGCGCGCCGCACTGATTGCAGAAATTCAGCGCAAGCTCGTTGCCGCTATCCGCCGTCCGGATGCGTTCGGTGGGGGTGCCCTTCTCGATGACCAGATTCTCGGTCGGCACCTGCATGTTCAACCCGAACGCGCTCGACGTGCGGCGCTGGCATTCCGTGCAATGGCACAGATAGGAAATCAGCGGCTCGGCCGTGACGCTGTAGCGGATCGCGCCGCAACCGCAGCCGCCGGCATAGGGTGCAGGCATGGTATTTCTCCCTTATATTTAGGGGGATACTAGCGGGAAAAGGCGTTGGTCAGGAAGTCACATGTCCAATACGGCAATCGAGGGTCATTCTTCACCGGATTCCGACTTTAAGACGATTTTCCGGTGTAGCCTTGGTTACGGGCTCGTTGGCGCCCTGGTTTCGGTCCCCTTGGCAATATGGCCATTCAGCCACCTATTTTCCTGGGTTGCGAACGCGGTTCTCAACGACGACATTTTGTTGAGTGCGGTGTTTATCTCAATATGCCTGCTCATCGCGTGGACATTCGTCGTCCCGGTGATTGCCAGTGCTCTTCTGATCCTGGCAGCTCGGCTCGCAGGTAGAGGAGACCCCGGAACGCCGGACCGATTTTCCAAAGCCTGTAAATTCGTTCAAATGGGTGGGATATTTTCGGTCTTTGTGGTCGGCGGTGTCCCGTTAAGTGTGGGGCTCACTCTTTGGATTATCCATGAAACTCAAATGACCTTCGGGGTTATTGGGGTGGTATATATTCCCTTCGGTCTGTCATTTCTGGCAATCGCCTATTACGTCGTTCAGGTCAGAATTCGACGGGTCCATGATCGTCTCGATGGAATCTCGGAACAGGGGCCGGATTGACGCCGACGCCAGCGCCGCTACACTTTCCCCATGTTTATGAAAAATTGCTGGTACGTGGCCGCCTATGTACGCGAGCTCGAAGACGGCGGGCCGCTGGGGCGCACGCTTTTGGGCGAACCTGTCGTGATGTTCCGCACCGCCGGCGGCACGCCCGTGGCGCTGGAGGACCGGTGCTGTCACCGGCATCTGCCATTGTCGCTCGGCAAAGTCGCGGGCGACCGGGTGCAGTGCGGTTATCACGGGCTTGAATTCGACGCGTCCGGCATCTGCATCGCCGTGCCCGGCCAGTCGAAGGTGCCGCCCGGCGCCGCGGTCAGATCGTTTCCGCTGGTCGAGAAATACGGCTTCCTGTGGATCTGGATGGGCGACGCGGCGGCGGACGAGACGCTGATTCCCGACTGGTGGTGGGTCGACGATCCGGCCTGGGCGCATAATCCGGGCGCGTTTCTCCGCATCCAATGCCACTACGAGCTGATCAACGACAATCTGCTCGATCTGTCGCATCTCGGCTATGTGCACACCAAAACCATCGGCAATGGCGCGATCGTCGATTTTCCGGTCAAGACCCAGCGCCAGGACGGCAAGGTGCGGATGTCGCGCTGGATCGCGGACCGGCCGGCGCCGCCGCTCTACGGTGCGGGCATGCAAACCGACGACAATGTCGACCGCTGGCAGATCGTCGAGACCGAGGCGCCGTCGCACACCGTGGTTTATGCCGGGGTCGGACCGGTTGGGGCCGGCGAGTTCGACGGGCCGGTAGAATACGAAACCGGCATCCGCCTGCGCGCGCTGAACGCGCCGACGCCCGAGACCGAAACGTCGAGCTTCTATTTCTACGCCCATGTTTGGGATTTCCGGATCGACGATACGGCGTGGAAACAGCGAATGTACGACGATTTTCTGATGACGTTTATGGAGGATGTCGGCATTCTCGAAGCGCAGCAGAAATCGCTGTCGCGCGATCCCGCGCGTGCGCTGATCGATCTCAATGTCGACGTGCCGGGGCTGGCGGCACGCCGCATGGTAGCCGAGCGCATCGCCGCAGAAAAGTCGGGGCAATCGGGCGAGACAATTGCCGCCCAGTAGCTTTATATTGGCGCTGTCACGAAGAAATTAGGGAGAAACCATATGTTCCTGCGCAATGCTTGGTATGTCGGGGCTTGGGATACCGAAATTGGTCGCCAGAAACTGCTGCGCCGCACGCTACTGAATGAGCCTGTGGTGTTTTTCCGCCAGCAGGATGGAACGCCTGTCGCGCTCGAAGACAAATGCGCCCATCGTCACGCGCCGCTCTCGGCGGGCAAGCTGGTCGGCGACGATATTCAGTGCCCCTATCACGGGCTGACCTATAACGCGGCCGGCGAGTGCGTCCGCGTGCCGGGTCAGGCGACGATTCCTCCCGAATGCCGGGTGCGGTCCTATCCGGTGGTTGAACGCAATCAGTGGATCTGGCTGTGGATGGGCGATCCGGCGCTCGCCAATCCTGATGATATCGAGGATTTTCACTGGATGGACGATCCCGGCTGGCGCGCCAAGGGCGAGCTGATGCATCTCAAGGGAAACTACAAGCTGCTGGTCGAAAACCTGCTCGATCTGTCGCATCTGTCGTTTATCCACGCCACCACGCTCGGCACCAGCGCGGTCGCCGAGACGCCGATGAAATTCGACCGCAGCGACCGCCACGTGACCGTAACCCGCTGGGTGATGGATTCGACGCCGCCGCCGTTTTTCGAGAAGGCGGGCGGATTTGCGCCCGACGACCAGGTCGATCGCTGGCAGCACATCACATGGACGCCACCGGCCTTCGTCAAGCTCGATGTCGGCGCGGCGAAGGCGGGCACCGGGGCCATCGACGGCGATCGGAGCCAAGGCTTCACCATGCGCAATCTCAACGCCATTACGCCGGAAACCGACAATACCACCCACTATTTCTGGGCCCAGGCGCATAATTTCCGCCTCGACGAGGCGTGGCTGACCGATTTGCTGGTCGCCAATGTCCACGAGGCGTTCCTCGAGGATCTGGAAATCATCGGCCTGCAGCAGGAAAATATCGATTCCGGCACGACGGCGCCCCGCGTCGACATCAATCACGACGGCGGCGGGCTGCAGGCGATCCGCACCCTGAATGCGATGATCGAGGCGGAAAACGATTCGGTCTCCGGCCAAACGGCGCAGGCGGCGGAATAGGCTGGCGAACGGCAAACCGACAGCACAAAAAACCGGGCCCCAATTTGGGGCCCGGTTCTTATTCAGGTATCTGCCGTGCGGTCAGCGACGGTCGCCGAACAGGTGCAGCAGCATGATGAACAGGTTGATGAAGTCGAGATAGAGCCGCAGCGCGCCGGAAATGGCGAGCTTGCCCTTGGTCTCTTCGTCAAGATGTTCGGCGTATTCGTTCTTGATGCTCTGGGTGTCGTAGGCGGTCAGCCCGACGAAGACCAGCACGCCGACGACCGAGATCGCGAATTGCAGCGCGCTCGACTGCAAAAACATGTTCACGACCGCGGCGATGATGATGCCGATCAGCCCCATGAACAGGAACGATCCCATGCCGGTCAGGTCTTTCTTCGTGGTATAACCCCACAGGCTCATCCCCGCGAAGGTGCCGGCGGTGATGAAGAAGACCCGCGCGACGCTGGCGCCGGTAAAGGTAAGCAGGACGACCGCCAGCGACACGCCCATCAGGGCGGCGTAGAACCAGAATACGGCCTGGGCGGTAGACTGTTTCAGCGTATGCAGTCGCGCCATCAGGAAAAACACCAGCCCCAGCGGGGCCAGCATGATCACCCATTTCAGCGGCGAGCCGAACAGCGTCTGGCCGAGACTGGTCAGCCCGATAATCTGGCCCGCATCATTGGTGACCGCGGCCATCTGGGCGACGATCACGGCAAAGATGCCGGTCAGCGCCAGGCCTGACGCCATATAGTTGTAGACCCGCAGCATATGCGCCCGCAGGCCGGCATCGAACGCCGCCTGGTCGATCGTGCGCGAACCGGTATAGACCGTCTTCTGATTTCCGAAAGCCATGTCAGATCCTTTCAAGACCCGATTGTTGAACTCAAGCGGGAATATGGGGCGTTTTCGAGGTGAAATCAACCGGAACCCGTTGAAAACACTGGGATGATTAACAAAAATTAATATTTGGGAGCAGTGGTCGCCCTGGTGAGACATATCGGACCGTCTCCTTTCATCGGTGTTATCCCGGACTTGTTCCGGGATCCAGCCTTTCTGTCCGCCGGCCGAACTGGACCCCGGAATAAATCCGGGGTGACGGTCGTTTGTAGAGTTTCCGCAATACGCTGTTTGGGCGAGCAATGATGGCATCATTGCGACTTCGAACGCCTATTCGTTGCGCAGTAGCGGCGCGGCTTTCTGGCCGAGGGCCCGCCAGGTGCCGTAAAAACCGAGCGCCAGGGTCACCGCCACCGCGATCACCACGGCGGTGGCGACGGCCAGCGGATCGAAGCTGAATTGAAAGCGCATCACCTCGGTGACAACCGCCCAGGCGGCGATGGTGCCGATGACCGAGGCGACCAGCGCGGTCACCAGGCCGAGCAGGCCGTATTCGAGCAGCAGTGTGCCCATGATCCGCCGCCGGGTCGCGCCGAGAACTTTGAGGACTACCGAATCGTATACCCGTCGCCGATGCCCCGCGGCGACCGCGCCGGCGAGCACCAGCATGCCGGTGACAATGGCGATTCCCGCCGTCAGGCGGATCGCGAGGCCGAGCCGGCCGAGAAAGCCGTTGACGGTTTCCAGCACGTCGCGCACCCGAATCGTCGTCACATTGGGAAAGGCGGCGGCGACGGCGGTCTCGATCGCGGCCTCGCGCGCCGGATCGGCATGGACCGTGGCGAGATGGGTCTGCGGCGCGTTTTCCAGCAATCCCGGCGAAAACATGAAGATGAAATTCATGCGCAGCGTGCCCCAGCGGACATCGCGCAGATTGGCGATTTTGCCGGTGATATTGCGGCCCAGGATATTGACCGTGATGGTGTCGCCGATACCGACCCCCAGCCCTGCCGCGGCGTTGGCCGACAGCGAGACAAGCTGCGGGCCGGTGTAGCTGTCCGACCACCATGTGCCGGCGACGATCTTCTCGCCCTCCGGCAGCCCTCGCGCCCAGGTAACGCCGCGGTCACCGCGCAGCATCCACCGCCCGCGCTCGGCAATGTTTTCGGCTTTTGCGGTCTCGCCGTTCAGCCGCGTGATGCGTCCGCGCAGCATCGGCGTGCGGCGCATTTCGCGGAACCCGTCGACCCCGGAAACGGTTTTTTCGAACGCCGCGACCTGGTCGTTCTGGATATCGATAAAGAAATAGCCCGGTGCCCGCTGCGGCAGGCTTTTGGTGATCTGGCGGCCCAGATTGGCCTCGATCAGGGCGACCGTCACCAGGACCGTCAGGCCGAGCCCGAGCGACATCACGACGCTGCCGGTCGGCGCGCCCGGCCGGTGCAGATTGGCGAGCGCCAGCCGCAGGCCGGTGCCGCCGGCGCGACCCGCCAGCTTCGCCGCGCGGGCGATCAGGACGCCGGCGATCCCGAACAATGCCATGGCGGCCGCCGAGCCGCCGACGAACCACATGGCGATCGGCCGGCTGAATGCGGTTTCGACGGCGAGCACTGCAAGCGCTGCCAGAAGCAGGACGGTCGCCGCGGCGAACGGCCAGCGCGGCACGCCGCGGAACCGGGCGATGGAATCGCGAAACAGCGCGGCGGCAGGCAGATCGCAGGCGCGGGCGATCGGCCAGATTGAAAACGCCAGCGCGGTCAGCACGCCGAACGCAGTCGCCAGGATAAGCGGCTGTGTGTAGATGCCGATCCGCGCGACCAGCGGCAGCGCGTCGCGCAGTAAATCGGCCAGCGCCGCCGGCGCAAGTCCGCCGATCAGCAGCCCGATGGCGATGCCGGCCGCCGCCATCACCATCACCTGGATCAGATAAGCGCCGAAGATCAATCCGGACGACGCGCCGATGCATTTGAGCGTTGCGATGGTCTGGATCTTACCAGCGAGGAAATCGCGCACCGCATTGCCGACCCCGACACCGCCGACGAGCAGAGCTGTCAGCCCGACCAGGGTCATGAACAGCGTCGTTCGGTCGATAAAGCGCTTGATGATCGGCGAGGCGTTGCTGCGATCCTGGACGCTCCACTGGGCGTCGGGAAACGTGTCATCGAGGTCGGTTTTCCAGCTGTCCAGCGCCGCGGGCTCGTTCAGGCGGATCCGGTAAAAATACCAGACCTGGCTGCCCGGCCGGACCAGGCCGCTATCGGCGACCGACGCGGCCGACGCCATGAAGCGGGGCCCGAGCTGCAGCGCCCGCGCGCCGGAAACCCGGTCGGGTTCGCGGTCGATGGTGCCG
>Ga0209403_10002128_pt1 | contig 24173 bp, 16 predicted proteins | sample ArcticOcean_MG_C_8_FD_187440 | JGI IMG/M metagenome (GOLD analysis project Ga0209403, IMG submission 187440) | Marine microbial communities from western Arctic Ocean - ArcticOcean_MG_CB11_86 (SPAdes) (version 2) | ecosystem: Environmental > Aquatic > Marine > Oceanic | place: Arctic Ocean... | reverse complement strand
AGATTATATTCAAGTCGGGTTACGCTCGGGTGGCATTGACGCATCAGCCTTCAACTGGATGCGCGAAGAAGGAATGCGTTACCACAGCATGGCTGAGATAGAACGGCGCGGTTGGAACGATGTGCTTGACCGAGTGGTTGCCGAGGCCAGTGAAGAGGGCCGCAAGCTACACATCTCATTCGACATTGATGTTCTTGATCCAGCGTTTATGGCCGCGACCGGCACGCCGGTGCCTGGTGGCCTCACGATGCGCGAAGCAATTTCCGTTGTACGACGGCTCTGCGCTGAGTCGAATGTTGTTGGTTTTGACCTGGTCGAATTACACCCGGCCCTTGACCCTACCTATCGAACAACGCTAAACAGCTCCTACATCATCAACGCATGCATAACCGGCCTAACGATGAATAGGAAAGGACTCACGGCAGTGCATTACCTGAGTCCCCTGTCTTCAGAGCATGCGGTTGATGATTACTACGGTGATCAACAAGAATACTTGGACGCGACCGAGGCGGAAAAGAAAGAGGAAGAATAAAAGGGGTCTATTTAATCAACTAATAGATCTGACCTCGTTTCTAGGCTTTTAGCGCGGTAACCATTTGCAACGCACCACGCGTAACGAAGTCGGCATCCGTACCGGCGCAAATGAGACTGTAACCCTCTGCGATGAAAGGCTTTACGCTGGTCGCCGTCATTCCAAAATACCCCAGCGGCAGCTTACGTTGCCTGCAAGCATCAGCAACTTTGTCCATCGCGGCACGCACTCCGACATCGTCGAGCTGGCCGGTCTTGCCCATGCTGGCAGAAAGATCACTGGGCCCTATGAAGAGGGCATCGACACCTTCTACGTTAACAATTTCATCGATGTTGGTGACCGCGTCGATATGCTCAATCTGCAGAACAAGCGCAAGGTCGTCATTCGCACGCTCAATGTAGGCGGCTAAATTCTTACCATAGCGACTCGCCCGCCCAGGCCCAATTCCACGACGACCTTGCGGCGGATAGTGACTCCACGCAACGGCATCATTTGCCTGCTTTGCGGAATTGATCATCGGTACGATGATTCCGTCAGCGCCAATATCAAGCGCCTTTTTAATGTGCACTTCACTGTTCACGGGTACACGCAGCATACAAGCGCTACGCCCACTGACTGCCTGCATCACCCGTTGCCAGTCGAGAACTGATGCCGGACTATGTTCGCCGTCAAGAAAAAGCCAATCAAAGCCACAATACGAAATCATCTCTGCCGTCTCGGGTGACGGCAGAGATAACATAGTGCCAAGCAACAGTTCGCGCTGCTTTAAGCGAGTCATGAAATTATTCATGATATTTTCATTGTCCTCTTTCAGTAGTACAGCGAAGCGATTCTGCATAGATATCGCGAGCGTTAGATTCGCTCATCAAGAACGGCACCAGTTTAAATTCATAGGCCATGTCTTGCGGTTGAATTGAATATTGGTCATGAACGGGACGACCCCACGATGTGTCGCCACCGACGCCCATTTGTTTGAAATCAATATTCCATGTCAGTGCTGTTCCCGTTTCGATCTCAACGCCGTGCTTTGACGTGATTGGCACAAGCCCGGAAGCCGATTCAGATCCCTGCGCGGCGGGCTCATACTCCAGCTCATTCGGTTCGAACGGCCAAATACTAGCCGACAAAGGACCGTCTCCGATCGCCATTAGGCCAACGCCATCCGGCCCTGACAGCGACATCCACCTAACGTCGCTTTTGTTACCGGTCTCCTGTGGTCGGGAGTACCGATGAAACTGTTCTTCAATCGGGCCATTATGAATGCTCACGCGACCGGATATCCTGCGATCCGCGTAAGTTTCATGTGGTCCGCGTCCGTACCACTCAACGTGATCGAAGATTTTTCGTAATCCTAGTTGTGTGCCAAATTTTGGCAGCTTCGGAAGGCTAGCCGAATTAGAGATGCTAACGTTTTGCCTGATAGTGACCCCGCCAGATCCACGCACCTCATAACTTGTGGTCAAGACCGCACCGACCGTTGGCAATTCGAACGCCTGCGAGACGAGCACGCCGCCGTTGTCCAGCGCGGTGACATTCTGAGATCGGAGTACACGCTCGTTCGCAGCGTCTTTCCAAACTGCCGCCCATTCATGCATGCCGTTGCCCAAGTCATTGTCTGTTGGCGGACGCCAGAAATTAATGGTCGGCGATTTATCAAGCAACTCGACGTCACGCCAACGATACGACAGCAGCTCGCCAGTTGTTTCGCTGAAAGCCATCCGTAGCTGGCTATTGGTCAATACGATTAAATCGTCTTCGTGTGTCACGCCAACTAACGATGCGCGGGTGTCTCTTGCCACCGTCGCACTGCATTCATTTAGCGGAAATTGCTCCCACGCAACTTCGTGTCCGATAGGTAGAATATTTTCACCCGCAATGTTGCTGGCAGTTACTTGCAACCACGTCTCTGCGTCATCGGAAACGGAGTACGGCGGTAAAGAAACGAGAACCGATTCCCCGGGACCCACGATCGGAACAGGCAACGACCCGCTCGACACCTGTTCTCCATTTTCATGAAGGTGCCATTCGAATGACAATGAATCCAAGCCGGCGAAATTCTGTCGATTGTGAATCCTCAACGCCTTGTCTTCTTCCAAGGTGAATCGCACCGGCTGATAAACTCTTTTCACTTCCGCGAGATGCGGATGAGAATTTCGATCCGGGTCGACGAGACCATTGTTAAGGAAGTTTCCATCGGTGGGCAGCGCGGGTTCATAGTCATGCCCATACGCCCAGAAGCGCCTGCCCAACTCGTCCGTCATTGCGAGTGACTGATCGACCCAGTCCCAGATAAATCCGCCTTGCAACACGGCGTAAGCATCGATTGCATCCCAGTAATCCTGCAGATTGCCCACGGAGTTTCCCATCGCGTGAGCATATTCAATCATGATGGAGGGTCGATCAGGATTGTCGCTCGCATATTCCGTCAGGCGTTCAATCGGCGCATACATCGGATTAAAGATATCTGAGTAGTTGTCGAGGCCGGCTGGTTCGTACTGCACGGGCCTTGAGTTATCTCTGCTCTTTGTCCAGGCGTAGGTTTCACGAAATACGTCGCCATGCCCGGCCTCATTACCGAGGGACCAAATGATGATCGATGGGTGGTTCTTATCTCGCTCGACCATGCTTTGCATGCGATCGAGATGAGCAGGGAGCCAGCTCATTTCGTTGCCAATCTGAGTTTCTTCGTCAATTGCGAGCGGATGCGACTCTATATTGGCCTCGTCAATGACATAAAGACCGTATTCATCGGTGAGGTCATACCAGCGCGGGTCATTGGGGTAGTGGCTCGACCGCACCGCATTGATGTTGTTCTGCTTCATTAATTCAATATCGCGCCGCATTGTATCCATGCCCACAACATGCCCTGTAACGGGATGGGTCTCGTGCCGGTTAACGCCGCGGATGGTAATGGGTCGACCATTTACACGGAGTTGTTCTCCATGAATATCGACAGTTCGAAAGCCGACATTGGTTCGCGTGATGTGTTCTGTAGAATGGATATCGTCGCGTAAGACCACCAGCAGCGAATAAAGATTTGGCGTCTCTGCTGTCCAGGTTTTGACGTTGGCAACGCTGCTCTCAATTTGCAATGCCGAGTTAGCATCACCTGTGAGCGAAACTTGCTGCTCACCACGCGCAATCGATTCTTCTCCGTCATTCAATTGCCATTCGAGAACACCGGACATCGACTCACCCGAGTTTGCAAGCTGCACATCAACGGCAAGCACTCCGTCGGCGGTCGCACTTACAAAGAGGTCCTCAATTTGGGCTCGTGGGTATGCAGCTAACGTCACGCTACGTTCGATGCCTGACATGCGTAACATATCCTGACTTTCCAGATAGCTCGCATCACTCCAACGATGTATCTTCAACGCAAGTTGATTTTCCCCCGCGTGCAAAAATTCAGTTACATCAAATTCGGCTGGCGTCTTGGCGCCTTCGCTATAGCCAACACGTTCGCCGTTGACCCATACGTGCATGGCGGACCGCACTCCACCAAAAGTTAGAACGATACGCCGACTATCCCACGACTCGGGAATAACAAACTCGCGCCGATACAAGCCAACCGGATTGAAATCATGTGGCACGTCAGGCCACAACGTATCGAACGGATAACGCTCGTCGAGATAAATGGCATTGCCGTAACCTTCAACTTCCCAATTCGCCGGAACGGGAATGGTGCCCCAGTGACTGTCGTCAAATTGCGGGTGGAAATGGGCGATCGGAATATCTGCAGGCTTGGTTACCCAATGAAATTTCCAGTCGCCGTCGAGACTTCGTTTCCATAACGTTCGGTCAGCACCATCGACTGAGTCCTGGGGTGTTAGCACGGCGTGTGGCGGCAGCTTGTTAACCCCAAACACACGTTGATCTTCCCACGCGTTGTGATAGTCCATCGCAAGCATAAGCAAATGGGCAGCAGTCCAACTGAAATGCTCTGCGTTATTTCCCACGCCGGTCAGCGCATTGTAGTTCTCTCGCAATGGTTCGCCGGGCGTCGTCGCACCCTCGAGGTGACTAATCAATGTGTGCGCAAGCAGTTGCGCATCTAGTTCGTATCCGTAATTGCGCAAGCCCTCAATGCCAAACCAGACTTGGTCAATCCACACTAGCCCGCGCCAGTAACCATCTGAGAATTCAGCGTTGTCTCGAGATACCGTTGGCAGTGGCACGTAGGTAAAGAAACGCTGTGGATCGAGCATGCCGTCCCGAATGTTTGCCGCTTGTTCGGGCGTCGCCAATCCGGCCCAGACAGGAATCCAACCCTCTGGGCCATCGGACTGAATAAAGCGACTACCATCGAGCGATACATCAGAAAACCAGCCACGGGATGCGTCATACATCGTGTCGCGTATCTTCTCAGCCAGCAACTCTGCGTCCACTTGCCACTGTAGCGACTCACTATCTCGACCTATCGCTGCCGCAAGTTTTGCGAGCGCTATTTTCTCGCGATAGAGATAGGCATTCAGGTCGACCGACTCCTGATCAAGCGACCAGGCGTGCTCATTATTCTTGAGCATGGTACTGGCGTCGAAACGCACGGCATTGTCCATGCCGCTTTCCCACTTGGCAGCGATCAACGTGCCGTCAGTGCTACCGTATTCGGCCAGTCCGTCACCATCATGATCGCGATCCTGGTACCACCAGCGGTGATAATTGACCACTTTGGGATAAATTTCTGCGGCGAAAATCAGGTCACCATCTCGTTCCAATATTTCCTCAACTGCCCAACCCGAGAGTGGTGGTTTTGAATCGCGCCAATTGTCTTCGCTGGAATCGACGTAGACGACATCAGCAACCATGCCGCGATCATTCTGATGTTCGAACATCGTCCGTACTTGCTGTTTGGCGAGTTCGGGATTGAATCTGGCAAGCGCAACCGCGTGCTTCCATGAATCCCACGCCCAAAAACCGTTGAAATAGGAAACTGCAGAGGACGGAAACAAACCGTCAACGGTTAAGCCGCCGCGCGGACTACGCCAGTTACTCACCAGGGTCATGAGCGCTTTATCAGCGAGTATCTGCTGCGGATGCGTCGTCGCATGACCGGTCGCAATGGCACTTTTATACTCGGCCCACCGTTGCTCTCGTGCGGCGAGCGAGCTCGCAGCATCAATATGAACGCCGCTCTCATCCTTGCCGAGCAAAACCGTCACTGGGAAAAACTCAACCGACTGCGCTGCAACCTGCCTTGGTTCCAGTTGTTCTAGCAAATACTGATTACGATCTGTGCTTGCGTGATGGTCCGGAGCAAAGACACTGACGCGATCTCCACCAGGTGTCGTTAACGCGACGCCGAATTCCTGCATAGTGAAACGATCTTGCTCGGAAAAAGTCGCACCACCCCAGTTTGCGCGAACACTCACAGGGCGCTCACCTTGATTGTCAATTTTGGCAATAATTACAGCGCGCTTACTGGTCTCGTAGTGCAACGTCAGCTCAACAACTAGTGTTCCGATTGCGAACTGCTGCCGAAGGATGCCCGGCTCGGCGAAGTAAGTTGCGTGAGCCGATTCATAATCTAGATCTTGCCCATCGACTTCGATATGGGCCGCGACTAATGCCGGTGATACCCAGATACCCTCATCAAACAACAACGGACCGACAAATTCGCCCGCAAGATCCTTGTCATCGGCCGACGGTAGAGCGAAGCCGTGCCATGCACCCAAATCTGAGAATGCGCCGACACTGCGATCGTCGAACGCTGCGGGAACCCCGGTGTATAAAGTTTGCTCCGGCTTTCCAGCCGCAAAATTTTGTTCAGTCCCAACCAGAAGCACAGCCAGACCAATAATCGCCCCGGCAACAGTTTTCAATGATTGTCTGACGGATTGGAGATCGATGATGAATTTATCCAGGTTGGATCAAAAAGTAGTCGCTATATTCTAAACCTAAAACCACTAACTCCATCAAAGTCTGTGAGCATGCCAATCCGAAGCCGCGGGAAGATCTAACAAACGAGAATTAGTGGGACACCCATAGTTATATTTATGCCATACGACCAATGGGCTCCGTGCAAATCTTTGCTTTATGACCAGATTTGAGAACATTCAATTATGGGTGTCCATTTTATTTATGGGCGTCCATTTTATTTCAATGCCGGGCGCTCGGCGCAAATCTCCACAGAACGATCAGAATTGAGGAATCTCAATTATGAGTGTCCTTATTGTGCTTTATTGTTCTTTCCGCTACACATCCAACGGTGCGGTTGGATTACTGACGGACAAACGCACGATGGTCTTTGCGACGCGCGGTCGCAACTATCAGGGGATACCGTTAGATACAAAAACCGGCTTCATGAGAACAGTTTTGGCGTTCCTCGGTATCGAGGATACACAGTTTGTTTATGCCGAGGGCACGACAATGGGTAATGAGTCGCTGGACGCCAGCATCCAAGACGCTCGACTCAATCGCGACTTAAGCACACATCACAAGGAGACGTTCATGACACATCAGACACTGGCGCGTACCATTCAGAGCGTAGCAACCTCTGACGGTGCAGGCGTAAAATTACGCCGCAGCATCGGCACATCACCGGCTGCACGACTCGACCCGTTCTTGATGTTGGACGAATTCGGCACAGACAAAGCTGAAGACTACATCGCAGGATTCCCAACCCACCCTCATCGTGGCTTTGAGACGGTGACTTATATGCTCGACGGCCACATGCGACACGAAGATCATATGGGCAATGTTGAAGAATTGACTGAAGGCGGTGTGCAATGGATGACAGCAGGCCATGGTGTGATTCATTCAGAAATACCTCAGCAGAAAGAACGTCGTATGCGCGGCTTTCAACTTTGGATCAATTTGCCCGCAGCGGAGAAAATGAAGCCTGCCGGTTATAAAGACATTCCAGCGTCGGAAATTCCTGTCGCAAACATCGATGGCGGCAGAGTCAAAGTGATTGCCGGATCCTTCGGGTGCGAAGCTGGCGAAATTTCCGGTCCCATTCAAGGGATGACCACTGCACCAGTATTTTTTGATGTTGAACTAGATGCAGGGAAAACATTTGAAACCAAGCTTCCGGCAACACACAGTGCCTTTGTGTATAGCTATGAGGGATCTGTCCGCATTGGCGAATACCCCGAACAGAGCGAGCTTGCCGCCCAATCTGCCGGTGTTTTATCTGCCGGCGACCGCGTGCGCATAACGGCCAACGCGGTACCCACGCGATTTGTACTGCTGGCGGGAAAGCCGCTGAACGAGCCAGTGGTCCAGCACGGGCCGTTCGTGATGAACACGCGCGAGCAAATCGAACAGGCGATTCTCGACTACAAAAACGGGACATTGGTTGCCGCTTGAGTGGTGAACTTTTACCGCACCAATCAAGATGACGAACCCACAATGGGTGGAGAAGAATAAATTATTCGTAAGCGGGTAAAGTGCTGAGATGAGCCTTCAAACGAACCAGCAGTACGGTACCGGCGATGCGTCTTTCCAGGCGGCGGGCGGTGAAACAGGAATTCGGAACCTGGTGAATGAGTTTTTCGACCACATGGGATCGGACCCACGTTTCGTTACCATCCACGGTATGCATCCCGAGGACAAAGAAGTATCGCGGGATAAGCTCGCCAGATTTCTTTGCGGCTGGCTGGGCGGGCCGAAACTCTACAACGAAAAATACGGCGCAATCGGCATCCCGAGAGTTCACGCCCATCTTGATATCGCGACGCCCGAACGCGATCAGTGGCTCACCTGCATGGGCGAATCAGTTAACGAACAACCGTTTGTCGCTGACTTCAAGGTGTACCTGATGGAACAATTATTCGTGCCAGCCGAAGCGGTACGCCGCCGTTGTGAAGGTTCTTAGAATCTAGGCCACGATAAAGAGCCCCCAAATATTTGAGAATGGGCTGCCCCTGCCTGTCCCGATCGACGCGATCTCGTGCTACGCTTCGGGCCATAAGAATAAAGGGGGGTTCCATGTTTAAGTACCTTTCCACACTTTTACTGCTGGCATTCGCTGCGCCTATTTTCGCTCAGGCACCGTACGATGTCGTCCAGGTCGAAAGTAACTTAATGGTGCTCATGCGCGATGGCGTCCGCATTGCGACTGATATTTTCAGGCCTGCAAAAAACGGCGAACTGGTTGCCGAAAAATTTCCAATTGTGTTGCAACGAACGCCGTACAACAAAACTGGAACCCGACTAGTCGAATCCGCAAGATTTTTTGCTAGCCACGGTTATGTCGTTGCTTTGCAGGACCACCGGGGTCGATTCGCATCGGAAGGTGTGTTTACGAAATACATAGGCGAGGGAAAGGATGGTTATGACGCCATCGAGTATCTCGCGACCCTGCCCTATGGCGATAGTCAGATCGGTATGTGGGGTACATCCTACGGCGCTCATTCCCAGGCTAATGCCGCCAAATTAAAGCCGCCTCATTTGCGAACCATCGTCCTCAATATGGGCGGCATGTCGAACGGCTGGGATCATAAAGTTCGAAATCACGGAGCGTTCGAAAACCAACAGCTGACCTGGGCATTTCGACAATTAGGCGCAGAATCGACAGATCCCGCTGTGCATGAAATGCTTTCTACCGATTCGATCAATAATTGGCTCACTGTGATGCCACTTCGGAAAGGCCTGAATCCACTTTCGATCGCACCAAACTTTGAGGACTACATCCTCAAAATGATGACCCACAGTGATTACGACGACTACTGGAAACATCCGGACCTGAACTGGGTTGAGCATTACGACGAGACGGCCGATATCCCCATGCAATTACTGTCAGGCTGGTACGACTCTTATGGTGGCGGCACGATTCATAATTACCTGGAACTGTCGCAAAGACTCGATTCGCCGGTGCAACTGGTCATGGGACCGTGGACTCACAGCGGGAACACCCGAAGCTATGCAGGTAACGTTGAATTCGGACCCGCAGCGGCTATCGATGATTTCCACCATGAGTATCACCTCCGTTGGTTTGACCGTCACTTAAAAGGTAAGGAAGACGGACCCGCGAATGCAAACGTACGCGCATTCGTGATGGGCACGGGCGATGGTCATAAAGATCAGAATGGCCGGCTTTATCATGGCGGATATTGGAAAGAGGGTGCCGACTGGCCCTTACCAAACACTGCAATGACACCGTATTACTTCCATGCCGACGGTACACTCTCCACATTACGCCCAGCGAACGACGTGGCACCCACAACCTATACTTTCGACCCCAGCGATCCGGTGCCAACGATTGGCGGTTCATTCTCCAGCACCAGCCCCGTATTCGAACCCGGTGCATACGATCAGCGGGAAGCGGACGATGTGTTTGCTGCAAAAAAACCCTATTTGCCATTGAAGTCTCGTAATGACGTTTTGGTTTTCCAAACAGAACCACTGGCTGAAGATGTCGAGGTCGTCGGACCAATCGAGGTGCGACTGTTTGTGTCATCGTCGGCAACTGACACGGACTTCACCGCGAAGTTAATTGACGTCTACCCGCCTTCCACCGATTATCCGACCGGCTTTGAGATGAATCTTACTGACGGCATCGTGCGTGCAAGATATCGCGATCGGCCAGATCGACAGGAATTAATGGCGCCCGGTGAAATCTACGAAATCGTGGTTACTCCATTCCCAAATGCTAACCACTTCAAGAAAGGCCATCGAATTCGTATCGATATATCAAGCAGTAATTTCCCTCGTTTCGACGTTAATCCGAACACAGGCGAACCGCTTGGTAAGCATCGACGTAGCATCACAGCAGATAACACGATCTATCACGATGCGGACCATCCTTCGCACGTCATTCTCCCCATCCTTCCAGTGAACTAAATTTCTCTCCGGAGCGACATATTAATAACTGACTCAATTTCACGGCGTAAATTCATCCAGGCATCAGGCATCGCGATTGGCAGCACCGCGCTGCCAATAACGGCGAATGTGGCGTCAGCGGCCACTGCAAAAGCCCTTGCCAGCAATCCAACGGATGTGACGCGGCAACTTGCAAGCTATGTCGTCAATTCAAAGTGGGACGACATCCCGAAAGATGCACGCTACGAAGCCGTGCGCTCAATATTTAATTGGGTTGGCTGTTGCCTGGGTGGTGCCCGCCACGTCACAACAGATCGTGCTATTGCCGCACTGGCCGAGTTCTCTGGAAACGCTGAAGCCTCAGTGCTCGGTCGCAGTGAGCGACTGGACATTATGCATGCGGCATTGCTCAACGGCATTACTTCACATGTGCTCGACTACGATGACACATATCTTGAGACAATCATTCATCCAGCCGGTCCTGTGGCCTCCGCGATTCTTGCCTTGGGCGAACGACAAAATGTAAGCGGCGAGGACTTCATGCACGCCTTCATTCTCGGCGTTGAAGTTGAGTGTCGCATTGGCAAAGCGGTCTACCCCTCTCACTATGAAAGAGGCTTTCACATTACCGGCACGGCAGGCGTCTTTGGTGGAGCAGCCGCAGCTGGCAAACTCCTGGGACTTAATGAGCAACAAATGGTTTGGGCGCTGGGAATTGCCGCAACCCAATCAGCTGGACTCAAAGAAATGTTCGGCACAATGTGCAAACCATTTCATGTCGGTAGTGCTGGCCAAAACGGTTTGAAAGCAGCATTGCTCGCATCGAAGGACTTCACGAGTTCCGACGGAGCACTGGAGGCGAAAGAGGGTTTCGCGTTTACGTATTCAGACGAACAGGATTTTTCTCAGATAACTGACAACCTCGGTGGTAGCTTCGAAGTTACGCGCAACACCTACAAGCCTTTTGCTTGCGGTATCGTTACCCACCCAATCATCGATGGTTGTATTCAACTAAGGGATGAGAACAACCTTACATCCGACCAAATCGCAGAAGTCTCGCTACGAGTCAATCCATTGGTCATCAAACTGACCGGCAAGAAAACACCGCGGACCGGATTGGAAGCAAAATTCAGTATTTACCACGCGAGCTCTGCCTCGATAATACGTGGCTCCGCCGGGCCCAACGAATTCACCGATGCCGTCGTACGAGATGCAGAAGTCGTTGAGCTGCGTGACAAAGTAGTGGCACAGATTGACGAATCTGTCAGTGAGGAAGAAGCATTCGTCTCGATTACGTTGCATGACGGCACTGTTCTGAACAAACATGTCGAGCATGCGATTGGCAGCTTTGAACGGCCGATGACGACAGAATCGCTAGAGAAAAAATTCAAAGACCAGGCACTGTCGCCACTTCCAGCGGACCAGATAGATCGGGTGATGGCGATGTGCTGGGACGTTGAGTCGCTGGACGATATAACCGAGATTGCGAGAGCCTCAGTCTCCGCTTAGATTTTATCGAGAAAAGGGGTCTGATCTATTTTGTTACTGAGACATGAATAGATCTAATCCCTTTTCCACCTTTTTCCGAATTAAGGAACAGGACGCGGATGGCGAAGCCACTCGCCTGGCTCGGCGCCCTCAACGATCTCTCCGTTATCAAGCACCAGCATTCCGTTAACAAACACGTATGAAATGCCTTCGGACATCTGGGCCGGATTCGCGTAAGTCGCCCGCTCCTGAACGGTGGTTGGATCAAAGACGGTCACATCAGCATCCATCCCGATCTGCAATCGCCCTTTTCTTGCCATCCCCGGGATTGTCTCCTCAAGACGTTCTGCCGGAAGCAACGTTATCTTACGAATTCCGTCCATCCAGTCTACGATTTCAAGCTCGCGAACGAAGCGACCCAGAAAACGACCGAATGTCCCTGTACTGCGAGGGTGTCCGCCGCCATCCACAAGCCCGCCGCCATCAGAGCTGACGATTCCCAACGGACTGTTGAGACCCATAATCATTTCCTCTTCGGGAATGAACTCGGTCTGGACGCTGAGTGATCCGGGTTGTGCCCTGAGCTCGAAGAACCGCTCTTCAGTCAATTGCTCCTGCGTGCCGGCAACATACATATCGGAATACGTCGCACCACCAAAGCGCTCCTGCCAGCCCTCATCGAAGAGTGCCGACTGCAATGTCGTCTGATTGCGCGTCCACACGTGGAAATCAAAGCCGACATCAACGCCGCGGGCAGCCGCTCCTTCAAGAAGCGCAATCGAGAGTGGCGCGGAACCTACGGTGGAGGAAATCAAGTGAGCCACTTGTGCCTGCGCGCCGGTGGCCGCGGCTATCGAAACAATCTCCATGGCCGCAAGACTCATGGTGAACGGGAAAACGTTGCCCTTGTAGCGAGCATGTAGATGACAAGGCACACCTTCCGCCGCCGCAACTTCAAATAACGCGAAGATTTCTTCGTATGACGCTCCTGGTGTGTAGTTAATGCCAAAGCCAATGCCCACGGCACCCTCCCGGATCGCCTGTACTGCCAGCGGGCGCATCGCCTCAATCTGCTCGGGCGTTGCTGGCAGGTAGCGATCCGTCGCACCGACGGCTACGCGCAGGTCCGCATGCCCTACTGTTGCAGCGTAATTAACCAACGGTCCCACGGCTGCATGCTTGCGGTTATAGTCCGCGACATCGAGAGGCCCGCCATGCATGCCAAAAACCGAAGTCACGCCATCACCAATTTTGAATTCGTGCGCGGCCTTGTTCAACCCCATGCTAGCCAGTATGTCGATAAAGCCGGGCGCCACAATCTGGCCGCTGGCATCGATGGTCCGGTGACCCTGAATGTCATCCGTGGTAATCGCTTGAATCTGATTTCCAAGGATGCCGATGTTGGCAATCTCGTCCCGGCCCGTTTCAGGATCCATCACCCGACCGCCATTAATCACCACGTCATAAGGTTCTTGAGCGACGGCCGCGATCGTTGCAATGCAAGACAAAAAAAGTACGGAGGTTAAAAGGCGAATGCTCATGTGTCGTAGCTCCCAGGACTGATTTCGAGAGGTTTAGGCTAGCACGAAAACAAGGGCCCCGAGACGACCAAGGGAGGTGCAGAAGATCGCAAAAATACGCGTAAACGAATCACTGCGGTACCAATAATTCGAGCGGGTATTGCCGTATCCGAACGACGGGCACAAACCAAATCCTCTCTTGGCGCATCTAATCTCGTAATAACGTTAGAAAAGCGAAATTCGTCGCTCATCAATTAGGAGGTGTGCTCTGGCAATCGCCGACACATCGGGTCAAGACACCCAGCTCGCACCGAGAGACCCTCGCCGTAGGCGACTAATACTTGTTGGTATCGGGATCGCCGGAATCGCCGTGATTCTGTTTTCTGCAGCCGCGGTCAAGCGCTGGGCCAACGCGACCGTAAGCGTACCCTACGAGCGCATTCGTACCGCGACGGTGACACGCGGCAATCTCGTGCGAGACGTCTCCGCGCAAGGGCGTGTCGTAGCTGCGGTCAGCCCTACTCTGTACGCAACCGCGTCGGGCACGATTACGCTCAATGTCGATGCTGGCGAGCGGGTTGTTGCAGGACAATTGCTGGCCTCAATCGAGAGCCCGGAACTCACGAACCAGCTCGAACAGGCCGAAGCCTCGCTGGAACAACGCAAACTCGAGCTCGAACGACAGCGCATCGATACGCGGCAACAAGCGCTCGATAAACGCAAAGCCGCGGACCTGGCCGAGGTCGCTGTTGTTGCAGCAAGACGCGAAATGCGTCGCGCCGATCAGGCTAAAGAGCGCGGCGTGATGCCAATCATCGACTACGAGAAAGCACGTGACGACCTACGCAATGCCGAGCTCGCGTACGACCACGCGACTGCCGACGCAGAACTACACAGTGAGCGCCTTTCGTTCGAACTTCGCGCCAGCGAGTTTGAGGTCAATAGGCAGGAATTGATGGTCGACGACCAGCGTAGACGGGTGAGCGAGTTATCGATTAAGTCGCCCGTCGGCGGCATCGTCGGTGACATGCTCGTTGACCAGAAAGGTGCTGTCTCGCGTGATACACCGGTAATGGCGGTCGTGGACCTGTCGCGCTTCGAGATCGATGTGATGATTCCCGAAAGTTACGCCGACGATCTTGCGATCGGCATGGGCGCCGAAATTCAGTCTGGCGGGCAACGCTTCGATGGTGCGCTCGTCGCCATTTCACCCGAAGTCGTCAACAACCAGGTTGCAAGCCGGGTGCGTTTTGTCGGCGAAAGCCCGACCGGCCTGCGCCAGAACCAACGCCTGACGACTCGTATTTTACTTGCCGAGCACAAAGATGTGCTCATGGTGCAGCGCGGCCAATTTCTAGACAGCGGTGGCGGCCGTTTGGCCTATGTCATTAGCGAAGACCGCGTTGCGGAGCGTCGCCAAATTCAAACCGGCGCACGCAGCTTAGGCGCAGTTGAAATTGTCGCCGGCCTCGATCCCGGCGACACCATTGTAATTTCTAATCTCGACCCGTTTCGCGGTGCAGAAACGGTTCTCGTTACCGACTAACGTGCCACAGGGAGTTAAACAATGCTGAAAATGACAGGCGTATCCAAAATCTACCGCACCGACACGGTCGAAACCCACGCACTGCGGGGATTTTCGCTAACCGTAGAGGAAGGTGAATTTGTATCGGTGACCGGCCCTTCTGGATCGGGTAAAACGACGTTTTTGAACATCGCCGGCCATCGCAACACGATCAGGCTAGGAGCCCCTAATACGCACGACCATCTGTTTATGCCGCGTTGCTGTTTGCAGGTAGGATTGCTGCAAACCAGTTCGACCCGTACTGTCAGTTAGAATAACCTTTACACAGACCGGGTCAAAAGCGACCGAGCAATAATAGACAGGGGTACGGAACCGATGCTAAATCGAGAAACTGAAACACGGCGTAGTAATGCCCACAAGTACGTCGGCATACTCGCATCACTCATTTTGATTTCGCCGATTTACGCAGACACCTTTGATTTGACGAGCGCAACAGTCACAGACATCAATGCAGCGATAGATGCCGGCGCGCTCACGTCGGAGAAATTGGTTGAATTGAGTCTCGCGAGAATTGCGGCCTATGACGAGCGTGGACCGAGTCTGAATGCAGTCATGCTGCTCAATCCCGCTGCGATTGAACGGGCGCGCGAGCTTGACGAAGAGCGACTATCGAAAGGTCGGCGCTCACCTCTGCATGGCATTCCTGTCGTGTTGAAAGACAACATCGATACTTCTGATATGCCGACCACCGGCGGTTCGTTCATGCTAAAGGGTTCAATGCCGCCGGACGACGCATTTCTGGTTCAGCAATTACGCGCTGCGGGTGCGATTATCTTAGCGAAGTTAAACATGAGCGAATTCGCTTCGGGCGGCGCGATGAACTCTCTCGACGGCGCCACTTATAATCCGCATGATCCGACTCGATCTCCATCGGGATCGTCAGGTGGCACCGGCGCATCGATCGCCGCGGCATACGCTACTTTTGGTCTGGGCACAGATACCGGTGGTTCGGTGCGTGGGCCTTCCAGTGCCAACGGCATTGTTGGGCTCAAACCTACGCTGGGTTTATTGTCGCGAGACGGCATTATTCCGTTGGCTTTGTCTTTTGATACCGCCGGACCTATGGCACGCAGCGTCCACGATGTCGCAGTAGCACTAGGCATCTTGTCTGGGGTGGACCCGGCTGATTCCGCGACGCTGCGGAGCGATGAACATCGACGCGACGACTACACTCAATTTCTTGACATTGATGCACTTGACGGCGCACGCATTGGCATAGCGCGTGATTTCATGGACAGCGACGAAGAGGTCGACTGGATCATGGAAGCAGCACTGGAAGCGATGCGTGACGCGGGCGCCGAAATCATCGAAATAGAGTTTCCAGAATGGTTACTCGAGTCTCGCGGCAAGTTTTATCGTGCTATTCGTTATCGTGAATTTCGCGCTCAGATCGCGGACTATCTTGAAACGACTGGACCACAATACCCAAAAACGCTTGCCGAGCTAATCAAACTGTCCAAAACACTGACCTCTCGTCGTGAAGATGGAGCGATTCCCAATCCAGGACGTTGGCAGCTAATGCTGGATGAGGAAGACAGTGGTGAATTGACAGATGCTGAATACATTGCCGTACGTGAGCACGCCATGCCGCTGATTCGATCTGTTATTGGCGGCATGATGGCTGAAGAATCTCTTGATGCCATTGTGTATCCAACGTCGCCGACGCGGCCACAAAAAGCTGATCCCGACCCGAATCCAGGCAGTGCACCAGGCAGTGGCGGGTCACCAGTCATTTTGGCGAATTTGTCCGGATTCCCGGATCTCATCGTGCCTGCAGGGTTCACAGGCAGAGGCTTGCCAGTGTCTATCTCATTTCTGGGAACGGCCTTCAGTGAAGCAAAACTGTTGGCACTTGGGTTCGCCTTCGAACAGCGAACCAAGGCTCGCCGACTACCAGCGACTACGCCTGCCTTGCCAGGTGAATCGATCGACTATTAGACGCAACGATTCAGATATTTCAGGGAATCAGAAAGGAAGAGTCGGATCTGACACCTTATTATTGCTGCTATCATTCGGCGCATCATGCGCCCGGGAGAGAGTTCACATGCGTATTCCTCATCATTTTATTGCGCTGGCGTTTGTACTGTTATTCGCTGCATGCGCCAAGGAAGAAGCACCAATGCAGTCTGAAAACGAATCGGCAGAACCAGAGAACCCTCTTTTGGTCGATAGCGGCTTGCCCTACGGCGCGCCTGCATTCGACAAGATCAAGAACGAACACTTTGCACCTGCGCTAGAACACGGCATAGCTGAACAAGCTGCCGAAATTGAACTTATTGCGTCAAATCCAGAGTCGGCAACATTCGAAAACACGATTGAGGCCATGGAGAAGACCGGCCAAACGCTCGGGCGATCGCGACGCATCTTTGGTGCTCTAATTAGCGCCCATACTAACGCTGCACTTGATGACATCAACACCGAGATGTCACCGAAGTTTGCCGCACATCGAGACAGCATTCTGCTAAATGCGGATTTGTATGCGCGAGTCGCACAACTCTATTTGGCGCAAGAATCATTGGGTCTCGATGCTGAGTCTTCGCGTCTACTCGATCGCTATCACACCGATTTTGTACGCGCCGGTGCGCAGTTATCCGATGATCAAAAGGCTCGCTTACGCGAAATAAACGCAGATCTTGCGGCACTCAGCACCGCATTCAGCCAGGCAGTACTTGATGACGTAAACGATTCAGCCGTCATCGTCGAGTCACGCGAAGAACTCGTGGGTATGACCGAAAACCAAATTGAAAGTGCTGCGAAGGAAGGAGTCAATCGCGGTCTTGATGGAAAGTACGTAGTGACGCTACGGAACACCACGCAACAGCCACCATTAACTGTTCTCGAAAACCGTGCTCTGCGGCAACGCATTCAGGAAGTTTCCGCGGCTCGTGGCAGTCGCGGCAATGAATTCGACACGCGCAATATGGTCACGCGCGTACTCCACCTGCGTGCCGAGCGGGCCGCAATGATCGGCTACGAAACTCATGCCGCCTACGTACTCGATGACAGCACGGCAAAAACCGTTGCTGCAGTAAACGACATGCTTGGTCGACTTGGACCGCGCGCAGTGGCCAACGCCGTACGTGAAGCAGCAGATCTTCAACAATTGATTAACGACACGGAAGACGACCCTTTTGAGATCGCTGCATGGGACTGGTTGTATTACACGGAGAAATTACGCAAGCAGCGGTACAGCTTCGACGAAACTCAGTTAAAGCCATACTTTCAGCTGAATCGCTCTCTGACCGAAGGCGTGTTTTACATGGCGGAGCATCTATACGGCGTTACGTTCGAGGCGCGTCCGGACCTACCCGTATACCAGGAAGATGTTAGTGCGTATGAAGCTTTTTTGGACGGCGAAGCGCTTGGGCTTTTCTATTTCGATCCCTACGCGCGCGACTCGAAACGCGGCGGTGCCTGGATGAATTCCTACGTGTCACAATCAAACCTACTGGGCTCAAAACCAGTGGTGGCAAATCACCTCAACATCGTCAAACCGCCTGAGGGTAAGCCAACGCTTTTGACCATGGACGAGGTAAACACCATGTTTCATGAGTTTGGGCACGCATTGCATGGCTTGTTTTCAGATGTGACATATCCGCGTTTCTCGGGAACGAGTGTGCCGCGCGATTTCGTCGAATACCCGTCGCAAGTGCATGAGATGTGGGCAACGTGGCCGGAAGTCCTCGCCAATTACGCGGTTCACTACGAAACCGGCGAAGCGATACCACAAGAATTACTGGAGAAAGTACGCGAGTCGAAGAAATTCAATCAAGGTTTTGATCAGTCTGAATACATGTCGGCTTCGATCGTTGACCAGGCATTACATCAACTACCCATTGAAGAGATCCCGCCTGCCGAGGCTTTGATGGAGCAGCAACAACAGATACTCGCGGCTAGCGGCATGGACTTTAGCTTGGTGCCGCCACGTTATTCGGCGCCGTATTTCAGCCACATCATGAGTGGATATTCCGCTGGTTATTACTCCTATATCTGGAGTGAGGTGTTGGATGCGGACAGCGTGAAGTGGTTTGAAGAAAACGGTGGCCTCACGCGCGAAAACGGCGACCACTTCCGAAATGCGCTTTTATCCAAAGGCGGTAGTCGCGATGCGATGACTTTGTTCGAGGAATTTCGCGGTGCCGAGCCTTCAATCGAACCGTTGCTTGATCGATTGGGCTTGAATTAGGAAAAGAGGCGGTTTGATGACGTCGGAGGAGCAGTACGGCTCATTATCTGACGGTGAAGCCAACCGGCGTGGCAAGCGTTTCGTCGATCAGGCGTTGGATCTAAATCCGAATCTGGCAGAGGCCTGGGCCGGTTTGGGTTTATATTTCGCGAACCAAAATGGAGCCGCAGCGGATGAGGCAATTGATGCTTTGACGAAAGCGCTAGCGATCAATCACAACCTCATCGATGCCAGCAACTGGCTGCAAATCGCGCTGAAGGATACTGGCGACATGCTTGGGTCGTTACAAATCATTGAGGAGATGACCGAGCGCGACCCCTTGTATGCACCCGCCTTCAGCAATGGCATGCAGTTTTTCAATAGCTTCGGCAAACAGACAAAGCGGACGCGCTGCTTGCCAGAATGGCGTCTTTCAGTCCGGACAGCCCCGAATTATTGACGGCAAAAGCAACCAACTACCTTTTTTCAGGGCGCCAGGCGAGAGTCTGATAGCAATGGAAGCCACAATGCTGGAGACGGTCAACCGTGATCGTGGAATGGTCGGGTTGCCGCCGTTTGACGCGAATTATCAGATTGTATCCGCAAGCGAGACTCTTTAGTGTGCTGCAGGAAATCCGATCGCACCTGACGCTAACGATTCAGCCGTCGTTCTCTATGCACCACCATTCTCATTTTTTTAGGCGACTGACGAACTCTGCCAGTTCGCTTACATCGATAGTCGCAATTTCAGTGTCATCAGGATAGCGACACTCGACCACATCTGTGCGAAACGCTTTCAACGCCTCCACTCTCTCGTGATTGATTTGCGCATGTAGTCTCGCCAGATCACCGTAACTGCGGCCGTGACGAGGCATCCGCGGGCTCTCACCGCAAATATCGGAAGTGAATAGAAAAATCACATCCGCGATACGCCCCGACCCTAGCGATATCGTAATCAAACCGGTGCGCTCGGCAATCTCGCTTAAAACCTGTTCGGGAATAAGCTCACATTCCACAGCAAATGCGCCCGCGTCTTCAAGACGACGGAATTGATCCCAAAGTCTCATTGCCTCATCGGCGGTTTTGCCGACAGCGCGAACGCCACCATAGAGTGTCGATTTTTTCGGCACGAACCCGAGGTGCCCCATGACGGGAATGTCTTCGTGCGTAAGTCGTCGCACGCTGTCGAGACCGCGTGCAGTAATGACTGCATCAGCTCCGTCGCTCAATGCTGAGAAAGCATCGCCGAGCAAATCGTCTTCGGTAACAGCGCCCGAAAAGTCGATAGCCGCGGTGACAAACAATTTTGACGAACCCTGACGTACGGCTGGCACACAATCCGCCAAGCAAACCACCATATCAATTCCGGCGGCTTCTGCTGCGGATGCTTCTTCGGACGTACCAGCGGTAACCTGCGCCAACCGGGAATCATCACCTTTGGATGCAATGATCGACGCGACCGTTTGTGAACGTTCGACATCCTGTCCTGTGTAATCAAGTATGCGTGGCATTTTGCTCTCTTATGATTTTTGCGTGTCGTGATTGATATTCGTATTCAATCAAGCTGTCCCTGGACAGTTTGGCCACCCATTACGACTGTATCCGGCTTAATTTTGTGCAACGCATAGGGGTCAATTTCAAACAGATTCTCTTTTAGAACGACGAAATCAGCACTTTTTCCTACTTCGATAGAGCCGATACTATCTTCCATGCGCAACTGGTAAGCACCATTGATGGTGTATCCCTCAAGGAGTAATTCCAGCGGCAGTTTCTCAGACTCCGGTTGCCGACTCGCATCGGGGTCGTCGTCAGCTGCAAGCCATTCCCTCGGGTACTGACGCGTATGTGCGACTTGCATACCGAGAAAGGGGGACAACACAGGAAGCGTCCAGTCGTCGCTCGAGAAGGAAACGTTGCCACCCGCATCGAATATCGCTCTCGCTCGATAGGTATCGTTCGCCTTCTCTGGACCTAAACCCGCGGCAACAGGATCTGGCTGATCTGCCCCTAGCCACCAGGCGGTAAAATTGGCGGTCACGCCAAGCTCGGCGAAACGAGGCCAGTCACCAGGATCGACATTCTGCAAGTGGGCAACTGAAACACGTGGGTAGAAATCCTCACCAACATTCTCTTGCGCGAGCTCCAGCGCATCCAATACGACTTTGGTCGCCAGATCACCGATGACGTGAACATGCAGGTCCAAACGTTCTTCGTGCAGCTGCAACAAAAAGTCGACCATCTGGTCGAGCGTCAGAGTGGTGTCGCTAACGTGGTTGGGGTTATCCGCATAAGCCTCGAGCATCGCGCCTGATCGATTTTCATGTACACCGTCCATGAACAGTTTGATCGCGCTGAATTTCAGCCGCTCACCACCATAAGTTTCGCGAAAGCGCCTCATCTCCGCGATACCCAAGCTAACGCGGTCCGGCGTCGATATTCGGTACGTACCCTCGTACCGCACCGGTAGCTCACCGGCTTGATCAAGCTTCGACAGAAAGCTATACACGAGATCGTTGAAATCTTTGTTTCCGGCATCGTAGACAGTCGTGACGCCATGCTCGCTTAGCGTTTGCAACATCGCACGCATGCTGTTTTCGTGTCTCTCTCGGTCAACCTCAAACACGTCATCCATCAGTTGCCAACCGGCGCCCTCCTTCACCCATCCCGTTAGGCGCCCGGTAGCGTCGCGCTTGTACATTGCGATGGGAAAGCGTGGATCGCGACTATCTTCGTCGAGACCGAGTGCCTGCAAAGCGAGCGAGTTGAGCCAGAAACTATGTCCCGCATTACTATTGATCCATACCGGACGATCGGGAAAGATTCGATCCAACTCCACGCGGTCCGGCCCTAAATCACCGTCTACGAATGAAATTACTGGCCAACAACAGCCGCGTAGCCAATCGTCACCCGGGTTTGCCGCCGCGTATGCTTCCAGTTCCAGAATGAAGGCATCGCGATTCGTTGCGTCGAAAGACGCATCGAACTGAATTAGATCTATTTGACCGGGATGTGTGTGAGCATCGACCAGGCCGGGAATCAGCATGCGGTTATTAAGATCGGTTGTTTCGACACCCGCGGAAACGAAGGCTTGCGCACCTTCGTTATCGCCAACATAAAAAAACTTTCCGTCGCGAATAACGACTGCCTCGGCCCACGACTGATCAGGATTTACGGTGTAAATTTTGCCGTTGGTCAAAACCCAGTCATTCGCTGCCGTTTCAACGTCGGGTTGCTGGCTACAGGCGCTGACTATGAAAGTGCAAGTTGCCAAACATAAGAATTTTGAACAACACATCTGTATGCCCACCTTAAAGCGTATTGAGGGTTTAGGTTCGGTTGGCCCTGATGAAACTAAATTCAATTTCGGGTCTCTACTCACAATCCTCGGACTTGAAATTCGCCGAATTAATTGACTGCCCGCTCGCGATTTTCTCATCTACGTACTCCTGAAAAGGGACACCAAACCAGCCTCGGCGCGATTGCCGCAGTGATGAGTGTAGCGGCGATGTAGATCTGCCCTGACCGCTTTTGCAATGCGATTTCCTTGAACTTGAATAGTGCGAATCCGCCACTGGCGAGCGCGATGATGCCTAGCGCAGTATGAAACCATCCCAGCGTGGAAATTTCAGGCATGCGGCAACACTCCGACAAGCGATGGGCACAATCGTATCATCCACTGATTGGAACGCCCAATGAATAGTCGTAGCGTCGCTTATTCGGGTTTTCTTGGTCAGAAAATACTGATCCCACGCGTTACGTTACGTTGGAAAGAGTACGTTGCATTGACCGGTACCCGAACTCGGAAAATAGTCCGTGACTATTTCGGCCGACTTGTCATATCGATCCCACCCAAGGACGCCATACAACATCGCGGTATCGTGCATGCCACCTTCACCTGAGCAGTCTTTCGCGTACTGCGGCAAAATATCGAGAAACTCGCGGGTTTCACCAGCCTGCCACATTTTCAAGACGCGACGGTCAGTGGTTTCATTAAATGGCTGGCTTATCTTGAATAAAAATTCGCTCGCCAACGTGTTCGAGGGAATGCGGTGTGACGACGAGCCACTTGCAAGAAATGCTACGCGCCTATCAGATTTATGTGCAGCTTCGACGATCGACTCACCAACGACCATTGACTCTTGAAGATCTGCGTCGTACATCCACCCTGCTATCGAAACGATTCTCATCGAAGTTCCGATCTCCATGAAATGTAACGGAACTAAGGTTCCGTACATAAGGCATGGTGCTTCCCCGGATTCTGGGAAATAAACATAGATGGCACGTGCGTTATTTTGGCCGCGAGTACAACTTCTCCCATCACCTTTTCCCCTACCTGCAAGTCCCTAATAATGTAGCGAAGTCAGCCTAAGCATTACATTCGTACTTTCCGCAATGGGACGAAACAGACGGGGTTTTGATCTCAGACTGACGCAAGATTTTCAGTCTAGTCTTGAGAATTGGAAGGACAGTAGCCTTGTTTGTTCAGCGACCAGAAAATTTAGCGTTGCTAGTCGGTTACGACATCCACCCGTCGACTTTCTTTTGTTATCTCCACGGCGCTGTAAACGGCAACCGCGACAACAACAATCGTGCAACCAATAAGCGTGACACTGCTTGGCGTCTCGTCCACGCCGATCCACACCCAAATTGGCGCAAGTATCGACTCAGCCAAGGCAAACAATGCGACCTCAGCGGCCAAAATGTAACGTGCAGCAATTGTGTAGCACCCAAATCCTACGGTGATTAAGACACACCCCATCACCAACGCAATTATCAGGTCATTCGCTTGCAACGACAGGTGCTCAGCGCCAATGAATCCGACCACCACCATGACGATTCCACTCAGACAGGTTGCAGGCAACATATCGACGTCGCGGCTATCACGCACAATGAGTAGATAGACAACAAATCCAGCAACCACGCCCAGCGCGGCAAGATTGCCCATTGCGCCGCCACTGGAGAACCCATCGGAAAATAGAAGACTCACTCCGCCGAGCGCAACGAACATTGTGATGACTCCGACTTTTGATATTCGCTCGTTCAACAGGAGCCACGCGAAAAATGCGGTCGCCAGCGGAGCGGCCCCAATAATGAACATTGCGTTTGCCACGGTTGTTAGCA